>Ga0181535_10005644_pt1 | contig 13303 bp, 9 predicted proteins | sample PEATcosm2014_Bin_44_FD_119774 | JGI IMG/M metagenome (GOLD analysis project Ga0181535, IMG submission 119774) | Peatland microbial communities from MTU Mesocosm Facility, Houghton, MI, USA - PEATcosm2014_Bin17_30_metaG | ecosystem: Environmental > Terrestrial > Soil > Wetlands > Peat | place...
CCGGGAAACCTACGGCATCCTGATTTACCAGGAACAGGTGATGCAGGCCACGCAGGTGCTGGCGGGCTTCACGCTCGGCGCCGCCGACGTGCTCCGCCGCGCGATGGGCAAGAAGGACGTGGAGAAAATGCAGAAGCAGCGGGAGAAATTCATCAAGGGCTGCGCCGCGACCAACAAGATTCCCGCCGGCAAGGCCAACGATATTTTCGACCTGCTCCAGAAATTTGCCGGTTACGGCTTCAACAAATCGCACGCCGCCGCCTACGCCGTCGTCGCGTATCAGACCGCGTATTTGAAGGCGAATCATCCGGTGGAATTTTTCTGCGCCATGATGACCAACGACATGGCCGACACCGACAAGCTCGCGCAATACATCGCCGAAGCGCGCAGTTTCGGCATCGAGGTGCTCGGCCCGGACGTGAACGAGAGCAGCGTTTATTTCGCGCCGGCGCGCGAGGGCAAGGCCATCCGTTTCGGTCTTGCGGCGATCAAGGGCGTCGGCGAAATGGCGGTCGAGGCGCTGCTCCAGGCGCGGGCCGACGGCGGAAAATTCAAGTCGCTCGCCGAGATGTGCGAGCGGGTGGACGGCCATACGATGAACCGCCGCGTGCTGGAAGCCTTCATCAAGACTGGCGCGTGCGACTGCTTCGGCCAGACGCGCGCCACGATGTCCGCGCAGATCGAACGCACCTTGTCGCGCGCGGCCAGCATCATCAGCGACCGGCAAAAGGGGCAGAGCTCGCTGTTCGGCACGCTGGAGGAGAAGTCGTCCGCCATGCCGGAAAACCTCAGCAACCTGCCCGAATGGCCGCAGCACGAACTGCTCGCGCACGAAAAGGAGCTGCTCGGCTTCTACGTCACCGGTCATCCGCTCACACCGCTCGCGCCGCTGCTGGACAAATTCTCGCTCATCACCACCGCGAAGCTTGCCGAGCTGCCGAACCGCAGCCTGACGCGCATCGGCGGCATGATCGCGGCGGTCACGCACGGCACCTCCAAAAAATCCGGCAAGCCGTATTCCATGGTGACGCTCGAAGATCTGGAAGGCTCGGTGCAGTTGCTGGTGATGAACGACTATGACAAATTCCGGCCGCTGCTGGAAGCGAACACGGCCATTCTGGTCGTTGGTGAAGTCAGCACCGGCGAGGACAAGCCGAAGATTTTTCCGCAGGACATCATGCCGCTGGCCGAGGCCGCGAAGAAATACACCAAACAGGTTCATCTCCGCCTGAACACCGCGCACCTGAAGCCGGCAGACCTGGACCGCGTCCAGGAACTCGTGGCCGCGCATCCCGGCAAATGCCCGCTGTTCCTCTGTTTCATGCGGCCCGAAGGCGCGACCGTTTTTGTCGGCGCCCACAAGCATTTCGGCGTCACGCCGTCGCTGGAACTCGAACAGGCGGTGAACCTGCAGTTCGGCGAAAAAACTTATTACGCCCGCGTGGACACCAGCCTGCCGGAGCGCCAGCGCCGCAGTTGGGAAAGGAAAAACGGCGCCAACGGCTCCGGCGGCGACGAATAAAAAAAACTCGCCTTTGCCGGCGGCCTGCTGCAAATTTTTTGCCTGGATTAACCAAACCAATTCACAATGAAATTTGCACTTATCTTCGCCGCCGCCGGAATTGCGGCCGCGCGCCTGTCCGCCGCGCCGGTGGACTGGAGCAGGCTGCCGCCGGCCGCCACCGTCACCGGGGTCACTTTTGACAAGGACATCGGGCCGCTGCTCAAGGCAGCCTGCGGGCGCTGCCACGGCGCGGAGCATCCCAAGGCGCAGCTCCGCCTCGACACGCTCGAAGGGGTTTTGAAAGGCGCCAAGCACGGGCCGGTTCTCACCGCCGGCGACAGCGCCAACAGCCTGATCGTCAAAGCCGTTTCGCAGCTTGATCCGGAAACCGCCATGCCGCCCAGACCGCGTGGCTCGCGCGGTCCGCAGGGCACCAACGCTCCGACCATGCCGCCGCAGGGTGGTCCCGGCGGACCTGGCGGACCGGAAGCTGGCGGCCCGTCACCGATGGGTGGCGAAGGCGATCATGGCCCCGGTGGCCCCGACGGAACGAACGGGCCCGCCAGTTTTCAATCGCGTCTGCGCCCGCTGGGTCCGCCGCCCAAGCCGCTGACCGCCGAGCAGGTTGGTTTGATTCGCGCATGGATTGATCAGGGCGCGAAATAAGTTTCCCTTCCAAAAGCAAATCGCCGCGTTGGGAAAATCCAGCGCGGCAATTTTTTGTTTGGAAAACTTTACTTCACGGCCGCCCAGACGCGATGCACGTCGTCGTGTTCGTCGAGCGCGTGGAGAAATTCGCCGACCTCGTTCTGCTGCGCCTCGGTCAGTTCGGGAAATTGTTTGGGCACATAACCGATTTCACTCGTCACGACGGTCCAGCCGTTCGCCGCCAGCCATTTGGAAACGGCCGCCACGGCCGTGCGTTCGCAAATGAACTTTGCGCCGGCGGCGCCTTCAGGAATATCATCGTTTTGTTCGTGCGTGAGCGCTTCCACCTCGTTCGCGCCGGCTTCAATCGCCGCCGCCTCGCGGTCAATGTTCGCGTCGGGATGATGCGCCTCGACCAGGCCAACGTGATCAAAAAGAAATTTATTGCTGCCGGTCGTGGCGAGCTGGCCCTTTTTGAAGAGCACGCGGATTTCCGGCGCGGTGCGGTTCACGTTGTCGGTATAAACCTCGACGATGACGGGCACGTTGTGCGGCGCGCGGCCTTCATACACGACGTGATCCATGACGAGTTTTTCCTCGCCGATGCCGGCGCCCTTGTGGATGGCGCGCTGGATGGCGTCCTTCGTCACGCTTTCTTTCTTCGCCTTTTCGACGGCGGCGAACAGGCGCGGGTTCGCGTCAGGATCAGCCCCGCCCATTTTGGCGGCGACGGAGATTTCACGAACAAGTTTGCCGGTCGTCCGGCCTTTTTTGAGGCCGGCGACCAATCGTTTGGCATGCAGCCATTGGCGTCCCATAGTTTTGAAATTTAACCAAAAACGGCGGCGGGATTCAACCGAATCAATGATTTATCGCTCGCGCCGTCCTGAAGCCTGGTTGAATTTTCCAAAGCGCAGCGCCAGCGTCGGCAGCACGAGCAGGTTCAGCGCGGTCGAAGTCACCAGCCCGCCAAGAATCACAATCGCCATCGGCCCTTCAATTTCGCGCCCGGCCTCGCCGCTGCCCAGCGCCAGCGGCAGCAGGCCGAGCGCGGTGACCATCGCGGTCATCAAGATCGGGATGAGCCGCTCCGTCGCGCCGCGCAAGGCGGTTTCGGCCCCCCAGGGCCGGCCTTCTTCGTTCACCAGATGCTCGAAATGCGAAATCATCATGATGGAATTGCGCATCGTGATGCCGAACAGCGTGACGAAACCGACAAGTGTGCCCAGTGAAAGCGAGCCCTGGCCCTTGCCAAAACAGCTGACGAGGAAAATCGCCAGCACACCGCCGACCAGCGCGAACGGCAGGTTCGCCAGCACGAGCAGCAGATGGTTCGCCTTGCGGAAAACGACCGCCAGCAGCAAAATGATTCCCGCCGCCGCCGCGAGCGAGTGCAGGAGCAATTCCGTCTGCGCCTGTTTTTGTTCTTGCGCCGCGCCGCTGAACTCGGCATACACGCCCGGCGGAAATTTAACCTGGTTGTTGATTTGCTTCTGCGCGTCGGCCACAAACGATGCAACGTCGCGTCCCGCCGGATTGCAGGTGATGGTCTGCCGTCGCCGCGCGCCGTCGTGCAAAATCGCGTAGCGCCCCGTCGTCAGAAAAACGTCGGCCAGTTGCTTCAACGGCATCCGCGCGCCCGCCGGATTGCTGATGAGCAGGTCGCCGATGCTTTCCGGCTGCCGCCGCGCGGACGGTTCCAGGATCACGGCCACTTCGAAAACTTTTTCCCCTTCGTAAGTTTGCGCGACGACGTCGCCTTGATACGCGGTGCGGACGGCTTCGAGCACTTCCAGCGGACGGAAGCCAAATTGCGTCAGCCGGTCGGGCCGCAGGCGGATCATCACGCGCGGCGCGCCCGGCGGCGCGGAAACCTGCACGTCCGCCGCGCCGGGAACTTGGTTCAGCACCGCCGCAACTTCGTCCGCCTTTTCATCCAGCACGTCGAGATCGTCGCCGAAAATGTTCACCACGACCTGCGCGGTTTCGCCGGAGATCGTTTCCCCGATTCGGTCGCCGAGGAACGTCAGCACTTCGGTTTCGATGCCGGGAAATTTCGCCAGCGTGTCGCGGATCGCGTCCTGCACTTTTTCCTGGTCTTCACCCGCCGTCGGCTTCAGTTCCACGTGCATTTCGCCGCGATGCGAGCCCCAGGTGTCTTCACCGCCTTCTGCGCGGCCAATCTGCTCCTCGACGCTTTTGATCTGCGGAATCTTCAGCAGCTCCGCGGAAATCTGCGCGCCGAGCCGTTTCATCTCCGGCAGCGACGTCCCCGGTGCCATGGTAAGACCGATGACAAAATGGCCTTCGCGGAAATCCGGCAGAAATTCGCCGCCAAAAAACGGCAGCGTCGCCAGCGCCGCGATGAACAAAACCAGCGCGACGGCAACAATCGTCTTTGGCCGGCTGCTGAGTTTTTCCAGCGCGCGGCGGTGAAGCGATTTTAATTTGCGCAGATAAACCGGCTCTTCGCGCGGCCGGTTGCGCGCGAGCAGCGCAAAGCAGAGCGCCGGCGTGACGGTGAGCGCGACCACCAGCGACGCCAGATTGGCGAGGATGAAGGCGACGCCGAGCGGCGCAAAAAAACGGCCCTGCAGGCCGCTCATCGTCAGCACCGGCACAAACACCATCGCCACGACGAACGTCGCATACACCACCGAATTCCGCACTTCGAGCGTGGCCTCCAGCACGACGTTGAACGGCGGACGCGGCGGCGTGAGCGTGAGATTTTCCCGCAGCCGGCGCAAAATATTTTCCACGGTGATGATCGCGTCGTCCACGACCACGCCGAGCACGGCAGTGAGTCCGCCAAGCGTCATCGTGTTCAGCGTCACGCCAAAATGGTCCAGCACGACGACCGCCGCGAGCAGCGACAGCGGAATCGCCGTGAAGGAAATCAGCGCCGTCCGCAAATCGAGCAAAAACAAAAACAGCACGATGGCCACCAGCGCGGCGCCGAGCAGCAGCGACGCTTTCATGTTGTGAATCGCGATTTCAATGAACGTCGCCGGCCGGTGCAGCGCGGGCGTGTATTCGACGCCCTCCGCCGCGAACACCGGCTTCAATTCCTCCAGCGCGGCCTCGACGCCGCGCGTGACTTCCATCGTGTTCGCGCCGTATTGGCTGGCCGTGGTCATCAGCACGCCGGGTTTGCCATTGATGAGCGCGTCGCCGAATTTTGGCTCCGCGCCTTCGATGACATTCGCCACGTCTTTCAGGCGGATGCTGCGCCCGTCGCGCTGTGTCACCACGACCTCGCCGAGCTGCATCGCCGTGAGCGACTGGCCTTCGGTCTGGAGCACGAGCCGTTGCGCCGGCGTCTCGACAAAGCCCGCGCCGCGCACGCCCGTCGCCGCGCCCGCCGCGCTCGAAACCTCCTGCACGGAAATGCCAAACGCGAGCAGCCGGTCGGGCTTGATCTGAATTTGCAACTGTTTGACTTCGCCGCCAAAAGTTTTCACCGCCGCCACGCCGGGAACGGAGAGCAGTCGCGGGCGAACCGTCCAGTCGGCGAACGTCCGCAGCGCCATCGACGAAATTTTATCCGAGGTCAGCCCGAATTTCAGCAGGTCCATCGTCGAGGACGTGAGCGGCTCCATTTTCGGCGACTGCACGCCGGCGGGCAGATCGCCGCCAAGCTGCGCCAGCCGTTCCGTGAGCATTTGCCGGGCGATGTGGATGTCTGTGCCTTCCTTGAAAACCGCCGTGACAACCGAGAGACCTTGAATGGATTCTGAGCGGATGGAATCCAGATCACCCGCGCCGTTCAACGCATTTTCGACCGGGCGCGTGACGAGAGCCTCGACCTGTTCCGGCGCAAGGCCGGGCGCTTCGGTCTGCACCGTGGCCTGCGGCTGGACAAATTCAGGAAACACGTCGAGCTTCGCGTGCGTCGTGACAAACAGCCCGTAGCAAATGAAGCCGACCGCCAGCGTGATGACCACGCCGCGCGCGCCCAGGGAAAGTTCAACGAGTCGCCGGAGCATTTTCTAATCGCGTTGGCCCGTGTTAAAACCGCCGCCGCTCAGTTCGGCGGACAAAACGGTCTGCGCGCCGGTCACCACGACGCGGTTGGTCGCCGACAAATTTTCCGAAACAAACCAGCCGTTGTCCGCCGGCCGGTCGAGCGGAATTTCCGTCCGCACAAATTGGTTCGTCTCCGTCTGCACATAAACCCAGCCTTTGCCCGCGTGCCGCAACACCGCGCCGGCCGGCACCACCACGCCGCTGAACGGCTTGCCCGGAGTTTTGATGAAAGCCGTCACGGCTTCCCCCGGCGTGAGGCGGCTGGTTGGCGGCTGTCCGGCAGAAAACAAGATCCCCTGCTGCTGCGTTTGCGGGTCCATCACCGGCAACAGGTCGAAACACGTCGCCGTGACCGGCGTGGTGTTTTCCGCCAGGGAAATGATGCGCGCGGTCTGCCCCTGATCTTCCAGACGCTCACCCGCCGGCAAATCAACGCGGATCAACGCCGTGGAATCGCGCAGCCCCTCCAGAAATTTGTCCGGCTGCCGTTGCGTGCCGGGCGGAACCTCGATGGATCCCAGCATCCCGGCGATTTTCCGGCCCCAGCCGGTTTGAACTTTGAACAGCACGGCTTCTGCCGCCGCACGGTTTTGCGAATGAGTTGTTGCGGCGTCCTGAAATGCGCGGTCGGAAATGTTGTTGTCCGCCCTCAACTGTTTCGCGCGCTCAAGCTCCCGCAGCGAACGGTCGCAGGCGATTTCGGCGCGGCCCAGTTCCATGGACGCATCCAGCAGCGGCGCGGGATCAAGCACGCGGCCATAAACTTTCATTTCCGGCTGCCACTGCGCCGGCGCGGGCGTCTCGGTTTGCAATCCGAGGCGTTCCTGCGTCGCGGCGTCAACCGTCACGCCGGCCCTGGTTTGCGCCCCGGCTTTTTCCGGCGCGGCGGCGGTCATGTCACCGGCAGGTTTGGAACAGCCCGGCAGCATGGCGGCTGAAATAATTATCGCCAGCACGGAAATAAACGGATTTGCCGCCTTCATGGTTGCGATGCCTTTCCTTTTGGATTTTCAGAGGAGATTCTTTGGATGGTGGCGGCGAGCGAATCCGCCGGACTTTGCAGCGCATCTTCCAGCGCACCGACGGCGGATTGCAGTTGCGCCTCGCCGTCGAGCCGGGCAAGCCGGACGGAATTCAATTCAATTTCCGCGCTGGACAAATCGAGCCGTTCCGCCGACCCGGCCCGCACCTGCGCGGCCACGGATTTTTGCTGCCGCTCGGCGGCGGCGAGCACCGGGGCTCCGGCCTGCAATTGCTTGCGCGCCGCTGCCAGGCCGGCGGCCGCGCGGTCAATCGCGCCGATGACCTGCGCCTGCAACGCGGTGAATTTCGCGGCGGCCAGCTTGCGCCGCGCTTCGGCTTCGGCAATCGGCCCCTGATTTTGATCCAGGACCGGCAGTTCAAGCGTGGCGCCCAGAATCCATTCGTTGTCGCCGGCGTTGCCGTTGTTCCAGGCGTAACCGGGGCCGAGATGCAGATCGGGAAATTGTTTGGCAACTTGCAGCCGCAGGCCGGCCTCCGCCGCCGCATAATCCGCCAGCGCGCCAAGAATGTCCGCGCGCCCGCGCAACGCGGCATCGCGCGCGCCTGCCGCAGTCAAGGCGTCCGGCACGTTCGCGGAAAAATCAAATTCCAGGTTCATGCCGTCCAGCGCGGCGAGGCTGACGCCGAGCGCTTCCGCCAGCCGCGATCGCGCCTCGGCGCGTCTGGCCTGCGCGGCGGACAAATCAAGCTGCGACCGGTTCTGCGCGATCTGCGCAACGGTGAGTTCCGGCCGGGAAATGGCCCCGGCGTCCAGGCGCTGCTGCAACTGCCTTGCAATTTCCGTCTGCGCGGCGAACTGTTTTTGCAGCAGTTCGGCGCGGCGGCCGGCCAGGCTGAAATCCAGCAGGCTCGCGCGCACGCCGCTGCGAATCTGCCACGCGACCGAAACAAAACTCCAGCGCGCGGACTCGGCGGCCTTCTCGGCCTCGGCGACACGCTTGCCGCGCTTGCCGGCGGTTTCCACGGGCACGTCAAACGTCGCCGGAATGAGCCACGGACTGTAGTTGCCGGGAATCTGCGTGTCGTAGCCGGGCGACACGGACACGGACGGGTTCGGCCGCGCCCCCGCCGTCAGCGCGCCGGCCTGCGCGACGCGCCATTGCGCGCGGGCGACTTCGAGGCCGGGGTGAAAATAAAACGCGGCGAGCGTGAGCGAATTCAAATCCCACTGCTCCAGCGGCCAGCCAGGCAGCGCGTGGCCGAGGTTTTGGGCGAGAAATTTTTCCAGGCCGGGATCGTCGAGCCGGCGCGCGTCAAACTGCGCGGCGGTTTGCGCGGGCAAAAGCGGCTGCGGCTCAAAATGCGCGCAGCCCGCGCCGGCAATGATTCCCCCCAGCAGCGGCCAAATTTTCAGGCTGGCAGTCACGTGGCCGGTTTATTTGGCGACCAGGCCATAGACCAGAATTTTGAAGGTGCCCGGCGCCATGCGTCCGCGACGCTGGCCTGCCGCCGGCGCTTCAAATTTCGCCGAAGCCAGATAAATTTTGTGCGTCGCCGGATCAATCGTCATCGTCCGCGCGCCACGCTCGGTTTGCAAAGTTTGCACCACCGTCAAGGCATCCCCGTCTTCGTGGGCAATCGTCGTGGTGCCGTCACCGCAGGAGGCGAAGGCGAGCTGCGTTCCCGGATCAAACGCGTTCGCGTCCACGCCGCCGCCAATGGGCACCGTGGCGAGCACCTTGCCGCTGGTGCTGTCCACCATCGCCATCAGCTTGTTGCCGCAGCCGAGAAACAGGCGGTGATTTTTTCCGTCGAACGCCAGGCCGCTCGCCTCTTCGCCGGGCGCAATCGGCCAGCGGCTGACGACTTCATGCTTCTTCGTGTCAATCGCGATGAGTTCGCTCTTGTCTTCCAGATTGTCGAACACCAGACCGGCCTTGGGATCGGCCTGGGCGAATTCCGGCTTGCCGCCGAGCGGGATCGTGGCGATCACCTTGGCGGTCTTTGCATCAATCACCGTGGCGGAGCCGCCGCGGCCGTTGAAGGTGTAAAACTCCTGCCGGCCCGGTTCGTAAAGCATGCCGTCGGGATTGGCGCCGGTGTCCACCCTGGCGATGGTTTCCAAAGTTTTCAGGTCCACGATGGCGGCCTTGTTTTCGCGGCCGCAGGTGGCCATGCCGCGTCCGAGTTCCGGAGCGGGCGCGAGGCCGTGGACGCCGGGCGTGTTGGTGATTTCGCCGCACACCGCATCCTTCGCCAGATCAATCACGACAACCTCCGTGCCGTGCGAGACATATAGCCGCTGCGCCGCCGAATCCACCGAGAGATAGTCCCAGCCGCCGTCGCCGCTGACGGGAATTCCCTTGATGAACTGGTAAGGTTCGTCCGCGCACACCAAGGCCGCACCGAGGGTGAGCAGGCTTGCCGCCAGAAAAAATGCTTTCATGCCTTGTTTATCCATCGTCGGCAAACGGATTGCCAGAAAAATCCGGCGGATGACAAAAAATTCATCTGGGATTTCGTGCTGGTGGACGGCACCGCCGCCGGCACCGGCTTTTCCCCGCATGGTCCGTCGCAGCTCCCGCAACGCCTGTCACCCGGCCCGGCTGGGCTGGCCTTTGCCCGTTCAGCGGGTCACCCGCACCCGCAGCAGCAGCGTGGGGATGGCCAGGCCGGTGCCGATAGCCCCGATGGTGAACGTCACGCGCAGGGCGAACTGGACGGCGGTGATGAGCGTTTCGGAGGCGTCCGTGGTGCTGCTCGAAGTGAGCGCGAACATGCCGAGAATGGCCTTGGCCGCAAAACTGCCGGGCACCATCGGGATGCAGCCAGTCACGTCCAGCGCGTTCTGCGAAATGTCCGTGCGCGCCCGCAGCACCTGCACGGCGGCACCCACCGTGAGCGCGGCGGCGAAGGACGCCGCTTCCAGGTTCCAGCCCTGCGCCAGACAATAAGTGCGCACGGCCAGCGCCACCGCGCCGCTGGCCGCGCACCATGGCAGCGAGCGGAAACCGATGTTGAACAGCACGCCGAAGCCCGCCGCCGCAATCGCGCCGCAAATCGTCTGATGCAGGAGAAAGGAAAAATTCATGTTTGATTTAATGCCAGCCGGCCAGCAGCGCCTGGCCGAACCAGAGGCCGGCCGCGGCAAAAATTAAAATCACCGCCACCGTCACCGCCCGCGCACTGCCCAGCGTGGGATGGCCCTCCAGAATGTCGTTTTGCGCGTTCACCGAAGGAATGCCGGGAACGAGCAGCAAAATCGAGGCGATCATCGCCATGTCAATCTTTCCGCTGCCCGCCCAGCGCGCGCCGAAGCCGCCGAGCAGCGAGCTTAGAAACGAAACCAGCGTGGCGCAAATGAAGACATTCACATGGCGCTTGAGCAGTTCGCGCCGGACAAACTGTCCGAGGCCGGCCGCGAGAAACACCGGCCCGGTGCCCAGCCAGTCCACGCCCAGCAATCTTCCGAACGCCGCGCACGCCAGCCCCACCGCCACCGCCATCACCCAGGCGGAGTGGCGCGGCGTCTTGGTCGCGAGCCGCGTGAGCCCCGCGCGCGCCTGCTCGGTGGTCAGTTCGCCGCGCGACACCCGGTCCGCCAGCCGCCATAATTCCTGGTCCAGCCGCTGGTTCACGCCGAGATGCCCCACCTCGCGCATCCGCGTGATGCCGTTCGGACCGATGCCGATGGTGATGGCCAGCGACGCGTAGCCGATGCGCAAATCCACCCGGTCCGCGCCGAGGCCGCGTGCGAACTTCGCCACGATCTCGTCCACGCCGTTCGCACTTGCGCCGGCTTCCATCAGCATCCGGCCCGCGTCCAGCGCCACCATGGCCATCGGCTCCAGCGCCGGGGCGGAACCGCTGTCTTCGGGAATCAAAGTTTCGATTGTATCCATTTTTTGGCTGTCGGGGAAAAACTGCCGTCCAAGGGAAATGCTACCAGCTATACGGGCCGTCTCAATTGAATTTTGAAACGGCCCGCGGCGATGCGGGCATGAAAACCTTTCTGGCTTCCCGTCGCACGCGCCCGATGACGAGCATTTTTCCCGATGCGGAATGAAACAGCGCCTCAATTTGATTTCAGCCGGTAAAATTGCGCGCCGGCATCCAGCGGCAGGCGAACGCTGAAAACGGCGTTCGTGTTTTGAACCGGCCCGGTGTCGGACTGCCAGTTTGCGGATGCCAGATTCGTGGCAGTCTGCAGCGCCATGCCCGCGCCGCTCAACGGCCAGCACAACTGCAGGCTGCTGTTCGTCCGCCGCGCCCTCATCACCACGGGCGCGGACAATTGTCCCAGCGCGTCCGCCGCCGGCAGCATGTTGCCGCCCGGACCGAAAAGTGAACGCTGGTCGAACCCAGCGAGGTTGTAGCCGTTCAAAGTCTGGTATTCCGCGCCCCACCAAAAAATTCCCAGGCCCTTCTGGCCCGGCAGTCCTTTCACAATCTGCGCCAGCGCGCCGACGAAATTCACCTGTCCATTGGTCGTCGCGGGAAAGCCAGCCAGGTTTGTGGAATTGGCAAACGGAAAACCGGTTTCCGCCACGATGACGGGTTTGTTGTAGCGCTGCACCGTGTTCGTCAGGCAGTTCCGCAAATCATCCAGGCTGCCTTGCCAGAACGGATAATAGCTCTGCCCGATAATGTCGAAAGGAACGGACTGCGCGTTGAGCGAATCGAAAAACCACTGCGTCGTCACCCAGTCGCCGCCACGATCCAGGTGGACGATGAATTTTGGCGGCGTCGTGCCCGCTGCGTCCTTCACGCCTTGAATCGCGGCTTTCATCAACTGGCCGAGCTGCGACCATTGATTGGTATTTTCATACGCGCCGCCCACTTCTCCGTCCGTCCACAGCAGGCCGCTGGTAATCTCGTTGCCGATTTGGACGTAATCCGGCGCCGCGCCCGCCGCGACGAGCGCGGCGATGGTGTTGCTGCAATAACTGCGAAGCTGTGCCGGCAACTGTGCGGAGGACAGATTCGCCCACGCCGCCGGTTTCGCCTGATGCGCCGGGTCCGCCCAGGTGTCCGAGAAATGATAATCCAGCAGCAGCTTCAACCCCGCGCTTTTCACGCGCGCCGCCAGCGGCAGCGTGTAGGCAAGGTTGTTGGTGTAATCGTAGGGATCAGCCTGCGCCTGCGCCGCGCTGCTGGTGAACAGCCGCAGCCGCACGCAGTTGATGCCACGATTTTTCAGCAGGACGATGGCGTCCTGCGTCACGCCGTTGGACTGGTAGCTGATGCCGCGGTCCTCGAAGAACTGCAACAGCGAAAGGTCCGCGCCGCTCAAAAAATCCTGCGCCGGCGACGAGGTTGCGAGCAGCAGCCCGGCGAAAAATTGAAAGGCAAGCTTCACACGCATGGACATCCGCAATTTATTTCAACTCTTCATCCGCAGCAGCGCCGGAAAACAGCGCCGTTCAGATGCGCCGCTCTTTGATCTTCGCCAGAATCTCCGCAACCACTTCGCCCTTCGGCTTCGCGCCGATGTTGCCCTTGCCGTGCAGGCGGACGGAAACATTCCCGGCGTCCATGTCGCGGCCGCCGATGACGAGCATCGTGTGGACTTTCGCCTGCTCCGCTTCCTGAATTTTCCCGTTGATTTTGTTCGACGAAAAATCCGATTCGCAGCGGACGAAATTCGCGCGCAATTCATTCACGATGGCCTTGGCGTAATTCACCAGCGGCTCCTCCTCGCCGATGGTCATCACGCGCACCTGCTCCGGCGCGAGCCAGAGCGGGAAGTTGCCGGCGTAATGCTCGATGAGGAAGCCGATGAACCGCTCGTGCGTGCCGAGCGGCGCGCGATGGATGCACAGCGGCGTCTTGTCCGTGTTGTCCTTGTCGCGATAGACCAGGCCGAATTTTCGCGGCACGGCGAAGTCCACCTGGTTGGTCGCCAGCGTGAATTCACGGCCGATGACGCTCCAAACCTGCACATCAATCTTCGGCCCGTAAAACGCCGCCTCGTTCGGCACCTCCACGTAGGGAATCTTCGAATCAATCAAGACCTTGCGGACCAGATCCTCCGTCTGCTTCCACAATTCCGGCTCGTTGACGAACTTGGCGTTGTCGCCGGTCAGGCGCGACGGGTCGTGCGTGCTGAAGCGCATGACGTATTTCTCGATGCCGAAAATC
>Ga0181535_10005646_pt1 | contig 13302 bp, 12 predicted proteins | sample PEATcosm2014_Bin_44_FD_119774 | JGI IMG/M metagenome (GOLD analysis project Ga0181535, IMG submission 119774) | Peatland microbial communities from MTU Mesocosm Facility, Houghton, MI, USA - PEATcosm2014_Bin17_30_metaG | ecosystem: Environmental > Terrestrial > Soil > Wetlands > Peat | place...
CTCATCTGTTTGATGGGAACCCCAAGGGAGCTAAAATTCTCTATGCACGTCTCGGCGGGCTCGGATGAAAGTGTGGAGACTACCGCTCGAAAGCATCGGGGGTTGAGATGACGGATAACACCCCTCAACACGTTAATCGGGCCGCAGCGAGCCAATGTTGAAACAACCGTCAATACCGTCTGTGGCAACTCAGTTCCTCCTCAGGAAGCCGGCTCTGCAAAATGCGGTTCAAACGATGGAAGGCGTTGACCACTCCCTCTTTCGGAGTTCGTGGCATGTCGTTCCACGGACCAGCCCAAGAATGATGAAAAGCAGCACCCCTGTCCTGCTGTTGTCCAACGCGCCCAGCGTAACCCCGCTCAAGAATGTTGTAGCCAGCGTCATGACGGCAAACCGATACGTTTCGTGGTTTTCTGCCGCCGCCTTCCGCGCTAATCCAAATCCCAGCGGATAGATCAGCAGGAGCGCCGCAAATCCCACAAACCCGTACCGGTGAAAGGTCAAGATAAGCTCACTGTCGACGAACTCGGGAAGCAGGGAGCGCGAACCCACCCCTAAGAGAGGTGCGTGCGACCAGGTGTAGTCGGCAAGATACAGATTGCCCAGGCGAGTTGTGATGCTGTCCTCGTCTTTGGTGTCGCCGCTGGCGACTGAGACGATCATGCTTTGCGTAAAGTCGGAAGCATGAGGACTAATCATTGGAAGCAATACCACGGAAGATCCACCTGCCAGGGCAATGAGAACAAGGTTCATCCGCAAGCTCTTGAGCGCGTCCCCGCCTGTCTTTCCCTTGAGAAAGGCATGAAGAATCAGCAGAAGAGGCAAGCTGAAAAGCAGCATCCTGGTTGCAGTGATCAACAAGATGAGAAAGAAGGCTGCAACCGTTACTTTTCTGCGACGGGGGGAGCGAATCAATGGTCCCGTGAACAGGCCCACGCAGGCAACATATCCCAGTTCCGGTGGCGTGTTGAACGTCGCGAACGGTCTCGAAGCCATCATGTCGAGCAGAAGATCAGGGGATTTTTCGGTGAAAGCTGAGAAGAATCCAACGACGATGCCTCCCGGAGTCATTCTGGCAAAGAACATTTCAATGCACGCAATTGCGAGCAGAATGAACGAAGCAGTCGACATGACTCGAATCAGCGTGCGAAGCGCAGTTGCCGGGTTGCTGTCCTGAATAAGCCAGTAGACCAGAAAGAATTTGATCGGGCGAAGGCAGTCAAGATATTCCTTAGCGGTCACCGTAAGGGTATCCGGAGTAGCCAAAGTCGATAGGAGAATCGTTCCAGTTAGAACCAGGCTATAGAGAAACACAACATCCAGCTTCGGAGCCCGCAGGCCCAGCAGATACTTCGCCGTAAGGATTCCGCCAGCGAAGAATACAAGAACATCGTCGATGCGAACCGGGATGTCGCCGGGGAGTCTGACCCTTGGTGTATATAACACTGCAAGCAGAAGGCATAGCAGCCATCTGCGCCACCTGCCAGGTAGCTCTGGCTGAACCGCCCCAGGCAATCGTTGAGTCAATTCCGCAGTCGAATTCTGGTCCATGGATAGAGCGGTCATGCTGTCTCGCCTCCATTCGCCGAAAGTGCGCTCATAGCCAGATATCCCCGGCGGGTATGTGCGAAGATCGTCAATGCGGAAGGCAGTGCGACGCCCGCAGTAGCGGCCAGATAACTAAATGTGATGCCTGTATTGCCCCATCGGGCCGCGGTAAGCACGGCCAGAATAAGAGTGAGCGCGGCCACCGCCAGCGACTGCCGAAGAAAAGGCTCCCGCTTGAAAGAGCGCAACAGTGTCGCCAGACTCTGAACCACGCAGTTGGCACCCGCAGCCAGCAACAGCACAGCAAATAGCCGTGGCGAAACCATGCGCGACGACAATCTCGGGGTCACAACAGTCAGCAGTGCGGCCCCGGCTCCCGCACTGAACGCGATGATGCTGAATATTCCTAGAGATTGCCCCAGGGTGCGACGAAAGAGCCGGTCGAGACCCTGGAAATTGCGCTGCGCGATCATGCGGCCGAAGGGCGTGGCCTTGGTCGTGATCCAGGGCAGCACCAGACTTGTCATGTAGCCGGTGATGCTGAGCGACATTCCCATCTGTCCGGCTTCGGCCGGTCCGCGCAATGCGAAAAGGATGGGGATGAAGATTTGTATCGTGAAGTAGGAGCACATCCAACTGACGGCGATGCGCCATTGGAAGGGCCATATCTCGCGGCTCCAGTGGATGGCCGCTTCGCGCGCCGGATGCCGGAGCAGTCCCCCAAAAAAATGCCGGCGCGTGGCCAGGAAGAAGAGGCCTGCCGCAAGTTGGCCCGCAAGCACCAGGGCCGGCGAGTATAGTCCGCGATGCAGCAGCATGGCAGCCCAGGCCGCGGTCATTCCCACCACCGCCTGGCAAAGGCGCAATGCAGCCACCGCGCGGATTTGCCCGCATCCATCCAGAAAGGAGTAGAAGGGCTGGCACCACAATCCGCCCATCGCTGCCGCAACCGCCAGCAGCCAGGGCCACTGCCATGCCACTTGCGATGCTGCCGACGTGGTGATGCGCGCAAAAAAAAGCATCCCCAGGGGCGCGAGAATCAGACCCATTGCAGCCGCGGCCGCCGTGTACCAGCGGACAGTGAGTTGAAGCGTGGATGCCAGCCGCGCGTGCGCCACGGGATCGCCGCTGACACTGCCATCGGCGTGAATTTCAAGTTGCACGCATTCGTGCGCGGCCAACTGTTGAACAACGAAGGCAAAGCCAAGTTCAAAGACGATTTGCAGCGAGACCAGACTGAGCAGGGTGTAGTAGTAACCCTGTTCGATGGGACTGAGAAATCGCACAATGAGCAGTACAGTTCCCGTGCTGCCTGCGATGCCCACGGCTCGCGCGAGAAACGTATAAGCGACGGCATAATCCATACCCAAAGTCCGCAAGGCCTTCAGAACTCTCACTGCGCTCCTCCAGCACAAACCTCTTCGAGTGCCGCAGCCCATGAGCCCGAGCGGCGGCGAAGACCTCGCAGAATGCCGACCAATTCGGCTGCCTGCGCGATCAGCAAGGCCAGCGGTAGAGCCCCCAGCAAAGCTCCCAGCACAATCCACAGCCGGTACGGCGAGGGGCGATCGGGCGCGGCAGCCGGATCGACAATCTGCACTTGAGAACCCTGCCGCTCCTCGTCCACCCGCGCAGCTTCAAATTGGCGTGTCAGCAAATCTTGCACCATCTCGCGATACTTCACCTCGCGCAGAGCCTTCGAATACTCCAAGCCTGATTCGCTGACCATGCCCTTGGGCACTGCCAGGTCGCCGCCGCGACGATCGTTGTCCACGTCCATGGAAGCTAACTGGCCTTCCATGCCTGACAGCTCCTGCTCGGCGCGTTCGAGGTCCGGATTCTGATCGGCGGCAAATTGACGCATCGCCTGGATCTCGACCTGCTTGGCCGCGACCTGGGCGTGCAAGACGGCCGCCGAGGCGATCATCGCGTGAGCCTGGCCGTCGAGTTCCATCACGCCTGTGCGCTGCTCGGTCGCCTTCATCTCTTCTTCGGCATGTTCGAGTGCATCGCGCGCGCCGCTCAATTGCCGCTCAAAGAAAAGTCTTCGTTGCGAGGCCTCGGTGACCGCAAGAGTCGCCGTGAATCGCCGGTACTCTTCCACCCAGCCATTCGCCAGCTCTGCGGCGCGGCGCGGATCGCGGTCGGTTACTGAAAGGCGGATCAATCCGTCCTTGATTCCGCCATCGACCTTCGTCGCCCGCTCCCAGCTTGTACGGGCCGCTGAGAGGTACCTCCGGTGATAGAGCGCCTGCAGATGGAAGCGCCTTACCATCGCGTTCTCAACGGTACAGCTTTTCAACAGCGCGACATGCAAGTCGTTGGGGTTCTTGATACCTAGGCCACCCGCCGCCGAGGCCATGGCGCCCATACTGCCCAGTTGCGCGATCATCGCCGCGCCCGCAGAGCCGCTTTGTTGTGGGGGCAGAATTGCCGTGGTAGCCGTGTACCGATCGGGCAGCAACAAGGCAATCGACGAGGCTATCGTAGCGATGGCCAGCGCAGTAATCCAGATCATCTTTTTCCGCTTGAACGCCACACGCATTAGGGTCGGAAGGGAGCCGTAGAGCGGCTCGGATGAGTACGCGACCGATTCTTGAATCTCTGTTGGCACGCTGGGACTCCCCTTTGCATTGGGCCGGATTCTCCGCTCGTGCTCACATGGACTCTATCGAGTGCTGCGATGGACATCGCGGAGGTGAAGACTACACCCATCCCAACCGCCTGCCACATTTGGCAGTGATAACCGGTAGAGGGTTGAATGGCCGGGCTAATAGCCGGAAAAACTGCGCTTAGATTACCTGCGAAGGGAGAAGCACAAACAGAAAAGTCGAGATATACGCACGCTCGAAATCGATTGCGGGAAAACACTTTTAGTCCAGTCCAGTTTTGGAACAGAACATCATTCCGCGCGCATTTTTCCTGTCGTACCACGGGTTGATCGTGTGAACAATAGGGCGTCTATGAGAAAACATTCATCCGCCTTCTTGAGCCTTCGCCGCGCATCCCTATTCCTGGCTGCCGGAGCTGCGCTTGTTGCTTTCTGCCCTTCGCAATTGCACGCCCAGTGTTCAGGAGATGACACGTCCGATTCCTACGGTTGTCAACTGCAACAGGCTGCTCCTTTGCCTTCTACGACCGAATCGCCTGCATCGCCGGCTGTGCTGACTGTGCAGGAACAGCCTCACCCGGAAACGGCGAGGGCAGATCGCTCCACGGACGCCTCGGCTGACGATAGCCTTCCGGCGGGCACGAGTTACACAGAGAGAGCACATCGCAATGGGATGAAAGCCGAAGGCCAGCCTTCTCGGCCGTTGCTCACTGAGCCACCCACGGAGTTCCAGCGCTTTGTCGCGGCTTCGACGGGCCGCATGCTGCCAATCTATGGAGCCAGTCTCTTCGCCGCGCGGCCCGCATCCTTTGGCCCTCTCGATCAAGCGCCGGCGCCCGAGGAAATGGTGGTTGGCGCAGGCGACGAACTGCGCATCCGCATCTGGGGGCAAGTTAACTTCAGCGCCAATCTACGGGTCAGCCGCGAGGGCGAGATCTACCTGCCCAAGGCGGGTGCTGTGCACGTTGCCGGTCTTCCGTTCTCCTCGGTCAACGACCACCTGCGCACAGCGCTGCAGCGCGTTTATCGCAACTTCGAGTTGAGCGTCGATATGGGAGAGATTCACTCCATCCAGGTCTATGTAACCGGGCAGGCGCGGCAGCCCGGCGAGTACACAGTGAGTGCCCTCAGCACGCTGGTGGATGCTGTCTTTCAAAGCGGCGGTCCCTCCTCGGCCGGTTCCATGCGCCACGTTCAGTTGAAGCGGAATGGCAAGGTGCTGACAGACTTCGATTTTTACGCACTTCTCGCCAAGGGCGACAAGACCGGCGACGTGCAACTTCAATCGGGCGACGTGCTTTTCATTCCCGCCTCAGGGTCTGAGGTAGCGCTCCTGGGCAGCGTACGTCAGGCCGCCATTTACGAATTGCGCGGCCAGGAGTCGATCGCGGAGATGCTCGATGCGGCAGGCGGAAAAACTGCAATTGCCTCCGGCGGACACATCTCGGTCGAGCGCATTGAGAACCACGCGCAGCGCCGCGCCTTTGAACTGACGACCGATACCGAGGGTCTCGCCACTTTGCTGGCCGACGGCGATATTGTGCGCTTCGATCCGATCGTCTCGAGCTTTCGCGAGACCGTCACGCTCCGCGGATCGCTTGCCAACCCTGGGCATTTCCTCTGGCACGGAGGCATGAAGCTCAGTAATCTCTTGCCTGATCGCGACTCGCTTGTGAACCGTGACTACTGGTGGCGTCGCACGCAACTCGGCCTTCCCGCGCCCGAACTGGCTGGCCCAAGAAGCAAGGGAGAGCCAAGGGATGCGCCGACCGAGAAGCCGGCTGCAGTGCTCAGTCCAGGAGCACAGACTGACTGGAACTTTGCCGTCATCGAGCGCCTTAACCCTGCCACCATGGCCACTGTCCTCATTCCGTTTAACCTGGGCAAGCTTGTGCTGGATCACGATGCGTCGCAGGATCTCGAACTCAAGCCCGGCGATGTTATCACCGTCTTCTCGCAGCAAGACGTCCACCCGCCCATCGACGAACAGACGAAGTATGTGCGGCTCGAAGGGGAGTTTGTCCATGCCGGCATCTACAGCGTTGCTCCTGGGGAGACACTCCGGTCCCTGGTTGCGCGCTCGGGCGGCCTTACCGGCAAGGCGTATCTGTACGGTGCGGAGTTTACCCGGAAGAGCACGCAATTGATCGAGGAGCAGCGCTTGGCCGAATTCGCCGATCGCCTTGAGCATCAGTTATTGCGCAGCTCAATCAAAATGGACACTGTGGCAAACGCGGCTGGCGCGGGAAGCGGCAGTTCGCAGAACGGAAACAAGGATGAGCAGGTCTCCTCAGCGAACCGCGAGCTGATTGATCGGTTGCGGCGGCTGCGCCCCACCGGAAGGATCGTGCTCAACCTTAACCCGCGCAGCGCGGGGGAGGACGAGTTGCCCGAAACGCCCCTGGAGGATGGAGACACGTTTCTCGTTCCGTCGATACCCGCCACCGTCCAGGTATTGGGCGCGGTACTCAATCAAAGCGCATTCCTCTATCGCAGCGGTTCCCGTGAAAGCGACTACCTTCGCCTCGCCGGTGGATTGAACCGTGAAGCGGACCGTGGGCAGTCTTTTGTTCTGCGGGCGGACGGATCGGTGAACAGTCATGGCGCGGGCCTCTCGATCTTCTCACCCGGCTTTGACAATTTGCACCTCTACCCCGGCGATACCATCGTTGTGCCGGAGAAGAACATTGGAGCCGGCACCCTGCGCACATTCATGGCATGGTCGCAGATACTCTCTCAGCTTGGCCTGGGAGCCGCCGCGATCAACGTGCTGAAGTAGAGATCGGCGCTAGACCTCTTTCTCAAAGAATCATTTTTGATCTGTAAGGTTCACGCCAACTCCCCTCAGAACGAGGGGGCGGCGTGGATCGCCGGTGCGCTTGGCGCACAGTTCCAACTCCACCTCATACATCGTGCTTAAGTGCTATCTCAAAGGAAATCACGCATCGGATTTCGATAATGGAACTCTTCCCGATTGAGTCGCCCGCTCCTTCCTATATCTCTCCGTCGACCTCCTATCCACACCAGATTCGAGCGATGATTCAAGTGAAATCGCACCTGCGGATGAGTGATTCAAACGCCTGGTTGCCAGCTCCGTTCGACAGCTAAGCGAATTGGCCATGCACCGCCCGGTTTTGCCAACGCTCTGAATCCTGATCATCTCTTCGAGGTAGCCTTCATGCAAGTTTTCAGTCTTACGCCTGAGTCGAGCGCCGTCTCCGCTCCGGTCATCTCAATTACCGCAATTCCGTCCATGCTTCAGAACGCACCCGTACGTGACGCGCGAATCCACAATCCCACGGCCAGCAGGTGGAGCCTGTCGCTATCCAAGCGGATGCTTGATCTTTCGGTTGCTCTCCTGGTTCTTGCTGTCTTTGGCCTTCCAATGCTCGCGGTTGCCTTATGCGTTCGTCTTTCTTCACCTGGGCCTGCCTTCTTTCCCCAGCAGCGTGTTGGCCGGGGCGGGCGTCTCTTTCGCATCTACAAATTTCGCAGCATGACCTTTAACTCAGGGCCTGCCGGCCCCAGCCTCACCAGGAACGGCGATCGCCGCATTACCGCCATTGGTCGCCGGCTGCGCCAGCTCAAAATCGATGAGCTCCCGCAGTTCTATAACATCCTTCTTGGAGAGATGAGCCTTGTCGGTCCTCGGCCCAAGCTGCCGCAGTATGCGGGCATCGTCAACATGCCCTATCGACCCTGCATCACCGGCGCGGCTACGCTCGTCTTTCGACGCGAAGAGGAGATCCTTCGCGATATTCATCCGAGCCATCTGGATGCTTTTTACGCTCGGCACATCCGTCCGCTCAAGGCGCGCATCGATGTCCGCTATATGTGCCGGGCATCTTTTTGGAGCGATATGCGTCTAATCGGCGCTACGTTTCTGGCGTGCCTTGAACCCGCACGAACTCCAGGCGTTCTTCGCAATGTCTCCTCAATCAATCTGGCCTTCCCGATCCATTCAGCGCGCAAAGCCAGCGCAACAGAATCTTTCGAAACAGCTAACTGAGGTCTCTTCGTATATCGAGACTTGAGCCGTCTTATCGAAGCAGGACTATGGGTGGCGGTAAACGTCGTAGCCGTCCAGTTTGCGGTAGGGCTGAAACACCTGCTGAAGTGCTTCGAGCGCGGCTTCGCGTTGCGGCGTGGGATCTTCCTTGATCTGCAAATTGCGCTTCACAATCAGCCACCGAATCCTGCGTTCGTGCGCATCTTCAACAAGCTGTGCAGGCGAGAGTGGATCGGTGGCTTTGTCGAAGAGCAGAACAGGAAACTGCGGGATGCGGCCAGTGACAAAATAGAACGGGTCTTCGCCGGGAATGAGAATCAGCCCGTCTGAAACAGGAATCTCTTTGTCGGCGAAGCGCAGTAACTCTTCAAATTCAGGCAGAAATGACCCTGAGACAGCCATGCCGCACAGCGCGGGCGCTGCCGAATGCATAACAGGGCCATCGAGGTTCGCGTAAGATAGCCGCTCTTCACTGGCCATATAGAGGCCACCGCAAACAGCGAACGTTGCCGCGATAACTGCTGCCATAACCGGCGCAACGAACAAGGTCCGATGCAGAGTCTTTTTGGCTTTGCCTGCTTGCTCGATCGAAGCCACTAAGACAATCATCTCGGCGATGAGAAGCATGAGCAACGGCCAGATGGCATAAGTCGATCCCCATAACTGCTGCGAGAGCAGTGTCCCGTTGATGGTGACCAGCAGGATGGCGGGCAGCAAGGCATGCAGGCTCAGGCAGCGGAATAATCTCCAGAGTGTGAGTGCCGCAGCGAGAACCAGAAGCAGTGGCCATAGAGCAAGCAGACTGCTAGCGCGGTCATCGGCATCCGCAGAGAGAAAAAGACCGACCAGCGTCCAGAGAAACGGAGCGGCCAACAATCCCAGCGCGACGAGACGTACCCTCCGCGTTCTGGCGAAGCGGCTTCGTAGAAGCAAGAGTGCCCCCACAACCGCCGGAAGCCACCAGAGCAGCGATGGTTCCGCATAGACGCCGATCATATCTGCAAAGCCCGGCAACCGGCGCTGGGCTGCAAACCGGATAGTCCACTGAATGTAGTTGCCCATACCGCAGGTGAAGTGCAAGAGCAGGCCTGCGGCAAGCAGCATTGTAACTGAACCGGCAAAAACAGCGACCAACTCGGCGCTGCTCTGCGCAACCAGTCTGCGCCGCGCCCGCCTCACAATCAAGAGCAACAGAATGAGAGTGAACGCGGCCGCGAGAAGAGGGAGGCCAATATTTTGTTTAAAGAAGAGCGGCAGCGGAATCGCCGCTCCTGCGATGAATGACTGCAAGAGCGCCTTGGCGTCACTCGATTGTGCACCGTCGAAATGGGCTGCCAGCCTTTGAAGAAGCAAGATGACGAAAAGTATGCAGAAGACGCAGTCACAGTCGTAAGAGGGGAACGGCAGGATGCTGTAGATACCCAGCACAGTCAGCGGCGCGGCGAGCAGAAGGGAAATAGCCCAGTATCCAGGCAGCCGGTCTCGCAGTGTGTGAAGCGCAATCCGCCAAGTCAGCACCGTGCCCAGTCCGCCTACGATTGCCGCGTAGAGAACGTGGTGGAAGTAGACCCTCCCGGCGAGACGAATCATGGCGGCCTGAATCAGGAAGGTAAGCGGGGCATGAGCCAGCGGAAAATCGCGATACGGCATCTGTCCCAGAGCGATGCGAACGCTCGTGTCCAGCGTGTAGCTTGCATCCCATAGGATGGTGAGGTGCGCGTTCTGCCAAAGAGTCACCGCCGCGGTGGCGAGAAAAAGAGCGGCGGCGGCAATGAAATCGCGCAAGCTCCAGCGGGCCTTTGGCAACGGCAGGTTCAGTTCGGCCGACTTGGACGTGCGCATGGTCTCTAACTCGCGGGAAAGGCGTTCGTTGTCTCGGGATTAGTTTATCCTTCGGGCTGTAGATTATGTCAGAGCGCGACTTTAGAGGCTGCGGAAAAACTCGATGCGGAGGGAGGCGGGACTTTCAACCCCCGCAAAAAAGCCAGCAAAATGAGTGTCGGCTTTAGCCCCAGAGAGACGTTTTCTGCCTCGATAACCGAAAATTCCGAGTTTTTTCACAGTCTGTTTAGTCGTGCCGAAAGAGCAGCAAAATCATGCAGGGCTTTAGCCCCTGCGATTTTTTGTTTTCACCTATTTGAAATTCCGCAGTGGCTATAGCCGAAATCAAAATTGGCAGATGCGGCGCGACTGAAGTCGTGCCCTGACACAAGCGACAGCCTGTAGGCAATTTTGCAAGAGGCACGATGTCTACAGGTTTGAACACTGCGCAGAAACGGAGGCGCTATGAAGACAGCGAGTGAACAAATCCGGCGGCGGCTGAAGAAGATCGTCAGATGACGGTCATCAGTATGCGCATTCCCGAAAATGTAATCAAGGACCTCAAAGAGATCGCACTGTCGCTCGGCTTCTCCGTCTATCAACCGCTTATCCATTGGCCTCGCCTTAAAAACTGTAAGACACCTGTAAGGCGCCCCGTCCGTTATAAACCGGGTCAACTTGGGCGTGTCTTATCGCGACCGGATGGCTGACTGACGCTTGTCTTACGGTCGCAAGACCTTTGTCGGATTGGTGCAAGACGCCCTGTAAGACGGCGTAAGACAATGCATCGCCCTATCCCCTGGCCTCTTCTCTCTGCCCGAACATCAGTCCCAAACGAATCGTTTGAACATGATTCCAAATTCCGTGAGAAATCGCGTCCCTGCGGCTCCAGAAGCTGCGGAAAGCTGGTCGGAGCTGGAAACTTAACTTCAGGCCTACGGCTGCCACAATTCAACGCGGTTGCCTTCCGGGTTCCAGATCCAGGCAAATCGGCCGTAGTCGTCTTCTTCGCGATGGGGATCGACGCGCACCCCGGCGGCAACCAGCGCGGCTAGCAATTGGTCAAGATCGTCCACACGGAAGATGACCATTACGGTCTGCGGCCCATCGCCGAATTAGGCTGAGTCTTGGGGAAAGTGGGAGAAAACGGTCACCCCAGCCGAGTCCGGACCGTCGAAGATCAGCGAAGCGGCCTCACCCGTCTTGAAGCCAAGATAGGAAGCGTACTAGGCTGAGAGTGCCGGTGGGTCTAGCGCCTTCAAGAAAACGCCGCCTACGCCGACCGCTTTGGCCATAGATCTGCTACTCCTCTTTGCGAATGATCTCCTCGAGTTTCGGTTTGTGTTTCGCGTCGCGGCCGGTGCGCGGCTCGGAGTCGATCATGCGGACCGGCTTGGGCTGGCCCACCCGCTCCCTTGCGTTGGCCTTGACCGCCTTGGTTGCAGAAAATTTTCCTGGCTTGCGTTTCGTCATGGCTCCTGCTTGCGTTCTTCGTCTTAAGGGTTAGTATGGAGTAGATTCTGTCGGAGCGAAAGCCCTCCGCGGTTTCGTGTGAGAGGGTCTGTCGCCGGTTGAGATTTCGATTCACGGCGTCAGATTTTCGTCATAGGGATGGAGAACATGGAAGAGCGGGATTTTTTCAATGAAACGACCGAACAGAGAACTCACACACTGACCTGCCCCAAGTGCGGCCAGGAAGGCGAATATAAGGTCACGTGGGTGGTGAGGCGGAAACGGGCACAACTGCCACGCGGCGCCGACGAACGTGACCGCGCCAAATTCGCCAAAGCGCAGTCTTATATGGTCCGGCGCGATGAGAAGCTGGGATGCGTCAATATGCGCTGCCGCAAACCATTCGAGATCAGTTCGCTGCAATCGGTTGCGTTTATCAACGATTAAAGCCCGACACGGCGGCGGGTGGTCGGCATTTGGGTCAGCTTCGAGTTTTGCCCTCCCGCCGAGGGGCGATAAAGCCTGTGAGGCTTTCAGGAGTCGACCCGCTCCGGCTCCCATTGGTCTTTGAAGTCGCGGTCGATTTTATCCTCGCGATCTTCCCGTTCTTCCAGTTCGCGGCGCTTTTCGCGTTCTTCGCGCTCCTCACGGCCATCAGCCATAGCGCCCCCTCTCTCTCCATAGTGTAAGAGAATTCCGGCGGCGGAACGCTAACTGTACGTTCGCGGTTACTCTGTGGCGCTTCCGAGTGACTCGACGATTTATCGCGAATTGAGAAACACTCCATGCGACAAGGGCGTTTTCGGGGACCTATCCTGACGGTGAGTTCTCGAATCGCTTGTGGCGTGTAAGCACAGCCGAGATTCCACAACGCCGACGACGGGTAAACAGAGGCCGGCTACCCTCACCAATCCAATTGCTGTCCGACGTTGCTGCATGGGCCGCTCTACCAGAGACGTATTTTTCGACTAAGCAGTCAAGGAGCGTCTCCAGAGCAAGTCGCCCCAGAATACGGAAACCAGGTAGAGGGCGGAGGCTACGGCCAAGACCCAGAGTCCCATCCTTGCCGCTCCGATTCCAGCGAATCCACCCAAGAGAACCTGTGCTACCCCGAAGCGTGGATCTCCTCCGACGAAACGCCATCTACGCTGGTTCGCCCGCTGCCTCAGCGACGGGTATCGCCCGACCGCGATAGCGACCAAGCCAAATGCAACACCTGTCCGTAGACTTAGGAATGAAACCATGACGGCAAGCGGGATCAGGAAAGTCATGTCCAGCGTGACGAGCAGCTTCCACCCTGCTATCGGTAGGAGACGATAGCGCAGCAATGCTCGCCCCTCATCCAGACGGAGCATGCGTTGCCCAATCGTGCTCATTGCAATACCCACGAATAACGACAGCACCGGAAATGCTTCGGGCTCTGGTGCCCGCCCGAACAGTCGATAAAGGGTTCCACTAACAGCTATAAGTAGCGCGGTCCAAAAGTCTAGGGTTCCCTGCAGCTCCCGCCACATTTCTTGCGCGATTCCGCCGACCTTCAAGGGCGTCCTTGAGATGTTAAGACCTGCAGGCGTCCTTAGCTCGAACGGGAGACGGCCAACGGCATATACCGTCCCATGGACGATTAGTGCCAGTAGAACAAAAAAGAGACCTGCAGCTAAGCCCATCCAGAACAGGTAGCCAAAAAACAGCACGATAAATAATGGATTCAACGCAACACTTGCGGAACTGAGCAAGAGTCTTTGTGTACGTGTCAGTGGCCACGTAGCGACTCGCTCCGGGGGCAACCTATGCTGTGTATCTACGGAAAAAGTAACAAACAGAGGCGCAAGGAGGACAATTTGAAAGAAGAGCGTACTCC
>Ga0181535_10005647_pt1 | contig 13301 bp, 19 predicted proteins | sample PEATcosm2014_Bin_44_FD_119774 | JGI IMG/M metagenome (GOLD analysis project Ga0181535, IMG submission 119774) | Peatland microbial communities from MTU Mesocosm Facility, Houghton, MI, USA - PEATcosm2014_Bin17_30_metaG | ecosystem: Environmental > Terrestrial > Soil > Wetlands > Peat | place...
GACAAAGAGATTTTCAGCCACTCGTGCATGTCTTCCATCAGGGGCTTGGCGCGCGCCTGGCGTACTTGGCGGCGTTGTTCGGCGAGACGACCACGAATCTCGGCTTCGATTTGGTAGAGCGCGGCGATGCGCTCCACGGCTTCGGTGGCAATAGGCGATTGGTGAGCCTCCATCAGGTCGTAAAACTTACGCCGAATGTGCGCGAGGCAAGGCGCTTGCTGAATCGCGCCGCCCTCGTAAAGCTTATCGAAACCGGCGAAGGCGTCCGCTTGCAGGATGCCGCGGAACTTCGCCAGGTGACGCTGTGGGTGTTCGCCTTTGCGATCGCGCGAGTAAGTGAACCACACGGCAGGCGGCGACTTGTCACCTGCCGGACGGTTGTCACGCACGTAAGTCCAAAAGCGGGCCTTCTTGGTTTTTCCGTTGCCGGGCGCCAGCACGGGCAGCGGCGTGTCGTCGCCGTGCAGCTTGTCGGTGTTCATCACATAGCGGCGCAGTGCTTCTACCAACGGTTCCACCAGCACGCTGGCTTCGCCCACCCACTTGGCCAGCGTGGAACGGTCGAGGTCGACACCCACCCGCGCGTAGATCTGTGACTGCCTGTACAAAGGCAAGTGGTCCGCATTATGTGGTGCACCACATAAAAGCGATTATGTTGGCTTCCAGGTTATGTGGTGTTCAGCCCCGGCATGGGCATAAACAGCGGGCCTTGGGGGACTGAACGCCACATAATCGCGGGCTAGAGTTGTGCCAGGAAGGACATCAGGTCAGGGTTGTCACGCCAGCGCTTTGGCGATCTATTATCTTTAACCGCACACAGGCCGAGAGCTTTGGCTTTCATCTCAAGGTCCGTTTCGGCGTACATGTTGGTGGTGTTGATGGAGACGTGGCCTAGCCAGGCGCGGATCGTGTTGATGTCAACACCGGCGCGAAGAAGATGCGTGGCTGTTGTGTGGCGGATGGTATGTGGGCCGATCTGTTTCTTGCTTATTTCCGGCACACGCCTCATGGCGACTTGTGTATAGCGCGTTACGATTTCATGGATGCCGAAGCGTGTCAGTGGCTCTGAGCGACGATTGAGGAACACTGTTTCCTTGCCGCTCCGCCCGGCGATGAGGTTTCTTAGGATAGCGGTCGTGGATGCCCAGAGCGGACAGATGCGGACTTTGCCGCCTTTGCCGTGAAGACACACGGAAGACAGCGTACTGTCTGCTCCGCTATGCAGGTTGAGATCGTCGATGCACAGTTTGGCCGCTTCATCAGCCCGTGCTCCTGAGTTGTACAGGAAGAGCAGCAGAGCGCGATCCCGAGAGCCGAGCTTTGTCCCCGGGCTGGGAGCGTCCAGCAGAGCATCGACCTCCGGCTTCTCCAGATAACAGACTGGCATGGGGGCCGTACGCTTGCACTTGACGGTGCGCAGTTGAGCGCACCAGTCCAGATGTTCTGGGCATCGTTCTGCGATGAAGCCGACAAGCGCATGGATGGCCGCCAGACGCTGATTGCAGCTGGAGATGCTGCATTTTCGCTTTTCTTCGATATGCCGCAAGAAGGCGCGCAGCAGATCCGCATCGATGTCCGTGATGAGCAACTCGTCCACTTTCTTATGCGCCTTGGAGGCAGTAAACGCCACTAGCAGGCGAACGGCATCGCGATAGCTCTGTTGTGTGTTGCGAGCCAGATTTCGCTCGCCGACGAGATATTCCAGCAGGAAACGCCTGATCCAGGGTCCGAGGGCAGAGCTATTCTTCATGGCACCCTCCGTATACCCAGTTCTGGAAACGGTGGTTTGCTTCTGCCAGCAACTCCGGTGTCATGGTGAGGTAACACTGGGTCGAGCGCAGGTCGATGTGACCAAGATAGGTGGAGAGGGCAGGCAGAAGGAGTTGCACGTTCGCACCAGTCCTATACCATTCGGTCAGCCTGTGCACGGCGAAGGTGTGCCGCAGGTCATGAAGCCGCGGTTGACGAGAACTTGTATCACTGCGGCGGACTCCCGCAAGGATGCACAACCGGCGGAAGTTGGCATCTACCGTAGAGTGGCCGAGGCGCTTATGTAGCCGCGACTGAAACAAGGGCCTGTAATGCTGATTCCATCTTCCCGGCGTGGCCAGATACTTCCGAAGGATATGCACCACATCGGTTCCCAGAGGAACGAGTCTGGACTTGTAGAACTTCGTCCCGCGGATGGTGATCACGCCATTTTCGAGATCCAGATCAGCCAGACGCAGTCTGAGTGCTTCACCGGCCCGCATACCCGTTCCGTAGAGGAACAACAGCAGGGTGCGAAGCGTGTTTACCGATGTCCGGCAGGCCGCACGCCGTTGACAACGAGGCACTGCATCCAACAGCAGACGAAGTTCCTGACGGGAGTAGATGTACGGAACGAAGGTGGGTGTGTACTTGGGGGTCGCGAGCGGCATGGGAACAGTGTTCATCTCTCCACGGCATCGCCAGTAGGCGAAGAAGTCCCGCAACGTTCCATACTTTCGACGCCAGGTTGCCGGTCCTGTATGCGGATCATCCAGGAACTGTTTCGCATCCACAGGAGTTATCGCGCTCAGAGGCTTGGTGCCATAACGGCGGGAAAAGGCCCGCAACGCAACGAATGGGCTTTGGAACTTTTCGCCCGTTGCCTGACGGTGTAAAACATACAGATCGATCGCTGCAGCGAGCCTCATAGCAGGCCTCCCAGATCGAACTCCGCCACGAGCCGCAGTTGTTTGAGGTGAACCTTGGCATAAATGCTTGTGGATCTGTAGTCGCGATGGCCCAGAAGATCTCCGATCTCCTTCATCGATGCGCCTTGTTCCAGCAGGTGAGTTGCACAAGCATGCCGCAGGCTGTGCGGACCACGCCGTCGGCATCGGATGCCTACCGCCTGCATGTTTCTGCTTGTTATCTTCCAGAGCGCGCTACATCCGATTGCCCGGTACGGCGGCTTCAGCGTCAGGAACAGATTCCGGCAAGAGGACCGCGGCCTCGCCTTCTGGATGTAGGCCAGGATGGCATCGCCTACTTCACGTTGAAGAGGATACTTCTGAGCGCCTCCGCGTTTGGAGTGGTCCACCATGAACGTCTCAGCGCGCCAGTCGAAGTCGCTCAACAGAAGATGCGTTATCTCGCCGCTGCGCAATCCGTATACTGCCAGGAGGAACAAGACGGCTCTGGCGCGCAGCGCGGCCGCATTGTTAGCCTTTACACTTTTCAGTAGCCGCTGCACGTCCTTCCATTCCGGCCCTTCGGGTAATCCCTCTTGCGCATATATTCTGGGCGAGGTGATCCCCTCTCCGATGCCAGGCTTGCACCATCCGCGTTTTTCCGCGTATCGGAAAAATGACCGCAGCGCGTCCGCGTAGCCGCATGCAGACTTGCGGCTCCAGCCGTCGGCTGCCTTGAAGATAAGGAAGTCATCTACATCTCTGAGCCGTGCGGAGGCAAGTGACCGGCGCCGTGCGGAAAGCCATTTGAAGAACAACGATGCCTTCCCTTGACGTGATCGTACTGTCGGCGTCGCCAATCCCAAGTCCTCCGTCATCCACTTCGTATACTCGTCGATCTTGTCTGCGAACTTCGTACGCGAAGCCACCGGCTCTTTAAGCACACCGGCAAAGCGCAGCCACTTCTTCGCAACATAGATGAAGTAGCCCCCTGTGTGCTTGACAGATCGAATATTTGGATTCGAGCGTTGTTGTCGCGTCCAGTTCTTGGCTGCCGCCTCGATTTCGTCGATCCACACCGCGCGCAATTGAGTCAGTCTTAACAGTCTGATCACGTTTAACAATTGCCATGACACACCACGTGCCGCCGCAAGACTGGTTCCTTGATGAAGCAGGTGTTCCAGAAAGGCTTCCCGCTCTCGAAGCAGCGGAGCTTTCTCCTGACGAGCAATAAAATACGGTTCTTGCATCTGCAACAAAGTTCTCAGCATGATCCGGGATCCTTTCCATCCCGCACCATGCTAAGCCCGGCAACGCTGTTCAGGGTTCCACATTATGTGGGGTTCAGTCCCCCAAGGCCCGCTGTTTATGCCCATGCCGGGGCTGAACACCACATAACCTGGAAGCCAACATAATCCGCATATTTCGCCGTCACCACATGAGCCAGCAAACCAGGGCCGGCCATGCCGCGATCTACCGGCCGTTCCGGCGCCGGAGCCTGCACCACGCACGAACACCGGGCACAGCTCAGCTTGGGGCGCACATGGCGGATTACGAAGAAACTCGCTGGAATGAACTCCAGCATCTCGGAGACATCCTCGCCCAGTTTGCGCAGCGCGCCGCCGCACTCCGGGCAGCATTTTTCCTTCGGAGGATGGGTATGAACCTCGCGCCGCAGATGGCCAGGAAGTACGCGGTTCTTACGCGGCTGCTGCGGCGCGGCCTTGGGCTGCGGCTTCCCTACTGGCCGCATCGGTTGTGCAGCCGCAGCTTGGAGCCCTTCCAACTGGAGTTCGAGTTGCTCGATCTGGCGATGAAGCTTCTCCGACTTCCGTCCGAAGTTCATACGCTGCAGCTTAGCCACGACCATCTTCAGATGCTCGATCTCGGCATACAGGCTCGCCACGAGCGCTTTAACGGCCGCTCGATCCAGCGCGTCTACATCGGGCGGGGTCGAGGGCGCATCGAACATGATCTAACTATGCCATAACTCACTTGTAAGTGAGCATGAAAATCACAGTAACTTATCGCATAAGTTATCTAACTCCACAGCGTCACTTACACCGCCATGGTCAACGGCACGCTGCGCACGGGACGCCTCCAATCAATCCCCTCGCATAGCATCGAAAGCTGCGCCCGCGTCAACGATACCGTGCCGCTCTCGGCTTGGGGCCAGACAAAATGCCCGCGGTCGAGCAGTTTCTGGAAAAGACAAAAACCGTCGCTGTCATGCCACAAAATCTTGATCCGGTCGCCCCGGCGCCCGCGAAAAATAAAAACTTGTCCAGAAAGAGGGCTCTCGTGGAGAACGTTCTGTACCTTGGCGCTCAAGCCGGTGAACCCGTAGCGCATGTCCGTGAATCCCGCTACAATCCAGATTTGTGTGCCGGCCGGGATCATCCGCGCAGGCTCTCCAGCACAGCACGCACCAGCGCCGCGTCGATGAGGCCTTCCACGCTGACCAGCGCCCGGCCCGGAAACTCGATATGAATCGCTCCACTCGACGGCGCAGCGACGGAAGCCTTTTGCTCTTCTCTGGACTCTGCCTCGTCCACCACAGTCACAGGCAGAAGCCGTGCCGTGTTATGCTGCCTCTGCTGCAAGGATGGTTCGAGCAAACCCGACCGATACAGCTTGCGCCACTGAAACACCTGATTGGCGTTCACGCCATGCCGACGCGCCACAATAGCGACCAAAACACCCTCCGCCAACGTCTCTTCGACGATGCGGCGCCTCTCCTCCACCGTCCGATACCGCCGTTTGCCGCTGCCCTCCGCTGCCGGCTGAATCGCCAATTCCATACGCGCTCCTTCATGGTCGCGGTCCTACACCGCTCCACAAATGAGCTTCGCTGAATTTAGCCATTACGGCCAGACGGCCAGAAAGACACGCTTACCTTCGGACGCTTACGACGCACCTAACGTTGGCTAAATCTATAATGCGAGGTTTACAAGTAAGATGCATCCCGATGTTTGTGCATTTGCAATACCACTTCACCGGCAAGGAACGCGACTCCGAATCAGGTAACGACTACTTCGGAGCAAGGTACTATGCATCGAACATGGGGCGCTTTATGAGTCCCGATTGGAGCAGGCCACATTGAAAGGCGAATTTCTCCCGAAATGTCGGCTTCTCGAGTGCTTTCCAGCATCTCCGGTTCCCGAGAGGATTAACGGCCCACGGTACATGATCCCGATTTCGGCTCAATGTACGGTTGACCGCCATTCCGTCTCCGATCCATTTTTGGCCTTCGCGGCATCGCTGGAGACCGCTGTCCACGTGGCGGACGAGTTACGACGAGGTACGAGAATCCGTGATTGAGTCGGGCTTTCACCGCTGATTCGCCGGTTCCTCAGGCTGTACGGAGGATGGAGATCACGGTCAGGTCATCATCCTGCCCGTGTTCGATCGCGGCTTCGGCGAGGAGGTGCGGGGATGCTCCCTGGCGCATGAGAGTCTGGGTACGGTCGAAGCCGAAGAGATCTCCCTGCGCATTCCGCGCTTCGACGACGCCATCTGTAATAAGAGTGATGCGATCGCCATGGCGCATCTGCAGCGTGATCTCCTCCGGGGCGAGGGAGGCAAGGAGGCTAAGCGGCAGCGACCCGGCAAAGGCTATTTCGACGCCATTGAGCCAAGGAGGCAAATGGCCTGCATTGGCCACCGCGACGCGCCCCGAAGGATCCAGGCGTATTGCCAGACAAGTGACGAAGCCTCTGTGCTTGTGCTCGAAAAGCAAGCTGTTGAGCTCGGTTAGAATCTGCGCGGGACCCTGGCTGATTCTGCTGATGGTATGCAGCATGCCGATCAGCATCGAGACAATCATGGCAGCGCTGAGCCCTTTGCCGCTTACATCGCCCACGACGACAAGAGTTTGGTCGGCGCTGAGCGGGATGACCTGAAAGAAATCTCCTCCGACCTGTGCGGCGGGACGGTAAATGCTTTCGATGATGTACCCGGGAGTGGGCGGCAGCCAATTCGGTGTCCAGCGCAGCTTTCTCGAGTTCAAGCCGGACGTGGCGACGCGACTCGCTGACGGAGACCACAACAAAACCGGAATAGCCCAGGGCGACAAAAATGCAAATAGCTACGCCGTCGAAGACAAGCCTGTTGTGAAAGGCGCTGAGTTGGACTGACTCGAGATGGGTGAGCGAGGGAGCCTCGGGCAGCCAGTTGTGCAGCAGCGCCATGCAAATGTTCTCGAGAATGAGGAGCGGCACTGACGGAATCCAGAACCGCTGGCGGAGGGTGATGCCCGCGACGGCGTAGAACGTCGCGAATAACGCGATGATCAATACAGAGAGAGCGAGACACAGGGCTGACTGACGTCCCATGTCCATACCGTCGAATACGAATCCGAAGCTGGCGAAGATGAAAAAGGCGGAGAGGAGAAAAACGGCGACAGACCACCTAGGGGCTGCCTTCCACCCCCGTAGTCGCCAATCATCGCGTGATTTCATTCGCTTCATGCCGTTACCCAAGGATGACACACCCTGGCCGGATCTGTGCGCCGGATGACTTCGTGACGTCGATGACTGCCACGATTCTCCCGGGCTGAATTCTAGCGCAATCGATTCGCTTTAAGACAATCCTCCATGTTCCACGATTCGAAGGATGCTGACCGGAAATCTCCGAGTTGCCGACGATGCTCTCAGGACCTTGAAGCGGGCGAATGCTTCCAGTAGAACCTTTGAACGGCACTACAATGACTCCATCGCCGCGATTTCGAGATTCAAGATTAGGATTATGGAATTCACGCAAAGGGCACCTCTTCCTTCCGGGATAGTGACCCGGAGAACCGTGGGAAGCGAAACGCATGCATGGCGACCGAAGGTCGCCATACGCTTGTAACCCACTGGAATCAGGAAAAGAGCGGAGGAGGGCGCTGGAAGGAAGGAGCGAGACTTGGCCCCGGAGCCACCACATACAAAGGTTCGCCAACCCAACGATCTCTCTCGTCCAAGGTTGGGGCAACCCACGATGGCGGGAGGGCCTTCAGGCAGGCGGCAATGACGCAGTGGATCGCTGGCGGAGAGTAGCGTCCGCTGCTGGGAGATCGAAGTTGTGGGCGTGTCACCGGCCAACCAGACAATAAGCGAAAAGGGGCGGCTTCCCGCCCGAGAACTTCGTTGCTACTGTCGCCGCCTGACAACAATTGAACAAGTTCAAATATTTCTTGACAACAGGTCCGGTTACGTTCATTCTATTTTTGAACGTGTTCACTTGTGAATTATGAGACCGACGAGCAAATCCGAAGCCACCCGTGCCCGCATCCTTGACGCAGCGCTGGACCTGTTCCGCCTCCAGGGGTTCGAGCCGACCACGATGCGCGCTATTGCCGCCCGGGCGGGAGTCTCGCTGGGATCGGCCTACTATTACTTCGAATCGAAAGAAGACCTGGTGATGGCCTACTATGAGCGGGCCATGGAGGCGATGACTCCCAGAATGGAAGCCGCGCTCGCTGAAAGGGCTGGCATCAAAACGGGCTTTGAGGAGCGCGTGGCCGCCATTATGGCGGTGAAATTCGACTATTTCCGGCCAAACCGAGCCTTCCTCGGCGCCCTGCTGCGCCACGCCGCCGACCCTGAGAACCACTTGTCGCCCTTTAGCTCGTCCACCCTGCATATTCGCGAGTGCGACCAGGCATACTTTGCGCGGGCCGTTGCCGAATCGCGTGATGTGCGCGCTCCGGAGGAGTTCGTGGTCCACCTGCCGAGGCTGCTCTGGCTCTATCAGATGGGATTGATTCTGTACTGGATCTACGATCGTTCGCCGGGTCAACAGCAGACTCGTTTGTTGCTCGAAAAGAGTCTGACTCTTATCACCGGCCTTCTGAGATTGGCCAGATTCGCGCTGCTGAAACCTCTCCGCTCGAAAATCGTGGAACTCATGGTGCTGGCCGAAGGAGGGCTCGATCATGCCTAACAGCAAACTAATCCGCCTCTCTATTGCGCTTGTCTGGTTGTATCAGGGCTTGTGGTGCAAGGTTCTGGTCGGCGTTCCTCATCATCGGGCTGTGATCTCAGCCGTACCGTTCATTGGTTCCGCGTCAGCAACCATTGCTTTGATGGTTTTGGGTCTGTTCGAATGCGGCATCGCCGCGTGGATCTTGCACGGGCGCTGGATGCGTCAGGCCGCGATCTTACAGACCGCTCTGCTTGTCGCAATGAATGCAAGTGGATTGATTTGGGCCTGGAGTTTAATTCCTGATCCGATCGGAATGATCGTGCAAAACTTTGCCTTCCTGCTTCTCGTTTGGGTTGCCACGGAGGATCGTCCTCATGCTGAGCACATATAAGGTAGCGTCAACACCATGGCGACTTGGACCCTTCAAGGCCCGGACGCATCAACTGGTCTTCGGGCAAACATACGAAGATTCCGCTATTGAGTTGCGCGCTTTCAAACCGCGAAGCCGCGTTTTCTCTATCGCGGGCGCGGGGTGCACAGCTCGCGCTCTTGCCGCCGCGGGACACTATGTGACTGCTGTGGATATTAATCCGCGACAGCTCGTTTACGCGGAATCGCGGGCCGCCGGAGGGTCGGTGCGAAGGGGCGCCGCGGAGCGCTTGCTGGCACTCAGCCGCAAATTGGCAACGGTTGTCGGCTGGAGCCGATTAAAATTGGTTGAGTTTCTCAGCCTGTCGGACTGCGCCAAGCAAGGTGAATACTGGGATCGCCTGCTCGACACGCCAATTTGGCGCGCTGCTGTAGATACTTTGTTTGCACCGCGTCTGCTCCGGCTTTTCTATGCCAGCCCGTTTGTCGAATCGCTTCCGCAGGACTTCGGGGCGCAGATTAGACGGCGACTGCGGAGCGGTTGGATTAGCCATCCCAATCGATCCAATCCGTACGCCACGGCCTTGTTGCTTGGGATACCGCCCGCAGATCCAGGAGCAGCTGTCTGTCCCATCCAATTTAGTTGCGCGGATGCAGCGGATTTCCTCGAGAACTCTCCGCCGGCGGCATTCGATGCTTTTGCAATGTCCAATATCGGGGATGGAGCGCCATTGAGTTATATGCAGCGTTTGCGAACCGCCATGGAGCACGCTGCTGCTCCCGGCGCAGTTGTTGTCTCAAGAACTTTCGCAAAGTCGAGCCCCAACTCTGAAAATAACTGGGCGGCTTTGGATCGCTCGCTGCTTTGGGGCGGTGTTGAGGTAAGTAACATCGCAATTGGCTGAACGGGAGGCAGACCGTGGTTCATCTTTTGAAACGGCATCCGATTCCAATATCTGCGTTTTTTCGTCATTCGCTGGTGATGACCTATGCGCTTCAACCGGAGATCCTCGAACCCATGCTGCCGCAGGGCCTGGTGCTCGACACCCATCGAGGCTACGCCTTCCTGGCCGTCGCATTAGTGCAAACAGAGCACCTTCGACCCAGTTTTCTTCCAGCCGCGATGGGTCGCAGTTTCTTTCTAAGCGGCTACAGAATCTTCACGAGATTGGGCAGTGGCGGAAGATCCAAGCGCGGATTGCGTATCTTGCGCAGCGATACGGACCATCCCTGGATGGTGCGCGCTGGCAATTGGTTGACGCACTATAACTATCGCCTGTGCAAGGCGGTCATTGAGGAACGCGACCACGAAATCCGTTGGACCATCCAGACACAGCACAATGAAGCGGACCTGGAAGTGGTGGCGCGCATCGGGGACGAGCCGGCTCCGCTGCCAGCCGATTCTCCCTTCTCCACACCTGCGGAAGCAAGACGGTTTGCGGGACCCTTGCCTTATACCTTCGACTACGAGCAAGCAACTCATTCCATCATCGGCATTCGCGCGATGCGGCAAAGCTGGAATCCAAGGGCAGTCGCCGTGGATGTGCGGCGCAATACATTTCTGGAACGCGAGCCATTCTGCCGCTCTACGCCAATTTTGGCCAATGCTTTTCACGTGCGGGATGTTCCTTATGAATGGCAGCGCGGGAGGAGGCTCACATGAGCACAATTCCGATGCGAAAGCCCTATCAAGGCGTGCTGCAGATTATCGAATTCAACTGGCGAGCCTATTTTGTCACATCTGCATTTGTCGGTATGGCGTTGCTCGCAAGTCCGTCTATGCCGCCCCTGGGGCGAGCAGGACTCGTGCTGGGCGCGGCGTCGGCACTATTCTGGATGGCCTCGTCGCTGCTGGTGTCCCACTATATCTACGACCGCTTTCCGCTTTACAACCTGAATTGGATTTCACGTGCTCTCTCCCATATACCGCGGCGATGGATCAACATCCACTGCGGCCTGGATGAAACCAGCAGCCTGTTGGCAGCAATCTTCCCGGAGGCCGCCGGTCAGGTGGTGGACATCTTCGCCCCCCAGATCATGACAGAGACGTCCATCAAGCAAGCACGGCGGATCCAGCGCGCTGCAATTCCAGCCAAGTTGGCGCACTATGACGATTTGCTCCATGACGCTAACTCGTTCGACGCGGCCTTCTGTATCTTCTCCGCCCACGAATTGCGCCGCCACCAGCAACGGCTGCGGTTGTTCAAGGAGATCGCGCGCGTTCTGGTCTCCGGCGGTGAACTGGTGCTGATGGAACACTCCCGCGACTGGCGGAATCTGCTCGCTTTCGGTCCCGGATTTCTGCATTTCTTCTCGCCGCGTGCATGGCATACAGCGGCGTCCGGCGCAGGCCTAGAGCTCAGTTCCGAATTCTCGATGACATCTTTCATTCGCGTCTATATCTTACGGAGGATACAATGACTCTCGCCACTCATCTGCATGTGGTCGGCGCTCTTCTGCTATTGCTCGGAATCAGTCACGCCTTCTTCGATCGCTACTTCGGATGGGAACAGGAGTTGAAAGGCGTCTCGCTGCTGACGCGCCGGATCTTTTATGTCCACACCTTTTTCATTGGGTTGGGAGTGGTGATGGCGGGCGCCGGGTCACTTTTTTACGCAGCGGATTTACTTCGTCCCGGCACCTTGAGCCGCGCGTTTCTGGGAGGCATGGCGGCATTCTGGTTCTGCCGCTTGCTCGCCCAGTTTCTGGCCTACGATGCCGCCATCTGGCGAGACAATCGGTTTCGCACCTTCGTCCATGCAGCATTTGCCGTGTTTTGGTGCTACGTCACCGCGACCTACGGAGTCGCGTTCATAACTGTGTGGGATTGATCCTCACTGCACCGAAACGACACTTAAGCACGGCTCCTAACGCAAACTTCCGAGTTCTGGTCGGTTGACCGGCATCCATGTAAGTCATCTGTCAAGTAAAAAGCACGAAATTTCGGGACGCGCTCAGGAGAGCGCGCGTTGCGTCTGATCCGGTCATCCGTCTGCGCACGTGTGCCTCTCGGCTGGTGGTCCCTGCATCCCGCAGGACCGGACATCCATTTGCTGCCTCAAGCTCAGAAGAGCTGTCGCAGATGATTGAGTTTGTGTTCTCTGCCAGTCCCGAAACAAACCGAAGGGAGCCTCGGAAGTTGCCTTCCTCGCCCAGCCGGTCAACTGCAGGACCTGGCAGCCTGCGCATCGTATGATCCTGATGTTTTTTCCTTATTAGGAAAGGTTTTTCACGCTGCTGCTTTGCCTGCGAACTCTTCGGCCGGCACGAAGTCCTGTTGCCTGCGCTCGACCGCGAGCATGTAGGCTACCATCTTCCTGGCCACCGCCAGAGTGGCCCGGTTCTTGTTCCCGCACTGGATTTCCTTCTCCCGCAGCAAAGCCAGCTCGTGGGAGTATCGGGGCGCCATCTTGGCCGCTTCCACCAACACGTGCTGGATATGCTTGTTCCTCTGCTTGGAAATCGGCATGCGTATTACCTTGTCGGCCGAACTCTTCTCGGCGCTGCAGAGTCCACAGTAGCTGACAGCTTGCTTGACCGATTGGAACCGCGTGTAATCGCGATCTCCAGGGCCCAGGTCAGCGCGGTGATCGGACCCACTCCGGGGATCGTCCGCAGCCGCCTCAGCCGCTCTGAAAGCAGTGGATCCCGCTCCAGCGAACTGATCAGCGCGCGATCCAGCCGTTGCGCTCGCTGGATGTGCTCGCGGCCAAGCCGCAACAAGGGGCGGATACTCTCGCTGATCTCCTCGTTGGTCGAGAACAGCTCACTGAAGTATCCCATCTTATGCAGCCGCTGCTTGTCATAGCTCACCCCGCTCTCCATCAGCAAGCCAGAAACACGATTCTTCATCTGAACCATCTGCCGCAGTACCAAGTTCCGGTAGCGTAGCGTACGGCGCCGGTCCCGGATCTCGGTCGTGGCCATGTGGCACTCTGGTAGAAAATCGCAACGCAGGCAGTCGGCAATCTTGCTGGCATCGATCCGGTCGTTTTTCTTCTTCGCCACCGCGATGGCACGGAGCATCAGTGGATGGGCCACCTTCACCCTCTCCGCGTACGGAAGCAAATGATCGTAGATCCACCCGGTAAAGATCGTCGCCTCCATGGCGATCGTCCGCGGTTGGGGAAGTGTCTTGATCCAGGCATCTAATTCGCGCCGCGTCGATCCGATCTTGCCTTCCCGGTGCACATGACCAGCCGCATCCTTCACACAGTAGCTGATCGTCTTCTTGTGAACGTCAAGCCCGATATAGTACATATCGTCCATGAGGAGCCTCCGAGGTCGTTCTCTGAATCAGCGTCCAACTGAGTTCAGCTTATGCAACACCTCGTGCTCCTCCTAGACTTAGCATTCAAACAAACCGGA
>Ga0181535_10005651_pt1 | contig 13295 bp, 14 predicted proteins | sample PEATcosm2014_Bin_44_FD_119774 | JGI IMG/M metagenome (GOLD analysis project Ga0181535, IMG submission 119774) | Peatland microbial communities from MTU Mesocosm Facility, Houghton, MI, USA - PEATcosm2014_Bin17_30_metaG | ecosystem: Environmental > Terrestrial > Soil > Wetlands > Peat | place...
CCACAGCTTCGAAGTGATAAAAAGATCTTCGCGCCGAACCCCCGAGCAAAGAATCTCCTCAAACGACGTGCCGATATGGCTTTCGTTGCCGTAAACCGATGCGCAATCGAAATGCCGGTAGCCCGCTGCCGCGGCGCCCTTCACTACCTCGGCGACTTGATCTGCGGAGACGTGGTCGGATCCAAATGTTCCCAGGCCGATCGAAGGCATCCTCGACCCCGTGTAGAGCGTTCGTTGCGGGATCTCCGCCGGATCAACAGCTGCGGTAAAGGCAGGATTCGACATGCGCAAACGACCTTGAAAGATAGATAGTTCGAGAAAACGTTATCACTAACTTTTCGGAAGCATAAATTTGGCGGGTGTGAGTGTCAACTTCAGCTCTGCTTCGACTTTTTTCGAATGAGCGAGCCTTGCTCGGTCGCCTGCGGCCAGAATTTAGTTCCGTATTCGGCCAGACCGCCCTGCGAGTACGTCCCGCTTACGAGTCGGCCCGGACAAGGACGCACGTGATGTTGTCGTGGCCACCGGCTTCGTTGGCGGCGTCGACCAGGCGCGTGCACGTTTCCTCAAGAGTCAGGTCGAGCCGTAGCAGGGACTCGACGACGGAGTCGGAGAGTTCGCGAACCAGTCCGTCGGAGCAGAGAAGAAACAGGTCGCCGGGCTCAGTCTCGAATTCGAAGATGTCGGGCGTCACCACGCTTTGCGTGCCGAGCGCGCGTGTGATCACATTTTTGAGTGGCGAACGAAGAGCTTCCTGCTCACTCATTTGGCCCAGGCGAATTTGCTCTTCCACCAGGGAGTGATCGAGCGTGATCTGTTCCAGGTGAGAATTGCGCAGGCGATAGCCGCGGCTGTCGCCCACATTCACCATCCAGGCGCGGCGGTCTTCCACCAGCAGCGCAACAAGAGTGGTGCCCATGCCATTGAGGCTTGGGTTGCGTTGGGAGCGCGAAAAAATGGCCTCATTGGCGGCGGTGACAGCCTCCGCGGCCTCGATCGGTGGGGGACTGGTCCGGGGGCGCTGGGTGAGCCACTGCATCATCTCCGAAACGGCCAAGGTACTGGCAACCTCGCCTGCGGCGGCGCCGCCCATGCCATCGCAGACTACGTAGACGCCATGCTCGACGGAAAGTCCAAATGCATCTTCGTTGGAAGGGCGCTTGCGGCCGCGGTCGGTGAGCGCCGAGGCAGTGTAATGGACGACAGCCGAAGCCAAGAAAGAAACCCCCGTCGCTCAGTGTACCTAAAAACAGCGGGTTGGTGCGTAGCGACAAAGGGGCCTTGAGTACGGGCGTCATGGGCCGTCGAGCGGGAGAGAAGAACCGCGGCGTGACCCCGATTGGGCCATGGTGCGATGACGACGGCGCTTCTTCTTGGTTTCTTTATGGAAGCCCGTTCGCGATGTGCAACGGCGGCGGCGCGGGCAGGTCGAAGACCTGGATGGCGCCTGCGTTGAGCAGTGCCACGCGCCGGCCGGAGGGAGAAACGGCGACGTTTCCGCCAGCGTCGAGGATTGGGCTGACTGGCGAAACCATGGTGATGTCGCCATTGGCTGCGTCGAAGATGGTCACGGACTGCTCCTTGACGTCGCCAGCATCCATCGGCGCGTAGGCGTAGATGGAGTGCGTCGTATCAAGCGTCTCCCATGCCAGACGTGAGCCGTTGGCCGCGACGACAAGTTGTGGCCACACCTCGGTTGGTGGCGCCTTCGTCTCCCAAAGTGTTTTACCCGCGGAGGACACAGCCACAAGACTGCTCTCTCCTGATGGTCCGCATGTGGTGGCAAGAATCTCCTGCTCCGAGAGAAACTCGTCGTCCGGCTCGCAGGTCGATTCGACCTGTCCGAGCATCTTGCTGCCGCCGGTGAAGTAGCGAAAGTTCAATATCCAGTCCATTCCGCGGCTCCGCAGATTTTCGAGATAGCCCACGGAGTTGATGGGCAGATGAACGGCAGTCCGGACGCGACTCACCAGCATCACCTCGCCGGAGTCGCGGCGAAGAATGCGGATCACGAGATCGGGGGCTTCGCCGCCGGCCTCTGAGTCTTGGTCAGACGTGACGGCAGCCGATGCGGTGGCGGGGCTCAGGGTGTCTCCTGACTTTGAATCCTTGGCGGCCGGCTCGTCAGAGTTGGTGACGAGAAAATGTTGTTCCGGGTCAAGCTCAATCCAAAGCAGCGGACCCGGAAAGTCGAGAGTTGGTTTCAGTGTGAGCGTGCCATCGCCTTCGAGAAGGTTGTTGCGGTCGCGGACCAGAAAGTGTCCGTTGTTAAGCGGCCACAAGTAGCGCACGCGGTCGTGGACGGTCCAGGTGGCCTCGGCTTCGACGGTACCCTTGGGCAGCGAGAGGACGACGGCGCGAATTTGACGCTCGTCGTTATCGTCGTTATTCAGATGATCGCGATGCATCAGGCCGGGAATCCGGAACGTGAAAAGCAGCCGGTTTTCGTCAAGAAAATCGAGTGAGGCCATCGAATTTCGCGACCCCGTATAGTTGGCGCTGGGCGCGCTGAAGCCGAGCGGCCCAATCGGAACGGTGAACTCGGGCGGCAGCGAGGGCTCATTGGGGAATCGGTCTACGAGGAAACGCTCTTTGACGGGAGGCGAAGACTTGGGCGCGGGCTCAGTTGAGCTTGGCGTTGGAGCGTTCACTGCTGGTGCTGGCGCGAGTGGAATCTCTTCTTGCGCGCCCAGCGTAACCAAGGCGAGCGCCGAGAAAAAAGCCAGCAATCCGCAGATCGAGAATGCGCTGCGCCAATGACCCGACCCCACGATTCCGAGCGCCCTCACCATCGATGACTATTCTCGCCGATGCGGGCATGGCGGTGGAAGCGCGCGGAGCCGAATCGTTCAACCACTGGTTGAGAGTGTAGCGGCTCAAGTCCCAATGTGCGTGAAAACGCGAACCCGGCCGACCGCGCCGTGTGCGACAGTAAAGGGGAGATGGCAGACCCCACGACGGCCGATCGGAACCTGGCTGCGGAACCCGCAGGCGGAAGACTCAGGTTCCTCGGTTACGGCGCATGCGCCCTCGCCGGTGTGCTGTGGGGCACCGGATTCTACTGGGGCAGGCTCGCGCTCAACCAGATGAACGTGGAGCACATGGTGCTCTACCGTTTTCTATTTGCCTGTCTGGGCATGGCACCGGTGATCGCGTTGCGGCGCGTGCGGCTGACAGCGACCGAGATGCGGGCCATGCTGCTGGCCGCATTCCTTTTTGTTCCCCTGCAGTTCCTGCTGCAATTTCATGGTCTGGCGCTCACAACCGTAAGTCACGCGTCGCTGATGGTTGGCGCCATGCCGGTGCTGCTGGCAGCAGCAGCGGTGATGTTTGCCGGCGAGCATCTGGATGGGCTGAGTTGGCTGGCGCTCTGCGCATCGACGGTGGGCGCCGCCATGGTCGTACTGGGCGGCAACCGTGCGACGACGGGAAGCGAAACGCCGACCCTCCAGGGCGACCTGCTGGTGGTCGCGTCTCTGGTTTCGGCTCTCGGCTGGATTTTTCTCACCAAGAAGCTGATGAAGACGCACAGCCCGCCCGTGGTGACTGCGTACACGATTTATTCGGGCACCGCAATGCTCGTAGTTTGGACGGCTGGATCCTGGTTGCTAAGTCAATTGACGCACCAGCCCGTTGAGCCGATGCCGTTCGCCCATGTGAGCGTGACCGCGTGGGCAGCACTGGCAATCAGCGGGCTCCTGTGCACGGCGACAACCACGCTTCTCTGGAACTGGGGCATTCATCATGTGCCTGCCTCGCGCGCCGGTGTGTTCCTGAACATCGAGCCGGCTTTGGGATCAATCCTCGGTGTGGAGCTGCTCGGAGAAAAGCTCGGTCCCTACGCGTGGCTGGGTGGGGCGCTCATTCTGGTCGGTGCGATTACGCTCACCATGCGCGGACACGAGCCTGAGCCGGCAGTGATTCTGGAATAGCCGCCTGAGCTTGCGATAGCATCGGTGGAATGGGGAATGCCGCCGCTTCGCCGCCCGCGCCAGACCATCATCTCCCAAAGAGAAGCAAACAGCGCGACTGGATAGAGATCGGCATCGCCTACGCGCTGATCGAGGTGGTGGAATGGACGCCGCGGCCGTGGCAGCGAGGTTTATGGCTCGTAGCCGCTCTCGGGATCGCCTTTATCTTTTGGAGATCGTTTGACGGCTGGGCGGCGATGGGCTTCCGCACGGCAAACCTCTGGCGTTCGGCCTGGATTGTCGCAGCGGTGGCTGCGCTTTCCGCCGCGGCGATGCTGATCTCTGCCCGCGCCCACGCACTGCTCATGGTGGAGGGCATCTGGGTTTTTCCAGAGACCTACGGCGCGTATGCCGTTTGGTCCTGTGTTCAGCAAATTCTCCTGCAGGGGTTCTTTCTGTTGCGCTTGCTGCGTGTCACGCCCAGACCGTGGCAGGCGGCCTTGCTGGCGGCAACGCTGTTTTCTGCGGCGCATATTCCCAATCCCATCCTCGTGTCGCTTACGTTCATTTGGGGATTCGTCGCCTGCCTGCTGTTCTTGCGCTACCGCAATATCTATCCGCTGATGTTGGCGCACGCCTTCCTGGGGATCACGATCGCCATGACGATCCCTGGGCCGGTCGTGCACAACATGCGCGTCGGGCGGGCCTACCTGAACTACCGGCCGCACATGCATGCCAGCCATACGTACTATCTATCGCAGCCATAGCGACCAGATGGCATCAATGGTGGCGTGTGTCACTGCCGATGCTCCCACGCGGCGCTCGGCACGCCAGGCGCGGCCGTAAAAGATTCCGGCCAGCGCAGCCAGCAGTACGTAGCGCCAGTTGAAACTCGCGGTGCGCTTGTTGAAGTGTGCCAGACCAAACAGGCAGGCAGTCACGAACAGCGCGCCGTAGCGGCCCAATCGCTTCTCCAGCAGATTCTGCAGCCACCCGCGAAAAAACAGCTCCTCGGGAACGGCAACAAAGAAGAAGGTAAAAAACCATGCGCCGGCAATAGCCCATATCCCCGGCCAAACTTTGTGTGCGTGCAGAAAGCCGAGAGCCAGTCCGAGAGCCAGCGCGATGGGAATATAGAAAGCGGCCTCGCGCAGGCCGATTCCCAGGTCTTTGCCGCGCAGGCGAAGAGCAAAGCCGGTTCCATCCAGACGGCGGATAAGGACGAAGCCGTAGATCCCCGCATCGAGAAGAAGAATCTTGTTGAAGATGGCCAGATGAGCCGGCCACGCGGCCTCAAACCAGCGCAGGTTGACCGCCAAACCCAGCGCCGTCAGAATCAGAAAGTCGCGCCAGTTGCCGCGTTGTTCCGGGTCGGCCTTTCCGGCCTGCATCAGGAGCGCGGCGATCGCAACTGGGAGCAGCGCGTATAAGGCGAACCACTGAAAACGGAAGATTCCAGCGGCACAGGCGACAAGAGCATACGGAACACAAAAAAGAACGGGAAGCGCGAGCTGTGCCCATGCAGGCAACCTTCGCGCCTGCGCCGCCACGGCCTGCGGGAAGAATCCCACGGCGAGGAAGGGAATCAGGTTGAACAGCGCGGCCACCAGATTGGCGGGAGTGATCATCGACGGTACATTTATTTTGCTCCTCCGCGCCAGCGCGGAGTCGAAGAAACCTTGGTCACCATTCACCGATGATTGGCAGTAAGGTTGCCGCCTCGAGCGCCGATACTTCCTTTGGTCATTCGCGGAGGCTCATTTGACTCTTCTCACGTGGAACCATGCCTGCTTGGTGGGGATCCGCGCCATGGACGATCAGCACGGCATTCTTATGGACGCCATTAACGACCTGCGTCTGGCTCTGTTGCGCGGTTGTAGCCACGAGAAGACTTGCGAGCTGCTCGACCAGTTCATCGAATTTGCACGCATGCACTTCTGGAGCGAAGAGCGGCTGATGGAGCAGACCGGGTTTTCAGGCCTTGCCGAGCATCGTGCGGTACACCATCAAATGCTTGCGGAGATTCTGCAAGTCGCGCACCGGCTGCAATACGGCGAGGCCCTCCAGTTGCGCCCGCTGCTGTCTCAACTCCACGACGGTTTTCTCGAACATATTGAACAGGTGGACCAGGAATACAGCCCATGGCTCCGCGAACACGGCATTTGCTGATGGATTGTGAGAGCCGTCCAATCCGGCGCGCATTTGCGCGGCCAGCCCCGCATTGCTGAAACTCCCTCAGTTCGGCCGGACTCTTGCCGATAATCTACACTCCGGCGATCGCCGGCAGGAGAATCTCATGGCGCTATTAACGTGGGATAGCGGTCGGTATTCGGTTGGGGTCAAATCCATCGACGGTCAACACAGCGTGCTCTTTGGGCTGATCAACGATCTTCACGAAGCAATGCTGAAAGGTCAAGCGCAGAGCCAAACCGGCCCATTACTGCGCAAACTTGTTGACTACACGCAGACCCACTTCACCGCGGAAGAGAAGATGATGGCGGAGGCAAACTATCCTGGACTGGCCGATCACAAGCTCAAGCATCGTGACCTGATTAAGCAGGTCCAGGATTTCAGTTCGCGGCTCGAAAAAGGCGAAACGGCACTGAGCCTGGATCTGATGAACTTTCTGCGCGACTGGCTCACCAACCATATTCAGAAAGTAGACCACGATTACACCCCGTGGATGAATCAGCACGGTGTGCACTAACGTTACAAGCTCGCTGCTTGAACCGAAGTTACGCGGAAAGGAACGGTTGCGGCGTCAGCTCTCGAATGAAAGCTGCGCCGCTGCCCACACCGGCGCGGAGGGTTTTGGTTCGGAAGCAAGTTCGTAGACAAGACGCTCAAGCACCAGCCGCTTGTCGGGCGGAGAGGAACGCAGCTCGAGGTCAGCGCGAGCCACCAGGCGGAGCGCGCGGGTCAGCTCGCGGCGGCTCTTGTAGCGGCGTGCCTGGCGGATCAGGTCGTCGGCGGCGAAGGGCGGCATGCGGAATCCCTGCCACAGCGCTTGCCAGATGGCGCGCGAGTCGCGCACGTTCTTCTCCAGAATCACCAGCATCTGGCGGAATGTGCGGGCCAGCATATAGAGGTGGCCAATCGCCGCGTCCTCGCCGGCATCGGAGCTGTTCAGAAGCCCTTGCAACAGCGCCAGTGCACGCACCTTGTCACGCGCGCTGATGGCATCGGTCAATTCGTACAGGGTGCGCTGCTTGGCGCTCAGCACCATGGTCTCCACGTCGCCGAGAGTAATTCGTCCGCGCCCGGCCGTGTAGAGCAACAGCTTTTCCAGCTCCGACGACACCAGCATCATGTCCGCGCCCAGCGCGTCCACCAGCTCACGCGCGGCGTCGGTTTCCATCTGCAGGCCGGCCTCTTGCGCTTTAGCCACGGTCCAACGCATGGCGTCTTCTTCGTTCACGCGGGCCAGCTCCACCATGCCGCAATGCGCGCCCAGCGTCTCGGTCAGCCGCTCGAACCGGTTCTTGTCGTCGAGATCCATGCGGCGCGTGTCCGCAGGAATGCGCAGGAAGTCCGCAATGAAGAGAAGCAGCGCTTGAGGATTGGGCGATTGAAAGTACCGGTCGAGCGCCGCGAATTCTTCCTTTTTGGCGCCGCGCGTGTAAAGCTGCCGCACATTGCGGATGAAAATCACCTGGAACGGCGCCATCAGCGACGGCGTTTGCGCGCGGTCCAGCGCTTCGAAGATCGAAGTTTGGGTGAGATCGAGGTCGGAGAGGCAGAAGTCGCGGAGATCGGGCGGGACGAAAGCCTTGAGCACTGCCGCTCGGCAACGGTCGAGAAGGAAGATCTCGTCGCCGGCCAGAACGTAGCCCGGCCACAGTTTACCCGTGCCTGCCGCGGCGGCTTCAATCTCCGCGGTAAAGCGGGCGACGGAGCTGAACCCTGCGCCCCAACGCGAGCCGGTCAACGCTCCCACCCCACTTCAGCGCGTTCCAACGCCGCATCCTTCATGCGGCTCCAGAATACAGCCCTTCGGGGTATGTGACCAGCGCGGAAAAGCGGGCAGGAATCAAGAGATAAGCGGGTACCGGGCACGACCTCAAAAGCCTTCAAGGACGTCGGCCACCAGTTGCCGCGCAAATTCGCGCGACAGGCGCTGAATGGCGGCCGGATCTTCCTGGATGAATGTGGGCAGGTTGGTTGTGGATTGGTACTGCTCGCGGAAGACGTAGTTCTTGTTCTCGTAAAGGACTCTGCCGTCGTGGGCGGTGAGCGTGACGCTGGCGACAATGGTGATGATGAAACTCGAAGACTGCTGCGTGGCGGAGTTGTAGGTGAGTGGGGCCGTGGTTTGCTTAAGGATGGTTCCGTGCAGAACGGCGTCGGCATCTTCTCCGGAATTGGGGGTCACGCGGAAGCTGGTGCGCGACGCGAACTCGCGGATGACAGCTTCGGTCAAAGCCTGCTCGGTGCCGCTGGCATCGGTGCGCGTGGCGAAGACGGGAACGGCAAGCGTCTTGATCTCGGGAGGAAGATGCGTGGCCGCGCCCAGCGTGTGATAGCCGCATCCGCTGAGCAAACAGAGCGCAATCGACGCGATGGGCAGGAATGCGGACGGACGCATGAGGCCATTCTATCGCCCGGCGTAGGGGCTCTTGTCGCGCAGCCACTACACCCACGCCGTGGCCAGCCGGCCGAGGCCCGGAGTGGGCAGCTTGAGCCCGTCGCTGCGGTGCGCGAAATAGAGATCGTTGAGTTCTGCGCCGCCGAGTTGTTCGAAGCGCCTGAATCCGGCGCGGACGAACTCAGCATCGAGCAACTCAGGCGTAAAGAGCAACTGGAATGGCTCTCCGGCTTTGGCCACGCGCCGCGCCAGAGCGCGGAAGGTCATGCGATGCAGAAGGCTCAGCGCATGTGGAGACACGGCGTAGTCGAAGCTGACGGCTGTGCCTGCCGGAAGCATGGCGATGGTTTCAAGCGTGGCGCGGAAGGCCGCGAGCGTAAGGTATGGGACCACGCCAAGCCATCCGAAGAATGCGGGCTTGCTTGAGTGAAAGCCCGCGTTGGCCAAACCCGCTGCGAGCGTCATGTGCTCGAAGTCGAGCGGCACGAAAGTGAGGTTGGCGGGCGCGACAATGGCGGCCGCGGCAAGCAGGGCGCGCTTCCATTCCTGTGTGGCAGGGAAGTCCACCTCGAAGACGCGCAGTTGCGGAAAGGGATTGCGATAGGCAAAGGTGTCGAGGCCGGCGCCGAGAATCACATATTGCGAGACGCCGAGCGCGACCGATGCGGCCAGGCGGTCCTCCGCATAGCGGCTGCGCGCGGCCATGAAAGCGCGAAAGGCGCGCGAGAATGGATGCATCTCGCGGACCGCGTCATAGCTGAACTCGGGGCCGAGCAGCGGAATGGCGATCGAATCCGCGAGCACGCAGGGCTGGTCGAGAACCTGGTGGGCGGCGCGCCGCCGTGCCACGCGAAGAGCAGTTCTGCTGGCGCGGCCGGTCTCCATGTTCCGGAGTGTATCTTACGATCCACGAACCACGACTCAGAACCCGTGCGATTGATAGAGATCAGAAAACTGGCACCGATCTCTGTTCTCTTATTGCGCCTTCACGCGTGTAAAGTTGATTGCCCCCGTCTGGTTGCTCAACGTCATCGCATTCGGTCCGTTAAACACATACACATACTCGGAATTGGGTGGCTTGGGCATGTTCTCTACCCGTTGTACATTGCAAACTGGCTCGTTCGGGATTCCGCAAGGGACAAGCATCATCTTGCTCTTCGGCGACCAGTTTGTGACCGTAAAGATAATGCTGTTGGGCGCCACCAGCTGGTAGGGGCCGGCTTGCATCGTCTGCGTGCCGGTATTTGTAACTCCTGTTTGGTCGTATTGACCGTTCGACATGAACGAAATCGTAATCATGCCAGACTGAATCGTGGCCCGCCACTCTCCGAGAAGGCTGGCTTGTTGCGCTTGTGCCGTTTGTGGCCTGGAACCGATGACCAGGCTGCATGAAAGAATCGCAGGAAGAACCAGGCGCATAACCGCCTTGCTCGTCCTCATGGGAAGAAGGGAGCTTTTCAAGAGACACCTCCTGGGTTTTGGTTGGAGGGGATGCACGCATCATAGCACCGGAGGTTTTGGACGGGAAGACGATTTTTCTGGCGACACGGAATTTGCGCCGGGGTCGAGAGCGGCGCGTATCCTGATTGCCATGAGCTGGACGACTAGTTGGACAAGTAGCTGGATCGGTTGGGCGCTTCTTTCCGCCGTATTTGCCGCGGCCACGGCACTGCTGGCCAAAGTCGGCGTTGCGCATGTTGACTCGAACCTGGCCACGGCGCTGCGCACCAGCGTGGTCGTCGTGTTTGCGTGGGGCATTGTGCTGGCGCTGGGCAGTCACGGAGAGATTCGCGCGCTCGATCGGCGAACGATTCTCTTTCTGACGCTGTCTGGATTGGCAACGGGATTGTCGTGGCTCTGCTACTTCCGCGCGCTCCAGCTGGGGCCGGCTTCGCGCGTGGCGCCGCTGGACAAGCTGAGCGTGCCGCTGGTGATGGTGTTTGCATGGCTGCTGCTCGGCGAGAAACTGAATGCCGCAGCCGTGATCGGCGGATTGATGATTACAGCTGGAGCGATGGTGATGGTGTTTGGGTGATGGTGAACCGTGAATGAGTGAAGAAGTGAAGAAGTGAACGAGTGAAGATGGGAACTGAGAATTGACAACTGAGAACCGACCACCGATCACCGTCCGCCGTTCACCATCCTTATACTGGAACGAATGAAAGCGCCGGAACAAGCTGAAGCGCCGCGCCGCATCGTGCTCACCGGATTCATGGGCTCGGGAAAGACGACCGTCGGGCCGTTGGTGGCCGAGCGGCTCGGTTGGACTTTTGTCGACGTGGACGACGTGATCGCGGCGGAAGCCGGTACAACGATTCCCGAGATTTTTCGAAGCGAAGGCGAGACAGAGTTTCGCAGGCGGGAGCGGGAGACGATTAAGACGTTGGCACGATGCGATGGACTCGTGCTCGCTCTCGGCGGCGGAGCCATCGAGGATGATGCCACTCGCATGCTGCTGGTCATGGCGCCCACAACGTTGCTCGTGCATCTCGAAGTGAAACTCGAAACCACGCTTGCGCGGTGCAAGGGAACCGAGCATCTGCGGCCAGTGCTGGCCGACGAAGCAAATCTCAAAGATCGATATGAGCGGCGCCTGCCGCTCTACCGCATGGCGCATGTCACGCTCAACGTCGACACAATGACTCCGGACGAAGTCGCGGAAGCGATTGCGCTCGCCGCGCAAGGCTGACTCGGGCTGTTTATCTTCTAGTACCGATCCCCCCCTCCCCCTCATCTATCCATTTTTTGGCGTTAACCCCCTTATTTTCAACCATTTGAATCTAAACGGCATTGTCCGTAAGCCGTTGATTCTAAAGATTGGCAATCTAACCTTAGCCTTCTAAAGGGGTTAGACTGCTTTTTCGGCGGAAATTGTACTTATTGGTTAACATTTTGCTTTGCGGCGAGGTCGATCCGATTCGGACTGCCGGACGGTTTCCAGAACACTTTTCCTCCTCAAAAAAAATGGGCGGCGCGAGGAGTTCCGGCTCGCCAAAACCGGAACCGCCATCGCCGCGCCGCCCTATCGTCGTCACCATTACCACTGAACCCAGTATGGAGAAATCGCGGAATTAATCGGCAAACTTGGGGAAATTTTTTTGGCGAGTGTTTTCAGATGGTTGCGGAGTGTGTGGAGTGTGGAGGGGGTTGACAGTGAAAACAGTGGTCCGAGATCAGTAAACAATGAAAGGCCTAGCGGGGTAGCGGGGGCTTTGGGGTTGGAGTGGCGGGGCTGGTGGCGATATTGCCGTTTTTAAGTATCGATCCGGCGTGAGGCCTGCATTTTCGGACTCGAGTATTCACTTTTGAGTTATTTCCGCGTTGGCGACGTCCATGTAAGTCTCTGTCAAGTGAAAAGCACAACATTTCTGGGCGCGCTTCGGAGAGGGCGCTACTTTGTTTGATCAGAACATTTCCTTACGCAGCATTTGCCTCTCGGCTGGTGGTTCCCGCTCTCGCAGAACCGGACATCCATTTGCTGCCTAAGACTCCGAGGAGTCCGCACAGAAGATTGAGTTTGTGTTCTCTGCCAGTCCCGAAACAATTCGGAGAGAGCCTCCGGAGTGTGACCTCCCTCGCTCAGTCGCCCACTGGCGGGACCTGGCAGCCTGCGCATCGAAGAATCCTGATGTTTTTGTTCTTTCATTATTGGAAAAGGTTTTTCACGCTGCTGCCGTACATTTGAATTCTTCGGCAGGCACGAAATCCCGCTTCCTGCGTTCCACGGCCAGCATATAGCTGACCATCTTTCTGGCTACGGCGAGTGTGGCGCGGTTGGGATTTCCTTTTTCCAGCTCTCTCTCTCGAACCATGGCCAGCTCATGGCACTCTCTGGGAGCCAGTTTCGCTGCTTCGATCAGCACCCGCTGGATATGCTTGTTGCGCTGCTTGGAAAGCGGCATGCGCATCACCTTGTCGGCCGAACTCTTCTCGTCTCCGCACAGCCCGCAGTAACTTATGGCTTGCTTGACCGACCGGAAGCGGGTAAAGTCGCCGATCTCCAGTGCCCAGGTCAGTGCGGTGATCGGACCCACACCGGGAACCGTTCTCAGCCGTCTCAGTCTCTCCGCCAGCAGCGGATCCCGTTCCAGCGAACTGACCAGACCATAATCGAGCCTCTGCGCGCGCACGATGTGTTCGCGGCTGAGCTTCAGCAGCGGCCGGATACTTTCGCTGACCTCTTCGTTAGTCGACATCAAGTCGGCGAAGTATCCCACCTTGTGCAGCCGGCTCTTGTTGTAGCTGACTCCAGTCTCAAGCAGGAGGCCGGACACGCGGTTCTTCATCTGCACCATCTGCTTGACCAGCAGGTTCCGGTAGCGCAGCATCCGGCGCCGGTCCCGGATCTCAGTCGAGGCCATATGGCACTCCGGCAGGAAGTCGCAGCGCAGGCAATCGGAAATCTTGGCGGCGTCGATCCGGTCGTTCTTCTTCTTGGCTGCCGCGATCGCTCGCAGCATCAGCGGATGAGCTACCTTCACCTTTTCTGCGTGCGGAAGCAGATGATCGTAGATCCACCCCGTAAAGATCGTTGCTTCCATGGCCATCATCCGGGGTTGGGGAAGAGTCTTGATCCAGGCATCCAACTCGCAACGGGTTGATCCAATCTTGCCTTCCCGGTGCACATGACCAGCTGCATCCTTTACGCAATAGCTGATCGTCCTCTTGTGAACGTCAAGTCCGATCTAATACATATGGTCTCGAGGAGCCTCCGTGGTTGTTCTCTGAATCAGCGTTGCCGCTGAGTTCAGCTTATGCAACACCTCGTGCTCCTCACTGACTTAACATTCAAACAATAC
>Ga0181535_10005655_pt1 | contig 13288 bp, 10 predicted proteins | sample PEATcosm2014_Bin_44_FD_119774 | JGI IMG/M metagenome (GOLD analysis project Ga0181535, IMG submission 119774) | Peatland microbial communities from MTU Mesocosm Facility, Houghton, MI, USA - PEATcosm2014_Bin17_30_metaG | ecosystem: Environmental > Terrestrial > Soil > Wetlands > Peat | place...
CAGCTTCTTCATGAATCGCTTTCGTACACTGGGCTTCATCGACTACAACAAACGCATCAAGGTGAACAAGTCGCTTCTCAATGTTGTGCTGCTCGATCAATTACCCGAGCACAATGCCGAAAAACCTGCGATGAATTCGGTTCGGTGAGTCAGTACTTGGCGGCATATACTCTTCGAACGCGCGCTCTTGATAGTGATTGGGTGGTTGGCTATTCGACCTCAAAGAGTCCTATAAGAGGGGATCTCAGAATTCTACGGTGGAGATCGCTCGATCTTCACCGTTTGCGCCGAAGGTCTCCATCATGGATGGCGATCTCTGAAATTGGTGTCGCAACATTCTTCACACATCAAGGTTAAAGAACCTCAGGGTTGAATAAGTCACAGTGCGGATTGGCAAAGACCTCAACATTTGTCTTCTTCCAGCCCTCCTCAAGCAGCTTCAGGAGCTTTGCGAAATACCTGTTTCTGACGTAGTAGATGTCACCAGAACTTATACGCGAGTTTGAAACCTCGACGTTGTTCTTCCACGTTTCGAACTGGAACACAATGCCGTTGATTTCTCCTCCGGAAGCCTCCCGGACAAAGAGCGACTGGAACTGTTCGCCTTTTTGGTAGGTCCGACTGGCAATCAGGTCTTCCTTCAATTTCATCTGCTTCCTCCATCCTTCAGTCTCGGTATTTCCGATATCTTGCGGATCATTCGATTGTAAATCTCGTAAGCAATGTCTACCGACTCCTCAATTGCCTGCCGGTGGGAGGCACCCGGAGATTCACCGGAATACACCCTTTGTTCTCGCGCCCGATGTTCCTCGATGGTGAGGTCGATTTTCCACTCGCAATGGCGTAGGCAAGCCCATCAGCGTGCAGGTCCCCGCCTGCAAGTCGGCCTCAGATTGTGTAATGCCCAGTGAACCCCAACCGACGGCTGATTCGCGGACTGCGGTGGCCGAGCGGTCCGATGGCAACCCTTGTGGAAACCTTGCACAGGCAAACTTCCCGTTACTAAATGGCATCCGACAAGGGTGTAGCCCGAATCGGCAGGATCGCTGATCTCATCTCCCTGATTGCCGGCAATGGCGGGATGCATCTAACGCTTGAGTATTCGCCACTATCGTCAGATCGGCGGAGTTCCCAGCATGCTATACCTCATAGGTGGCTACTCAATGCACCTGAACCGCGCTGGGGAACCCGACACGAATCGTGTCGACAAAGGTACATACCGACCGGTGAATTTGCAGAGCGCTTTTGGCGCGCTCCATTTCGACATTGTCATAGGCAGCGAACCTGCTACTGACGCTGCGATACAAAGAAGACCGAGCCCTCAAGCACTCGCTGTTCCAACCTTCAAAAGTTCGTTCGAGTCGTTTACAGATTGGGCAATTCACAACTTCCCCCTTCCGGCATTCAGCCAGACTTTCAAAACCTAAAATGGGCATGGTTCAGCGCTTCAGAATTTGACGCTCGGCATGGAGCCAGTCCTGTATGTCGGTGCCGGGTTCGCTGCCACGGCTTTCAAACAAATGGAATGCCCGCTCCCTGATCCTGTCTTGTGAAGCGGAGATATCCGGTGCTGCCGACTTGCTGGCAGGGGAGGTTTTGACCTTTGACTGATTTTGAGCTTTGGAGACTATCATTAGGGACCCTCGTGTATTTCAAGAGCTAAGAGGAAGGATACTTCAGAGTGACTGCCTTAGTTCAGAAGATCTGAAACGGGAGAATTCTAGCTCGCCGTAACTTCAAAGTTATCCCTATTTATCACTGGAGTCAAGCACTAATTAGTCAAAGCAGTTGTATTTGCTGGGGTTTCGCATACCTGGCTCGTCATATTCAACCAACAAAAGGAGAATCCTGGCCGACGATACTCTCTCTCATGTTGCGCGAAGCCGAGTTATCAACACTTGACCACTCAAAGCTTCGGCCACCCGTGGCACGACCGCCAACCCAAACTCTTGGATTTTTGGACTGCAGGTCAAATGGGCGCGCTGAAGACGGGCGATTGCCGAGTAGCCATATACTTGAACTAATCGCACGCGCGAAAAGATTCACTTATCGAGCCTGCTCCTTGCGTAGCAATCACCGTCCCGCCGATGCTCCCTCCTGCAGAACAAAATCATCTGTCTTCGAGAAGTCGAAGACAGATGGAATCTGAGCTGCCTTCAGCACTCCCGGCTTTTCGGCCAGGAGCAGAAGGCCCCTTCCAGTATTTATTTCCCCCGCCTCCAGCGACTTCGGCACAGCGTCCGCTGCATAGGCGAGCCACTCACCTACCGTGATCTTTCCGTCCACAGGCTTCCAATCGGCTTTGCCCTCAACAAGCCCTTCGTCTGTAAGCGCAAAGCTCAACAGTCCTCGCGTCTTCTCCCCGCCCGTATCCTCGCTCGACAGCAGATTTGTCTCCTTTGCCTCCTGGTTCCCCTGACTAGCCGCAAGAATTCTCATGCGCTTGTCATAGGCCAGTTGCCCCAGGCCCCGGTTTCCCATTGGTCCGGGCTTGAAGTCGTTGGCCTCCACGCTGCTGGCCGACTGGCACGAGTCCAGCACGAACGTCATCTCGCCGGCATCGATAGGCCGTAGCCACTCGGCCAGCTCGTCAGCGGAAATCGCGTTTTTCAGCAAGGTCGCGTTGACTTCCCTGCAGCTTCCTTGAATATCGGCGGGAAAGATATAGAACTGCCCGGTCTGGTCGCCGTAGCCGTGGCCGGAGAAACTGAGAAAGAAAACGTCGTCAGGTGCGGCCGCTGCGGCGATCTTGGCGAGTTCCTCGTGCATTCGCTGCTTCGTCGCGCCTTCCTGCGTTGCGTCAGAGAGCAGTAGAATCGGCAGTTGTAAATCCAGGCCTCGCTCCCGGAGCCTCTCAGCCAGCACCCGGCTCAACTCTTCGGCGTCGTTCACCGACCCATGCAGCTCGCACCCCTGCGCTTCATAGTGGTTTACGCCAATCTGGAGGAGGAACGCGCGCCGCCTGGCACCAGCAACCGGCTCATACGCAAAGTTCATTTCAGCCGTCGGGCTCTTGATGCGATCGCTGTTGAACGCATAGGCTGTAAAGGTCACATTCTTTATCGAAGCAGGCAGTTGAATGTTGTTGAATTTGAAATCGCCAGTCGCTAGCGTTTGATTGAGTGGCGTGTTGGCCACCAGCTGCCCGTTTCGAAACAAACGCAGGTCCTGCAATCCGCTCGCGGTCCCTCTTTCGTCTTTCCGTGTTTCGGCATGAACTACAACATCGGCCCTCCCTGGATGTGCTTTCGACGCACCAACAGAAACAATCGAGACTCCTGGCTGCACACGATTCCTGACTTGAGCGATGGACCGCACGGGCGGCAGCTTTTCGTGGTTCACAATGCGCGCAAGAAGCCGCGGTGTGTAGTAATCGCTCATAAAGATCTCAAGGGGGAGTGCTCTCATCGGCTCATCACTCACTATCCAGTGAAGTGGCGCATCTCCGTCCAGGTCATTGGTGTCGAAGCGGCCTTCAGGATCCACGACTGCCCAGTCACCGTTCTGGTAGCTGATGAAGGAGACAAGTTGCTTTCCGCTTTCCGGATCCCAGAGACGCACGGTTCCATCGGAATTGCAGGTTATAATCATCCGGCCATCGGGAGAAAATGAGGCCGATGAAACAAAAGAAACATCAGCCGGAAAATGCAGAAGTTCCTTACCCGTGGCAACGTCCCAGATGCGCGCATTGCTATCCGCGCCGCTGGTGAGCACTCGTTGGCCATCCGGTGAAAAGGCAACGGAATTGACTAGGTCATGGCCAACGAATTGTTGCAGTTCTTTTCCCGATTCCAGACTCCACTGACGTACCGTAAACTCCCACCCGCCAGCAACGACAGATTGACCATCCGGCGAAAAGGCAACGGACGTAACCTTTTGGGATAGTCCCGGCAGTCGTTCAATTTCTTTTCCTGTGAGCGGGTCCCAGAGCCGAACCGTGCCGTCGAGGCCTCCTGTAATAAGTCTGCTTCCATCCGGCGAAATCGCAGCTGCAAGAACTGCGCTGGAATGGCCTTCGAGGCCATGCAGTTCCTTTCCTGATTCCACCGCCCATAATCGGGCTGTCTTATCGGCGCCACCCGTCAGGACAGACCGGCCATCCGGGGAGATGGCTACCGAATAAACCTGAGTCCCCGACATCAGCCCGTGGAGTACCTGGCCAAACTGCTGGACTTCTTTGCCCGTTTCCTTATCCCATAACCTGGCAGTGCCATCGCTACTGCCCGTTAGCGCCTGCAGTCCATTCCTTGAGAAGGCGACAGAGCGCACCTCGTTCTCGTGGCCGACAAACCGCTGGACTTCCTTCCCTTCTTCGAGATCCCATAAATGCGCGACATTGTCCTGGTTGCCGGTCAGAACTGAGTGCCCATCCGGTGAAAAGGAAGCGGAATAGATAAAGCCTGAACGGCCATCGAACAGCCTAGTTTGATTGCCAGTCTTCGGGTCCCACAACCGGACGGAATGGTCCTGGCTTCCGGTGAGCACTGTTCGGCCATCGGGTGAAAATGCCACCGACATGATGGCCTTTTCTTTTGAAGCGGATTGCCATTCGATGCGCCGAATTTCCTTCCCCGTCGCTGCGTCCCAGACGTGTGCTGTCCCGTCGTAATTGCCTGTGACGACGAAGTGGCCATCTGGGGAAAAGGCCACCGATTCGACGCTGAGACCTAGCCCTTCAAAACGAGTCAGCTCCTTGCCGCTGGCAGCATCCCACATCCGCGCCGTGCTGTCCTGACCTCCGGTGAGAACTCGCCTGCCGTCCGGGGAAAAGGCAACCGACAGGACCCAGTTTGTATGCCCTGTGAACTGGCGCAGTTCCTTTCCTGATTTCACGTCCCACAACCGGGCCGTCTTGTCCCAACTTCCCGTCAGAACTCTGCGACCATCCCTGGAGAACGCAACAGATGTGACCGCAAAAGCCCTGTTGGTGACTGGGTCGGTTGTTCCGGCAAAGTGCTGAATCTCTTTCCCGGTTGCTATGTCCAGGAGCCGGGCCGCGCCGAGCAGGTCGCCCAATAGCACGGAACGACCATCAGGCGAAAAGCAAACCGATGTGATGCTCGATGGGTCTGCGAATTGCTGAACCTCCCTGCCTGTCTCGACATTCCATATACGAGCGGAATTGTCCCAACCTCCTGTGAGTACCGTCCGCCCATCGGGGGAGAAAGCGACTGACCGGACCTGTTGTGTGTGGCCGACGAAGCGCCGCAGTTCCCATCCTGTCTGCACATCCCATAGCACCGCCGTGTTGTCCATGCTGCTTGTGACGACATACCGGCCGTCAGGCGAGAAGGCGACTGAATAAACCCCGCCGGAATGACCCAATTGCACCATCAGCTGAGCACTCTCTTCAGCGGGTGCTGGCGTCTCCGACAGCCCCGCGATACCAATAGCCAATGCCCAAAACCCTGCAACCAGCCTGCTGATCATTGTTCTGCCCTTCTCTTTCAATTCATTGCGCAGGAAAACGATGGTCGGAGACGGCCACCCTAGTATCTATTGCCTTGATTGACGATTAAGAATACCCGAATCCAGAGAGGAGCGTGGATGCCGGGGGAGACGCGGTTTGCTGTTTACCGGGTTGACGGCATTGCAGCCGAGCTGGCGCAAAGGCTATCCGGCATGACTCAGGGCCGCCAGGTGCTATTGCTGGCTGGAAGGTTTGCCGGCGCCCGAGCGGTTCGATGAGCGCTTGACGGGCCAGACATTCAATTAGCACGTGCAGGGCGTCCACAGCGTCAGAGTATTCAAGGTCTCGGAATCGAGTCCTGGGATCGTGCGAACCCCTCCGAGCTCCGGACTTCTCCCCGTAGACGCTGTAGCGGCAGGGAGCCTTGTACTCACGTCTCAATTCGAGTTAAAGGCGCTCAATCTATGCGCTGATCGAGGCAAGCGCGTTGGCGATCGATTTGCCAGCGGTGTAAGTATCGGCGCTGCCACCTACGTCCCGAGTGCATCGGGATTTGTCAGTTAGAGTGACCTCAATGGCCTTGAGAATGGCCGCGGCAGCTTCAGGTTCACCGAGGTGATCGAGCATCAATGCAGCTGACCAGATCTGCCCAATGGGATTGGCGACGCCCTCCCCGGCGATGTCCGGTGCCGAGCCGTGGACAGGCTCGAACAGAGACGGGTACTGGCGTTCAGGGTTGATGTTCGCTGAGGGAGCGATGCCGATGGTACCGGCACAGGCCGGCCCGAGATCTGAGAGGATGTCGCCGAAAAGATTTGAGGCTACGACGACGTCGAAGCGATTGGGGTTCAGCACGAAGTGCGCGGTAAGAATGTCGATGTGATATTTGTCCCAGTTTACGTCGGGGAAGGCTTTGCCGATCTCCTCGACTCGCTCATCCCAGAAGGGCATGGTGATGGAGATTCCGTTTGACTTGGTGGCGGATGTCAGATGTTTTTTTTCGCGCCTGTTCGCCAAATTGAATGCGAAGTTCAGGATGCGATCGACGCCCACCCGGGTCATCACAGTCTCCTGAATGACCACCTCGCGATCGGTTCCGGGGAAGATTCTACCGCCAATCGACGAGTACTCGCCCTCGGTGTTTTCGCGAACCACCACGAAATCGATATCACCAGGAACCCGGCCGGCGAGCGGGCAAGGGACGCCAGGCATGAGCCGAACCGGCCTCAGGTTTACGTACTGATCGAATTCGCGGCGGAACTGGATCAACGACCCCCACAGCGAGATGTGGTCGGGAACAGTTTCTGGCCAGCCCACCGCCCCGAAAAGGATCGCGTCGTGGAGGCCGATCTGGCTCTTCCAGTCGTCCGGCAGCATCTTGTTGTGCTTCAGATAGTAGTCGCAGGAAGCGAAGGAGAACTCCTCACACTGAAGTTTGAAGCCATAATTGCTGGCAGCGGCCTCAAGCACGCGCACGCCCTCGGGAACGACCTCCTTCCCGATTCCATCGCCTGGAATGACGGCTATTTTGTAAGTTCGATCCGCTTGGCCTTTGCGGGTACCGGTTTTCTCGTTCACGTTGGACATTTTAGAACACCTTTCCGGTTTGACAATTTTGGGGCAGCATCGCCTGGCGCACGAATCGCATGGCCACTATGGTCACCGCAGATACGATCAGCGTACCCCCTACCAGACAAAGGCCGCGACTGAAGTTGCTGCCAGTTTCATTGGTTGAGCCAATCATGTAGGGCCCCGCGAAGCCGCCCAACGTGCCTAGGGAGTTGATCAGTCCGATGGACGCGGCAGCCGCGGTTCCGCCAAAGAAAGTCGTTGGCAGACTCCAAAGGGGCGGTTTTGCTGCGCTCACCCCGAAGGCGGCCAGTGACAGTCCGGTGATCGCGAGGCTTGCAGACGAGCCTGCGCGAGCGGCAACCGCCATTCCCAGGGCCCCTATCAAACAGGCGATTGCGGCATGCCAATAGCGCTCTCCGCTACGGTCCGAGTGGCTTGACCAGAACACCATGCCGATGACCGCAATCAGGTTCGGGATGGCAAGGAGGAAACCCACATTCATGACTGAGAAGCCAAGGTCCTTGACGATGAGCGGGGCCCAGAAGCCAACCGTGTAGAGGCCTGCAGAGGTGCCAAAGTATGCGAGCGAAAGCGCGAGGACCTTCCAATCTGCCAATGCATGTAAGACGCTGTGGCCACGTCGATCTTTGATGACGGCTTGCTCCTGAGCGATCGCTTGCGAGAGCCAGCTGCGCTCTTCAACGGTGAGCCAGGCGGCGTCTGCTGGACGATCGCTGAGAAAGTGATATGTGATCAGTCCCAGAATCACCGCGGGAAAACCTTCGGCAACGAAAAGCCACTGCCATCCCCTCAAACCCAGCAAGCCATTGAGTTGCATCAAGACACCTGAGATCGGCGAACCTATAAGCCCGGCGGCCGGTGCGGCGGCCATGAACATCGCAGTCACCGTTGAGCGATGATGCGAGGGAAACCAGTAGCTTAGGTAAAGGATGATTCCCGGGAAAAAGCCGGCTTCTGCCAAGCCGAGCAGGAATCTCAGGAGATAAAAGCTGATCGGGCCTCGAGTGAATGCCATTGCGATCGAGACAAGGCCCCAGGTGAACATCACCCGTCCAATCCAGAAACGTGCTCCCACTTTGTGCAGAATGATAGTCGAGGGCACTTCAAACATAAAGTAGCCTAGAAAGAAGATGCCCGCACCAAGCCCGAACGTCTGCGCCGTCAGGCCCACATCCTTGTTCATCGTCAGAGCTGCGAATCCTACGTTGATCCTGTCAAGAAATGCTACGAAATAGAGCATCATCAGGAACGGGATCAGCCTCCATGTGATCTTGCGAATCGCTTGGTTTTCCAGAGAGCCGTCAGCAGGTTTTCCGATGTTGCTCATCCTCACCCTTTGGCAATTGGCCCAGCCTCATACGTTGGACTTCTAGATTGTACCGGTGGACTTGGGATGCAGCTTGAACGGCAGGGGACGAAACCATTCAGGGCTTATGCTCTGCGGCACCCTGACGGATTGCAATTGTTCTTTGAAGGACTGCTGCTGCAGGGATTCGCTGCACAGGAGATCGATCAAATGTCGAAAGTGAATTCCGCGTGTCTCCTCAGCCTGAAGTAGGCCAAAACAACAGGACCGGCGATCCGCTTTCTGCTAGAGTGCGGCCCGTGGATCATGATGTGCGAGCCGGCTCAGCAGATAGTCGATCTCTGCTTTTGCCGCCGCACTGAGCGAAGCGCACGGAACACGCTGGAAGTCATGGACAATCGCGCCGCGCTTCTGCAACACATACTTGCGGACTGCCAGGCCGATACTCTGCTGCTGCTCGTAACGAATAAGCGGAAGATGCGCATCGAACAGATTGTGCGCGGCCTCGCGCTCCCCTTCTCGGGCAAGCTTCACCACATCAACCAGCATGTCAGGAAAGGCGTAACCTGTCATGGCGCCATCCGCACCGCGCTCGAGCTCGAAGTCCAGAAACAAGCCGCCATTGCCGGTAAGAATTGAAAGCGGGCGGAGCGATCCTTCGCGTTGAAAGGCCCGTAAGGCGGAGATCTTTTCAAGTCCCGGCCAGTCTTCGTGCTTGAGCATCACGCAGGAAGGGTTATCCATGACAATTTGCCGGATGACTTGCGGAGTCATCACAACAGTAAGCACCAGCGGATAATCCTGAATGACGAACGGGATATCCGTGCCAATTGTCGCCACCGCTTGCGCGTAATAGGTGAGGATCTGATCGTCGGTACGCAGGGCGGGGGGCGGCGCGATCATCACGCCCGCGGCACCGGCTTCCATCGCTCCTCGGGCCAGAGACCGCATGGCAACAAATCCTGCCGCAGACACGCCGACAATTACCGGCACACCCGCCCGGCGGACAACTCGGTTCGAGACCGCCAATGCCTCAGCCGCGTCAAGTTTCTGGGCTTCGCCCATCATGCCAAGAATAGTGAGTCCGGAGACGCCGCAGGACAGATAGAAATCGGTCATGCGATCGACGGATGAGTTGTCGACCTCTCCATCCCGAGTGAATGGCGTAACGGCGATAGCATAGACGCCCTTTGCCGTTGCTTCGAGCTTCCTCACGAGTCCCATTCCTTTATCGTTGCGCGTCGATCCCAGTTTCCGAACCGCCATCGTGCAGCAGAAAGCTAAAATCGCAGCCCTCGTCGGCCTGCAGGACACAATCCTCGAAGAGCCTGGCGTAGCCGCGAGCGGCTCTCCTGCGTCGCCGGGGCGCCTGTTTCCATTCGGCCAGGCGGCTTTGCAGTTGACCTTCGTCGATCAGCAGTTCAATCCGGCGTGCCTCCACGTCAAGTGAAATTCTGTCGCCGGTCCGGACGACTGCGAGCGGCCCGCCCACAGCGGCTTCCGGCGCGATGTGCAATACGATGGTGCCAAAGGCCGTGCCGCTCATGCGCGCGTCGGAAATGCGGACCATATCTTTTACACCCAGGCGGGCGAGTTTCAACGGTATCGGCAGGTAACCCGCTTCCGGCATGCCCGGCGCTCCTTTCGGCCCGGCATTGCGCAAAACCAGGATGTCATCCGCATGCACATCCAGATCCGGCGAATCGATGCGCGCGGTCATATCTTCTACAGAGTCGAAGACCACCGCACGCCCGGTATGGCGCATAAGCTCTGGGGAAGCTGCCGATTGTTTGATGATGGCACTGCGCGGCGCCAGATTTCCATGCAGAACCGCCATTGCACCCTCTTTCTTCAGCGGGGATCGAAGACTGCGAATCACATCCTGTCCCGGCACCACTTCGGCCTTGCCGATCAGCTCGCCGATTGTGTTGCCAGAAACGGTGAAGGCTCTCAGGTCAAGTTGGGCTGTGAGTTCGCGCATGAGAGCAGGCAGGCCGCCAGCATGGTGAAACTCCTCCATGTAGTGCACACCCGATGGCTTGAGATTGATCAGCACAGGGATCTCGCGTCCCAGCCAATCAAAGGTTTCCAGATCGAGTTTCACCCCGGCACGCCCTGCCATGGCTGTCAAGTGAATCAGCCCGTTCGTCGACCCGCCGATCGCCTGCAAGACGATCATCGCATTGCGAACGGATGCGGGGGTGATCAGGTCGCTCGGTTTCGGGGAACCGGTGACGGCGATTTCGGCGGCGCGTTTGCCACTTGCTTCAGCAATACGACGGCGATCAGCGTGGGTTGCCGGAGCAGTTGCGCTCATCGGCAGTGCAAGACCCAACGCCTCCACGATGCAGGCCATGGTACTTGCCGTTCCCATCACCCCGCATGTGCCCACAGTGGGAACAAGACGCCCGCCAATCATGTCGATCTCAGCTTCACTGATCGTACCGGCGCGGTGCTCTGCCCACATCCGCCGGCAGTCCGTACATGCGCCCAAAACTTCGCCCCGGTGATGACCGACGAGCATCGGCCCGGTCGGCACCACGATTGCAGGGAGATCGACGCTGGAGATGGCCATCACCTGCGCCGGCAAAGTCTTGTCGCATCCACCGATCACAACCACGGAATCCATTGGCTGCGCGCGGACCATCTCCTCTGTATCCATTGCCATCAGGTTGCGCAGGAACATTGACGTCGGGTGCGCGAAACTCTCGTGGATGGATATCGTGGGAAACTCCATCGGCATACCACCGGCCAGCATCACGCCGCGCTTTACGCTTTCAATCAGGTCGGGAACATTACCATGGCATGGGTTGTAGTCGCTGTACGTATTCGTTATACCGATAATCGGACGAGCGAGTGCATCGTCGGAGTAGCCCATGGCCTTGATAAAAGCCTTGCGCAGAAACATCGAGAACTCGGCGTCGCCGTAAGTCGTGAGGCCCTTGCGCAGACCCTTTGTCATCTCAGGTTCCTTCCCCTCAACCGGTCATTGAATCTACTTCTATGATTTCACAGCTTGAACCGTGGTTCTCGAGCCGGAGTTATCGATTCACGAGTTTTGCCGGGATCATCGCAACGATCAGAACGGCCGATGCCAGGACGCAACCGGCGACCAGGAATAACCCGGAACTCAGCGTGCCGGTATAGTCTTTCAGAAATCCGATCATCGCAGGGCTTAGAAACCCACCCAAATTTCCCGTGCAATTCACGAGTGCGATGCCGGCGGCGGCCGCTCCGCCGCCGAGAAAAGATGTCGGCAGCATCCAGAACATGGGAATTGCCGAAACCACGCCAACAACAGCTAGTATCAAGCCGATCATCGCAACCAGCGTGCTGCTGCCCGCCTGGGTACACAAGGAGAAGCCGAGAGCCGCAACGATGCAAGGCACAACCACGTGCCAGCGGCGCTCGCGTGCCTTATCTGCATGGCGAGCCACAAGAATCATCGAAATCAGGGCCAGGGTGTAAGGCACCATAGTCAAAAGCCCTATGTCGAGTGCGTCTTTGACGCCGGTCTGGCGGATGATGGTCGGCAGCCAGAATCCGACTGCATACGACCCCATCTCGATGCCGAAGAAGATGACGCCCATAAGCCAAACACGCGGAGACGTAAATACAGAAAGAATGCTGTGCAGCGCCTTTCCGGCCGCTTCCTCACTGATCTCGGCGGCCACGACGGCTTTCTCTTTTTGAGACAGCCAGTGAGCATTCGCCACACGATCTTCGAGATTGAATAGAACTATGAAACCGAGAATCACCGCGGGGAGGGCCTCGAGAATGAACAGCCATTGCCAACCCGCAAGATGTCTGCTGCCCGCAAAGTAGCGCAGGATGAACCCCGAGATTGGACCACCAACAATGCCGGAAACCGCGCTACCAGCCAATAAAACAGCCACGATTTTCCCGCGTCGATGGGAGGGAAACCAGTAGGTCAGATACAGAATCATTCCGGGGAAGAATCCGGCCTCTGCGACGCCGAGCAGCCACCTGGCGGTGTAGAACTGCCAAGGGTGATGCACCAGAGCTGTACAGCCCGAAACAATCCCCCAGGTAACCAGCACCCGGGAAATCCAGACCCGCGCACCCAATTTGTGAAGGATGATATTGCTGGGGATCTCGAATAAGAAATAACCCAGGAAGAAGATGCCGGCGCCCAGTCCATAAACGCCGTCACTGAATTTCAGGTCGCCCATCATTTGCAATTTCGCAAAACCGACGTTTACTCGATCAATATAGGCGATGATGTAGCCGACGAATAAAATCGGCATGATGCGCCAGGCGATCTTCCGGTAAAGCAAATCGCTCGTGCTGGTCGGGGTTGAGTTCGGCATCGCTTGGTCTGGTTGAGACAAAATTCCCCCGATTTGAAGCGTTTCCCATTCTAATGACTTTGCGCTCCCCGAGCAGCGAGACCGCTCCCACCGGCCCGTGCGGTTCGCGATTATTCGCCAGCCTTCGGTTTGCTGCTCAGGAAAGCTTCATACCGGGCTTTGTTCTCTGCATTCGGCGGGTAAAGGCCAGGCAGCGGAGCGCCCGCTTTCACCTCCCCGATTATCCAGGCCTCCAACTTCTCCTGCTCCACAGCCGCGTCCAAAACGGCGTTGAACATGGCCCTCGGAATGACGACAGCTCCATCTCCATCGGCTACGATCACATCGTCAGGAAGCACCGCGACACCGCCGCAGCCAACCGGCTGCTGCCAGTTGACAAAGGTGAGCCCGGCAACGGATGGCGGTGCCGCGGCGCCAGCGCACCATACGGGCAAACCGGTTTCGAGCACACCGGCGATATCGCGCACAACTCCGTCTGTGACCAAGCCGGCGACACCGCGCACCTGCATGCGCTGGCAGAGAATATCGCCGAAGATGCCTGCATCAGTAATGCCCATCGCATCCACAACTGCAATACAGCCGGGCGGCATGGCTTCGATTGCGGCGCGTGTCGAAGTCGGTGAGCTCCATGATTCAGGCGTAGCCAGG
>Ga0181535_10005657_pt1 | contig 13280 bp, 10 predicted proteins | sample PEATcosm2014_Bin_44_FD_119774 | JGI IMG/M metagenome (GOLD analysis project Ga0181535, IMG submission 119774) | Peatland microbial communities from MTU Mesocosm Facility, Houghton, MI, USA - PEATcosm2014_Bin17_30_metaG | ecosystem: Environmental > Terrestrial > Soil > Wetlands > Peat | place...
GGAGCCGTCCACCCATTTCATGATCTTTGCCGCCTCGGCGGCGATGCGCCCGTATTCGGCCGCGGTCTTGGCGCCGGTCTGCCAGGGGCCGTCCATCTCGTTGCCGAGGCACCAGAACTTCACGCCGTGCGGCTTTTCCCAGCCGTGCCGGCGGCGCAGGTCGGACAGCGCCGTGCCGCCCGGGAAATTGCAGTATTCGAGAAAATGCCCGGCATCCTGGGGACCGCGCGTGCCGAGGTTCACCGCCAGCATCGGCTCGATGCCCGCCATCCGGCACCAGTCGATGAATTCGTTGGTCCCGAAGGTGTTCGGCTCGGTCGAGAACCAGGCGTAATCCAGCCGCCGCGGCCGGTTCTCCACGGGCCCGACGCCGTCCTCCCAGTTGTAGCCGGAGACGAAGTTGCCGCCGGGGTAGCGCATGATGGTCGGCGCCAGCTCGCGCACCAGCGCCATGACGTCCTGGCGGAAGCCCTGCGCGTCGGCCGTCGGGTGGCCCGGCTCGAAAATGCCGCCATAGACGCACCGGCCCAGGTGCTCGATGAAGGCGCCGAACAGGCGGCGATCGGTGGCCCCGATGGTGAAGTCGCGGTCAAGCAGCACAAAGCTCCGGCGCATGGCGGTCTCCCGGTCACAGTGGATGAGACACTACCGGAAAAAGGAATGGGGTCCAGGGGTCCCCCGAGCCCTGGCGTCGCCTTCGTCTGGGCAAGCCCCGCTCAGCCGCCTATCATGCTCCAGGCGCGCGTGCGCAAGGGCCGGCCCGAAGGAGGTAACGATGCCAAACCGCAAGATGACGATGGCTGTCATCGTCGGAAACCGGGGCTTCTTCCCGGATCACCTGGCCAAGTCCGGCCGTACCGAGATGATCGCGGCGCTCGATCACGCCGGCATCGAGCATGTCATGCTGGGCGAAGAGCAAACGAAATACGGCGCGGTGGAAACCCACGAGGACGCCAAGCGCTGCGCCGCGCTGTTCGCGGCGAACCGGGACCGTATCGACGGCGTGATCGTCACGCTGCCCAATTTCGGCGACGAGCGTGGCGTCGCGGATACGCTGCGGATGGCGAGGCTCGATGTGCCGGTGCTGATCCAGGCGACTCCGGATGCGCCGGACCAGATGGGCATCACCCACCGGCGCGACGGTTTCTGCGGCAAAATGTCGGTGTGCAACAACCTCCGGCAGTACGGCATCCCCTACTCGCTAACCGGGCTGCACACGGTCAGCCCGGATTCCCACTCGTTCCGTGCCGATCTCGAGTGGTTCGGCGCGGTCTGCCGCGTCGCCAACGGCCTTCGCAACCTGCGCGTCGGCTGCATCGGCGCCCGGCCGGCCGCCTTCACGACCGTGCGCTACAGTGAGAAGCTTCTGGAGGCGAGCGGCATCGCTACCGAGACAGTGGACCTCTCCGACATCCTCGGCCGCATCCAGCGCCTCAAGGACGACAACGAGGGCGTTCAGCGCAAGCTTGCGCAGATCAGGGCATACGTCGGGACCCGGGGCGTCCCCGACGCGTCGTTGATCAAGATGGCCAAGCTCGGCCACGTCATCGAGGACTGGATGCGCGAGGCCGACGTCACGGTCAGCGCGATCCAGTGCTGGACGGCGATGGAGGAGTTCTTCGGCGTCGTGCCCTGCACCGTCATGAGCATGATGAGCAACGAATTGCTGTCGAGCGCCTGCGAGGCCGATATCTGCGGCACCATCAGTATGCACGCCCTTGCGTTGGCCTCGGAGACGCCGAGCGCGCTGCTCGACTGGAACAACAATTACGGCACGGACCCCGACAAGGCGGTGTGCTTCCACTGCAGCAACCTGCCCAAGAGCTTCTTCGCCGATACGCGCATGGACTACCAGGCGATCATCGCCGGCACCGTCGGCAAGGATAACGCGTTCGGCGCCGTGGTCGGCCGCGTGAAGGCGGGGCCGATGAGTTTCGCGCGCTTCTCCACCGACGACACCGCCGGCGCGATCCGCGGCTATGTCGGCGAGGGGACGTTCACCGACGATCCGTTGACCACTTTCGGCGGCGCCGGCGTGGTGCGGATCCCGAACCTGCAGGGCCTGCTGCGCTACATCTGCGAAAACGGCTACGAGCATCACGTGGCGGCGAACTTTTCGACCAGGGCGGGCGCGGTGCACGAAGCGGCGACGCGCTATCTGGGCTGGCAGATGCACTGGCACCGCAACTGACGGAGTGGAGCGGCCATGACCATTGTCGCGGGGGTCGATTTCGGCACGCTCAGCGTGCGCGTCTCGATCGTGGACAGCGGACGGGGACTGCTCGCTTCCGCGGTCACCGAATACCCGTTGCACCGGCGCCGGGACGACCCGGATTTCGCCACCCAGTCGCATGACGACCAGATGGATGCCCTGGCGTCGGCGACGCGACAGGCGGTGGCGGCGGCTGGGGTTTCAGGAACCGACGTGGTGGCGATCGCGCTCGACACCACCGGGTCGAGCGTCATCCCGGTGGATCGGAACCTGCGCCCGCTCAACGAGTATTATCTCTGGTGCGACCACCGGGCCAAGCAGGAGGCCGAAGAGATCACCGCGGCGGCGCGCAGCCAGGGATTGGCGGCGATCGACTGGTGCGGCGGGGTGTACTCGGCGGAGTGGGGATTCGCCAAGCTGCTGCACTGGTTGCGCCACAATCCCGACAAATGGTCCGCTTTCGCCAGCGCCTTCGAGAATTGCGACATGGTGGCGGCGACGCTGGCCGGCATCACCGATCCGCGCGAGGCCAAGCGCAGCGTCTGCGCGATGGGCCACAAATGGATGTGGAACCGCGCCCTCGGCGGGCTGCCGCCGGAGGCGTTTCTTGTCGGCGTCGACCCGCTGCTCGCCGGCGTGCGCGCGCGCCTCGACGGCGATTATGCGACGTCCGACGCGATCGCCGGCCATCTCGCGCCGGAGTGGGCGGCACGGCTGGGCCTGCCCGCCGGCATTCCGATTCCGGTCGGCGCGTTCGATGCGCATTGGGACGCGATCGGCGCGGGTGCTGCCGAGGGCGACGTGGTCAACGTGATCGGCACCTCGACCTGCATGATCGCCTATGGCGCCGAGGAGCGGCTGGTGCCGGGCGTGTGCGGCGTCGTGCCGGGCAGCGTGCATCCGCGCTTCACCGGCATCGAGGCCGGCCTGTCCGCGGTCGGCGACATCTTCAGCGCCATCGCGCGGCGTGCCGGCACGACGGTGGCCGAACTGAGCCGCGGGCTGGAGGCCTATCGCGCCGGCCAGACCGGGCTGTTGCGCATGACCTGGGACAACGGCGACCGCACCGTGCTGGTGAACGCCAGGGTCGGCGGTATCACGATCGGCTGGAACCTGCAGCACACGGCGCGCGACGAACTGTTCGCCGCCATCGAGGGCACTGCGTTGCACACCCGCGTCATCCTCGACCGGATGGAGGAGTACGGCGCGCGCGCGCCGCGCGTGATCAACGGCGGCGGCGTGCCGCAGAACAACCCGGTGCTCAACCAGGTCTACGCGAACGTGCTGAACCGGCCGGTGCTGGTGCCCGCCGGCAAGGTGACGGGGCTCGGCTCGGCGATTTTTGCTCTCCTCGCCGCCGGGGCGTTCCCGACGATCGAAGCCGCCCAGGCCGCCGTGTGCCCGCCGCACACGGTGTATCTGCCGCAACCCGAGGCGCGGCAGGCCTGCGATGCGTTGTACGGCCTGTTCCGCCGCGTCTACTTCGATTTCGGCAAGCCGGCGGCGGGCACGTTGTTCAGCGATGTCTTGCCCACGTTGATTCAGGTGGCGCGGGGGTGATCGGCGTCCTGGCCGTACCAGGCGCCCGAACCGTGCTTGCGCTCGTAGTGGTAGGCCAGGATGTGTGCCTCCAGCGGCGGCGCGTTTGGATCGACCGTCAGCGTGGCACTGGCAATGCGCGCGATCTCCTCGAGGATGACGGCGTTGCTCGCCGCTTCCGCGGCCGAACGGCCCCAGGTGAACGGTCCATGGCCGCCCACCAGCACCATGGGCCGCGCCAGCGGGTCGGAACCGGCGAAGGTCCGCACGATTTGCTCGCCGGTCTCGCCTTCGTAGTCCCGCCGCACCTGCTCCTCGCTCAGCGGCGCGGTGCAGGGTACCGGGCCGAAGCAGTAATCGGCGTGCGTGGTGCCGAAGCAGGGGATCTCCCGCCGCGCCTGTGCCCAGGCGACGGCATGCCGGGAGTGCGTGTGCGCAACCGCGCCGATGCCCTTGAAGGCGCGATAGAGCGCGGTATGGGTGCGCGTGTCGGTGGACGGGTTGCCGTCGCCTTCGACCACCGCGTTGTCCAGGCCGACGACGACCATCTTCGCCGGCGTCAGTGCGCTGTACGGGACGCCCGAGGGCTTGATGACGACAAGATCCCTTTCGCGGTCGATGCCGCTGACATTGCCCCAAGTGTAGAGCACCACCCCGTGACGGGGCAGTTCCAGGTTGGCCTCGCAGACACGTTCGCGCAGTTCCTTCAGCAGCATGACGCGGTCTCCTTCGCATGCCGGTCCCGGGATGGACACTCCGTAGCACGGTTCACGGTTCGAGGCGGAGCAGCGAAACGCCCTGGCGCGGCAGCGTCATCCGCAACTTCGTCACATCGCCCGATCCATCGACCATGACCGCCGCGTCGAGCCGCTCGAGTTGGCCCGAGCGCTCAAGCCGCGCGTAGTCCGCGCTGCCGATGGTCTGGGGCTTTCCCATGGCCTGCCAAACCGCGAAGGCATTCGAGTGATCCGCATCCATCCGGTAATGCCGGACCACGCCCGGGGATGGCACGCCGCCGACGGAGACCGTGACATCGGCAACCGGACCGGCCGTATCGTCGTCATGATAGTGCCAGACCAGAACGCTGACACCGCCCGCGTCGCGCGTCGCCACGGCGTTGACGTCAGGCGCCGCGCGGGCGCCGGCGACCAGCACCTGCTCGATGGGCAGCGCCTGACTGCTGCGGGTGGCGAGCCAATCGCCGCCGAGCATGCCGAGCATGCGGAAGGCATTCAACACCGGCTTGTCGATGCCGTTCGTCGCGAGGTCGCGGAAGCCGTCGAAATACGGCTGCCCATCGAACATGAACGCCCAGGTCACCGCGCCCTCGATAGCGATGCCGGCGCGGCGCGACAGTTCATAGGTCCGCAGCATCGTTTCGACCACATAGACTCCGTAGAGCGGCCCGTTGCGATAGGCGTTCTGCGGATAGACCCGCGCCGAACAGGCGGCGCAACCCTCCGGATCGGATTCACCGATGATCACCGGCAGTCCCTTGAGGGCTGGAAACTCGCCGATGATCGAAAGGCCGGTCTCGATGTCGCGCAACTGGTTGGCGATGCCCATGCGGACGTGGCCGTCGTGAACCTCCGGCCGGCCCTTGGCGTGGAATGCCAGGAAGTCGATCGGCGATCCGGTTTCGACCACATGCGTCAGGAACTCACGCAGGAAGGGTCCTGCCCTTTCACGCCCGAACGGGCCGCAGGTGTGCGGGCCGCCGACGCGCGCCATGGGCAACGCACGCTTCACCGCCCGGGCGCTGGCATCGTAGAGGGCGCAGTACTGCGGAACCGTCCCGGTCCAGTAATTGCCGTCCGGCTCGTTCCACACTTCCCAGGGCCAGTTCGACACGACGTCGCGGCCGTAGCGGCCGGCCAGATGCCGGGCCCAGGCTTCGACCAGCCCGGCCCACTTCATCAGATCGTTCGGCGGTGCCGCCCAACCCGTCACGATGGTCTTGTTGACTGCCTCCAGCGTCCAACTGTGCCGGTACGGGCCGGGGTCGTCCGACAGGGTTTCCGGCGTGAAGCCGATCTCGATCAGCGGGATCGCGCCGGCTTCGGCATAGGCATCGAAGATACGGTCGATGATCGTCCAGTCGTACACCGGGTTGCCGGCGGCATCCTCGGTATAGGCATTCGTCGATCCCCATTTGAGCGATGGGGTGCCGTCGCCGCTGGTCAGCAGGTTATGGGTGCGCACACGGATCGGCTCCGGACTCAACGCCGCAAGTTCGCGCAGGAGTTTTCGGCCATGTGTCGCGTAGGTGTAATTCGGCTCGTCGTAGCCGAACCAGTTCCACAGCGGACGGTAGGGTCCGGTCCGGCGATCGGCCTGCACATCGATCGCCACCGCGATTGCACTGGTCATATTGGCGCGCCTCCAGGCCGGTGAATTGCAGCGTCAGTCCGGGATATCAGCGGGCGGTGCGACGCGCAGCCGATCCGGATCGCCGGCCGCGTCCGGCGACAGCACCGCGGACTTCAACAGGATGGAATACGGATGGCGCGGCGCGTCCAGCACTTCCCGCGCATCGCCGGCCTCGACCACGCTGCCGCGCCGCATGATGATGATGCGATCGCTGATCGTGTAGGCGGTGGCGAGGTCATGGGTGATGTAGATGATCGACACACCCAACGTGTCACGCAGCGTGCGGAACAGGTTGACGATGGACATGCGCAACGAGGCGTCAACCATCGACACCGGCTCATCGGCGATGATCAGTGCCGGCGAGGATATCAGGGCGCGGGCGATGGCGACCCGCTGCAACTGCCCGCCGGACAACTCGTGCGGATAGCGGCGGCGCACCTCCGCCAGCGACAAGCCGACCTGCAGCAGCGCGCCGTCCGCCAACCGCTCGGCGGCGCTCTGGTCATTGGCGCCGGCGAAGCGGCGTGCGGTCATGAACAGATAACGGTCCAGCCGTTTCAGCGGATTGAACGCCTCGAACGGATTCTGGAAGATCGGCTGTACCAGCTTCATGAAAGCCAATCGCGCGGCCCGGTGGCGGATCGCCGCGAGGTCGCCGCCGCGAAAGCGGATGACGCCTGAGCTCGGCGGCACGATGGCCAGGATCATCCGCGCCAAGGTCGTCTTGCCGCTGCCCGATTCTCCGATGATGGTGAAGATTTCGGGCTTTTCGGCTTCGATCGCGAAACTGACGTGGGCGACGGCGCTCACCCGGCGGCGGGCGAACACGCCGCCGCCGCGATAAATGCGCGATACGTCGTTGACCTCCAGCAGCGGCGCGGCCGTCACCGGGCCGCTCCAACCGCGAAGCAGGCGACGCGGTGGCCCGGCGCCACGGCTTCCATCGGCGGCGCCTGCTGGCCGCAGACCGCCATGGCCATCGGGCAGCGCGGATGGAAACGGCAGCCCGGCGGCGGGTCGGCCAGGTTCGGCGGCGTGCCTTCCAGACCACGCTTCGCGGTGGCGTCGCCAATGCGCGGCAGGCTGCGGACCAGGTGCGCCGTGTACGGATGCAGCGGGCGCTGGAAAATCTCGGCGGTGGCGGCTTCCTCGACGAGACGGCCGGCGTACATGATGCCCAGGCGGTCCGACAGGTTGGCGTGCACCGACATGTCGTGGGTGACGAACAGCAGCGAGGAGCCGAGCTCGCGCTGGATCGCGCGGATCATCACCAACACACTTTTCTGCACCACCACATCCAGCGCCGTGGTTGGTTCGTCGGCGATGATGAAGTCGGGCCGGCAGATCGTTGCCAGGGCGATGGCGATGCGCTGGCGCATGCCGCCGGACAGCTCGTGCGGATACGCCTCGAGCACCTCGGGCGCCAGATCGAGCCGGTGCAGGTGGCTGCGCACGCCGTCCAGGAATTCCGGCATCGCGCCGCCGATATGGCGGTAGGCGAAATCGACGAAGGAGTGCCGCACCCGCCGCACCGGGTTCAGCACGCTCATCGACCCCTGCATGACGTAGGACAAATGCTTCCAGCGGATGGCGCTGAGTTCGGCCTGCGTCGCGGTTTGCATGACCAGCCGCCGGTCGCCGAAAGTGAAGGCGATGTCGCCGGACCGCACCCGCAGCGGCGGGCGGATGGCGCCGGCGATGGTGCGGATCAGGGTGGACTTGCCGCAGCTGGATTCGCCGGCCAGGCCGTAGATTTCGTTGCGCTCGATCCGCAGGCTGACGCCGTCCACGGCGCGCACCTCGCGCGCCACGCCGAACACCGAAGTGGCGTAATAGGCCCTCAGGTCGTCGACCGCGAGGATGGGCGCCGCGGTCATCCCTGCACCCTGTCCAGCCGGCTGCGCGGGTCGATGAATTCGTTCATCGACACTGCCAGCAGGAACAGGCCGATGAAGGTCATCACCACCAGCGCCACCGGAAAGGCGATCCACCACCAGATGCCGGCGACCATCGCGGTGTGCTGGTTGGCCCAGTACAGCATCACCCCGATGGTCGGGGTGTTGATGTCGGTGAAGCCGAGCACCGACAGTGTCACCTCCAGCCCGATCGACCAGTTGATGTTGTTCATGGTGGTGGAGAACACGATCGGCAGCACATAGGGCAGGTGCTCGGCCACCAACACCTGGCGGGTCGTCATGCCGGAGAAGATCGCGGTTTCGGTGAACTCGCGCGTGCGCAGGCTCATCGCCACCGAGCGGATCAGCCGTGCGTCGTAGGCCCAGCCCAGCCCGGCCATTGCCAGCGCCAGCAGCAGCCACGACATGTGGTCGCGCAGCACGAAGTAGAGCATCACCAGGATCGGGAACAGCGGGATGACGATGAACGTGTCGTTGATCGACATCAGCAGCCGGTCGATCGTCCCCCCCGTATAGCCGGCGATCAACCCGATCACGAGCGACAGGCAGCGGCTGATGAAGGCCACGGTGACGCCGAACAGCAGCGTGTTGCGAATGGCGACGGAGAGTTGCCAGAATACGTCCTGGCCGCGCGAGTTGGTGCCGAGCGGATAGGCCCAGCACGGCGGCACGTCCGGCGGCACGACATAGGCGTCGTTGGGCGGATAGGGCGAGACGAAGGACAGCAGGGCCACGGTGATGACGATGCCGAGCAGAACGACGCCGGCGGCGAAAGCGCGGTTGGTGCGCAGCAGGTCGCGCAGGATTCGCCACATGGCCTAACCCACCCGCGCGCGCGGATCGAGCAGCGGATACAGCAGGTCGATCATCAGCACCGCGGTGGCAACGGCAACGATCGACACGGTGCCGATGCCGAGAACGAGGCTGTAGTCGCCGGCATGCACGGCGTCAATCAGCAGGCTGCCGATGCCGGGATAGCCGAACACCTGTTCGGTGATGATGGCGCCGTTGAAGATGCCGCCTACCGACATCGCCAGCCCGGTGACCTGCGGCACCAGCGCGTTGCGCATGACGTACGAGCGCAGAATCCGCTGCGGGCTGACGCCGCCAAGCTCGGCATAGGCGACATAGTCCTCGGTGACGATGTTGGACACCAGTGCCCGCATGCCCATGAACCAGCCGCCGATGCCGACCAGCACCAGCGACAGCAGCGGTAGGATCGAATGCAGCAGCACGCTGCCGACATAGGCGGCGTCGAGGCGTTGCGGCAGGTTCATTTGCGATCCGCCGGTGATCGGCAGCACCGGCCACACATAGCCGAACACGATCAGCAGCACGAAAGCGAGGATGTAGTACGGAATCGGATGGAACCCCATCGCCAGCACGCCGGCAGCGCGCAGAACCCTGCTGTTGCGGTGGTAGCCCGCCAGTCCTCCCAACAGATTGCCGAGCGCCCAGGAAATCAGCGTGGCGGTGGTCAGCAACCCCACCGTCCATGGCAGCGCCCGGCGAATCAGCACCGAGACGGGCGTCGGGAACGCCGACAGCGACGGACCGAAATCCGCCAGCGCGACACGCTTCCAGAAGGCGAGGTACTGATGCGCCAGCCCGCCCTGCAGCCCGTAGAGGTCGCGCAACGACTGACGCATCAACGCAATCGCCTCCGGACTGGTGCTGCCGAAGGAGGTGGTCGCGGAGATCGTTTGCTCGACCGGGTCGATCGGCGTCGCATGCGTTATGAAGAACGCAATATTGACGCCGATGAACACCACCAGAACGAATTGACCGATGCGGCGGAGCAGATACCTTACGTACGACGACATTCCACTGCGCCGCGGCGGTCTATTGACGTGGCCGGAGCTTCGCCATCATGTAGCGGGTGTTGCCCCAGTTCGGCACCGGATCGGTATACGGCGCGGTGACCGCGTCCGGATAGCCAGTCCAGTAGGTCTCGTCCATGACCGTGAACACGTTGTAGGCCATCAACGGGATCGTCGGCATCTCCCGTGCCACCAGCTTGAGGTAATCCAGTCCCAGTTCCACACCCTTGGGGTCGTCGAAGCCGACGGTGCGGATCTGCTCGATGATCTTGTCGAGTTCGGGGTTGGACCAGCGCTGCCAGTTGCGCGGCGTCTGGGTTTCCCCCGCCTTGGCGACGAACTGCGAATGCCACGAGTCCAGGAAGAACGACAGGTCGGGGTGGCCGCCCCAGGTCTCGACGCTCCACGCCATCATCGCCTCGAAATCGCCGGCGCCACGGCGATCGTTCATCGTGCCCTGCGCCACCACCGTGCTGGCATCGATGCCGAATTGCCGCCACCCCTGCGCGATCATGCTGCCGGCGCGGGTCATCACCGGGCGCAGGTCGCCCTCGACGACGATGTGGATGGCGAACGGCTTGCCGTCCGGGGTGAACCACTGGTCGCCGCGCTTGGCGAAGCCGGCGCGTTGCAGCAGTTCGGCCGCCGCCTGGGCGTCCGGCTTCCACCAGCCCGCGCCGAACGCGCCGGCAATCAGGGCGGGATCGGTGGGGATCTGGTCGCCCATCGTGGCGCGCAACAGGTTGGCGATTTGTGCACCGACGGTCGGGTCGTACGGCTTGATCTTGCGCTTGCCCGTGTCGATCTCGAAGCCGCTCAACCAGGCTTCCATCGGCTTGTGGTAGTATTGCGGATACTTCCCGGTGGGCGGCACGCCGATGGCCGAGATGGTTGCCGCGCCGCGGTACGACGCCATCGCCACGGCTTTCATGTCGATCAGCAGCGCCAGCGCCCAGCGCACATCGCGGTTCTGGAACAGCGGATTCTGGTCGTTGAGAATGACCGCCACCAGAGTCGGGTCCGGATGCGCGTAGGGGAAGCTCTTGAACCAGCCATGCGAGGTCTTGCCGGCCTGCTTGACCAGCGTGAACATGCCCTCCGGCGAGGTGTCATGAATGACGTCGAGCTGGTGGTTCATTTGCAGGATCACCCGCTTGTCCGGCGGTCCGGGATCGATATAGGTGACGTAGCGCGGGCCGGGTTCGCCGAATTTGGCGAGCGAGGTGCGCTGCCAGTCGGCGCGACGCTCCCAGATGAACCATTTGCCGTTGGTATCGTAGCTGTGCAGCTTGTAGGCGCCCAGCGTGACCGGCGGATCGAAGGCGAACTTGCCCGGGTCGCCGGCCTTCTCGAAGACGTGCTTCGGCATCATCCACATGGCGTTCCAGCGCACCGTGAACAGCGCATGGAAGCGCGAGTTCGGCTTCTTCAGCTTGAACACGACCGTGGTGGGATCGGGCGCGGACACGCCCGCGACATTCACCTGCACCGGCGCGCTCCAGCGCAGCCCGGCGTTCTGCAGGTGGGTCTGGATCGTATAGACCACGTCGTCGGCAGTGAACTCGACGCCGTCGCTCCAGAAGATGCCGCGGCGCAGCTTCACGGTCATTTCGCTGAAGTCGGCGTTGTAGATCGGCTTCTCGGCGGCGAGCGAATTCTCCCACACCCCGTCGATGCCCTGTTCCGGATCGATGTACCACAACGTATCCATGGCGAGTTGATGCAGGCCGTTGCTCTGGCCGCCCGCATTGATCGCCCAGATATTGAACCAGCCGGCGTTCTTGATCGTGCCTTCCGGATTCTCGGCGATCAGGGTCTGGTTACGCGGCAGGTTGTTGATTTCCTCCTGCGCGCGCGCGCCGAACGGAACCGATGCCGCGACCGAACCGAGCAACACGGCGCGGCGACCAACGGACCACATCTGTTTCCTCCCACGTTGGGTTATCGCGCGGCCATTCGGCCGCACCACCGTTCATGCCATGCCACATCGGACCGATCAAGTGGCGTCCCTGCCGCCCGCCCGGCGCGATGCCGGCCGGGCGGGCCGCAAGCCGCCGGTCGGCGGCTTTCCCTATGGGAAGTCGGCGCTGCGGGAAACCGCTTCCCACGCGGCAAACTCCGCGCGCAACGTTTCGAGCTTTTCCATGGCGCCGTCGTAGGCGTTGTTGCCGAGCAACAGACGATGCGGCGGGTTCGCGGACTCGACCGTCCGCACAATGGCGTGCGCGCCGCGAACCGGGTCGCCCGCCTGCTTACCCGAGCTGGCGCGGGCCAGCCGGCGCCGCGCGCCCGCCGTCGCGGCATAATCATCGATTTGCAGCCGGCTTTCGTTTGCCGAGCGTCCGGCCCAATCGGTACGGAAGCCACTCGGCTCGACGAGCATCACCTTCACGCCCAGTGGCTCGACCTCCTGCCAAAGCGATTCCGACAGGCCTTCGACAGCGTATTTCGTCGCATGGTAGTAGCCGATCCCCGGGAAAGAGCGAAGTCCACCGACGGAAGAGACATTTACGATGAACCCGCTGCGGCGGTTGCGCATCGCAGGAAGAACGGCATGAATCATTCGGCACAGGCCAAATACATTGATGTCGAACATCTTGTGTATTTCATGGTCTTCACTTTCTTCGACCGCAGCAAAATATCCGATCCCGGCGTTATTTACGAGGACGTCAATACGACCAAATGCCTCTTGCGCTGCTGTGACGGCGGCATCGACCTGGCGCTGATCGGTGACATCGAGCTTGAGCACCAACGCTTCGCCATGGGTTGCCAGGTCTTGCACCTGATCGGGGTTACGTGCGGTCACGATCGTGCGGTAGCCAAGCTCGAGCACATGCTTGGCGAGTGCCCGGCCAATACCCGTCGAACATCCCGTAATGAACCAGACCGCCGTCCGGCTACGCACGGGCTTGTTGTCTTCCGTTGCCAATGTCATCTTCCTATCCCTCATTACACCTTGCGATCGAGGCTCCGCACGCAGCCACCGGTAAGGAATCGGCCATAAACCGGAATGTCTCCGTGAACAAGCGTCGGACCGAAACCCGTCCCAAGGTGGCCGCGAGAGACTCGTCTTGCGGCCAGGACCAGCGGTCAGTCGCGGTCTGGACTGGCGCCGATCGGGCACCTATCCACACTCGTGACTGTCGGCCGTCGGCTTGGGTGCCAATCCGGTACCAGAGCGGGATGAGCGCTGAAGGGCACGCTGATCCGGCTCTAACTCGTTGTTTGATCGCGTGATTCAGACCTCCGGCGAGGCCACCTCCGGTCATCACGCTGTGGCGCCCTTTTTGTTCCGGGGCGAAGCGTGGTAACTACTTGAATTACTTAACCAGGACGGATGGCCGAGCGGTTTAAGGCAGCGGTCTTGAAAACCGCCAACCCGCAAGGGTTCGTGGGTTCGAATCCCACTCCGTCCGCCAGAAC
>Ga0181535_10005658_pt1 | contig 13280 bp, 17 predicted proteins | sample PEATcosm2014_Bin_44_FD_119774 | JGI IMG/M metagenome (GOLD analysis project Ga0181535, IMG submission 119774) | Peatland microbial communities from MTU Mesocosm Facility, Houghton, MI, USA - PEATcosm2014_Bin17_30_metaG | ecosystem: Environmental > Terrestrial > Soil > Wetlands > Peat | place...
CTCCATTGCGGCTCCTTGGCGAGGTTTTCTTGATTTGAGCACAGATGAGCTCTGTCCGATTGCAGCTAGCGTGCCATCGTTATCGAGTGTTGTATTACACATAATTATAACATGTTATAAAATAGATTAGGGCACGGTCGATAGCCTGTAATCCCATGACTGACACAAGACAGTCCCATCTATGGGAAACCACACGCATTCGTCCGAACCTTTATTCATGCCGGAGATCCCCGGGATACGCAGTCCTGTCCAGGGGCCGCGGTTTTCGGGTGGATGGCCTGTCAATGAGCTCGTCTGCAATATTCACTACACGTAAATACCTTCAAAAGTTGCAAACGTTACGACCTCAGTGGGGTTCGATCACAGCGGAGGGGGTGTACGGCGCTGTTGATTAACATCGGGAAGGGACTAGAGTCCAAGGACGGGCAAGAGCAGGAGCCCGCCGCCCAAGCTCCGTGCCGGACTAATCGCCCCAAACATACCCACGACGAACCATGTACGATAAGATTCTGGTAACCCTGGACACGACCCCCACAGACCGGGCGATTATTGAGCATGTGAAAGCCCTTGCGAAAATCATGCACAGCCGCGTTGTGCTCTTGCATGTGGCCGACGGATGGGCGGCGCGGATATTCGGCCCGGACGCCGTCAGCCCCGAGGTCACCGAGGACACGGCCTATCTTCGCAAGATTCAGGGCGAATTCGAAGAGGCCGGCATCCACGCGGAATCTGAACTGGCATTCGGCGAGCCCGGCGAGCAGGTCGTCCGGTGGGTCCGCGAGAAGAAATGCGATTTGGTCGCGATGAGCACGCACGGCCACCGTTTTATAGCGGATATCATACTCGGATCCACGTCCCGTTTAGTGCGCCATAGTGTAAGCGTTCCCGTGCTTCTTCTCAGGGCGAAGAATGAAGTTTAGTTCGGCCTGGTAGAGGGGCCAGATCCGGTCTTGCCGGGAAAAAAGGTCGACCTTGATTCCGCCTCCACGCGGCGTGATGGGCGAGATGGGAAGGGCGCAGCGGTCCATTTCAGGCTTCCGACGGTTTGGGTTTCCGGTGCCTTATCGCCATGGCTTTGATCTGAGACGGGGTGGAGGCCCTCGGGAACTGAGAGCGGGGCGTCTTTGCCATCAAAACAGTAATTCAGGCATTCTTGATCCAGATCAAGGCAGCGCTGCACAAAAGCCGCTACGATTGCGCGCATGAGTCAACCGATGCTGATGACGCCCGATCTGGCAAAGGCGCTTGTTCTTTGTGACGAGGTGCAGATCTCCAGCGCCGGCATCGTAAGCCGGACCGTGCTCAATACCGCAGAACTTAGAGTCGTGCTTTTTTCGTTCGCTGAAGGACAGGAGCTTACGACCCATTCGAACCGCCGTCGCGCCCTGGTTCATGTTCTTGATGGCTGCTGCGAATTCTTCTTCGCCGGGACGTGGCATGTTCTTGTCGCAGGCACGCTTCTGCATCTGCCGCCCGATCATCCCCACGCCGTGCGAGCTTCGTCGGGGCCTTTTTCCATGTTACTGACGCTGGGATCGGAAACCGGAGAGAAGGAACCAAACAAATGAGAGAAAACGAATATACGGAAGATCCCATAAACTTCGACGTGCGCAATATACCCTGCCGGGTGAAGCACAGCCAAATATTCCAGCGTTGGACCGAACTGCCTGTGGGCTCACACTTCGTCCTGATCAACGACCATGATCCGGTGCCCCTCCATTACCAGTTTTTGGCGCAGTTTCCCGGCGCATTCTGGTGGGATTACCTCGCCCGGGGCCCGGAGGAGTTTCGCATTAAGATAACCCGTGTGGCCGAGTCGTCAGCCCCGATATCGGCGCCATTCCCCACCGCGTCCTGCGAGGGTTTGTGACCTTCAGGCCCTGAGCGTCATTCGAGCGCAAGGTTGCATGTCTCCATGGATTCGATGCGGCCATTCTGGGGCCCTCCGCGTGCGCGCCGTTACCGCGCGCGTGAGCTTCCAAGATCGTAGGGCCTTCCTGTGACGGCGTCGCCCCTGGCCGTAACGCCCGCCTCAGCCCGGGCCGAGCCAACGAGACCCGTTTTCCTCCCGAAGGAACACGGCTCATGGTCCCTGGCCTTTGAGCCGTTGGCCTTGGGGCTGATCGTAGCCCCGAGCGCTGGAGGCCTTCCGCTTGCCGTTGCGACGTCGGCAGCCTTTTTTTCCCGGCGTCCGCTAGGGGCCTTTTTGAAGGCGGACTCCACGTCGCCTCGGGCCAGCCGACGACTTATGGCGTTGCTCCTCGTTTGCGCGGGCGCCGGGTTGGGAGAGGCTGCGATTCTAGGCGGCACCGCCGCGATGTGGCCGCTCCTAATCTGCGCGCCGCTGGTGGCGCTTTTTCTATATTCGGATTGGCGCGGGGAGTCGCGCGCTGCGGAGTCTGAACTGGCCGGGAGCGCTGCGTTCGCCGTGCTTCCCGTGTCGTTCGCCACATTGGCAGGCTGGAGCCCAAAGACGGCGCTATCGCTCGGCGCGATAATGGCAGCTCGGTCGCTGCCTGCGGTGATCGCCGTTCGCTGCGCCGTTCGGATTGGCAAGCGGCGAGCGACGAGGAGGTTGGCTCCGGTAGCGGCCGCTGCGGCCGGGTTCGTACTGCTCGCGGTACTCGCCGCCCGGAACCTAATACCCGTGCTGACCGTTGGGATGGGTGGCGTCCTTGCTGTTTGCACAGCCGCGATGCTTGTTCCGCGAAGGGTGCCGTTCACGCCCCGGAAAATCGGAACCATCGAGGCCGTGCTCGGCGTGCTTTATGTCCTTGGATCGGCATACGGATACGGGTTCTGACGCGGATTTCCATTCTTCTTGATTCAGGTCAAGGCGCCATGACGGCGGCCGGGCTAGATTGGGCCCGCAAGACACTCGTTAACCGACCACACTTCAATGAAGACCTGCTTCCGTTTTGGCCCGATTTTATTGGCGGCACTGCTTGTTGAGTCCACGCCTTCCCCTATGCGGGCCGCTGAGGACGCCCTCGGCTCGCCGGAAGGGCAAGTCCCTCTTCCGCCGGACCTTGCGGCGCTTCCCATTGAGCATGCCATCCTGGTCGCGCCTCCCCGCGTGCCCCCGTTGATCACCCGGCTTTCCCCCGCACATGTCATAGTGAACCTGGAGGTTCGCGAGGTGGTAAAGAAACTCGCTGACGGCGTGGAATATACATTTTGGACGTTCGGCGGCGACGTCCCTGGACGATTCATTCGCGTCCGGGAAGGCGATCTCGTGGAGTTTCACCTGAACAATCACCCGTCATCCAAGCTTCCGCATAATATAGACCTTCATGCCGTCACCGGTCCCGGAGGCGGCGCAGCCTCGGCGTTCACGGCCCCCGGCCACAGTTCGCAATTCACGTTCACGGCCCTTCATCCCGGACTGTTCGTCTACCACTGCGCTACGGCACCGGTGCCCATGCACGTTGGCAATGGTATGTACGGGCTGATCCTGGTCCAGCCCAAGGACGGGATGGAGCCGGCCGACGAGGAATATTACGTCATGCAGGGGGAGTTCTACACGACCGGACGCTACGGTGAAGAGGGGTTGCAATCGTTCGACATGAACAAGGCGCTCGACGAACGCCCGCCGTACGTCGTTTTCAATGGCGCGGTGGGCTCGCTCGTCGGCGACCGTGCCCTTACCGCCAAGGTCGGCGAGACGGTTCGGATCTTCTTTGGAGTTGGGGGGCCAAACCTGATTTCGTCCTTCCACATTATCGGGGAGATCTTCGATCGGGTATATCCGGAGGCGGCGCTGGGGCAGGTCTCGGAAAACGTTCAGACCACCCTGGTGCCCGCCGGAGGCGCGACAATGGTCGAATTCCAGGTGCACGTGCCGGGAACATACGTGCTGGTCGACCATTCCCTAACGCGAGCATTCAATAAGGGCGCGCTGGGCATGCTCAAGGTGTCGGGCCCGCCGGACCGCACCATCTACTCTGGAAAGGAGATCGATGCCGTCTACCTTGGCTCGCAGGCGGAGGAAGGGTCCGAATCGGCCAAACGAGAATTGGAGCTCAAGGGGCAGATCGCGGCGGAAATCGGCTCAAACACGGCCATAGCGGCCTTACCAAGGAAATGCAGATTGAGAAAGGAAAGCAGGTTTACATGGGACTTTGTTTCGCTTGCCACCAGCCCGACGGGAAGGGCCTGCCAAACGTGTTTCCACCCCTTGCCGGTTCGGATTTCCTGCAGGCCGACCGCGAACGCGCAATACGCATTGTGCTGAAGGGCCTCAGCGGTCCGATCGTGGTGAACGGCAAGACCATCAATAGCTTGATGCCTCCTCAGGAGGCCGTGCTCACCGATAACCAGATTGCCGATGTCCTCACCTACGTGCTGAATTCATTCGGCAACACGGGCGAGGCGATCACCGCCGACCATGTCAAGGCCGTACGAAACGAGCTGCGCTAGAAGGGCTGGGGAACCCCAAAATCCACGTGGCTGATCCATGAATGCCAAAGCTGCCCTTCGGCTCGATTTGACGGGACTCTGCGTTGGGGCCCTGTGCGCCGTCTTGAGCGGCCCCGGCCTCGCAGCGGCCGACCACTCGGAGCTAACGCCCATGGTTCTGATACCGGAGGGCGTCTACACTCCGTTTACAAAGAGCACCCGAGGCGCGCCTGAGATGCGTGTCCGATCTTTTCTGATCGACGAATACCCCGTCACAAACGCGCAATTCCTGGATTTTGTGCGCGACTGCCCAAAATGGCGCCGGTCCGAGGTGGCCCGAATTTTCGCCGATTCGACTTACCTCCAAAACTGGGCGGAGGATCTCATGCTCGGTCCCAGGGCCCCTGCGGCGGCGCCCGTGGTCAACGTGTCCTGGTTTGCCGCGCGCGCCTATGCCCGCTGGGCGGGCAAACGCCTGCCGACTACCGCAGAATGGGAGCACGCCGCAGCCTGCGGTTACACGGACGCGGATGGAAGAAACGATCCGCAGCTCAACCGCGACCTCTATGCGTGGTTAGGGCAACCCACTCCGGAGATCCTGCCGAGCGTCGAAACCTCGAGGGCCAACTTCTACGGAGTCCACGGGATGCACGGCCTTGTCTGGGAGTGGGTCGAAGATTTTGGCGCCGCCATCGATTCAGGGGGAGACACGGGCCTCTATTGCGCGGCCGGTGCCAGCAACGTGAAGGATACCGGGGACTACGCCGGTTTCATGAGACAGGCGCTCCGCTCATCGCTCAAGGCGCGGAACTCTACGACCTCGCTCGGCTTCCGTTGCGTGCGAGATGCCGCGATCCCGACGTTCACTAACAAAGGAAAATCATGAACCCTAGAACCACAATAATGACCGGCGTTTTTTTGGCCGCTTGCGCGGCCGCCATAGCGGACACGGAGGGCGGCAAGGCGTGTGCCTGTTGCAGGAGCGAGGCCCCGTCGCCATACTCGAAGGAGTCTATCTATCAGCTTGGTGCGCGCTTTACCGACGACACCGGGCGTTCGTTTGAGTTGGGCTCTCTTAAGGGCCGCCCTGTGGTGCTGGACCTGTTCTATACCACCTGCGGAAATGCGTGCCCAATCACGGTGACCGACATGCTTGCGATCCAGAATCGACTTCCCGTGCAATTGCGAGGCTGGGCCACATTCGTACTGGTATCGTTTGATCCGATTCGCGATACGCAGGAGGCTCTCGCTAGGTACCGCGGCGAACGCCACCTGGACGGCCAATGGATCCTCTTGCGCGGGGACGACAGAAGCGTCCGGGAACTGGCCTCACTCCTCGGTGTATATTACCGCCAGGAGGCTGATGGGACGGTCTCGCATTCGAACGTCCTCACGGTCCTCGACCGTAAGGGTGAGGTGGCCTACCAGCGGACAGGGCTAAATGGCGGCATCAATGGGGTTTGCGCTGCTATCCAAACGGCTGGGGAAAGCAGATGAAATTCAAGATAATAGATGTTCGGCCCCGCATTATGAAAGGCGAGGAACCGTTCGCGTTGATTCGGGAAAACATCGATTCCTTGAAGGCGGGACAGGGCCTGACGGTCATCGCGCCGTTCCTGCCCGCCCCCTTGATCGAATTGCTCAAGGGCGAGGGTTTCCAAGCCACCCTGGAACGGTGTTCCGATGGCGGATGGAGGGTGAGTTTTTCCCGACCGGAGGCGCTCTGACATTTTTCTCTTTAAGGTTGGACCGAGATGAATTTCGCGCTGGATAATTTGCGGGACTCCTCCGCTTGCCCTGTATTCAATTTGAGCGATGCCGATGACAACCCAGCGCAGCGAGGCCCGACTCACCGGGCTCATCGGCACCTTGCGCTGCTGCCAGCTTTTTTCAGGGCTGTCGCCGGAGGACCTTGCCGCGATCGCCGGATTCTCGAGGGCCTTGAACCTGGAAAGAGGGGACTATCTGTTTCATGTGGGCGATCCGTCGCGTGGCTTTTACGTGATGCAGAGCGGCGCTGTTAATGTGCATCGGGTGAGCGGAACCGGAAAGGAGCAGGTGATCCATGTTTTCCGCGCGGGAGAGTCGTTTGCCGAGGCGGCTCTTGCATCGCCAACCGGATACCTTGCGGACGCCCGTGCCGTTGAACCCAGCACCGTCTTGCTTCTCCCGATTGCCGAGATCCTCGAATTGCTGGGCCGGCGGCCCGACCTCGCGCTTAGAATGCTCGGATCGATGAGCGCCCACCAACGGGTTCTGATTGGCATGCTTGATGATCTTACCCTTAAGGACGTCGAAACGCGGCTTATCAACTGGCTCGTCAAACATGGGAAGGGCGGAGCTGGCGTCGTTCAATTGCCAGGAACCAAGCGAGTCTTGGCGGCGGAGCTGGGGACAAGCAGTGAGACTCTATCGCGCACGCTGGGTCGCCTGCGCGACAAGCAGGTGATTGCCGTCTCGGCAAAGACCATAACGATCCTAAATCACTCAATGCTGAACGCCATCCTTAGGCGAAATCTGGGCGAGAACGCCTGAATCAGCGGGCCAGGTCCTGGCGGCGGATGGGAGAAAAAGCCTCTTAACCTGTTCCCGCGAAGGAAGCCGATGCGCTCCCGCCCTAGGCGTATTTCTCCTCGAATTGGGCCTCCTCCTCCAAAAAGGCCACGTAGGAAGAAACGAATCGATCGCCAGGATTGGACAATCGGTGGGGGCGGGGAGCGTCGCCGTTTTCAGAAAGTTCGCGCGCATCCTTCCCCTCCTCTGCTTGCTTGTGCCCGCTTCCCGGGTTTCTTTTTTCTCCAAGATGCGCGGACAATGCCAGCTGCACCCGTTGCCTGGCCCCAATTAGACGATGCCAGATCCAACGACCTCCCTCACCTTGCAATTGCTGGAATGGATCTCCTCTCAGCCACGGACCTACGGGGAGGTTCTCGAAACATGGCGCACGACCTGCCCAAGGCTGTCAATTTGGGAGGATGCATGCATCGATGGCCTTATCGACTATGATCCGGATGGTCGTCGTATTGTCGTCGTTAGCACCAAGGGCCAGGCGTTTCTCAAGTCTCACTCCCAGTCTCCCAAACCTTGATTAGAGATGGCCGTCGATATGGCATTCTCAGGAGCCCCCGCGATGCACACGGGTACCATCAACATCGGCGGTCTCCGTTTACCGAGTGTATACGGATTTCGGGCGCCCGTGTGCGGCGGCAAATTCATTCAATGGACTGTGTTCGAGCCTGCCTGATGGCATTCCATCGAACGGTGAGCGCCTGGATCCGCTGGGCGCGCTCGTTCGCGCACGCACGGCGATTGCGGAGGAGCCTCCACTGCTCAGTGAGCTCCTGAATGCGCCCCTTGCGTTCCGTGGACGGTTCGCAAGGTAGGTGGATCGCGACGTTCCCGAGGGCATCGGAAACGGAGGTCGTGGCGGCGGCCGTATTGACGAATGGAACCACCACGCCCTGGAGGGATTCTTCGGAGAGGTGATCATCGCTGCGGGGAAGGGGGGAAGCGGATTGATTTGGATGCATACCCTCAACGCGAGATCCCGCCCGCAAAGAGGACATTAGCCGCCAATAAACTTTTCTCCTGCTAGAGCAGGCCGCCTTTGGGGGTATAAAATCGGGTAGGAAAATAGGCGATATACCCTAGCTAACTGCACGATTCTACACCATCTTGGGTGTTTCTTGTTTCCCCGCAAGCGGCCCGGAATAAGCGTTCCGATTCGTGAGCGGCCAAGACACTACGCCCAATCCCAAGAGGATCGAGGAGGAGGCACAGGCTGCAGGGCGGCTGCTGCCGCTTGTCTACGATGAGCTGCGCCGCCTAGCGGCGGCCAAGATCTCTCGCGAAGCGCCTGGCCAGACCCTTCAACCGACCGCGCTTGTTCACGAGGTCTGGCTCCGACTCGGCGGCGATCAGCAGCCGCAGTGGAGCAATCGCGCCCATTTTTTTGCGGCGGCCGCTGAGGGTATGCGTCGAATCCTGATCGACAACGCCCGCCGCAAACGCGCGGTGCGCCATGGCGGGCAGCTCGCAAGAATCAGCGCCGACGCCACAGGTTTCGACCTCGCTTCGCCGCCCGGGAACGACGAGGAGATTCTCCTCGTCAACGAAGCCATCGATGGCCTCGCTGCGCATGATCCGCGCAAGGCCGAGCTCGTGAAGCTGCGGTATTTCGCCGGTTTAACGCTGGAGGAGGCGGCAGATGTCCTGGGGATCTCCCATCGCACGGCCAAGCGCGACTGGGCCTACGCCCGGGCATGGCTCTTCAACGAGGTGAAGAGGTTGCGCGTCTAATTGGATGCCGGGTGGAAAGGATTGGTGGAAATTCCCGATGCAATGGCCCTTTGCCAGGCAAAAAGCCGCTTTGTGGGGCGTTCCCAATGCAATCGCGCAGGTCCGCCCCATTCCGCCGTGAGCGATCCGCCCTGTCATACCTTCGAGGGCCGGCCCTTCGTCGATTTGGCGCGGCTCGCGCCTGGGTTCATTCGCAGATGAACCTCGACGACGAAGCCTTTGCGGAAGCCGTCGACCTGCCTGCAGCAGATCGCGCAGCGGCCCTGGACCGTGCCTGTGGTGATGATGCCGCGATGCGGGCTCGCGTCCAGGCGCTCCTTGAGGCCTACGACTCCGCAGGGAACTTTCTTGAAAGCCCCGCTGTTGATCGAACGGCGGTGCGGCCGCAACAGAATCCAGGGGACGTGATCGGCCGCTACCAACTGCAAAGGGTGATCGGAGAGGGAGGCTGCGGGATTGTATATCTCGCCGAACAAAGGGAGCCGGTGCGCCGGCGCGTCGCCCTCAAGGTGATCAAGCTCGGGATGGACACACGCAGCGTCATCGCGCGCTTCGAAGCCGAACGGCAGGCCGTTGCGATGATGAATCATCCCAACATCGCCCAGGTCTTCGATGCGGGGGCGACCGACACAGGACGACCGTACTTCGTGATGGAATATGTGAATGGCACGCCCATCACAAAATTCTGCGACGATCACAGCCTGCCGCTGGCTAAGCGCCTCGAGCTCTTTGTCCGAGTGTGCATGGCAATGCAGCACGCACACCAAAAAGGCATCATTCACAGGGACCTGAAGCCCTCGAACATTCTCGTTGCGCTGCACGACAATGCTCCCGCCCCAAAGGTGATCGATTTCGGCATCGCCAAGGCGACGCAGGGCCGCCTCACCGAGCGCACGGTCTACACTGGGATCGAACAGTTCATAGGCACACCCGCCTATATGAGCCCCGAGCAGGCGGACCTTCGGGACCTCGACATCGACACCCGCAGCGATGTCTACTCGCTCGGTGTCGTGCTCTATGAGCTGCTGACGGGCCGTGTGCCATTCGATCCGACGACGCTCGCCCAAGCGGGAGTCGATGAGGTTCGAAGGGTGATCCGCGAGGTTGGACCGGCGCGCCCGTCCAAGAGTGTCGCCACGCTTGCGGGCCCGGACCGGGAGACCGTGGCGCGCCTGCGCGGAGCCGCACCAATGCAACTGACGTCGGAGCTGCGCGGAGATCTCGACTGGATCGTGATGCGATGTCTCGAGAAGGAGCGCGACCGGCGCTATGGAACAGCCCAAGAACTCGCCGACGACGTGCTGCGCTATTTGGGCCGCGAGCCGGTCGAGGCGCGCCCTCCTAGCACGTCCTACCGTGTGCGGAAATTCATTGCCCGGCACCGCGTCGCCTGCGCCGGCGCCGCAGCGATAGCCCTGACGCTTGTCGTAGGCACCGTTGTCAGCATTCGCCAGGCGGTGCGGGCGACCCGCGCCGGGCGCGCCGAGACCGCGGCACGCGCCGACGCGCAGCGCCGCCAGGAACAGGCTGAGGATCTCCTCACCTTCATGTTGGGGGATTTTCGCACCGAGCTTCAAAAGATCGGGCGCCTAAGCCTCCTGGACGCCGTGGGCGAAAAGGCGATGGCCTATTTTGCGGGGCTCGACCCGCGCGATCTGACCGATACCGCGCTCGCCCGGCAGGCAAGGGCACTCACTCAAATTGGCGAGACCCGGATGGCCGAAGCTCGGTACACCGAGGCCTCGGCTGCCTTCACCACCGCCTTTGACCGGGCGTCGGCGCTGGCGGCGCGCCATCCGAGGGACGGAGACATGATCTTCGAGAGGGCGCAGGCCGAGTACTGGATCGGATTCGTAGCCAGGCTTCGCGGCGATTTCCCGGCTGCGCGCGCATGGCTCACCCGGTACCGTGACTCGGCCGTGTCGCTCGTCACTATTGGCGGCGAAAAGCTCCGCGCGCAGCGCGAACTCGCATCGGGTTACCACAATCTTGCGGTTCTTGACTTCGACCGCGGCAACTTGGCGGAGGCAGGGAAGGGGTTTCTTGCCGAACGAAGCGCCGTTGAGGAGATGCTAAAGTCGAACCCGGAGGGATTGGAACTCCGATCGAAGATGGCAAACGTCATCTCCTGGATCGGCTTGGCCGCCGAGGGCGAAGGGCGTTACGGCGACGCCATGAAGAGCTTCGACGAATCGTCGTCCCGATACAGAAAACTTGCGGAGCTCGAGCCGGCGGTGGCCCAGTGGCGTTACGAACTCTCCGAAGCGCTCACGTTCACCGGTGAGGTTCAGGCCATAACGGGCATGCGGGCAGAGGCTTCAGCATCCTTCGCCCGGGCGAGGACGCTGATCGACCTGCTGGCGGCCCAGGATCCAAAGAACCGGCAATGGGAGGTGACGGCGCTTGGCATCCGGCTAAAACAGGTGGGCCTTTTGCTCGCGAATGGCAACGTGCGCGCGGCCGCTGCCATTCTTGTCGAGACTCGCGCGAAACTCGAGGTCCTGTTCGCGGCGGAGCCTTCGTCGCGGGCGTTTGCGGGTTTGCTCGCTGCGGCCTTGCGGTTTGATAGCCAGATGCGCCTGGCGACCCAGAGTCCGGACGCAGGCGATCCGGTTGCCCGTGCGATCAAACTAGGCGAAGCGTTCAATCACGAAACAAACGCCCACGACTGGATCTTCGGCGAATATGCCCAGGCGTGCATCTTGGCCGGGCGCATCGCGTTCGCCCGCGCCGATCCCGACCTAGCGCGGCGCGATTGGAACCGCGCGTTGAAAGTGCTCGGACCGGCTCCGGAGAATTCAAACAACTGGCGGCTCCTTGATCCGGCTGCTCAGGCGCTCGCGCTCCTGGGCAGAGCCGGCGACGCGCGCCCGCTCATCGAGCGGCTCCGCCGCTTTGGCTACCATTCCATCGACCCTTTGGCGGATTCCATTCTGGACTCCGCATCTGAGTAACTAAGCCCGAAGTAAAACGAATAAATCCAATGAACGTCGCCGACCATAAACATCATAAACCAAAACCAGGTACTGAATTAACTGCCACATTTAACCTGACGATAAACTCGTTCAACTCGATCCTCTCCGGAAACAATATCGATTATTCCATCGCGCTCGCGTCAACGCCCGCACCTTCCTCCGGGATCGCGCTTAGCGGCACGACCATCGCTATTAGTGCTTCCGGTACTGACACCGCGACTTTGACGTTCGTTCTGAATGACCCGAACAATTTGTTGGTCGGAGTCTATTTCTATAACGACGCGGGGGGAATATCCGGACAGTGTGAGTTTTCGAAAGGCAGTTTGACCTCCACTGGAGGATCCAATCCACAGACCAGCTCAATCGTTGTGATCGACCAGCTCGGTAATGAATCAGGTCCCGGAAATTTCAGCTATTCGTACTCGATCTTGGTCCAGAACAACCTGAATCTCAGCGTGGTGCCGGCGGGCGATCCAGGAGCGATCGGCATCATCGATCCCGATATTGATGCTACAATAACCATTTGCTGAGCGGGTCAAAAAAGCAGGTTACGATATCAGGAATCCGTCGAGGGCCTATGCCTTGCAAACAGGGGCCCCTCGGCGGATTTCGCTGCGATGAGGCAGGGCCCTGGTGTGCGGCAGGTCCCGGCGCGCAGTCGCTAGCCGCTAATTTGCCAGCGCAAAGAAGGCATGTTCGCCAGAGAAACCAGGCACGGGGTGACGTCCGAGGGGCCTTGCGGTCGCGGTTAATTGCAGCGATTTTGCAGCGGCTTCACTCACCACGCATGAGGCGCCGAGGCCTTTGGTGGACTTCTCGATGCGAAAGAGAAAGGTGACTCCCGGTCCCGTTAGCGATTCGCCTATGGGCCCACCGCTGATCTGGACCTCGGCCTGATGCAGGACGAGACGGAAGGGGCGCGGGCTGACTGCCTGAAATCCAAGCAACTCGCGCAGGGCGGCCGCCATTCTTTCAGCGGGGTGAAGGTCCTGGCGCCAATAGGCGAAGATGGCGTCGCCAAGGTACGCGTTGATGGTCCCTCTGGCTCCGATAAGGACGGGGCGGATTCCCTCGAGCCATCGCCTGAAATCGGCGGCGGCCGCCTCGGCGCCGACCGTGTGGGCATGGGCGGTGTGGCCAGCGAGATCGAGGAGCATGATCCAGCAGGTTTCTTCGCGGACCTGCATAGGTGTGGCGTCGAGATCGGCGCTTTGTCTATGCGCCTGCTGGCATCTGAAGGTGAGGGCGCCGTCACCGAGCTTGATCAGGTCTCCGTCTCGGAGCACGGCTTGTTCGTCAAGCCGCAGACCATTGAGGTAGGTCCCGTTGGTGCTTCTGAGGTCGGCAAGAATATATCCTCCGCCTGTGCCCGGCTGGAGCATCGCGTGGAAGCGAGACACGCCCGGCGCCTTAACGATCAATGTGTTGGTGTCGCCTCGGCCGATGGTGCATGGGCTCGGGCTCAGCCAGTGAATGCGGCCGTCGGCTTCTTCCAACCAGGCTTGGGAGTGGGTGGCGTCCATGCGGCGTGGGCGGTATTTACAAGAAGGGGCGCAGATTGACGGATGAATGAGCCACTCAGAGGCTGCAAGACAAGCTGCGTCGGTC
>Ga0181535_10005659_pt1 | contig 13276 bp, 12 predicted proteins | sample PEATcosm2014_Bin_44_FD_119774 | JGI IMG/M metagenome (GOLD analysis project Ga0181535, IMG submission 119774) | Peatland microbial communities from MTU Mesocosm Facility, Houghton, MI, USA - PEATcosm2014_Bin17_30_metaG | ecosystem: Environmental > Terrestrial > Soil > Wetlands > Peat | place...
CTGAGCGAGATGCGCGGCCCCGCAGCGGTGGCACAGACTCTCTACCGCGAGACAGAGGCAAGCAAGGAAGCGCGGCTACGCGTGGCGGAAGAGCGCAAGGCGATGCAGCAATTCGCGCCGATTCCCGCACGAAGGCCGAGCAAGCGTGACCGGCGCCGGATCATTCAGTTTCGCGGCGGCGCCTGATTTCTCCGGATCATCGACCGATGCCTGCTCACGAACACCGCTGCTGCGAAGTCTAGTAGACTCAACGGCAGCCATGCGTGTGTCCCTTCGTCTTCCTTCCCTTTCGATTATCGGCTTTCTTCTAGTGGGTTTGACGGCTCCTGCAGCTTTGGCCCAGGGCACCCATCTGTGGACCCAATCGCGATTCGAGGAGTTTGAAAAGGGCACGCCGCAGGGTGTGGCGATCGGCAGCGACGGGACTCTGCGCGAAGGATCTGCGCTGAAGGAATGGCTGACCACACCTTCGACGTTTGTGTGGTCGGTGGCCGCGAGCAAGAACGGCGCAGTCTACCTGGGGACGGGTTCGCCGGCCACCGTGCTGCGCGTGGAAAATGACGGAAAAAGGCCCTTCACGTTATTCGAGGGCAAGGACCTGAGCATCCAGGCACTGGAGATCGGTCCGGATGGCGCGCTCTATGCGGCAACGGTGCCGAGCGGCAAGGTTTACAAGCTGGACGCCACCGCAACAACGAAGGTCGATGAGCAGAAGGCGACGGTGGTGTTCGACGCGGCGACACTGGACGGAACAGCCGCGAAGACGGACGATGGCGCCAGCACAGATAAGTCCGATGCCAAGTCGCACTATATCTGGGATCTGACCTTTGATGCGGCGGGCCGGCTGTACATCGCGACGGGCGGACCGGGCGCGGTGTATCGGGTGGACATAGCGAAGCCGGGCAGCAAGCCGGAGCTGTTCTTCAAGAGCGACGAGCAGCACATTCGCGCACTGGCGTGGGATGCGAAGGGAGACCTGATCGCCGGATCGGATGGAAGTGGGCTGGTGTATCGCGTCAGCTCCGAGGGCAGGGGCTACGTGCTGTTTGAAGCGCCAAGGCGCGAGATTACTTCGGTGGCGGTTGGGACGGATGGCACGATCTACGCGGTAAGCGTCGGCGACAAGAGCCACAATCCCCTGCCTCCGCTGCCGGTGCAAGGGATCGGGTCCATCACGATCACGATTGTGCAGCCGGGCTCGCTGCAGGCGGCGAATGCAAGCACGTCGGTGCCGGAGGGAACAGAGCTCTACGCGCTGAAAGATGGGCAGGCACCGCGGAAGGTGTGGTCTAGCAAGGACGATATAGTGTATGCGCTGACCGCACAGAAAGATGGCGTGCTGGCGCTAAGCGGAAATCGCGGCCACGTCTTTCACATTCAGGCGAACGGCGATTACTCGGATGTGGCACATCTCGAAGCGCAGCAGGGTTTGTGCGTCGCGCATGGCAACGGAACGGACTTGCTGATCGGAACCGGGAATACGGGCAAGCTGTTCACTCTTGGCGCAGCGGAGAAACATGAGTACGCGAGCGATGTGCTGGATGCAGGAGCGCTGGCGCGCTTCGGGCGTGTGGAAGTGAATCCAGGATCGGGCGGCTACGAGTTATGGACGCGGTCAGGGAATGTGGAGCAGCCGGTGCGCGGCTGGAGCGACTGGGAGCCGCTGAAAGAAGGCCTAGTGGCCTCGCCTGCAGGGCGCTTTCTGCAGTGGAAGGCTGTGCTGGCGGCCAATGGTTCGGTAGGCAGTGTGGGAGTGAATTATCTTCCAGTGAATGCTGCGCCCGTTGTGGACGAGGTTGTCGTGGCGCCGGGGGCCCGGCTCAACGCTCAGAATCAGGCAGCCGTTCAGCAGACGGTAAGCATTGCATTGCCGTCGACGACCCAGAACGCAGGCGTGTCGTTCGATGCGGGCGCGAATGGGCCGATCCAGGCGACGAGAGACAAGGGCGCGATCACGGTGCGCTGGGCTGCACACGACGATAACGGCGACGACCTGAGTTATGCGCTCTACCTGCGTGGGGACGGCGAGCATGTGTGGCGTCTGCTGAAGGACGAACTAACCGATAAGGCGTATAGCTTCGATGCGACTTTGATTCCCGATGGCGGGTATCAGATGAAGGTAATAGCGAGCGATGCGCCCTCGCACTCACCTGGCGATGCGTTGACAGGCGACAGGGTGAGCGACCGGTTCGAGGTGGATACAACGCCGCCCGTGGTGACGGGATTAAAAGCAGCCGATGAGACAACGACCTGTGTGAAGGCCGACTGCGCGAAGCCGATCCACGTGACGTTCGAAGCGGCAGATGCGGCTTCACCGATTGCCCATGCCGAGTACTCGCTGGATGCCGGAACGTGGAAGTTTGTTGCGCCAGTCGGCGAGCTGTCGGACTCAAAGGACGAGCGGTATGATTTTCGGCTGCAGACGCCGGACGGAAAACCCGGCGAGCATCTACTGACGGTGCGCGTTTATGACAGATATGACAATGTCGGCGTGGCAAAGACCGTGTTCACTACGACGGCGAAGTAGGGCCCCCTGGCGAGTTCATAATGCGTTTTGAGCTCTTTGTCGCTGCACGCTACTTGAAAGCCAAGCGGCGCCAGGCCGTGGTGGGCGTGGTCACGACGATCTCCGTGGCCGGCGTGACTGCGGGCGTGGCCGCGCTGATCATCGCATTGGCGATTACCAACGGTATGCGCCGCGACTTACAAGATCGATTGGTGGACTCCAGCGCGCATGTGCAGCTGCTGCGCGTGAAGGACGACGGTATTCGCGAGTGGCGGCCGCTGCTGGAGCGGTTGAGCAAGTTGCCGCACGTGGTTGCGGCTGCGCCTGAGCTGGACGAACAAGTGGTTGTGGCGCATGGAGCGCGGGCCGGGTACGCGTTGGTTGAAGGCGTGACTCCCAACGACGAGATGCGCGTGAGCCGGGTGCTGCAAAATGCGGCGCCAGAGGCTGTGCGCGCGCTAGAGCCGAGAGCCGAGACACCGGCGCAGGCCAATGCAGAGATTCCGCCGATCGTGCTGGGAAAGGACCTTGCCGATTCGCTCGGCGTCAGTGTCGGAGATGCCATCCGGGTGATCAGCCCGCAGGGTGACTTGATCCCGATGGTGGGGATTGTTCCCAAGTACGTGAACTTCAGGCTGATCGGGACGTATCACACCGGGTTCTACCAGTACGACTCGGCGTGGGGCTATGTGCGGCTGGCGAATGCGCAGCGACTCTACGACGAGCCGGACCTGGTGACAGCGATCAGTTTTCGTGTGGACGACCTGAATCGGGCAGCAGAGATCGGCAAGTCGATTGAGCAGGCCGCGGGCCCGGGCTACATGACCACCAACTGGATGGAGCAGAACCGCGAACTGTTTCGCGCACTGCGGCTGGAGCAGGTGGTTACGTTCATCGTGATCGGGCTGATCGTGATTGTGGCGGCGCTGAACATCCTGATCGCGCTGACCATGATGGTGATGGAGAAAACGCGCGATATTGCCGTACTAATGAGCTTCGGGGTCGAACCGGCGCAGGTGCGGAACATCTTTCTGATGCAGGGATTTTTGATCAGTGTGATCGGCACGGTGCTGGGGCTTGCGTTGGGATATGCGGCGTCGTGGATCGGGGCTCACTATCACTTCATTCATTTGTCGGCCGAGGTGTATGCGATCGACACCCTGCCATTTGCCCCACGCGTGATGGATGGAGTGATTGTGTCGGCGGTGTCGATCGGGATTTCTCTGTTGGCGACGCTGTATCCATCGCTCGCGGCAGCGCGAATTTTGCCGGCGGAGGCGCTGCGGTATGAGTAGCTGGCAAATCACGAATCAAGCGGCAGGATCATCTCGTACTCGAGGATCGCGGGGTCGTTAGGGTAGGGCTCGGTCTTGCCGGACATGCGAAAACCAAGGCGCTTGTAGAAGCCGATTGCGCCGGCGTTCACGCTGGTGACCATGAGGCGCAGCTGCCCCAGACCGCGCGATGAGGCCCAGGTCGTGAGGGCTTCGATAAGGACCTTTCCCGCGCCGGCGCGCCGAACACCGGGATCGACCCACATGGAGATGACGTGCGCGGCGTGGGGATCTTGCTCTTCGGTGTAGCAGGCGACGAGCCCGCAAGGAGATTCACCTTCAAATGCGATGTAGCCGATGGAGCCTTCGGTGGCCCAGCGTCGGGAGCGCTGGAGCCACTCCTCGTCGGTGAGCTTCGATTCGCGCGCGTAGGTGCTGCCAAAAGCGGTGGGCGAGTCCTCGAGCGCGCGCAGACGGATGGCCTTGAAGACGAGGGCGTTCTCGGGCGAGATTCTGTCGAGTCGGATCATGGTCGGTCGAGATGCGGCGGCGCGAACTACTGTGGAGTGATAATGCCGCCGACGGCGTGACGGCGTGGAAGGACAATGCCGCGATGATCAACTGCCACTGCGTGGGGCAGGCTTTTGGACGAGTCCTCAGGCAGGGTGGGGCGCTCGATGATGGCGCCGCCACAGGCCGGGCACCAGTCGGCTTGAATGTCCGCGCCAAGGACAGCATGGCACAGGCTGCAGATGCGTTCCATGAAACCAGTGTAGAAGAGAAGGTCGGGATCAGGCCGCCGGGGCGATCTGGCAGGCGATGCCCATCGTCCAATCGTGGATGGCCGACCAGTCGCGGATGTCGGACATGGGAATCTTGGCGAGCGGGTTTCCGGGAAGGTGGAGCACGAGGCTGAACGGAAATGGAACGCCCTGCATGTTCCAGCGACCGCCGAAGATGTGGACGTCGACGGGGTGGAACCAGCCATAGCGGAGAAGCTGCTTGGTTGCCTGTTTCCTTGCGGCCTCGAAGTCAGTGGGCTCTGCGCGCGTGGGGCCGAGAACGAAGCACCAGCAGCGCGTTGCACCCAGCGCGGCTCGATGCGCGCTGAGGAATCTGTAGAACTCTTTGGGAAAGCGGCCCATATACAAGGGCGCGCCAAGGATCACGATGGACTTGCCGGCAAGGGATTTGACGTGGCCGACGGGGAGAATGTCGGACTCCAGGCCGGCTTCGTGGAAAGTGGCGCCGATGGCCTGGGCAACCTCACCTGTCGATCCGCTGCGGGTAACATAGGCAATGAGCACAGAAGCTGGCATGGCTTCCCTTTCGCTTCGCTGCCATTGTGCGCGCTGGATGCGGGGCGGAGCGTGTGCCAGCGGTCACACTTTGGTGTGCAGAGACACTTTCGGCCTTCACATTCCCGCTGTAACATGCCCGGTACACTTGGGATATGCATCCTCCTGTGCGCCTGGTGGCCATCGACATTGACGGCACGCTACTGCCGACCTTTTCTCAGAACGTGAGCCCGCGCAACGCGAAGGCGCTGAAGGCCGCGCAGGATGCGGGGATCGTGGTTGCGATCGCCACAGGCCGACGCACGGCGTATACCGCGCCGCTGCTGGAGTGCCTGGGGCTGCGAGCGGATATGCCCCTGATTACGTCGAATGGAGCGGTGACTCGCACCCTGGGGGGCGACCCAGTGGATCGGAGCCAGATGGAAGCGCGCGTCGCGCGTGGGCTATGTGAGCTGCTGCGCAAATTTGGGGCACTGGTGTTCACGTTCGACAGGGTGGGGCGGGGAGAGCTGGTGCTCGAAGACCTCGAACAGGCGCACGAACGGATCGCGCTGTGGATGGAGGCGAACCGCGACGGCATCGAGGTGGTGAAGCCGCTGGAGAAAGCGCTGACGGATGGAGTCGACCCGATCCAGGGCATGGTTGCCGGAGGTATCCGCTCGATGAAGAAGGCGGAGAAGGCGCTGAAGGAAAGCGCCTGGGCAGCATCGTGCGAATGTGTGCGGACGGAGTATCCGGGACGCGATTTGTCGATTCTTGACTTGCTGCCAACGGGGGTTTCGAAGGGATGGGCGCTGGAACGGCTGGCCAGAAGGCTCGGAGTCGATCGCAAGGAGACCATGGCGATCGGCGATAACTGGAATGACGTAGACATGCTGGAGTGGGCCGGACAGGGCGTGCTGATGGGCAACGCCGCCCTCGAGCTGAAGACAAAGGCGAAGACAAACGGATGGAAGCAGGCTCCGCCGAACGATGAGGATGGCGTGGCGGTGGTGTTGGAATCGATTCTTAAGAGGCAAGCCGAGGCGAGCGGGCGGCCGAAGCACTGGGCCTCGATGGCGCGAGGTTAGAACATGTCGAAGTCGATTCAGATCGCGATTGCTGCTGGCGCACTGGGCGCCTTCGGGCTACAGGTGCACGCAGCCGAGCACGTGACACTGAGCAATGGCTTCGCGATGGATTGCGATCACCATGCGCTGGTGAACGGGCAGATGCGGCTCTATCTGAGCGCGGGCGAGGGCAATTTCATCGTACTCAAACCGGAGGAGGTCGCAGGGGTCGAGGCTGTTCCCGATCCGCCTGTCGCGGTGGCGACGCCAGCGGCAGCTTTGCCGGCAAACGGCGAGCAGAGCCTTTCTCCGGCAGATTTGCGCGAGATGCTGGCCGATGCGGGCCACGCGCACAACTTGGATGTGGATCTGCTGGCCAGCGTGGTGAAGGCTGAGAGCGATGGAAATGCACGTGCCGTAAGCAGGGCAGGCGCTGAAGGCCTGATGCAACTGATGCCGTCGACAGCAGCGGATCTCGGAGTGAAGGACAGCCTTGCGCCAGGTGAGAACGTGCGCGGCGGGGCAATCTATCTCGACGATTTGCTGACCCGGTATCACGAGAATCTTGCGCTGGCCTTGGCTGCGTATAACGCGGGGCCGGCAGCAGTGGACAAGTATCACGGAATTCCGCCGTATCACGAGACGCGGGCGTACGTGGCCCGCGTGATCCACGAGTTCAACCGGCGTGTGCTGGTGCGCGAGGCGCGGGCGAAGCAGGTGACTGCCCGGACGCCGTCGACGGAATAAGCGATTCGCCGCGACGCCAGCCAACATAGAATCGACATAGACTACGCCCCGAACGGAGAGCGCTTGAAGAAGAAACAACTGATCCTGGGCCTGGTGGTGCTGGTGGCGATCATCGCGCTGGTGATCTGGGGACGCGACCGAATCCACTTCGACTTTGCGTTGTTCAAGGCACAGCTGGCGCAGGCCGACTGGCGGATGATCGCGCTGGGAGCGGGCTGCATTTACGTTGCCTACGTTTTCCGGTCGGTGCGCTGGGCCTATCTCCTGCGGCACAACAAGAAAGTGCATCCGTTGTCGCTTCTTGGGACGCAGGTGATCGGGTTCACGGCAGTGGCACTGATTGGGCGCGTGGCCGACCCGGTGCGACCGTACCTGGTGTCGAAGAAGACAGGCCTTCCGCTGAGCAATCAGATCGCGGTGTACATCGTGGAGCGGCTGTTCGATGCGGGGACCATGGCTTTGATCTTCTCGTCGGCGATTCTGCTGTCGAGTTGGTTTGGCGGGCCGGGAGCGTTGCCGCATTCCGACTTGGTGAAGAAGGCAGGCTACTGGGGCATGGCGGGAACGCTGGCTGGCGCTGCATTTCTGGTTGCCGTACGATTCTCAGGCAATGTTGTAGCAGCGTTTTTCGAGAAGACGCTGGGTGTTCTTTCGAAGAAGGCCGGGCAGGCAGTGGGGCACAAGATCCGGGAGTTTCGGACCGGACTGGACACGATGCGGTCGTTGTCGGACTTCGGTGTGGCGGCGGGACTCTCGATTTGCATGTGGGTGCTGATTGCCGCAGCGTACCTCGTCACGATGAGGGCGTTCGTCGCCGATCCGGTACTGGCGGCGATGACGCCAGCCAAATGCGTGCTGCTGATGGTGGTGAGCGGTGTGTCGAGCATAGTCCAGTTGCCGGTGCTGGGCTGGTTCACGCAGATCGGACTGGTGGCAGCGGCGATTTCGAAGTTTCTGGGAGTAAATCCCGAACCGGCAACGGCCTGCGCGGCCACCTTATTGCTGACCACTTTTCTGGGGATCGTGCCGGTAGGGCTGATCTGGGCCCAGATCGACCATGTGAGCCTGCGCAAGGTCACGGTCGAGAGCGAGCACGCCGAAGAGGATCTGCAAGCAGCCGAGGTAACGGAGTAGTGGCGCTCGTTACTTGGTGCCGACCGGCTGCGTGAAGCGGATCGTGTCGGGCGAGACGGCGCCGCCGGTCATCAACATACTCATGGCCTGTTCCATGGTCAGATCTGTTTCAGTCACGCGCTCCATGGGCAGAACCTGAAGGAACGCCGATGTGGGGTTGATGGCGTTGGGCAGCAGCACGGCAGCCAGTTCCCTGCCCGTCTCCGCGTCGGTGAGAGTGCGGGTGAGAAAGCCGACGCTCTTCTGGCCCTCGATCGGAAAATCGATGAGAACGACCCGTTGGCCGGTGTCTTTTTTGGCCATCATGGTCTCGAGGAGCTGCCGGACCGAGGTGTAGACCTTGGCAACCAGCGGCAGGCGCTCCAGAATCGCCTCGAAGAGATTGAAGGCCTGGCGGCCCACGACCAGCGACGTGATGCGGCCTACACCGTAGAGAACGATGAGGGTCAGCAGGACGGCGAACAGCGACTCGAGCCATGGCAGGTCGATCGTGCCGAAGAAGTGGACAAGCGGCAGGCCGGCGTTGGCGAGGGTCTCGAAGACCCAGCTAAAGACGAGCCAGGTGACAAGCAGAGGTCCGACGGTGATGAGGCCCGCGAACATATAGCGCTGCAGGTGACGGAGCAGGTCTCCGAGAAAGCTTTGCACTCGATTCTCCTGCCAACGAGGATACGATGAGCATCTGACGGAGGAGAGCCGCTTCGTGGCGTGGGGACGCACAGGTGTCACGTCCCCGCTGAAGCCGCGGAGTAGTCTGGTAGTCGAAAAAGGAAGGTCAGCGGATGAGTGAGAACGGCCGGGAGGTTCGGGAGCAGGAGGTAGCACAGGAGGCGGCGGGCGCCGTCGAGTCGCGGATCGCGCGCGCGAGCCAGCCGGCGATCGGTGCGGTCTGGAAGCCTCCTCAACGAGCAGGGAAGCGCGAGCCTTCCGCAGCCCTCCAGCGCACGGCGACTGCGATTCGGACGATGGTTCCTCTGCTCCAAAAGCTGCTTCCGTTGCTGGACGGCAATGTGGCTTCGGCGGTAGCGAACCTGCTACTTTCCCGACCAGCGGGTGCGCCGGCAGTCGATCTGGAACCGCTCGAAACCGCCCTCATGCGTGTGCGCGGAGATCTAGCCCTTATGCAGGACAAGAGCATCCAGCAAGAGACCGCACTAAAGCGCATCGACGACCAGCTGGGGACGGTGAAGGAGGCTCTGGAGCGGGCTGCGCTGGAGCAGAAGGAAACCGCAGAGGAGCTCAGCCAGACGCGCAGAAGTGTCCGCATCTTCGCGGCACTGGGAGCAGTCCTGCTGGTGATTTCGATCGGTCTGAATGCGACGCTGTTTCTCTATGTGCGGGGGATTCTTCGATAAGCAATCTGAGTGCGCAAGGCACCGAACTCAGGCACTTGGGGGACGATCTGCGGGGCGGTCGAACCATTCTTTGTGCTTTTCCGGACCAATTTCCATTGAATGGATGCTGTTTTTCATAAAATGAAATCAATTTCGCAGTTTTTGGCTCCCTTTTATGGGGTTCGTGCGACCTGACATTGCCAGTCGTGTTTTCGGGGGGCTAGTATTCCCCACAGTTCGATTTGGAATTTCGTTGCCAGCTCGACAATGCAGTTGTTCCTGAGTTCACAGAGCTTCACTAACGGGCGGCGCTTACCGGCGACCGCGCACGGAGTGTAAAGTCATGGCATGGTATGCCTACTGCATCGGTGAAAAGCAAGCTTTTCCAGAACTAGCCCGCCATCGAAAACCTGTTCCATTGGAATCCGTCCATGGGGTCAGCGGAAATCAGGTTTTTCTCTATCCCGCCAGCGATCTCGCCATCATCGTCAGCGAGCATAACCCTTCAGAAGCCTTAAGTCAGAAAGCCGGCGTGGACCACGCCCGGGTGATCGCGGACTGTTTTCAGCACTCCACGGTGCTTCCCTTCCGGTTTGGGACTGTCTTTCATGACGACGAGAGCCTGCGGCGGTCGATTCGGTCGAATCAACGGCAGTTCGTCTCGAACATCGACAAACTGCGCGGCAAGACCGAAATGCACCTGAAGATCTTCGTGGACGACTGTTGCACCAAAGAGATCGGACGGGTGCTGTCGACCGATACTGTGGGACGCGGGTATCTGTCGAACCTGCGCGAAACGGCATCCCGGCAGCGGGAGAGGCAGACACGGGCACGGGCGGTGAGCTTCCAGATGCACAGGCTGTTCCTGCCGCTGGACGAAGAGGTGAGCTGCCGTCTGACCGAGAACGGGAAGATGGTGCTGGACATCGCCCATCTGATCGAGCGCAAGTTTGTGGAGCGGTATCAGAACAAATTCGCCACCACGAGCGCTCTGCTGCGCGACTGCCACATGCAGCTTTCAGGGCCATGGCCGCCTTATCACTTTGTGCATCGTCTAACGCGCGGTGCGCACGCGCAGCATCCGGCGGCGACGCCCGTGACTGCGCCTACGATTGTCGCGACTACGCCGGAGCTGGTTGCGATGGCGTAAAGCAGAATCGTCGCTTGGTATGAGACCCCGGCTCAGGCCGGGGTTTTGTTTTAGGGCGGTCACCCGGCGAGCGTCGACCCAGGGCGATCAGGGCTTGGAGGCGGGCGGTGTATACGAGGGGCGCTGGGGCGTCAGGGACGGCTCTGGTGTGGGTTCGACTGGAGCAGCATCCAGCGTCTTGCGGTCGAGATTGACTGCGCCCATGCGTCCCCCGTCGGTGTCCTCGACAACCACTCGAACGCTTCGAGTTCTGCGTGGCAACCGCAGAGAGACCGGAACGCGCGAGACAACCGCAGGCAGCTTCGCAGGATCCGGATTGGTCGAAGTCAGCCGCAGGGTTTCGACCCTCGAGGCCAGTATGTTTTCGACTGGGTCGAGGCTCGCTGCGCCCAGGACAAGCGTAGCCACGCCGCCTCTCGTGGTCCCGTCAGGTTCCAGTGAAAGGTTCTTCGATGCGAGATTGACAGTGAAATCCACGGTTTGCGTGTCGGGATGGCGGACGACATGGGAGAGCTGCAGGTCGAGTGAGTTGAAGGCGATGGTCGACTGCACGGCGTCGGCGATATTGACCATGCGTTGATGGCGGGGATCGACGGGCGCGCGCGCGTCGGGAGCATAGTAGCCGACCTTGGTTACGGCGTGCAGGTTAGGATCGCGCAACGCGACACGAATGCGGCGGAAGTTGCCGTCGAAAGTTTCGTCGTGGGGCTGGTAGGTCAGGGTGTAGTATTGCGAGCCCATGCGCTCGGATTGGGCGATCTCGGCGTCGACGTCGTTGCGATTGAAGAAGAGTTTGCCGCCGGTCTCGTTGACCAGAACGCCGAAGCTGATATCGCCAGTAAAGGGATCGTTGTCGCCGATCTGCTCGTTGGAGAGCATGGCGCTGTAGGTCATGACATTGCCCTGGACCGGCAGACCCGGATAGATGACGAAGAGGCTGATGCGCGAGTCGACGAGCATGTTGACGGTGGAGTGGGTGTAGGCCTTCAGTTCGTCGGCGATCTTGCCCGGAGTCTGGATCGGATTGAGAATGAGGCTCGGCCCGCCTTGGCCCACCCAGATAATGTTCTTTCTGCCGGGAATGCCTTTGTTCTGGAGTGCGATCTGCTGGAGTGCGTCGAAGGATTGGCCGAAGCGCTCCCAGAAGAACGACGCATTCATCTTCTTGAAAGGGTAGGCCGCGGGCAGGTGATTGAGGGCGAAGAGCAAGTCGGTGCGGCTGCGGGTGAAGCCTTGGATCATCTCGAGCGATTCGTCACCCACGACCAGCATCTCGGCAGGAGCCGGAAGCTTCTCAGGCTGGGCAAGGAGAAACTGGCGTGTAGACCAGCGGATGTAAGCAAAGTCCTGAAAGGTGGAGTTGAGGAGATCGAGAACCAAGATGGTGGTGGGGGCTTTTCCTTCGGGGTTTTCGTCGGTGGATTTGGCGGAGAGAAAGTGCTCCTGGGGCGCTTCGAAAGAGAAGATGGTCTGCGGCTTCTTGTCTTCGGTGATGGCGAAGTCGTCGCGTGTGAGGCCGGTGACGACGGGGCGGTTTTTCTTGTCGAGCACGGTGACGTCGAGGAAGACGAGAGTCGATGTTACGCGCAGGGTGGGCGCACCGGATGGTGATTGCTGCAGCTTCTGGGAGGGGGGAGTTGGGACGGGAGTCGGGGCCGGCGATTGGGCTGCCGCTGTAGCGATCAAGACTGATGCGAGCAAGAGAACTGAGAATTTCGGCACTGGATAGCTCCGGATTCAACCACACGGTCCGGCTGGCCAGCCGCAGTCTGTCGGGCCTACTCCTTAGTCGTGTCTCGCGAGCTGGAAGTTAGGCCGAAAAGGAGAATTCCCTTGCGGACGGTAAGTCCTCGGACAGCCGGCTCGGGAGCATTGTAGGCTCTAATTGGGGCTTGAGGTGCCGGCGCTCTTGTTACGCGAAAGGACGAAGGCCTTGCGTCGGGTGTTCGAGGCGTGGTCGATCTTCTTCCAGAAACCGATGAAGTAGTCGATGGCGGAGATGGTGGAGACCAGCACAGTGAAGTAGATCGCGGCGATGGCGATCCACTGGACGGGAATGACCAGGAAACCGAACTGCCAGTCGTACCAGCGATGGGCAAGGATCGCGGAGACGACGGAGACGATCTGGGTGACGGTTTTGAGTTTGCCGAGATCGCTGGCCTGGATGGTGAAGCCTTCGGATGCGGCAATGGACCGCAGGCCGGAGATGAGAAACTCGCGGCCGATGATGACCACGGCGATCCAGACTTTCACCACTTGGGGGTTGTATCCCACCAGGGCGATCAGCGCCGCCGTCACCATAATCTTGTCTGCGATCGGGTCCAGCAACATACCCAGGGTGGTAACCTGCTTGCGCTTGCGGGCCAGGTAGCCGTCCAAGCCATCGGTAATCGAGGCCAGCACAAAGAGCACTGACGCCGTAATCTCCTGTTCGCCGTTCGAGCCCAGCCACGTGAAATGCGGCGACAGTATCCATAGCAGCAGCGGGATCATGAAGATCCGGCTCATCGAGATGGAGTTCGGAAGATTCACCATAAACCCTTTGCCATTCCGTGCGCCCGTGATTTCTCTGAGACGAACCGATTTCGAGGAAGATCGCGCAAGAAAACCCCAGCGCTGACCCTGGATGGAACCGGCGAATGTGTCCAATCTGGATTCACCGTCTCAGTTTATACCCCGCGGCGGAAGAGGCTTGATTGTGCAGGTTTCACCATTCGCAACCATGCGTGGTCCCACGAACGGACCCGGGAGGCGACTTGCCTCATTGGTCAGGTCGTGAGCGCA
>Ga0181535_10005661_pt1 | contig 13270 bp, 9 predicted proteins | sample PEATcosm2014_Bin_44_FD_119774 | JGI IMG/M metagenome (GOLD analysis project Ga0181535, IMG submission 119774) | Peatland microbial communities from MTU Mesocosm Facility, Houghton, MI, USA - PEATcosm2014_Bin17_30_metaG | ecosystem: Environmental > Terrestrial > Soil > Wetlands > Peat | place...
CGACACTTGCGGCACGTCTCGTCAACACCGCTTGCATCCGGTTCAGCCATCCGCGCCTGATCGTGGAATTTGAGCAGGAGCCGGAACCGACCCTCGACCAAATGATCGGTTTTTGCCTTACGGCACTGACCAGGCAGACTGCCTAACCCGGCAGACGGCAGGACGACAAGTAGCGTTTTACCACCACAGAATCAGTCAGACGCCACGAGGACCCGTGGAGTTGAACTGGTTTTGTGCCCTGACCAGCCACATTTTCTAGATCAAAGGGCGCCTCCGCCCTTGCCGAGGGCGGACAAGACTGACAGTCTCGATCGGTCCGCTATCGTAGAGACAACTCCTAGAGCACATCTCTATCAAAAAAGTTCATCGACTTTTCTGATAAGGGCGTGCTCCGAATTCTTGGAATCACAGCGATTCCTTTTCGATCAGGAGATTCTCCTTGGAGCGTCAGTACCAAAGACCACGATCCCTTCAAATTTGATCGCTCAGGCTCTCTATTTCCGTGTTTTCCACACGATCTTATCCCGAATTTTGCACTTTACTGATGCTCGTGCTCTAATTCTCAGCCGCTTTTGCCGGCTCTTGTCCGCACCAGAATGCCAGGTTCCGGAAGGACTAATAGGTTTTATCAATCCGTATATGCACCAAGCGGCTCCGCGCCGATCAAAAAATATATAATATATTCCGTCAGATGACATGACTGCTTGCGGTCCGGAACGCTATAAGGGAGCTCTGGGGCAAGTCACCATCCGGAGGAGAAATTGGGACTTGAACATGCCGGTAAGCTGCCCGCGCCGGCTGGGAAAACCACCCAAAAACGGCTGCATAAGCTTGCCCTCGGCATTGAGCGTATCGGCCTTGTCTCTTTGCATTTTCCTTTAGCCGTCGCTATTGTCGCAGTACTTCTCACAATCGCCGCGGGTTTTGGCGTCACCAGGCTCAAAGTTGACGATTCTCTGAGCCAATTGTTTCGTTCCGACACACCGGAATTCAAGCAATACGAGGAAGTGACGCGGCGATTTCCGTCGAGCGAATTCGATGTGCTCGTCGTCATCGAAGGCAAGAGGCTGCTTGATCGCGAATCGGTTGAAAAGCTCAGGGATCTCATCACCGACTTGCAGTTGATCGATGGCACACGCGGCCTGATTTCGATTTTCTCGGCCCGCCAACCGCCACGCAATGACGAAATTCCGGCGCCTCTGTTTCCCGATCCGCTGCCTGAAGGGCCTGCTTACCAAGCGCTTATCCACAGCGTCACGGAAAATGAGATTATCCGCGGCAAGCTTTTGTCGGAGGATGACCAGCTCACCCTGGTCGTTCTCGCGCTTGACCCATCCGTCGTCGAAAGCAACAGGCTGAGCGATACTGTCGGTGAGATCCGCAACACGATGGGCGAGGACCTCGCCGGGATTGGTCTTAATGCACAGCTTTCCGGCGTTCCGGTCATGCAGCTCGAGATCCGCAATGCGGTCGAGCGAGATCGATTGGTCTACAATTTGGCTGGATTCACCGCCGGGTGCCTCATTGCAATTTTCTTTTTCCGTCGCGTTTCATTCATGGTCATTGCGGCCGGTCCGCCGCTGCTTGCCATCTTGCTCGCGCTTGGAGCACTCGGCTGGTTAGATTTCCGCCTCAACATGTTCCTCAACGTGATGACGCCGCTCATCATGGTGATCAGCTTTTCCGATAGCATGCAGCTGACCTTCGCCACGCGCGACCGCCTGCTCGCTGGCCAAGACAAATACGAGGCCTTGAAAAATGCGATTTTGATTGTCGGGCCGGCCTGCGTTTTAACCCATGCGACGGCGGCTATTTCCTTCACGGCGTTGCTTTTTTCCGAATCGGAGCTGATCCGGAGTTTTGGCGAAGCGGGAGTCATCGCGACCATCATTGCACTTGCTGCCGTATTGATTTTGATGCCGCTTCTTGGTGTCCTTTTGTTGCGCAAGGAGAACGCTTTTGCGGCCGCGGTCGGCGGTTCGGATCTCGGGGTCGATGCGTTACGCCGGTTTTGTGGTTTTATCGCCGTCCGCATGGTTCGCCGTCCCGCTCTTTATAGTCTCGTTGGCTTCATTGTGGTCGCCGGGCTTGGCCTCATATATGCCAACCTTGAGCCGAGATACCGGCTCGCCGATCAAGTGCCGGATCGGCAGCAGGCGGTGGCGGCGAGCCACCTTCTCGACACCAAACTTACGGGCGCCAATCCGGTCGATGTGCTTATCGAATTTCCAAAGGGGACATCGCTGTATGCGCCAGAAACGCTCGCCGTAATCGCGGAGATCCATTCTCTTCTCGAGCAACAGGCCGGCGTCGGCAATGTCTGGTCGCTCGAGACGTTGCGGCGCTGGCTCATCGCTGCGGGCGAGCGAGACGTCGATACCTTGAAACAATATGTCGGTATGCTTCCGGTGCATTTGACACGGCGCTTCATTTCGGCCGGTCAAGACGCCGTTGTCGTCTCGGGCCGCGTTCCGGACGCCGACGCGAGCCAACTCCTACCCATCGTCGATGCGCTGGGTACAGCGCTTGCCGGAGTCCGCGCGCGGCACCCTGGATACAGCATTTCCGTGACAGGTCTTGCGGTGATCTCCGCGCGAAACAGCGCCAATATGATCGAAAAGTTGAATCGCGGCTTGACGGTTGAGTTCGGGTTCGTTGCCGTTTTTATTGGTGCCGTGTTCCGTTCGTTTGCCGTGATGCTCTCAGCGATTTTACCTGGGATTTTCCCCGTCGTCGCCTCGGGGGCAATCCTGCTTGCGACGGGACAAGGTCTGCAGTTCGCAAGTGTGGTGGCATTGATCGTATCGTTCGGATTGGGTTTGAGCGCGACGATCCATTTTCTCAATCGGTTGCGCATTGAAGACGATCCAGCCAAGGATCCGGGCGTTGCTGTCGAGCGGGCGACCGTTCTTGTCGGTCCTGCCCTCATTCTGACTTCAGTGGTGCTTGCCTGCGGACTGGCGGTGACGGTCTTTTCCAGCTTGCCGTCGCTGCGCCTTTTTGGCTGGCTGAGCGCTTTCGCCATGCTCGCGGCACTGGCCGCCGACCTCTTTATTTTGCGGCCAACGGCGACCTGTCTCTACCGGCTTTCCCGCCGCATCACAGCATGGCGCCAGAGCTGGCGAGCAGCCGATCGGTAAGGAAACCCCGGCAGACCCCGATCATTTGCGCAAAGCGATCGACACGGCCGCAACATCCGTGCTGCCTTGCGGCATGATCGTCACCGATTGTTTGTCGCCATGGGTCCGAACGTCGAGATGGGCCGTGAAGCCGCCTCCAGCGACATTTGCCACGATGTCGGAACCGCTGGCGTGACCAGAAATATTTCCAGAAACACCGCGGGTCGCCTCGCTCCAGGAACCGGAAAGCGCGCCGCCTTCGGCCGTGACATTGCTGCTGATTTCCAGCCGGTAGCTATCGCTTGCGCAGCGCAAAGTTTGCTGAACTGCTCTGCCGCTTGCGTTAACCGCATAGGTTGCTTTGCAGCGAATCCGTTCGGCAGCGCCATTCGTCATAGTGATGGTGCCCGAACCCGACCAATGTCCGGATAATCCGAGAAATGGGCTCTCGGACCCGGGATCTGCATGAACTTGCGACGAAAGGAACAAAATCCCGCATGCGAACATCGTCAGTTTGGGCCGGAAAGCATGAGATTCCAAAAAAAATACGGGCATCAATGTCATCCTTCCAAAATGCCAATTGTGCGCCAAATCGGCTTTGGCTTAATCCTAATTCATCTAATAAACACTAAAGTTTCTCAGTTCGTTGCATGGATTGAGGTCAATATTCGCTAGGCGGCCCCGTTTCAGCTAATAATTAAGACGCGAAACGGCTTTTCGACTGCGTGAGCCCGAGCCCAATAATCGCGGCCGACAACAAGACGACCCCCGGGCCTGAGAGGTAAGCGCTGATGAAAGCCAGGATCATCAGTGTGACGAGGCAGGCGCCCGCCACTGCGGCGTAGAATGAGTCGCGGCCCCGGTGTGAAGCGCCGTGCAGCAACTGAAACGCAGCAAATGATGCCGCCAGGACGGCAAACCAAAGCATCACCTTGCCCATCTCGATCGAAAGCAATGCCGCAGATGTAACGGCTTGGGTGTTCCGTGAATCGGCGTTACTCGATTGATAGATTGGCAATAAATCGCCGAAGGTGCCAGCTCCGTCTCCGAAAAATGGAGCATCGTTAAGGATGCGCTGGCTCAGTTCGATGGTGGCCGGGTCTTTTTTGACGAAGGCGAAACGCGGGTCCTGGTCGCTCGCGGCGACCGTCACCAAGGTCGCGGCAAAGACAGCCGCGGTAATGCCAATCGCGGCAGCGCCCAAACGGCCGAGGGCCCAGCGGCGAATGGCCACCACAGCGATGAAGGTAAGCAACCCAGCGCCCGCCGCAATGATCAGCGATCCCGATCTCGTCATCGCGATGGCGCTCGTGCAGATAACAAAACTCGTCAGAGCAGCAAACGAAGCGAAAAGAAATTTCCTTTTGGCGTGGACGGTAAAGGCGCCGCGTGTCTCGTGACGCTCGAAAACGAGGAGTCCGCTGGCAGCCGACAAAGGTACGCCGAGGCAGGCGATGTCGAGCGCTGCTTCGCGATGCGCCAAAATGGTGATACCAAATAAATCTTGCAATAAAAGATCCTGCAAGAGGGAGGCAAAGGAAATGACAGCCGCTGCAGCGGTTATGCCGATTAAGACCGATTCGGCTCGCTCGCGATTGATCGCGACAGCTGCCGTCAGCAAAACCATACCGGCAGCCGAGAGGTAATGCACAAGGGCGATCGCCGTTGCTCCGATATTGACACTGATGCTTCCGGTAATCCCGCTCCGGAAGCCAGGACTCACGCTCTTCCAGACCGGATGCGCCAAAAATGGCAGCGGCAATAGCTGAATGATCATCAAGACCGCCGGAAAAATGGCGACGAGGACAAAGGGGCGCGACAGCACCTCGGACAAATGCTGCGCTTCGCGTAAAGGCAAATTGACCGAAACGAGAATAAGACCGGCCGCGAGCAGGAACGTAATGAGATAGGGAAGAAGAGATCCATCCAGCGTAACGATCACCGGACAAAGCCCAAGAAGGCCGAGGAGGAGGATGAGTGCTGAGGACATGTGATTTGATATGGTCTGGAAGCAAAAGAATCGAGTTTAATGATCACGTTCATACAGGACATTCATCTGCAAGTCACGATGCGTTTCAAGCCGTTAGGTGGCTACGGGTTCGCTTGTTTGCGTCTGCGCGAACCATCGATACACTTCGCGAATGCCTACTTCGAGGCTGGTTTTCGGCCGCCAGCCGAGCGCCGCCAATCGGCTTGAATCCATCAGTTTGCGTGGCGTGCCATCCGGCTTGCTGGCATCGAAAACGAGTTTGCCTTCGAATCCGGTGACACGGCCAATCATCTCGGCAAGCTGGCGGATGCTGACGTCGGAGCCGGCGCCGCAATTAATTGGTTCGCTTCCGTCATAGCGATCCATCAGAAATACCACAGCATCGGCCAAATCATCGACGTAGAGAAATTCACGCAAGGGGGTTCCGGTGCCCCAGACGACAACCTCCGTTTTACCGGCGGCCTTGGCCGCGTGGAATTTGCGGATAAGGGCCGGCAAGACATGGCTCGTCGAAAGATCGAAATTGTCGTTTAGACCGTAGAGATTGCATGGCATGACCGAGATATAGTGTCGGCCATACTGGCGCCGGTATGCCTGACACAGTTTGATACCGGCGATTTTCGCAACGGCGTACCATTCGTTGGTTGGCTCGAGCGGCCCGGTCAACAGCGCATCTTCCTTGATCGGCTGCGGCGCGAATTTCGGATAGATGCAGGACGATCCAAGAAAGACGAGCTGCTCGACATCGGCCTGATGCGCGGCTTGAATGACATTCGTCTCAATCACGAGATTATCGAAGAGGAAATCCGCCGGGTAAGAGTCATTGGCAAGGATTCCGCCGACCTTAGCGGCCGCGAGGATGATCACCTCTGGCTTGGCTCGCGCCACCCATTTGCGGACCGCGTCCTGCTCGCGCAGATCGACATCGCGACGGTCTACCGTCAGGATTTCCACGTCTTCGCCCGCAAGCCGGCGCACGATCGCCGAGCCAACCATGCCCCGGTGGCCAGCGACCCAGATTCGCCGCTTGTGCCTGACCCCCGTCGAAAGCTGATCCATGCAACGCTCCTTACACCCGGCCGCGCTTCTTCATGACAATCAAGTCGCCCGCGACCATTTCCGATACGAGGTGTGGAAAATCGATCGTGTGTTTCCAGCCCAGTTTCTTGAGCGCCTTGCGGGGATCGCCGAGAAGGAGATCGACCTCCGTCGGACGAAAATAACGCGGATCGATCTCGACCAGTATGCGGCCGCTTTTTTTGTCGAAACCGCGCTCTTCGACTCCGGCTCCTTTCCACCCAATTTCGATGCCAAGCTCGGCGAAGGCGCGTTCGACGAATTCCCGCACGGTATGGGTTTCTCCCGTCGCCAAGACATAATCATCCGGCTCGGGTTGCTGCAGAATCCGCCACATGCCCTCGACGTAATCGCGTGCGTGGCCCCAATCCCGCTTGGCATCGAGGTTGCCCAAAAACAGCCGATCCTGAAAACCCAAGTGGATTGCCGCGACCGCGCGGGTGATTTTTCGTGTGACAAAGGTTTCAGCCCTGGTCGGACCTTCATGATTAAACAGGATTCCATTCGAAGCGTGCAACCCATAGGCTTCGCGATAATTGATCGTGATCCAGTATGCGTAGAGTTTTGCGGCGGCGTAGGGCGAGCGGGGATAAAAAGGCGTCTCCTCATTTTGCGGGACCGCCTGCACCTTTCCATAAAGCTCCGATGTCGACGCCTGATAGAAACGCGTTCTCTGCTCAAGGCGCAGGATGCGGATCGCTTCAAGAAGGCGGAGCGTGCCAAGCGCGTCCGCATTTGCTGTATATTCCGGCGTCTCGAAACTGACCTGGACGTGGCTTTGCGCAGCAAGGTTGTAAATTTCGTCTGGCTGAACCTCCTGCACGATACGAATGAGGTTCGTTGAATCGGTGAGGTCGCCATAATGCATCAAAAAGTCGCCGACGTTCTCATGCGGATCATGATATAAATGATCGACCCGGTCGGTATTGATTAACGATGACCGCCGCTTCACGCCATGAACCAAGTAGTTTTTGGACAGAAGGAGTTCGGCGAGATAGGCGCCATCTTGGCCGGTAATGCCCGTAATCAAAGCAACTTTTTTCGATGCCATGCGAAACAAAACCTCAAAATCGTGCTCCTGCAGGAGCGGATGGGGTACAGATAATTATATTACTGTTTGTTATATTAATACATCGCTAGACCATGAACGCTCCAGGCTCGATCGCTCATGATCTCCAATCTTTTAGATTATTTCGAATGATCTGAGCCAAAAGCTTTGCGACGTTTTAGGCTCAAGTTCTCCATCCAAGCTCTCTATCCAAAATCTATATCAATGCAACGCTAACATTAAAGCAATATTCAAACCCGACCAAAACGCCGCGGAATTATAACGTTTCCTGCGCGGGCAGGCTCGAAACCGGGTCGGCGACGACGAATTCGCGCTCGTTCCCGCTCAGTTCTCGCCTTGCGCTTGGGCGACCGAGACCGCGGTCATATTGATGATGCCGCGCACGGTCACCGAAGGCGTCAGAATGTGGGCGGGCTTGGCGGTGCCAAGAAGAATTGGGCCGACCGGCAACGTGTCGGCCATGATTGTTGTCATCGTATAGGCAATATTGGCAGCATCGAGATTGGGCATGACAAGAACATTCGCCTCGCCTTTCAGACCAGAGGATGGCAGCACAAGGTCGCGCATCGCTTGCGACAAAGCGGTATTGGCCTGCATCTCTCCATCGACCTCAAGATCCGGCGCGCGCTCGCGCAAGATTTCCAGTGCGTCACGCATCTTAACAGCCGACGGCGTGTCATCCGAACCGAAATCCGAATGCGACACGAGAGCGATTTTCGGCACGATACCGAACCGCCGGACATGGGCGGCGCACATTAGCGCCATTTCCGCGATCTCGGAGGCGGAGGGATCGTGCCGGACATGCGTGTCGGCGATAAAAAAGGGGCCCTTATTGGTGATCATCAAGCACATCGCGGAAAGATCGGTCGCGCCAGGAACAAGCCCGATGATGTCCTTGATGTAAGGCAAATGAGGATTGAAACGCCCGTCGAGGCCGCAAATCATCGCGTCGGCGTCGCCACGCTTCACTGCTATCGCCGCGATCACCGTTGAATTCGTCCGCACCAAGGCGCGCGCCGCCTTGGGTGTAATCCCATGCCGCCCGGCCGACTCAAGACAGGTCTCGACATAGTCGCGATAGCGTGCATCGTGACCGGGATCGATAAGTTCGAAGTCCTTTCCAGAGCGTACAGAGAGCCCAAACCGCTCTATGCGGGCCTCGATCACGTCCGGACGGCCGACGAGAATTGGTTTGGCGATCCCTTCCTCGACAACGGTTTGGGTTGCGCGCAGCACCCGTTCATCCTCGCCCTCCGCGTAAATTACCCGCATCGGGCATGCTTTGGCGGCTTGAATCACGGGCTTCATGACGAAGCCCGAACGGAACACAAAACGCGACAATGTTTCTTCATAAAGTGCAAAATCAGGGATCGGCCGATTCGCGATCCCTGAGTCCATCGCAGCCCTTGCCACTGCCGGCGCGATGCGCAGTATCAAGCGCGGGTCGAACGGCGATGGAATGAGACTATTCTTGCCGTAATGGCGCGCCTCGCCTCCATAGGCCCTGGCGACCACATCGGACGGCGGCTCATGCGCCAACTGCGCGATCGCGCGGGTCGCGGCGAGCTTCATTGCTTCGTTGATCCCCGTTGCCCCAACATCGAGAGCGCCGCGAAAAATATAGGGAAAGCAGAGAACGTTGTTTACCTGATTGGGGAAATCGGACCGTCCGGTGCAAATCAGGGCGTCCGGCCGCGCCGCGGACGCAACTCCAGGCTCGATTTCCGGCGTGGGATTGGCCAGCGCCATGACCAGCGGCCGTTCGGCCATCGCCTTGATCATCTCCGGCGTCGCAACACCGCCTGCCGAAAGCCCGAGAAAAATATCGGCGCCACCGATGACCTCCTTGAGTGTCCGCGCAGCGGTGTCCTGGGCATAGATCTCCACCTGACTATTCATCAGGGCTTTGCGGCCGCGATAAACGGCACCTTCGATGTCGGTGACGAAAATGTTCTCCCGCTTGGCGCCGAGAACGACCAGGAAATCGAGGCAAGCGAGCGCGGCCGCGCCAGCGCCGGATGTTACGATCTTGACGGAGCTGAGCGTTTTGCCAGTGATCTCCATGGCATTGAGGACCGCCGCGCCGACAATGATCGCGGTGCCGTGCTGATCATCGTGAAACACCGGAATCGCCATGCGTTCGCGCAGCTTGCGTTCGACCTCGAAACATTCTGGCGCCTTGATATCCTCGAGATTGATGCCGCCAAAAGTTGGCTCCAGCGCGGCCACGATATCGACCAGGCGGTCGACATCGGTCTCTGCGATCTCGATATCAAAAACGTCGATCCCGGCGAATTTCTTGAAGAGAACCGCCTTGCCTTCCATCACGGGTTTGCCGGCCAGCGGACCGATGTTGCCTAGGCCCAAGACTGCGGTGCCGTTGGTCACCACTGCAACGAGATTTTGCCGGATCGTGAGTTCGGCGGCTGCGCGAGGATCGGCGGCGATCGCTAGGCATGCGGCGGCGACCCCTGGCGAATAGGCAAGCGAGAGATCATACTGCGTTCCAAGCGGCTTGGTCGCGACGATCTCGAATTTGCCGGGGCGAGGCGAACGATGGTAGAGGAGCGCGCTCGACGTCAAATCGGCGCTGATGGGATCGGCCATGAACCAGCTTTCTATTAAAATATAACGCACGGGATAGCTGGACCCCGCGCCGATGTCCACTTTCGCGAAGCGCGAGGTTGACGCGCCTGCGCGCCTCTGGATTACGACAGACGGATGAGACAAAGCCAATCCATGGCCGCCAGCGAAGCAAGCCGTATCGAAATCGTCCATGACGTGGCGGGCCTCCGAGCGAGGCTTGCGGAATGGCGGCGCGCGGGCGAGACGATCGGCCTCGTGCCGACCATGGGTGCGCTTCATGCCGGTCATATTTCCCTTGTCGATGACGCCAAAAAACAGGCAGGCAAGGTCGTTTTGTCGATTTTCGTTAATCCAACACAGTTCGCGCCGGGGGAAGATTTCGGCGCCTATCCGCGCTCTCTCGAGGCGGATGTGGCCAAATTTGCCTTTGCCGGGGGCGATTTGGTTTTCGCGCCCGCAACCGCGCAAATCTATCCGCCCGGCTTTGCGACCACGCTTTCTGTGGCAGGTCCGGCTGCCGCCGGACTTGAGGACCGGTTCCGGCCGGCGCATTTTGCCGGTGTCGCAACCATCGTGGCGAAGCTCCTCAACCAGAGCCGGCCAGACGTCGCGATCTTCGGAGAGAAAGACTATCAGCAGTTAAAAGTCGTGACCCAAATGGTCCGCGATCTCGATTTCGAGACCAGGATTGCCGGCGCGCCGACGGTACGGGAGCCTGACGGATTGGCGCTCTCGTCGCGCAATGTCTATTTGTCTGCAAAAGAGCGCGCCGTTGCGCCATCTCTGTATGCGGCGCTTCGCCGGTGTGCCCGCGACATCCGTGAAGGGGTCACGATCCAGACCGCTCTCGATGCCGCCCGGAAAACTGTCGCGGCGGCTGGATTCGTCACGGATTATCTCGAAGCGCGTCATGCGGAAACTTTGGCGCCGGTCGCTTCACGCGAGGGAGGGCCGGTCCGGCTTCTCGTTGCGGCGAAACTGGGAAAAACCCGGCTCATCGACAACATCGCGGTTTAGATCCGCAATGGACCACCCGCTCAAGTCGCGTTTTTCGGCCGATGCCGAAAAATATGGTTGGCATTGCGTTTAAATTTCCGCAGTGGATGCAAGCGGACGGTTGATCGTCCATCATACTTGCCCGTCGCCCATGCCGTCTTCAAGCGGGCGGGATCAAATCCCTGTTCAAAGCGTCCCACCGCCAGAGGCGATCGTTGGTCAACTCCGTGCCTCCCCACCACCGACGGATCGGATTGTGCCTGGAGAAGTCGTCTTTCTCTTCCACGAAAGCTCGCCCGAGTTCGGAAAGCGCCAGTTTACTCTCCCTGTATCGCAGGAAGCGCTGACTGTCGTTGTGCATATCGAGGTCGAACGGCCCCTCATCGAGGTCCAGAACGGCCGGGGCCGGACAATGCGCCAGCCGGCCCAGCATCAGCCCCACTTCCCAGTAACCGAAGATCCGCAGATGGTTAGCACGCTTGTCACCCGGGAAGATATGCTGGGCAAGCACATCGCCCGGAGAAATCAGTTTCAGCACCATCATCTCCGTCGCCCCGAGCGCCGTCCTAGCTGCGGGCAATTCGTCTAGTAGCTCCAAAACCGACTGCCGGAGATAGGGGAGAGCCCCAAGATCCTCTCTCAATAGGTCGAGCCACGCCTCCGGAGTTGGCTGCCGGAACGCGCGCCATGCGCGTTCGGCCGTTTCCAGGTGATGGATGTCGACCATTTGGGCAGGCCGCTTCCAGGCCCTGATCTCTGGGCCACTCCGCCCACCGATCCCAATATCCGCCTGAAACAGCATAAGCTTATTGAGGATCTCCGCGTGAGGACGCAGGAAATCGAGTAGTTGAAGAAGCACCAGTTGCGCGTTGGGATCAGGGTCTGCCCACAATACTCTCATAGTCCTTGCACATGTCGATCAGTCCAGGCCGGTTCCGTCCAAGGCGTTCCGCTTCCCCGAATGCCTATCCAGTTCTGCCAATGATGGAGGACGTCAGAATCCACGTGGTAAGCCGGTCCGAAGAAGGCTTCGGTTTCATCCGCCGTAGGCGGGTGGCCGCAAACAAGCCTTTGCGCTTGTGCGACGATCCTGTCGGCGATCTGTGCGTGCCTAAGACTTCCTGCACCCGAAAAGTTGGTTGTGATAATGAGGCGTTTCATGGACGTCTCCGCTCGATCGACGATGATTTCTATGTGTCGATCTTGCCGCCCTTTGTCTCGACGGCCAAGACGGCAATAGTAAAGTATGCGCGGCAAAACGTGACCCTGCTGCCGCCTTTGGGTCTGAAGCAGAAATCCTAGCTGACCCGCAGCCAAAAACATGCCAAGCTTGATCTGCCGCTAGTCCTTGAGCCGCTATCATGTTTTCCGTGCTTCGTTCCCTCACGCCCAAACAGCGCAGCGCGGTCTTGGCGAGCTATCTCGGCTGGACGCTCGATGCTTTCGATTTCTTCATTCTCGTCTTCGTCATGGACGACATCGCTAAAGAATTCGGCACCGATGTGAAGGACGTGACCTTCGCGATCTTCCTGACTTTGGCGGCAAGACCGTTAGGCGCCCTTGTCTTTGGCCTCGCCGCCGATCGCTTTGGCCGAAGGCCAGTGCTGATGATCGATATTCTTTGCTTTACGGTGCTCGAATTCGCCTCCGGCTTAGCCCCGAGCCTTGGTATTTTCCTCATCCTTCGCACCCTCTTTGGCGTGGCCATGGGAGGCGAATGGGGAGTCGGCGCCTCGCTCGCGATGGAAACAATTCCGCCTCAAACGCGGGGCGCCGTGTCAGGGCTTTTGCAAACCGGCTATCCGAGCGGCTACCTTCTCGCCTCGATCACTTATTTCGCCCTTTACGGCACGATCGGCTGGCGAGGCATGTTCATGGTGGGTGCGCTGCCGGCGCTTCTTGTCGTCTATATTCGCGGAAAGGTTGAGGAATCACCGGCATTCTTGGCTCGTGCCACGGCCCGGCAAGACGCAGGTATCATCGAAATGCTGCGCGGTAATGCCGGACGCTTCCTCTATGTAGTTTTGCTCATGACGGCTTTCAATTTCTTCAGCCATGGCACGCAAGACCTCTACCCGACCTTTCTGCGACAGCAACATCATTTCCCGCCGCAGACCGTCGGTCTCATCGCGATTGTCTACAATCTAGGCGCGATCCTCGGCGGACTGACGTTTGGCGCGTTGTCGGAGCGAATCGGGCGCCGCCGGGGCATCGTGATCGCGGCGCTGAGTTCGCTTCTTGTCATTCCGCTTTGGACCTATGGCACAAGCCCCGTTCTGCTGGCCACCGGCGCTTTCTTTATGCAGTTTACAGTCCAGGGCGCCTGGGGCATTGTGCCCGTGCATCTCAACGAGCTGTCGCCTCACGAAGTGCGCGGGACATTCCCGGGGTTTGCCTATCAGATTGGCAATTTGCTCGCATCAGTGAACGCCA
>Ga0181535_10005662_pt1 | contig 13269 bp, 13 predicted proteins | sample PEATcosm2014_Bin_44_FD_119774 | JGI IMG/M metagenome (GOLD analysis project Ga0181535, IMG submission 119774) | Peatland microbial communities from MTU Mesocosm Facility, Houghton, MI, USA - PEATcosm2014_Bin17_30_metaG | ecosystem: Environmental > Terrestrial > Soil > Wetlands > Peat | place...
GACAACTCTCCCGACGAATGACCAGGACGCTGCAAGGCGCCCCGAATGGGGCGCCTTGCTGCCAACATCCGTGATGTATTTTTACTCCGGCCCGCCGATGCATCTTTGCTCCGGCGTTGACACCGCAGCCGGATACGATGCCGAGTGATCGGAAAATGCTCTAATGGTGCCGCCATTCAGGCGCTTTAACGCCTCTAGCATCGGACCGTCGTGCTGGCCGAGAAGGCGGTCAGACACGTGCAGGCGATAGTCAGGATCGATGCCGATCAAGTGAACATCGAATGCGGCGTGGTGGATTTTCGTGAGTGAAATGCCGTTGGGAACGATGGGTTGGCCCAGCCGGTCGAAGAGGGTCATGGACAAAATCGCCGCTTGCCTGAACAAGGATTTCAGCCTGGGTTTGAAGAGCGCGGCTGCAACCGGCGCATCGCAAGTTACACCCTTGACCATTCACGCACCCCTCATGATCTTGAAGCGGCATAACTTATGACAGTAACGGCATTGTTATCACGTTGTGTCAACAATATTTTGCAGAGTCGGAAGGGGAGGCCCTTTTTTCTGTTGAAATTGGCCAAGCCGGCGCCGCCGGGATGGAACGTTAGGCTGCGGCGCTGTGCCGTTCAAGAGCGGGTTTGACCTCGTGCCTGGCGCCATGAGCGGCCAAGGCGCTCCTCTGGATTGGCAATATACGGTCTCGCCCAATCCAGGCGAAGCCCCACGGGTATGATGTTCGTCCCGAGCCTGAAGGGGATCAGTCATTCGCCGCTGGAGGCGACCCCCTGGGAGGACATCGACGAAACGCTTAAGCTGCTGGACCAGGCGCTGCGAAACTTGGCGGCATGACGAGCGGCCGGTCTCCGCGTCGCGTCACCGGTTGGGGAAGGTTATTCGATCAATGACAGGCACTGAACTCGCTGCCCTCATCGACCATACGGTACTGCGTCCGGACGCCACCGAACGCGACATTTCGGTCCTCTGCGACGAGGCGCGGCAGCACGGCTTTCATGCCGTGTGCATCAACCCGCGATTTGTTCCGCTCACCGCCGCCACCCTGCACGGCGATCCCGTACGGGTCTGCACGGTGGTCGGCTTCCCGCTCGGTGCCACCACGACGGCGACAAAATGCCACGAGGCTGCCGAAGCGGTCGCCGCCGGCGCTCATGAGATCGACATGGTGCTGGCTATCGGTGCGTTGAAATCCGGCCAGACCGCCGTGGTGCGCGACGAGATCGCCGCCGTGAAGACGGCCTGCAACGGCGCCCTGCTGAAGGTCATCATCGAGACCTGCCTGCTGACCGACGACGAGAAGGTATTGGCCTGCCGTCTCGCCCGCGACGCCGGCGCCGATTTCGTGAAAACCTCGACGGGCTTCGCGAAATCCGGCGCCACCGTGGCGGATGTCGCGCTGATGCGCCGTACCGTCGGCCCGGCCCTGGGCGTAAAGGCGTCCGGCGGCGTGTCGACGCTCGAGACGGCACTCGCCATGGTCGCCGCCGGTGCCTCGCGTATCGGCACCAGTTCTGGCGTGCGTCTGGTTTCGGGCTGATCCGGGCGCGACCACAGCCCGATCAGGCGGGCGGCACTCCACACTCCACGCGGGCGCAGAACTCCCGGAACGCCGCCGCGTCCACGTACGACTTCTGCGTTCCACGCTGCGTCACTGACAGGGCCGCGTAGCGCACCGCCCAGTGCAGCGCGTCGGCAACATCGTGGCTTCGGACATAGAAGTGAGCGAAGCTGCCGATGAAGGCGTCGCCCGCGCCGGTGGTGTCCACGGGCTGCACCGGCACAGCCGGAATGTGCCGTGCGCCCGCCTCCGTCACCAGCAGCAAGCCGTCGCTGCCCAGGGTGGCGATGACGGTGCGGATGCCGGCGTCGAGCAGTCGGCGTGCCGCCATTTCGATCGCCACCGCGCCGTCCGTCGGCAACCCGGTGAGTAAGGCCAACTCGCTGCGGTTGGGCGCCAGGAAGGTCACGTCCCGCAGCTTCGCAAGGTCGAGTTCGGACGTCGCCGGCGCCGGATTCACCAGCACCTGCTTGCCGTGACGCGCAGCGATAGCAATCGTGTGGTACACGGTCTCCAAGGGCACCTCGAGTTGCAGCAGGATGAGGTCGCAGCCCAGCAGGTCATTCGCCGCCGCGTCGACGTCCGCAGGACGCAGATGGCCGTTGGCGCCCTTGATGATGAGAACACTGTTCTCACCGGAGGGCTCGACGAAGATCGGCGCCACCCCACTGGAGACGCCCGCCACCACACCGACATGACGAATATCGATGCCGGCGCGTTGGAAGTTGGCGATGGTGTTGCGCCCGAACACATCGTCGCCGACCTTGCCGACCATCAGCACCTCGCTGCCCAGGCGGGCGGCGGCGACGCCCTGATTGGCGCCCTTGCCGCCGGCGCCCATCTCGAAGCGCGGCGCCTCGATCGTTTCGCCGCGACCGGGCATGCGGGTCACGTAGGTGATCAGATCGACCATATTGCTACCGACGACGGCGATGCGGTTGCTCATCGATTACCGACTCCGATTGATGGCGCCGAGCTCCCCGGCGGGGTCACGTCATGTGAGCATCAAACAGGCGGAAAGCAGCATCCGGATACTGCGTCCAGCGCAACTTTGCCGTTGCTGCCTGCAGGATCGCGTCGAAATGCAGGAACAACATCGGCGCATCGTTGATCAACTGCGCCTGCGCCTTGTGGTAGAGCGCCGCCCGCTCGGATTGGACGGTGACCGAGCGCGCCTGGGTCAGCAGCGGGGTCACGATATCGCTGTGGTAGCCGGCAAAGTTGTTCGGACCGTCGTTGGTGAAGTAGAAGAACATGTTGCCGTCCGGATCGTACCGGCCGCTCCAGGGTGCCATGCACAGGTCGAAATCGCGCTGGCGTAGCACGGTGATCAGGCTGGTGGCATCGATCTGTTTGATCTCCACCTTGAACCCGGCCTGGCCGGCCTGCGCCTGCAGGATCTGCGCGATCCGCACCATCTGCGGCGAGTTGGTGACGGTGATCGCAACCGCAACCGGCAGGGTCACGCCGACGGCCTGCAGCAGGCTCTTGGCATGCGCGGCATCCGGCTTGATGCCAGTTGCCGACTTGTCGAACGCCCAGCCGATCGCCGGCGACAGCGGCCCGTGCGAGACCTGGCCGGTGCCGAAATAGACGACGTTCTGAACCACCGACGGATCCACCGCCGCAGTGAACGCTTGCCGCACCCTGACGTCGGCGAAGGGTACCCGCGTGCAGTTGAAGGCGAAGGCGTTGAAGCCGACGCCCGGCATCTGCGCTACCTTGATCGCACTCTCCTTGGCGAGCGTGGCGACGGCCTGCGGCGGGACACTGTCGATGAGCTGGAGGGTGCCGCTGCGCAGATTCGCCAGGCGGGCCGTTTCGTCAGGCAGTGAGTGAAAGACCAGGCGCTGGAAGCCCTGCTTGGCACCCTGCCAGTAGCCGGGGAATGCCTCCAGAACGAGTTCCGAGTTTTTCGTCCACGATGCCAGCTTCCACGCTCCTGCGCCGACGGCGTGGGAGGCGAAATCGGCGCCCAGGCTCTTTATGGCGGCCGGCGACACGATCATGCCGGCCCGGTTGGTCAGCACCAGCGGCAGCGGTGCGTAGGGCGCGCTCAGCGTGATGGTGAAGGTTCGCGGTCCGGTGACGGTCACCGCCTTGAATGGTCCATAATCCGCCCGGCGGATCGAGCCGGTGGCCGGATCGTTGTAGCGCTCGATATTCGCCCGCACCGCCTCCGCATCCAGGGGCGTGCCGTCATGGAAGGTCAGGTTCTCGCGCAGGGTGAAATTGTAGGTCAGCGGGTCCGCCATTGTGTAGCTGGCCAACCCCGGCGTGACGCTGCCGTCCGGATGGGCGATCAGCAACGTCTCGTGCAGGTTGTAGACCACCTGGGTCTCGAAGAACGAGGCAGAGAATGCGGGGTCCAGCGTCACCGGGTCCGAGACGACGCCGATGTTGAGGGTGCTGGCCTGGGCGCGGGCAGTGGGCGCGCGCAGCACCACTGGGGTGGCGAGGGCAGCGCCAATCACGGCGCGGCGGCTGACATCGATTGACCTTGTCATGGTGGCTCCGGGGTGTTCGGGGTTACGGAAAGGCCTTAGTCACGTGGATCGAGGCGGTCGCGCAGGCCGTCGCCGAGCAGGTTGAAGGCCAGCACGGTCAGGAAGATCGCGGCACCGGGGAACCAGGCGAGCCAGGCGGCCTGGTCCAGGAAACCCACGGCGTCGTGCAGCATGTTGCCCCAGCTCGGGATCGGCGGCTGAACGCCCAGGCCCAGGAAGGACAGGTAGGCCTCGGTAATGATCGAGGAGGCCAGCAGCACCGAAGCCTGCACCAGGATCGGTGACAGCGTGTTGGGCAGCACGCAGCGCCACAGGATTGTCGCCTCCTTGAAACCCAGCGCGCGTTCCGCGGTGACGAAATCCAGACCGCGCACCGCCAGCGCCTGTCCGCGGGCGACTCGCGCCAGCACCGGCAGGTTGACGACTGCGATCGCCAGAATGGTGTTCGACAGCGAGGCGCCCAAAGCAGCGGTGATCCCCAGGGCCAACAGAATGCCAGGAAAGGCCAGCAGCACGTCCATGCAGCGCATCAACACGCTGTCGGTCCAGCCGCCGGCGTAGCCCGAGACCAAGCCGATCGGCAGGCCCAACAGCAGGGCGGCTCCGACGCTGGACAGGCCGACCAGGAGCGAGACGCGCGCGCCATAAAGGATGCGCGCCAGGACATCCCGGCCCAAGTCGTCCGTCCCGAGCCAATGCATCCCTGAGGGGGGCGCCAGTGTCGCGAGGAAGTCCGGGCTTTCCGGCGTGTAGGAGGACAGCATCGGTCCGAACAACGCGGCCAGCAGCACCACCACCGCGATCAGCACGCCCAGCGCACTGCGCGGCTCGGTCAGCAGCCGCCACCAGGCTGACCTCTCCGGCCGCAACGCCACCCTCGCCAGGGCGCTACTCACCGCGCACTCCGCAGGCGCGGATCGAGCACGGTGTAGAGCAGGTCGGTTGCCAGGTTGATCAGCACGAACAGCGTCGCCGTCACCAGGATGGCGCCCTGCACCACCGGGTAGTCGCGGGCGAAGATCGCATCGACCGTCAGCTTGCCGATGCCGGGCCAGGAGAACACGGTTTCGGTGATCACCACGCCGCCCAGCAACTGGCCGAACTGCAGACCAACCAGCGTCATCACCGGCAGCATGGCGTTGCTGAGCGCGTGGTGCCAGACCACGCGCCGCGCCGGCAGGCCCTTGGCCTTCGCGGTGCGGATATAGTCGGCGGACAGCACCTCGATCATCGCCGCTCGCGTCATCCGCATGGTGGCGGCGGCCATGGCGGTGCCGAGGGTCAGTGCCGGCAACACCAGGTGGGCGAAGGCGGCGTCCGGGTCCGACAGAAACGGTACATAGCCGGACGACGGCAGCAGCGGCAGCGAGATCGACAGGCCCAGGATCAGCAGGATGCCGAGCCAGAAGCTCGGCAGCGACAGGCCGCACAGGGCCAGCAGCGAGACGGCGAGGTCGGCGGCACTGTTGCGGCGGACCGCCGCGATGATGCCGGCGGGGATCGCCACCAGCAGGGACACCACCATCGCCGCGGCGCCGAGTTGCAACGTCGGCACCAGGGCCGACCCGATCATCGCGGTCACCGGTCGCCCGGTTTGGATGGAGCGGCCGAGATCGCCCAGCAGCACATGGCCAAACCAGGCGAAGAAGCGCACCACCAGTGGGTCGTCGAGCGCGTATTTGGCCCGCAATGCGGCGATCGCCGTGGGGTCCGCCTCCAGCCCCAGCATCGCCGTCACCGGGTCGCCCGGCACCATCGACAGTAGAGTGAAGGATAGCACGCAAAGTCCGAACAGGACCGGGATGAGAGCGACGATCCGGCCCAGGATCGTGCGGATCATGGCGCTACCCCCGCGGAGGCGTCACGCGCGCGGCGATAGACGGCTATCCGCGTCTCCGTCGGGCTCGCCACCGTATCCGTCCTCTCCGGCTGGATGAGAGCAGCCAGATCGCTCGCGAACAGGCAGGCGGAAAACTGATCCGCCAGCACCGACAACAGCGCCGGATGAAGGCCTTCCCGGCAGACCGGGCGCACTTCCGGGCAACGATTAGCGAAGCGGCATCCCGGCGGTATGGCGGTCGGATCGGGCGGCTCGCCGGTCAGCGGCACATGCTGGCGGGCACCGACCTCGGTCCGCGGCGCCGCCGCCAGCAAGGCACGGGTGTACGGGTGAGTGGGGTTGGCGAAGAGCCGCGCGGCCGGCGCGGCTTCCACGATCCGGCCGGCGTACATCACCGCCACGTCGTGGGCGAGGTGGCGCACCAGCGCCAGGTCGTGGGAGATGAACAACAGTGCAACGCCGGTGTCGCGCTGCAGGTCTTGCAGCAGGTTCACCACCTGGGCCTGCACCGATACGTCCAGCGCCGAAACCGGCTCGTCGCAGACGATGATGTCCGGCTCTACCGACAAGGCGCGGGCGATGGCGATGCGCTGGCGTTGCCCGCCGCTGAACTCGTGCGGCAACCGGCCGAGCAGGTCCGGCGACAGACCGACGCGCTCCATCAGCGCCGCCGCGCGCGCCAGCGCCGCCGACCCGTCGCACAGGCCATGCAGGCGCATGGGACGGGTGAGCACGTCGCGGATGCGCTGGCGCGGATCGAGCGAGCCGAACGGGTCCTGGAATACCACCTGGATGCGGCGGCGCAGCGCCAGGTTGGGCATCGTCTCGATGTCCACCCCGTCCAACAGGATGCGCCCCGCATCGGCCGGATACAGCCGCAGCAGCAGCCGCCCGAGCGTGCTTTTGCCACAGCCGGATTCGCCCACCACCGCCAGCGTCCGGCCGCGATCGAGCCGCACGGCCACGTCATCGACCGCCACGAGGCGCCGTCCGCCCGACACCGCGAAACTGCGGCGCAGGCCCTCGGCCCAGAGCAGCGGCGGCTTCACGCGAGCGCCTCCACCGGGGCGCGCCAGCAGGCGACTTCGTGGCCCGGCCCGATCGCGCGCATCGGCGGGGGCGTTTGGCACTGGGCGGTGGCAAACGGGCAGCGCGGGGCGAAGCGGCAGCCCGGCGGCGCCGTGCCGGGCGTGGGCATGCGGCCCGGGATTGGCTCCAGCCGTTCGATCGCCCCGCTCAGCGACGGCAGCGCGGCCAGCAACGCCAGCGTATAGGGGTGCTGGGCATCTCGGAACAGCGTCGCCGCCGGTGCGGTCTCGACGATGCGGCCGGCGTACATCACCGCCACCTCGTCGGCGATCTCCGCCACCACGCCCAGATTGTGGGTGATGAAGAGGATTCCCGCCCCGGTGCGGTCGCGCAGGTCGGCGAGCAGGGTGAGGATCTGCGCCTGAATCGTTACGTCCAGCGCCGTGGTGGGCTCGTCGGCGATCAGCAGGGCGGGGTCGCAGGCCAGCGCCATCGCGATCATCACGCGTTGGCGCAAGCCGCCGGAGAGCTGGTGCGGATAGGCGTCGAGGCGGCTCTCGGGCGCCGGCACCTGCACCAGGCGGAGCGCTTCCAGCGCGCGTTGCCGGGCCTCGGCGCGGCCAAGACCGCGATGCACGCGCAGGGTCTCGCCGATCTGGCGCCCGATGGTGAAGACCGGGTTCAGGCTGGTCATCGGCTCCTGGAAAATCATCGCCATGCGATTGCCGCGCAAGCCGGTCATCGCTCGTTCGTCCAGCGACAGCAGGTCTATCCCCTCGAAGGTCAGCGCCTCCGCCGTGACCTCATTATGCCCGGGCTGCAGCAGGCGCATCAGGGCAAGCGCGGAGACGCTCTTGCCGGAGCCCGATTCTCCGACGATGCAGAGGACGCGGCCAGGATCGACCCGCAGCGACACGGCCTCCACCACCGGCACCCGGCGCCCCTGCGGCCCCAGAGCCACGGATACCTTCTCCATGCGAAGGACCGGCTCCATGCGGGGGGAGGAAAGCGTCATGCCGGGCGCCGCAAGCCGGGAATGGACCGTAATTCGGCGGCACTGGGCAATGCCGTGAAGGCGCCATGCCTTCCGACGGTCAGCGCCGCCGCCTGCTGCGCGACTGCGACCGCCGACGCCACGTCCGAGCCGCTGGCCAGCATCGCCGCCAGCACGCCGCAGAACGTGTCGCCGGCGCCGCTGCTGTCCACCGCGTCCACCAGGGGGGCGGCGTGGCGATGCACCCCGTCCGACCCGGCCACGATGCAACCCGCCGCACCGAGGGTCACGATCGCCAGTGCGGCTCCAGCCGCCAACAGGGCCGCCGCCGCCGCCGGGCCGTCCTCGCCGGTGATCTGTCGTGCCTCGATCGCATTGGCGACCACCATGGTACAGTACGGCAGCATCGGGGCGGCATCCCAAAGCAGTGGCGCGGTGTTCAGCATGACCTGCCCGCGGGCTGCGCGCAGGGCCGCCGCGGTGGACGCTTCGCTCAGATTGCCCTGTAGCAGCAGCCACTCGCCCGGCTGGCAGGTGGCACCGAACCGCGCGGCATCCTCGACGGGCAGCGCCGCGGCGCGGGCGCCGGCGGTAACGATGCAGTTCTCTGCATCGGGCGAGACCAGCAGGATGGATAAATCGCTCGGCCCGGTATGCCGCGGCAACTCCAGCGCTGCGAAGGCCTCCGCCGTCAGCCGCTCCGCGATCACGGCCGCCTCGGCATCGTCGCCCAGCGGAGCGCGGAAGGCGACCGGCAGCAGCCCGGTGCGCGCCGCGACCACCGCCTGGTTCAGCCCCTTGCCGCCGGGAGCGCTGCGCCGCCGCCCGCTCACCAGCGTTTCCCCGGCCAACGGCAGGCGAGGAACCGGCAGGCTGATGTCCAGCCCAGCGTTGCCGAGGACCAGAAGGCGGCTCATGACCGGGCGCGTTCCGCCTCCGCCATCAGGATTCGCAATCGGTCCGGATCGACCGGGTTCCACCAGACGCCGTCCTGCTTCAGCCAGCTCGCGACGATCACGCCGTCCGCCACGCCGAAGATGTCACCGATATTGGCCGGGGTGACACCGGAACCGACCACCACCGGCAGAGATGTGCCGTCGGCGATGGCGCGGAGTTCGTCCATGGTGGCCGCATCGCCGGTGCGTTGACCGGTGGCGATGGCGACGTCCGCGTCGAAGAACTCGACGTCGCGTGCCAGTTCAGGGATCGGGCGATCGGCGGTAAGGGCGTGAGCGCCGTGCTTCACGTGCACGTCGGCGAAGATGTGGATGCCGCGTCCGTGCAGCATGGCGCGGTAGCGGGTGGCGATCGCGGCCGGTCCCTCGATGAATCCTTCATTGGCGACGTAGGCGTTGGCCCATTGGTTGACCCGCACGAAAGAGGCGCCCGCCGCCTTGGCCACCGCCAGCGCCTGCACGGCGCCGTTGGCCAACACGTTGACGCCGGTCGGCAACGCCACCGCGCGGCGCACCGCATCGGTGATGACCGCCATACAGGCGGCGGTCTCCGGTCCCAGATGCTCGGGCTTGGCGAACGGGATGTCGCCGTGGTTTTCGACAATCAACCCGTCCACGCCGCCATCGCGGTAGCGCTGGGCCTCGGCGACGGCGAAGGCGGTGATGTCAGCCATCGGCTGCCCGTCATAGCCGGGGCTGCCGGGCAGCGGCAAAGAGTGAACCACGCCGATCACCGCCTTGCGGCGGCCGAACAGGGCCTCGATCGCGTGGGGCTTCAGTCGGAAGACGGGCTTGGCCGGCATCGAGACCTCCTGACGAGAAGCGGCGCCCGGCCGCGTGTTCTAAGCGGCGCGGCCCGGGGTCCTGGTCGCCCAGGACAGGGCGTTGCGCCAGAGCGTGGCGTAACCGGGCCAGCGCACGAAATCCTCGGGCAGCCAGTGCGGCCCGATGTCGGAGGTCCAGGCCAGGGAGCGGCCGGCGCCGTAGCTGCCGGTGATCAACAGGGGATGACCACCCTGATCCTCCGGCAGGCGCGCCAGTACCTCCACGTCGGGCCGGTCGCGCAGCACCACCTCGTTGGCGCCGAGCAGCAGCGGCCAGTCGGTGCCCAGGCCGCGCAGGATGGGATGGTCCGCCGCCCCGGTGATCGCCGGGCGAAACCCTTCAGGCACTTCCAGCCGGTCGTCATAGGGCAGGCAGGTGACGGGCAACGCATCCTCCACCGGGGTGCGGCGCCAATGGCCCCGGGCATCGATGCCCTGGAACGTCATGTAGCCGCCGATCATCAGCAGGCCGCCGCCCTCATGCGTCCAGTCGCGGATCAGCTTCAGCCGGTTGGCCGTGGGCTTGCCATGCAGCCACACCGAGGGCGGCAGCAGCAGTGTATTGGCGCCGACATCGGAAAGGATGATGGCACGATATTTCCGCAACGCCTCAATGGTGAAGGGAAAGCCTTCCGCCGCCTCGTGCGACGGCATGTAGGTCAGCGCGAAGTCGCTGTCGTGCAGGGCCTCCACCAGCGGTTCCGCGCCCTTGTGGAAGGTGACGCTGCTGAATGAGTCGAAACCCTTGTAGTGGGTGGCGGCGGTGACCCAGCTTTCGCCCACCAGCAGCACCTCGGTGCGTGACATGCTCGGCGTGTCTCCTATGGTTCGGTTGTCCTGTGGGGCGGCACGACAGAGGCGCGTTCCACCAATTCGACCGGCAGGCGCGTCGGCACCCGCGGCGTGTCCTCGCCGCGTAGGGCGGCCACCAGCAGCGTCACCCCGCAGCGGCCCATGGCGGTCACCGGCTGGCGGATCGCGCTCAAAGGCGGGTCGAGCAAATGCAGCGGCCCGATATCGTCGAAGGCGATGATGGAGAGCATGGCCGGCACGGTGATGCCGCGTGCGCGTGCCGCCTCCATCACACCAAGAGCGATCTCGTCGCAGGTGGCGAAGACGGCGGTCGGCGGCGCATCCATATCCAGCATGCGCATGGCCGCATCACGGCCGGGCTGGACGCCGTAGCCGCCGAAATCCTCAAAAACGACGGTGTGAGGCGGGCCTGCCGCCGCCACCGCCGCGTGAAAGCCGGCATGGCGCTCCGCCGTGCTGAGCAGGCCCGGTGGGCCACCGACAATGGCGAGGCGCCGGTGGCCGGCCGCGATCAGGTGCTGCGCGGCGAGCGTGCCCCCCATGGCGTTGTCGGCGAAGACCTTAGGGCCGATGGTGCCGGCCACATCCTCGTCCATCAGCACCACCCTGTCCCCGGCGCCGAGCGCCGCGGCCAGGCTGCCGTCATCGGCGTGGTTGGTGACAAAGAGCAGCCCGTCCACATGATCGCGCCGCAGCCGCATCAGGTCGGACAGCTCCCGCTCCGGCCGATTGCGGGTGGCGCAGAGCAGCATCTCAAGCCCCTCCTGCTCGGCCACCTGCTGCACGGCATCGGCGAGTTGGGCGAAGAACGGGTTGGCGATGTCGGGGATGATCAGCCCGATCGTCTCCGACCGGCCGAGGCTCAGCCGGCGCGCATGCGGGTTCGGCTGGTAGTCGAGACGCCCGATCGCGGTCTCGATCCGAGACGCCGTCGTTTCGGGCAGGGCCAGCTTATGGTTGAGATAGCGCGAAACCGTCGTGGCCGAAACGCCCGCGGCCAAGGCGACATCCTTCAGCTGTGCACCCGCCTTCCGCCCAGCCATGACGCTCCCGCTTTGTAAAGCGCTTTACTATTCAAGCGGCATGGGATGGTTTGGTCAAGCGTATTCAACGTGGCATCCCATGGAGGAACTCACCTCCGATACCGCTGCGAGAGCACGGGAATTGCAGTTTGGCAAAGGGGTCGTGTCGCGCCTCGTAGTGTAGGCGGTTGCTGACCGGCGGCTCTCGGCGATCACAGCGCCAGGCCGCTCAGTAGCCTCCTGCACCACTATCCGGGACGCGGTTGGCAAGGCTCCCGGCGCGAAGCCGGCTCCGCGGAAAGACGGACAGGCGAGGTGTCACGATCACCCCACGAGCAGCAAATCAAGATGGTTGCGTGCCCCCGCAACCAAATAAACCAATCCTATCAGATACATACAAGCCGCCTCGGAGCCTCCCTCCGCAGGCGGCTTCGCTGCGTCCGACTGACCTGCCCCCTTCGGCGCCGATTCACAGTCAGCGCATCGAGTGCGATCCGCCCAGTGGAGCGGTTGCGAAAGTTCCGTGACCGTCCGGGCCGGTTGACACCCCGGTCCGTCCGGACCCACAACATCCGCCCCTTCCCGAAGATCATCGCTGGAGCGAACCATGGCCGCCGATCTTCTCATTCGCAACGGAACCGTCATCGACCCCGCCCGCAAGGTTCATGCCGTCGGGGACGTCGCCATCGCCGGCGGGCGCATCGTCGAGGCCGACGGAACCGGCGCGACCACCGAGATCGACGCCGCCGGATGCCTGGTCGTGCCGGGGCTGATCGACAACCACGCCCATGTCTTCGCCGCCTCCACCGACGGCGGCATCCGCGCCGATGCCAGTTGCCTCCCCCAGGGCGTCACCTCGGTGGTCGATGCCGGCAGCGCCGGCCCCTCCAACTACCGGACCTTCGCCGCCACCGTGCCGCCGTTCAACGAGATGCGCGTCTTCAGCCTGGTGAACGTCTCCGACACCGGCATCGTGACCCACCACTACCCCGAGAACGTCGATCCGAAATACTACGACGCCGCCGCGCTCAAGCGCCTGTTCTCGCGCTACCCGGGCCAGTTGATCGGGCTCAAGGTGCGCGTGGGTGCGGAGATCGTCGGCGGGCTCGGCCTGAAGCCGCTGGAGGCAACGGTGGAGATCGCCGCGCAGATCGGCTGCCAGGTGGTGGTCCACGTCACCAACGCGCCCTGCACCATGGACCGGATCGCCGACCTGCTGCGCCCCGGCGATGTGTTCTGCCACTGCTACCACGGCACCGGCCCGACCATCGTCGGCGCGGACGGCCATGTGCTGCCCGGCGTTCGCGCGGCGCGCGCCCGCGGCGTCGTCTTCGACGCCTGCAACGGCCGCAACAACTTCGCCTTCCCGCCGGCCAAGGCGGCCATCGCCGACGGTTTCCCGCCCGACATTATCAGCACCGACCTCACCGGGTTGACCGCCTACACGGGCTATGCCTTCGGGCTGACCTACACGATGTCGAAATACCTCGACCTCGGCCTCGAGCTGGACCAAGTGGTCGCCGCCGCCACCGCTGCCCCGGCGCGCCAGCTCGGCAAGGCCGGTGCGCTCGGCACGCTGGCCCCCGGCGCGCTTGCCGACGTGGCGGTGCTCAAGCTGGTCAACAAGCGGGTGCGCTACCTCGACGCCAAGGGCGAGGAGTTCGTCGGAAACACGCTGCTGGTGCCGCAGATGACGGTGCTCGACGGCCGCATCGCC
>Ga0181535_10005663_pt1 | contig 13269 bp, 8 predicted proteins | sample PEATcosm2014_Bin_44_FD_119774 | JGI IMG/M metagenome (GOLD analysis project Ga0181535, IMG submission 119774) | Peatland microbial communities from MTU Mesocosm Facility, Houghton, MI, USA - PEATcosm2014_Bin17_30_metaG | ecosystem: Environmental > Terrestrial > Soil > Wetlands > Peat | place...
CCCGCATTTCGCGCAAAAACATATTGGTAGTGATAGCCCTTTGCCGCCAGCACCTTTGCCATCTCTTCATTGGCAACCACCCAATCGTGCATATGATCGTTCATCGAATTCGGATTGAAAAGGTCTTTATCGCCCACTTCCATCCAAAGGCGCAACGGCTTGGCCGGACTGTTCGGAATCAGGTGTTCATGAAACTCCCATGCGCCGTGTGGAGTATCCGGGTTGTGCGGCCACTGCTGGTTCACGTACGTACCTGAGTAGGTCAGCACGCGGCGATACCACTCCGGGTGATACCACGCCATGATCAGGGCGCATGAGCCGCCGGAACTCCCGCCCATTGTCGCCCGCCCATCGGGATTCTTCGTCAAGGTCACATGTGCCTGCCCTTCCACCAGCGGCAGGACTTCCTTCTCAACAAACTCCGCATACAAGCCGGACATCGTGTCGTATTCCAGCCCGCGCTCGCTGCCCTGCGCGTCACCGCTTCCATTCCCAATTGAGATGGCCACCATGACCGGCACTTTGTGCTCCGCAATCAGATTGTCCAGCACCGTGAACAGCATCCTGTCGGGCCCGTCCGCACCCACAATAAAGGGCGCCGGCATCCCCGGAACATATTGTTTGGGAACATAAACCGCAACACGGCGCATATAAGCTGCCGGATGGCTTGTTGTCACCAGCAGGACGCTTGGATCGCTGGGATCGGGAGTACCAAATGTATTCGCATTCCGTGCGATGCCGGGATAGATCTTGCTGTCGGTCGAACTCATCGTGAATTCAATCACTGTCCCCTGGGCCACGCCCTCCTGCACTGTCGACTCTGGCGCAGGGTTGTGCGTCGGTCCGAGAATGAAGTTTCCATCCACATTGACCGGAGCATTGGCCCCGTCCGGTAACTCCTTCGCCGACACGTATCCCGCCGTGCCTGGATCGCGCGTCGGCGGCGTCGGACGAGCCGGCCGGGTAGTTGCTGGCGGCAGCGCCGTCTGTGCGGCAGGTGCTTGGGCCACCGCCGTTCCCAGGCTGCCCAACAAGCTCAACAACACGATGGAATGTGCGGATTTTTCAATGCGACCCACGCTGGCTCCTCTTGATCGTCCGGATCTTCAAGCATGACTCCGGCATGTGACGTTGGACTTATCTAGACTTCAACCGGATGCGCGACCAACGCACTCATGCCAGTCTCGGAAATATACCACCAGCCCTGCTTTCCACAAAAGGCCGGCAATGGACGCGATGCACCGTCAGCGTCACATCTCAACTCTGCGCTTGCGGACTATCATCGCCTTGTGCCCGAACACTACAAGCTCGGCGATATTCTTGCCAACGCCATCACCCACGGCATCGGAGCCGTCTTCGCCTTGGTGGGCGCCACATACCTTATTGCTGCATCGACGCGAGGAGGCGCCGGGGTAGTCCTCGGCTGCACGGTATTCGCGATCACTCTTGTACTCGTTTACGTCTGCTCGACGCTCTACCACTCGCTGGTGCGGACGCGTGCGCGCCACGTTTTCCAGATCCTCGACCACTCCGCGATTTACCTGCTCATCGCCGGTACATACACACCCTTCACTCTGGTTTCCATTCGCGGTCCAGTGGGATGGGTGATGCTTACCGTCGTCTGGTCGCTCGCTATCGCCGGCGTCATCTTCAAGAGTTTTGCAGTGGAAAAGTTCGCCGTTGCGTCGGCTCTGGTTTACCTGTTTCAAGGCTGGTTCGTTGTCTTTGCAATCAGGCCGTTAATTCATGCCATCGGCTGGCACGGCATTCTATGGCTGGCTGCCGGCGGATTGGCCTACACGCTCGGCATTGTATTCTTTGCCTTCGACCGCCTGCGCTACTTCCACGCAGTCTGGCATCTCTTCGTTCTGGCTGGAAGTCTGGCCCACTACTTCGCCATTCTCTTCTACATCGTTCCGCAGCGAGCCTGAATCACCTGGCCAGCGGTTTCTCTGTAACAGGAAACAACCAGGACAACTTGCTGATCGGAAGCAATCCGAACTGGATCAACAATGCAGGGATCGACGAGCCAAGCTGCAGTGGCGCCTCACGAAAAAACGACCACTGAGCGAGAACGGATCTTTACTCTTCCGCGTGGTAGGCTTTAACGTCTTCAACCATACCCGGTTGTCCAGGGGGGTTGAAGTGGGTGCCAATATCGGCAGCTCGACATTCGGACAGGTGACACATGTGGAGACAGCGCCGCTCATGCCGGGAGGATTGCAGGGCGATTTTTTGAGAGCCACACTGCTGCTCATCCGCCAGCACCGAAAATCACCCGACTTCTTGTTCACGGTCCTCAGATCCGGAAAGCATCGCCTATGGTACGCTTTCGAACATGGTAGAGGATAGGAACAGAACAGCCGTTGTTGTGAGGGTCATTGCCTACTGCACTGTTCTCGGGTTGGGACTGCTGCAGGCCTTGGCAACACGGTATGCGATGCAGTCCGATGGTATCTCTTATCTTGATATGGGCGACGCCATCGTTCGAGGCGATTGGGGTATGGCAATCAATGCTTATTGGAGTCCCCTGTATCCTTTGATCCTCGGCCTTGCGATGCGGATTGTCCGTCCGTCTCCATACTGGCAATTTACTGTGGTTCATCTCGTCAATTTTGTCATTTACGCGTTCGCATTCGTGAGCTTCGATTTCTTCCTGGAAAGACTTCTCGCCGATCGCGCCGTAACCAATGGCGGAGACTCCTCGCGCGACCTATCTCGCTGGTTAATCCGTTCACTAGGATATCTTTCATTCTGCCAACTTACTCTCAGTTTGATCACCCTGGAAAGGGTCAGCCCCGACATTCTGATGGCCGGGTTCGTTTTCCTGGCCTGCGGGCAACTGCTGCATCTCCGCTCCAGGCCGACACGCATTCGCTCCTTTGCCTTGCTTGGCGCACTATTGGGCGTTGGATATCTGGCCAAGGCCCCGTTGTTTCCGCTGTCCTTCTTGATCCTGGGAACTGCGGCAGTGGCCGGCGGCGAGTGGCGGCGCCGGGTGCCGGGTGTTCTCACGGCGCTATTGATTTTTCTCTCCATTTCAGGCTCTTACATCGCGGTGATCTCCAGTGCCAAGGGCCATTTGCTATTCAGCGATAGCCCAAGGATCAACTATCTGCAAATTGTCGATCACGCCTCCCCAGGCTGGTATTTTCAAAATCTTGGCTTGGCGGGCGGCAGGTATATACATCCGGTGCGTAGGTTACAGGGTGACCTCCCAATCTACGAATTCGCATACCCGATAAAGGGCACGCAGCCCATTTGGTACGATCCCTCATACTGGACCGAGGGAGCGGTTCCAAGGATTATCCCGCGAGTATGGGTCGCTTCGGTTCACAATCAGCTTCGCGCGTACGTCAACCTCGTTCGCCATGGTCAGTTGATTCTGTTGGTCTGTTTCCTTCTGCTTGCATGCGGCACCGGGGTAGGAGCGCTGTGGCGGAACCTCAGGGAAGAGTGGCCAATCCTGGTTTTCACTTTCGCTGGACTTGCGATGTATAGTCTTTCCATCGTATTGGGGCGTTATGTAGCAGTTTTTTTTATTCTGATTTCCGCCGTATGGCTGCGTGCCGTCAAGGGACCAATCGGCCCCAGAGCATCCCGCATTCGAAATGTCATTGCGTTTGCAGCCCTGGCAGCGCTCGGAACAGGCCTCGTATGGTCGACCCACCAGGTCATGTCCGGTTCTCCGGCTTCAAATACCCAGTGGGAGGTGGTACGAGATTTGGTGGGCCTCGGAGTCCCAGAGGGTGCAAAGGTGGCAAGAATTGGCGGGCCATATTCCGCAGACTGGGCGCGTTTAGCCGGCCTCACAGTCGTTGCTGAAGTGCCGGGCAACTTCGCAGAAAGCTTCTGGTCAGCCTCGAATCAAGATCAGGCGATGGTGATCAGTGTGTTCAAGGGTCTTGGAGTCAAGGCCATTATAGCTGCGCCACCGTCGCAAGCATCGCAAGCTGGGCAGGGGTGGCACCCACTCGCAAACGGCAAATTCTATGCGCTCGTCTTTTGATGCTGATTTGACTTTGCCCAAATCGGGCTCCATGCCTGATTGCAATAGGTCTGTACCTTCAGGCCCAATCCGTCCCGCACAATCCCAGCCAATATAATTGCCGCGATAGCCCATCTCGGCAGTGCGTAACGACGACTTCCTCTGCACTGTCGGGAATTTACCGAGAACTAACTATCGATGACGGACTGTGATTCAGCTACTTGCTCGAATCTATTTCCACTCTTCTCTTCGTGGTATTCCATCTCGGTATTGATGGCCCAGATGTTCTCTTTCGTCGTGACGCCCTTCACGATATTCTCCACAGCCGTCATCGCGGTCAGCATGGAATGATCCTGGTTGTTGTACTTGTGCATGCCGTTGCGCCCCACTAGAAAAAGGTTCGCGAAGCTATCTGTATAGTTGCGGATCACGTCGAAGCGATCGTAGCTCCCAAAGTACGCTGGATACGCCTTCAGTTCGTGCACGACATGTGCGTCTTCGACATCCTCAGCTTTGAGAATGCCGATTCTGGCAACTTCTTCAATAGCGAGCCGGGCCATCTCTTCATCGGATAGCTTCCACAGCGGGTCGGTCTCGTTACAGAAATATTCGAGGCCGAGCCAGACCCTGTCCTTGCTGCCGACAAGCTCTGGGCTGAAATTGTTGAAGATATTGAGCCGACCTACCCGCACGTCCGGTTCGTGAATGTAAATCCAGTTGTCTTTGAGTGGCGTGCCATCCTCCTCGGTCGCGATGAGGCACTTGGCGAGCAAGCCGACAATTATGAAGTCGCGATAGATAAGGCCTTCACTGACCTCGGCAACCTCGGTGGGCACGTCGCAGGCGATCGCGCGAATCAGATCGCGAACGGGCATCGTGGAGAAGAAGTAATCGCCTGCAATGGTGACGCGCTCTCCCGACTGATCGACGCCTTGCACGGAGACTACCCTGTTGGCCTCCACATGGATGCGGTCGATGGCAATGCCCAGGTGAATTTCGCCTCCGTTCTTCAATACCAGGCCCGCTGCATGTTCCCACATCTGTCCTGCGCCTAGCTTGGGATAGAGAAACTTCTCGATCAGAGAGGTCTCGCTGCTCTTTTGCGCAATATCGCCGGGGCGCTTCCTGCCAAAGGTTTTCTTGAGGAAGTGCACCGCCACGCCCTTGAGCGATAGGCCCTTGATGCGCTGGGCGCCCCATTCGGCGCTGATCTCGTTGCAAGGCACACCCCAAACCTTTTCCGTATAGGATTTGAAAAAAGTGAGGTAAAGCTGCCTGCCAAAACGATTGATAAGGAAATCTTCGAGCGAATGCTCTGCGCGCTGGGGCAGCAGCGCAGAGCGCAAATAGCTCATTCCCGAGCGAAAAGTGCGGACTAGCCCCATCTTCTTCAGCGTATCGGCGGTGAGACTGATGGGATAGTCGAAGAACCGGCCTAGAAAGTAGATGCGGGTTTTGCGCCGGCGAACCAGCATGACCAGGTCTTCCGTTTGAGGATTGGATGCCAAGGTTGCGGCGGGCATATCGCGCTGCAGCCCTTGGTAGCGGAGTTGACCGTTCCCCTCCGAGCCCTTTTCGATGGGCATCATGTCCAACCACCATTGCATGACGCGGTCTGACTTCGAGAAGAAGCGGTGTGGGCCGATATCCATGCCGTTGCCCTTGTAGCGGACGGTTCGCGCCAAGCCGCCGATCTCAAGGCTGGCCTCAATCAAAATCGGCTTGATTCCAGTGTGGCGCTGGAGTTCGATAGCCGCAGTCAGTCCCGCCGGACCGGCCCCAATGATGATCGCTGTGCCTTGCTTCATTTCGTGCACCTATCCTTCCCGATGGGCGGCACATATCCCTGCATGCGTTGTCCGTGCATGCCCGGCTGCGATGATGCGGACTTCATAGGCGGTACGGCTTTCCGTCGCGCGCAGTTTTATCTCCCCGGCAAAAACCGCAACAGAATCCCCATTGGGTATCTGCGACTCTGGGTCCGAAGAGAGCGATCCGCATGTACACAGGCGCGGCATGGATCAAGTAGGATTCCGATCCATTGAAACGTATATTCACTTCGCCAATTATAAGCTGCGGTCCATGCTGGAGCCGTTCGTCAGAACGGGTGGGTTGAATCACAAGCTACCGAACGTATGGGCCGGTCGACAGCCATTCCCGCAGGCTCTCGAAATGGAAATCTTGCATTAGAGTGGAAGACATGAGCAAGTCCGCCGCGCGCCCACGCCTTGACAGCTCCAGTTCAGATCGCGGCATCGGAGCCAAAGACGACACTCCTGCTCCGTGGATGATCTTCTGGGCGGCCTTGCTGATCCGCATCGCTTACATCGTGCTGGCGCACACCTACCGCATCGCGCCGTCCGATGACCACTTCGCATTCGGATACGAGATGGGCCGGATCGCCCGGGCTTTGGTAACAGGACGCGGCTACGCTGACCCTTTTCACGGCTTTTCTGGCCCAACTGCATGGGTGACCCCGTTGTTTCCGCTAATTCTGGGAGGCATCTTCAAGGCCTTCGGAGTCTACTCCCAGCTTTCAGGGTGGGCCATCCTCTCATTCGACAGCCTGCTGAGCGCGCTGACGATCCCGCTGATCTGGGAGACTGGCGAGCGCTGCTTTGGACTGCGTGTGGCCCGCTGGTCGGCGTGGATTTGGGCGCTGTACCCAGCGGCCATGCAATACGCGGTGAAATGGGTTTGGGAGATGACGCTGACAGCGTTCCTCTTCCAACTCGCGCTGTTGATTGCCCTGCGGATTGGTTGGGTAGGCAACCGCGCAGGAGACGGACCCAGCTGGCGGCGCTGGCTGGGATTCGGGCTTGTCTGGGGGCTGATTGCCCTCTCCAATCCAGGGGTGCTGCTGTTTTTGCCGGTTTGTGGGGTGTGGATGCTGGCACGGAGTGGAAAGTCCTGGCCGATGCAACTGCCCAAGGCGGTCTGCTCCGGCCTTGTTTTTCTTGCTGCGATTGCACCTTGGTGCTGCAGAAACGAGCAGGTCTTTCATGCATTTGTGCCGTTCCGAACAAACTTTGGGGTGGAACTTTACCTGGGCAACGGTCCCGAAGCGGACGGCTTCCTGGCCGAGTACGATCACCCCTCAAAGGACGCGGCGCAGTTTGAAATCTACCGGCGGATGGGAGAGCTGCAGTATGCCGCTTGGCGAGGCGAGGAAGCCAAAAAAGCCATTCGCGCCGACATGCCGCGGTTTCTCCGGCTTTGCCTCTTGCGTGCCTATTTCTACTGGTTTGGTGTACCCAATCCGGCCGGTCACCCGGTAGCCGACTTTGGCCGAGCGCTCAACTACGGGCTCGCCAGTTGCGCGGGGCTTCTGGGACTCGGCCTGGGCCTGCGACGCCGAATTCCCGGCGCGGCGCTGTTTGCCGCCGCCTTCCTTCTGCTTCCAGCGGTGTATTACATCGTCGCCGCGCACGCCCGATTCCGGCATCCCCTGGAGCCGCTGATGACTCTGCTTGGGGTCTTTCTGTTTCAGCAGGCGAAACCACGCTGGGGATTTACGGTGCCGGGGCTGAGAAGGCTGTGGCCAGCGGGCTGAATCGACACCCCGGCGAGCCGCTAGCTTGGTCAGTTTGCCTTCGTGCACATCGCCCACCGGCGTTCACACAGAGCCGGACCGGGAAATTCGATACTGGCACTTGCCCCAGGTCGACTGGCCGGTCGCCGACCGCCTGGTGCAAGTCGTAAAAACGGTTCGCATCGAAGGCCGCCGCCGCGTCACGGTAAGGGAACAAGACGGCCGCCGGATCAAGAGCAAGACCGCGGCCCCGCAGCAGAGCACCAACTACTACGCCACCAATTTCGAACTCGGCTCGATCTCGCCGCTGTTCATTCATCAGTTCAGTCGCAGCCGCTGGCGAATCGACACGGAAGTATTTCAGACCATCACCAACGACTGCCACCTCAAACATCCCGCCGTTCATCAGGCCACGGCACTGGTCGTGCTCACCATGATCCGATTCCTTGCCTATACGCTGTCGCTGGTCTTCTATCACCGCCAGGTTCGCAGCCATGCGCGCGGAAAATGCGAGACGTTTCACAAGTGCGCCACCACAATCGCCTATTGGTTCGCCGCCTCTGCCACGAACACAAGTTGATTTCGTCTTCTATGCGGGTCGCGACGTGTCCTGCCAAAACCCCACGGCGAACGAACAAACGCCGGAGCTACGGTATTCCCTTAGCACTCTGAATCAGCACCATCACGGCTTAATGTCAACCGTTCTCCACACACCAGCGCCTGCCTGGGCCGGTACAACTCCCGCCAGAGACCCCACAACTCCAAAACTGCTTCCAAATCAGCGGGCTGCCACCCGGCTGTGCGGCACCTTAAGGAATCGCTGCGTGCACATTGACCTTTGGCCACAAAACCCGGTACACTACACTAGTTTGGCGATTCCTGCCTGTTGCCGTGGAGCCAGTCGTTCGCCCGAATTTTAAGGGCTTGAGCGTACCACGGTGCGGAAGTTTCCGCCCGAGCTATTTGAACGGATAAGCGCGCCCGCACGGCGGGGCCGCGCTGGAGGATTTCTTATGTACGCAGTGATTCGCACCGGTGGTAAGCAGTACCGGGTCGCTCCAGGCGACGTCGTCAAGATCGAGAGCGTGGTTTCTGAGAATCAGACCATCGAGTTTAGCGATGTACTGGCAGTCTCCGGTGAGCCAGGCACCATGGCCAAGCCTGCAACAGCCAGGGTCACAGCCGAGGTCCTCGGCGAGGGCCGCGCCGCCAAGATCCTGGTCTTCCACCTGAAGCGGAAGAAGCAGTACAAGAAGCTCCAGGGACACAGGCAGAACTTTACTGAGGTTCGCATCAAGGCCATTGAGGCCGACGGCGTCACCTACACCGCAGCCAGCTAGCTGGCACTCGAACAATCGGCAACACAGAAAATTGAGAAGAGGATTCGGCAATGGCACATAAGAAGGGTGGAGGCAGCTCCACAAACGGAAGAGACTCCAATGCACAGCGGCTGGGCGTCAAAGCCTTTGCCGGCGAACTCGTAACTGGCGGCTCCATCATCATGCGCCAGCGCGGCACGCGTATCAAGCCCGGCGTCAACGTCGGAATCGGCTCAGACGACACTCTCTTTGCCAAGGTCACCGGCAGGGTAAAGTTCGTCGACCGCGGCAACCGCGGTCGGTTTGCCTCCATCGAGCCCGTAGCTGCCGAGTAAATCCGGCTTGCGTTCATGCAAAAAGGCCACGGCGTTTGCCGTGGCCTTTTTGCATTCTTATCTCTGAAACATTACGTCTCAGATTCGCGGTTCTTCAGATTTCTGCTCAGTACCCGATCCACAACGTTCTCCACATCAGTCAGGAAGAAGCTGTTAGCCGGCTGCTGCACGGCCACCTGTGTTCCCGTATGTCCAAGCGCTGAAGCAATCTCATTCCAACGGTAGATGGTTGAGTTCACCGGCACCACGATGGGCTTGCGAACTGGCTCAGGAAGCGATGCGTAGGTAACCCAGGTGCCCAGCACAACCAGAACCAGTGTCTGATAGACAAACTGCAATGGCCCGGTCATCGAAGCGTTGTGCGAAATAAACGATGCCGCGACAAAGTCATTCGCTGACATGAGGCCAAAGCCCAGGGCGATTCCGAAGGACAAATCGCGAATCGAGAGCCGCAGCGCATTCATGCTCAGGCACAGGAAAGCCAGTAGGCAAAGTTCCAAGATGCTCACCGAGCGCATCAGCCCGTATGCGATGTCTGTGATGACCATCAGGCCCTTATGCACAAACGACATTGACGAAAGAGTCACGATCGCCGAGGCCAGGACGGTCCAGCGGAAAATCACGATGCCGAACTTCGCAAGTCCAGGCAGCGCGGAAAGAGCCGACCGGAATACTTCCATGCAGATGAAGAACAGCAGCACGGCGCTCCCGATATATACCGCGTAGTAAAGAACAAAATAGGCGAAAGTGCACATATCGTGCACTTCTTTCGACGAGGACAGTTGTCCCATTTGGCCCAGCAGCAAGATCGACAGCAGTGGCGTCGACGCCACGCGCAGCGCCAAGTACGCCCCCATTGCTGGGAACCGCCGATGTAGCCCCTTCTTCCAGAACATGAATCCGAGCGTCGCTGAGAGTAAGAACTCCATCGCGCCCATCATCGACATTACAAGTTGAGAAGACATATAGGTGGCTCACCATTCTGGGAATGCATTCACAGAATAGCGCCGAATACCTTTGCACTCAACCTAAAAACCGCTTAAGTATCTGACACTTTCGTGCCATTACCGCTCCTCTTGTGTCGATCTTTAATGACCCGGGCAGGTCGGAATCGCCGGATCGCACACCGGGATCGGCATTCTTTCCGTTGCCGACTGGTGGCTCGAGATGGGGCGGGATGTTGACGAAGAGACTGAGGCAGCGGCGGCGCCGGCAAATACAATCGACAAGGCAATGATGCGAATCGTGAGTTTCATCGTTGGTAACCTCTCCTTGGTCCATTAAGACAGAAAATAGCTCTCCTGTCACTATATTGGTTGACGATAATTCATATTAAGGCCAAATTATTCTTCCATATGCAAAAGTAATAATCTTTTGGATTACTAACGTAATAAAACACTGCCGACCGGAGCCCAAAACAGCCGCGTTTTTGGCCACAATCGACCCCATTCCTTTCCCCCGCGCATGGTAAAATTACAGCAGGCAATTTTTGCGCAAAGCCCACATCTTGCAAGCGGTTAGAGCGGAATCAGTGACACATTAAGCCCCGCGAATCAAAGGCCTGGCGCGCGGTCGTTCAGAAGCTTCGTGCGCAACTCCCCTGACCGCAGCCCGGCTTTCTCGGATAACTGATCTGGTTCTAGTTATTTCCTGGTTCCCAGCGACACCTCAAACCAGGAAACCGCAACCGAGGTGGAGCTCAAACCGATTGCCCTGCGAACGGAACCCTATGGCGACTGAAGTACCCCCCGGCAACAACGGCGACAACGGCGACAACGGCAATTACACAGGCGAAAACATCAGGATTCTGGAGGGGCTCGAAGCAGTGCGCCTTCGCCCTGCCATGTACATCGGCTCGACTGGCGAGATGGGCCTCCACCACCTTGTTTATGAAGTAGTCGACAACTCCGTCGACGAAGCCCTTGCCGGCTACGCCAAAAAAATCGACGTCACTATCCATGTTGACAACTCGGTTACCGTGGTCGACGACGGCCGCGGCATTCCCGTCGACCTCATGGCTCTGCCTACTGGCGAGATGATGCCTGCCGTGCAGGTTGTCTTGACCAAGCTTCATGCCGGCGGCAAGTTCGATGCCTCTACATATAAGGTCTCGGGCGGTCTGCACGGCGTGGGCGTGAGCTGCGTCAACGCCCTTTCTCAGGAGTTCAACGTTGAGATCTGGCGTGACGGCCACACCTGGGAAATGGACTTCAGTTGCGGCGCCCCCACCAGCGAACTGCGCCAGGCAGGCATCAGCAAGAGGCGTGGAACGAAAGTTCACTTCCTGCCGGACAGGTCTATCTTCACCTCAACAGAGTTCAACTACGACACCCTTGCTCAGCGTCTGCGCGAGATGGCCTTTCTCAACAAAGGGCTGGAGATCACGCTCACCGATGAACGCACCGCCGACACCAAGACCGGCGAAGCGCGCCGCGCTGAATTCAAGTACGCAGGTGGCATCTCTGAGTTCGTCAAGCATCTCAACCGGGGCAAGACCGTCCTCCACGACAAGCCCATCGTGATGGAGGCATTTCGCGACGGAGTCGAGATGGACATTGCCCTCCAGTACAACGACAGCTACTCCGATACTGTGTTCAGCTTCGCCAACAACATCAATACCGTGGACGGAGGGTCGCACCTCTCAGGCTTCCGGACATCTCTGACTCGAACGATCAATGCCATCGGCCAGCAACTCGGCTTGTTCAAGGACCTCAAAGAAAATCTCAGTGGCGACGACGTGCGCGAGGGCCTGGTGGCAGTGATCAGCGTCAAGCTCCCCCAACCGCAGTTCGAAGGCCAGACCAAGGGCAAGCTCAACTCTGACATTGCAGGAACAGTGCAGGCATTCGTCAACGAGCGCCTCGGCATGTTCCTCGAGCAAAACCCGCCCATCGCCAAGCGCATCATCAACAAGGCCATTGAAGCCGCCCGCGCTCGCGAAGCCGCCCGCAAGGCCCGTGACCTCACTCGCCGCAAAGGCGCATTGGATGGCGGCGGTTTGCCCGGCAAGCTGGCCGATTGCTCTGAGCGCAATCCCGAACGCTGCGAACTCTACCTCGTCGAGGGCGAAAGCGCCGGAGGCACCGCAAAACAGGGCCGCGATCGACGCTTCCAGGCCATCCTGCCCCTCAAAGGGAAAATCCTCAACGTTGAAAAGGCTCGGTACGACAAGATGCTGGGCCACGAAGAAATCCGCGCCATGATCACCGCCCTTGGCTGTGGCATCGGCAAGGACGACTTCGATCCCACCAAAATCCGCTACGGCAAAATCATCCTCATGACTGACGCCGACGTCGACGGATCACACATCCGCACCCTCTTGCTCACCTTCTTCTTCCGCCACATGACGGAGCTCATCAAGCGCGACAACATCTACATCGCCCAGCCCCCCCTCTACAAAATCAAGAAGGGACGCTTCGAGCAGTACATCAAGGACGACCGTGAGTTTGTGAAGGTCATGGTCAATCGCGCTTCTGAAGGCATGATCGTTCGCCACGGCGAGGCAGCCAGCCGCATTGAAGGCGCCGACCTCGCGCGATTCATGGGAACGCTCAATGAATACCTCGGCTTCGTTGAAAAAGTCGACAAGCGTATCCGCAACGAAATGCTGACCGAACTGGTCGCCCGGACCGAGCTCGTTCACCGCGCCGATTTCGCGTCGCAGTCCGCCAGCGACGTTCCACCCAAGCTGGCTGCGCTGCATCAAGAACTCGCTGAACTTGCCGACGAATTCCAGATCAAGGTCGCGAAACCGGTGGAAGACGAGGAGCACCACACCTGGTCCGTTTGCTTTACCGACGCCCAGGGTGCATCGCGGTGCATCGACTGGGCTCTGGCCTCCAGTCCCGAGTTCAAGCAGATGATGTCCAAGTACATCCTCATCAAGGAATTCCTCGAGCCGCCCTTCCTCATCGAGTACGCGACCAAGGCGGTGACCGCCGAATCCACCGCAGAAGATGCCGACACAGCTGAAGCTGAAGGTGCCGAGGCCCAGGCCGAAACCAAGGCAGCTCGGCGCGCTGCGCGCAGTCCTCGCGAGCCGGTGGAGAAGCAGACTGCCCGCGAACTCTTCTCGCACATCGTTGAGCAGGGTAA
>Ga0181535_10005664_pt1 | contig 13266 bp, 11 predicted proteins | sample PEATcosm2014_Bin_44_FD_119774 | JGI IMG/M metagenome (GOLD analysis project Ga0181535, IMG submission 119774) | Peatland microbial communities from MTU Mesocosm Facility, Houghton, MI, USA - PEATcosm2014_Bin17_30_metaG | ecosystem: Environmental > Terrestrial > Soil > Wetlands > Peat | place...
CGGCCCCTCGGGCAGCACCAGGTCCGCCGACTTGGTGATGTCGGAAAATCGGCCGATCGGCTGATCGGCGACCATCGGGCCGGCCATGTCTCCCTGGCAGACGTACTGCCGCAGGATGTCGGGCGACAGGCTGGTGAAGCGGTGGCTCTGGCCGAGCAGGCGCGGGAACTCCGGACCGAGACGCGCGGCGGCGCGCGAGCGCAGCGCCATGACGTGGCGGCGCAGGATATCGCTCTCGAATCCGGGCACCAGCCGCTCGGTCAGCTCGCGCAGCTTGCCGCCGCCTTCTGCGAGCTTGTCCCATTCCGACGCGGTGAAGAACTCGAACACCGTCGGGTCCTCGCCGGTCCGGCGCGGACGGAAGTGCAGCTTGGTGACCGCCGTGGTCGACGGATTGACATCGGTCGGCAGCAGCTCGGGCTGCTGGACCAGCGCGTTGATGAACGAGCTCTTTCCGGCCTTGATCTGACCGATCACCGCGATCCGGCTGACCTGCCGCTCGAGCATCGCCATGGCGTCGGTGACGAGGCCGGTGCCCGCCGCCTCCAGCACCTCGCGCAGCTGGTTGCCGGATTCGAGGAGCTCACTCTTGAGCCTGGCCAGCGACTTGCCGACGCGCAACTCGGGGTCCGCATGTCCAAAGACGACAGCATCTTCCGAAGGTTGTGCGAGAGCGCGCTGGCGCTCTCCGTTCTGACCGCTCATGACGCCAACTCCCAGCAACGAAGCGGTTGCACAAACAAATACAATAGTACTGAATGTGGCCAAAATGTATTGCCTCGTCCTTGCGTATATTTGCTGAGGTGAAATCGCATCCGGTTACACTCGGTGGCGCTCGCGAGTAGAATCAACTCGGTGCTGCGCTCCTTGTCGGCATTTTCCCAATGAGAACGTTGCAGCGCCGCGCCCACACAGCGAAGACGAGTGCCGCCGAGCTGTTGACCGCGGGCGACGGTTGCGCGAGGCAGCTGGCGCACGTCATTCGAGAAATAAACCGAGTTGGAATTATTTGTTGCGCCGCTGCCGGCACCAACATTTCGATCATAGTTTCGACAGACTCGCGGCATAGGAACAATACTCATGATTGTACGTGACTCTGCGTGTTTTCGAGCTCGACCATGAGATCCGCGCTGCAATTCTCGCATTCGTGCGCAGTGACTCCGACGTGCCTCCCATTGATTGCGGCGTTCGAAGCGGGCCCCGACGGATCGCATGAGCGCGGCATCCGGCGCTACTGGCAGATTTCGCATCGCCGGATATCCGAGAGCCCGATGCCGGCGGCCTCGAGCACTTTCCGCCGAGGTTGACCATGAATGCGGAAAGAGCGGCAGGTTCGACCTTTGTCGCATGTCACGTCGCAAATCCGATCATGGGATTCTGCGGGATCGTGAGGAAGCTGACGGTCCCGGCATTGCCGGCGATGGTGATGCTGATCACTGTCGTGCGGGCGGCCCCGGCCGCCGCCCAGGAGACCGAGGTCCGCCTTACCACGCAGCAGCAGAGCGCCGCGCAAGCGGCGCGCGAGAGTTCCCGCGAGCAGATCAACGAGAACGTGCTTTTCCTGATGTCCGGGCGGCCCGGCGCCAGCTACGAGGCGATCGCCGACGACATCGCGGCTGTCGTCGACGATGGGCCGCGGATGCGCGTTCTCCCGGTTCTGGGCAATGCGGCCGTGCAGAATGTCGGCGACGTGCTTTTCCTGCGCGGCGTCGATCTCGCGCTCACCGTCGTCCAGGTGATGAACGAGCTCAAGCTGACCAAGCGGTATGGTCCCAATCTCGATCGTCAACTCGTCTACATCACGGCACTGTCGAACGACGAGATGCACATCGTCGCCCGGCCCGGGATCGACTCGATCGAGGATCTGCGGAACAGGAAGGTGAATTTTCACACCGTAGGCAGCGCGTCGGCGCTGCTCGGCCCGCGCGTCCTCGAGGAGCTGCGGATCGAGGTACAACCGTTCAACATGCCGCAGCGCGACGCGCTGCGGCGCATGCGCGCGGGCGAGATCGACGCAACCGTGTGCATCTGCGCCAAGCCGGTGGCTCTTTTCGCCGATCTTCCGGCCGATTCCGGTTTCCGGCTGATCGGGGTGCCGCATGCGCCGGCGCTGCAGGACGACTATCTGCCGGCGATGATCGACGCCGAGGACTACCCGAACCTGCTTGCCGCAGGCGCCGAGGCCGAAACCGTCGCCACGACGACGGCGCTGATCAGCTACAATTGGCCGCGCGGGTCGGCCCGATACAATCGCATCGCCAGATTCGTCGACGCCATGTTCTCCAAGTTCTCCGAATTCCACCGGCCGCCGCGGCATCCAATGTGGAGATCGGTGAACCTCGCCGCGGTCATTCCCGGCTGGCAGCGCTTCGCCGCCGCCAAGGACTGGCTGGACCGCAACGAGTCCCCGGCAGCGTCCCTGCGTCCGGCTCTCGCGAGGGCCCTGGGAGACCAGACAACCGGGCCGTCCGTCGGGGCGACGGCGGCCGACAGCGACAAGATGTTTCACGAGTTCATGGATCACATGCGCAAGGCGCGGAATTGAGTTCGACATCATGCAGAGCAGATTGGGCGATGAGCTGAAGCAGCTGCTGCGCCGTATCGAGGAGATCCCGACCGGCGTTCGATCGACACCGGCTGCGCCGGATGCCGATGCGCCGGGGACGGACGCGCGACCGGGCTGGTCGTCGCGCGCCCTGCCGCTGGTACGCTCGACCCGGTCGATATTGCTTCGGCACCGAAAGGTCGCGGCGCTGCTGCTCGCCGGCGCCGTCACAATCGTCGGGATCGCAGCGGTCCGCTGGACGCCCGCCTCGACTGAATCGACCGCCGACATCCGGCCCGTCGACGATGCCAGGACCGCAGTGGCGGCGCCGCAGCCGCGCGACGAGGAACCGTCGCCCGCCGGGGCCGGCGCACCGGCTGCGGCCGGCGCGCCGGCAATCGCCCAGGCGGAGCCTGCCGACGAGGGCCGCGAGCAGGCCGCGGCGCCGCAGGACACGCTGCGGCGGTCCGTCGCGGCAATTGGCGTCCGCGGCGCGCCGAAGCTGACAGTGCCGGCGATCCATGCGACCAGCGGTCAGCGCGTCCGCGTCGCCATGCGCGTCGAGTCGGGCGCGTCCCTCACCGATGCGGTTCAGGTGAGCGTTCGCGGATTGCCCAAGGGCGCGCGGTTCACGCAGGGCACATTGACGGCGCCTGACCGTTGGACGATCCCGGTCAGCGCTCTTGGCACACTGGAGCTCGCGGTGGGTGATGCCGCATCGGGTCGCTTCGAGCTGGTATCCGAGCTGGATGGGGCCTCCGGCAGGCCGATCGCGCAGACCAAGTCCGCACTGGTCGTCGCGCAGCCCCCGGGCCATGGACCGGCGCCGCCGGCCGGCCACGGCACCACGCCGCCGGCTGCGAGTCCCCGGGTTGCCGGCGCGGTCGCGCCGGTCCGGCGCGTGGCCGCCACGCCGAACTGCAAACCCTGCCGCTGCTTCCGCGCATCGCCGATCTATTGGGAGTATCACACGCTCGCCGGGTGGGTGGCGCGTGCCGGACCGCCAACCACGACCTGCTATGTGATGTCATCGCGATTGAGCACGGCGCAATAGGCGGCGCGGATCGAGTGCAAGCACATGACCGGCGAACCGGCCGAGCCGCGGGACGAGCTGCGTCTGCTGCTGCGCTGGATCGAGGAGCTCCCGACGGACGAGCACGCGCCGCCTCAGGTGGCGCTGCGCGCCGGCCGCGTCGCGATCGACGAGCCGTCAGGCCCGGCGCACGGATTGCCAGTCGAGCGTCCCGCCGGACCGAAGCCGGCGACACGACGCACGCGCGCGGCGCGACTGCTCGTCGGTGCCGCTGCGGGGGCGGTGCTGGGCGTCGCTTGGTCGCTGGCGTTCGAATGGCCGCAGCTGTGGCACGGCAAGAACCGCACGGACGAGATTGCGGCCGAGCGCACTCCCGCGCCGGCGCGCCCTGACGATTCGACCTTGGCGCCCGCCGGCACCGGCGCGGTGCCGCCGATCCCGGCCGGGCCCGTGCCGGAGGTCGGGGCGCAGGCCGCTCAGGCGCACGGCGCGTCAGCGGCACGAACATCGCCGGAGAGGATCGCGACGGCGGGTGGTGGCGCGCCCGCCGACAACGCCACGGGCGCGCGTTCGGCAAACCCGCCCGCACGCGGGGACGGCGGACGCCCGGATGACGCGAACCGGGACAGACTCCTAATCAAGGGCCTGCGCACGCTGGTGCTCGGCAATGTCAGCTCGGCCCGTCTGCTGCTCCGGCGCGCCGCCGAAGCCGGCGATGGCCGCGCGGCGCTGGTTCTCGGCGACACATTCGACGATGTGCGTCTCGTTCAGCTCGGCGTGCTCGGCGTGCAACCCGACCGCGCCAAGGCGGTCTACTGGTACGAACGCGCCGACGCGCTCGGCGCGCCCGAAGCCAAGGAGCGCCTGTCCGACCTGAACGCCCGGTGACGAGCGCCGTGGCCCGCAATCCGCATTCCCGATCCGATCACCGCGTCAGGACGATGAAATCGGTCCCGTCGTCGGTCTCACCGCTGATCGGATGATCGGACACGATGAGGGTGAAGCCGGAGGACACCAGCTCGGAAATGCGGTCGACTGCGTAGCTCGGCACGTCGATGCGATCGAGCGCGACTGCCGCCGCAGTCTCCCCGACCGGCGGCTCGTACGGTGGCTTCCTGACCTCCTCGTCAGCCCGGCGGTGCGGTCTCCTGTGCTCCGGCTCGCGATCCTCGCGGCCGACGTGCTGACCCGGGATCGACACGACGGTCCAGCGCATCGCGGCACCGCCGGCCTTCGGCTCCATCGCCGTCAACACATGTGTGCCGAGTGGCTGCTCGGGATGCCGGATGATCACCGGAACGCTGAACACCGGCATGAAGTTCTGGCGGACAAACAACCGACCTTCCTTGCGGCTCACGAACGCCGATGCCTGCTCCCGCTTGCGCGGCCGCTCGACCACGATTGGAAGCGCGGCGAATTCGGTTTTGGCGAGCGCGATCACCTGCGCCGGGTCGGCGACCCTGGGCGTCCCCGCCACCTTCGGCGCATCGGGCGGCTTGGGCGCCGCAGCGTCCTGCGGCGCATCCGCCGGTTGGTCGACCGGCTTGGCCTCGACGTCCTTCGGTGCGTCCACGGGTCCGGCCTCGCCACTCTTGGGCGCGTCCGCCGGCGGCGCCACGACCGCGTCGGTCGCCGAAGGCGCTTCCGCGCCCTCCGCCACCCTGACGCGGCCGTCCGTCACCATGGCGTTCGTCTGGCTCGATGCAACCGGAGGTTCTGAGATCTTGGGCACGAATAGCGCCGGATGCGCGATCTCGACCGGCTCGACCGCGCCGCGCGCCACGATCACCCGCGCTCCCAGCTGGGTCACGCGCCACAACATGGTCGCGTACTCATAGGTCATGCGGATGCATCCGTGGGACGCCGGATAACCCGGCAACACTCCCGCGTGTAGCGCCACGCCCGACCACGTGATCCGCTGCATGTACGGCATCGGCGCTCCGCTGTAGATGTTCGAACGATGGTAGCGGTCCTTCTGGATGACGCTGAAGACGCCTTCCGGCGTCGGATGCCCGCGCATGCCGGTCGACACCGCGCCGCGCGAGAGCAGCGCGCCGTCGCCGAACAGCGATACGTGCTGGTCCGCGATCGACACCACGATGAGAAGCGGACCCTTGGGGACGTGCTCGCCCTGGGGCTTTCGGGTCGCCGCGACACCGCTCTTCGGCCTATGCGCAACGACGGCCGCCGCGTCCGCCGTGGAGAGGGCCGGCGCGAGGATCAGGACGACCAATGCAACCGACGGGACCCGGCGCGGTCCGCCGGACCGCCCGCAAGGTCGTGGCGGCTCGCCGCGACCTGGCTGTCCAGATGGCGATATCCGGCGTGACAACCGACTGTGTGTCAAATCCATCTCCCAACTTGTCGACACGTCCAGCGACGACGGACAGTTAACATGCAACACAACCGCGGTTTCAAGCGCCATTTAACAGCCGATGGGACACTGCTCGAGCTCTTCAACAGCGCCGGCGATCTAAGGTTCGACGTTCGAACATGTCGATGAAACCATGATATGAACAGGACACCTGGGGTGTCCCGCGCATTCGGCTGCGATGCAAAAGGAATCAAAGATTTAGCAGACGTTTCGAACGAACGGCGCGGCCGCGATGCCAGTCTCGCGCGGCGAGCGGCCGACGGTTCTCCCTCACCGCATTGCATTGTTCGAAGACTTCCGCGGCCCTGATTGCACCGGGCGCGATCACTCGTCCGCGCTCTGCGACGAGGGCAGACGTCGAAGCCGAGAAAGTCGCCGATCCGACGGGATGCCGACCCGACCGGCACTTGCGGCAGCCGACGAAAACGCCCATGCGGTCCTGCCGACACGGACACAACGACGTCGTTTAGACCCGACGCTCGAACCCGGCGGCGTGGCGACACCGGATATTCACTGGGATTTGCGGCCTTTGCGCCTTATTTATGACATTTAGCCACCGTCCTCTCCGGTTGCTAGGGTATGCGTACCGGTATCTGTAGGCGAGCTCGTCTCGTCATCGCCAACAGATTTGCAATTTGCCGCGTACTGAAGCGAGTTGACACCGTGATGCAGGCCACGTTCCCAAGCGTCGACGTTTGCTTGCCCTTCCGGCGTGGGCCTCGCGACTGCCTCGAACGGCAATTTGACGCCTGCTGTCGCGCCGGCGGGAAAGCGCGATGTTGATTTCACGCATCACGGTCGCGGGTGCCGTCGTCATGGTCGGCACGGTCATCGGCAGCCCGGTCAGGGCGGGCTGCGATCCGAGCTTCCCCTTGACCTGCCTGTTGGCCTCCAACCACTCGGCCGAAGCCGGCACCGACGCCGCATCCGCTCATCCGCCCCATGCGATCAAACGTCCGGCCAGGGCCGCCAAGTCTTTCGACCGCAAGAGGAAGCACGCCCGCCTGCACAAGGCGCGTCACGTCAGGGTAGCGACAGCCGAGCAGCCACGGAAGGCGCCCGCCGTCCAGGCATGGCATGTGTCGGCGTCGGCACGCCGCTTCGGCGAGTTCGTCAACCCGCGCTCGATCATGGTCAATCCGGTCGATGACCTCAAGCGGCCGCGGCTTGACGGGGCCGACCTCATGGCGAGCATCGTGGTTCCGACCGCCGCTGCCAGGTTGCAGCCGCCGATCGGCGCCGTGGCGGACGACGCCACGATCTCCCAGGACGAGATCAACGAGCTCGATCTGGCGGCCGTCGCGGAGGCAAGACCGCTCAAGGTCGATCTCGCCGACATGGCCGTCGACGGCGGGCAAACTGCCGCGCCGCCTCGCGCCGCCGAGATCCGCAGGCCGGCGTCCCCGGATCAGGCGCCCGCCAGCTTGACCTGGCTGCAGCTGATCTTCGTGACCTGGGGCGGCATCCTCACGGTGGTGTCCGCGGTACGATTATCCCTCGGATGAGATCTGCGCGGATGAGGATCTGTCCTCCAATGAGGTTCAGGGACCGGGTACCGGCCCGGACGTGACAGGCGCTGAAAGTCATCAAGTCCGGCTTACATCCCGATAGATATCCACAGACATTCAGATTTCGGCGAATTTGGACCCGGAATGGTCCCCGCCGACGGTCTCGAGCGGTTGGCCCGCGGCGGTCCCCCAGGACGCCGTCAGGACACATCATGGCCCCGTCAAGGGGCCGGCTGGGCCCTGACAGCGCTGTTATGGACCCTGATACTGCCTCGTTACCCGGCCCCGACGGCCAAATGCCGGCTCCTGGACAGTACATGACGACACCAGCTCCTACCTGATGCACGACCTGGGCGAGTACCTGGGGCTTTAAGCTTTTGTTTGACTATCGGCAAAAAATGATAGAATGAAGTGCGGCCAATCAACAGATTCGGAGATTGCAGTGGCTAAGAAACCAGCGAAGCGGAAAGAGTGGACGAAGACAGACGTTCGCGAGCTCAAGACAATGGCCAAGGCGAAGACGCCGGCCCGGGTCATCGGACGAAAGCTTGGTCGCACCGAGGGCGCCGTCCGCCAGAAGGCCTACGCGGAGGGAGTTTCGTTCAATTCCCGGCGCAGCAAGGCGAAGAAGTAACGCCGTTGCAAGAGGCCCGGCTGACCGGCCGGGCTTCTTTCATTGCAATTTGCTTACCGTCCGTAATTCCGCACCGGCATCCCCGCAGTTGACAACACGTTCGGGGTGATGACGCAAGCGACGGGACGATTCTGTTGCACCGCCGCAAACGCTGCGGCGCATTTGGTGTTGTTGTGCGCCGATTCGCTCCCGGATCCGGCCAGCTGATTCGATTCCGCATCTCGACCAGGGGACACGAGTTTGCTGATCAGCTCGCGGTCGCCCGTAGCGAGTGCCGGGGCGCGTGCGCAGCCTCCTCTTGTCTTGCGCCGCAGTCACCGGGGTACCACTGATTTCCCAATCGACCGCATCTGATCGCACGGTCGGGGAACCAATTCTTGCCGCCACGATTGACTCGGCGGGCGGCCGCAGTCTCCTCCCCTCGTGCTCGGCCGGCCAATCAGGCGTAGTCGGCGGTGCCTGCTACGCCTATTTCTGCCCGCCAGCCTTCGCCACGGTCCGACCAACCAGAATCTGCGTCGTCCGAGGCGCGCATTCCCGTACCGCGCACCCGAACCATGTCGCGCGCCCGAGCCGATCAGGGTTGTCGGGAGCGTCCGCGATTACACTCGGTAGAACCGGAGAAACGATGAAGGCCCGTCACATCGGGCCGCCGACCCGTCGCGCCGCGTTCATGCCAACGACGCGCGGTCGACCCGCGACGGATGCAACGGCCGAACCCCACCGGTGCGGGCGAACCGCGCCGGCTTCGCTCATTGTCGCACTTCCCCCCTTGGACAACCCGTGCCCGCCCCCGATCGAGTCGGGCAGGCATTTTCCCGGAATGCTCTATCCGACCGCCCGGCGCACGCGAGGGCGCGCATTGCGATCGAAGAACAGCGCTTGGCTGACCACTGCCGATACGGTCGCCGGCTGGAACGGCTTGGCAATGAGAAAGGCCGGCTCCGGACGTTCGCCGGTCAGGAAACGCTCCGGATACGCCGTGATGAAGATCACCGGCACCTCGAACGTTTGCAGCAACTCGTTGACGGCCTCGAGGCCCGAGCTGCCGTCGGCGAGCTTGATATCAGCGAGGATGAGGCCGGGGCGCTTGCTGTTGGCGAGCGCAATCGCCTCCTTGTGAGTGCGTGCCACGCCCACCGCCCGATGGCCGAGACTCTCCACCAAGCCTTCCAGATCCATCGCGATGAACGCCTCGTCCTCGATGATGAGGACGTCGGTCGCGATCTCGGCTGCGAGCTCGCGACCGGATTCCTCGACCAGGCTGCGCAGCCGCGCCACATCGACATCGAGAACCTGAGCGGCCTCGGCCTCGGCGAATCCCTCGAGCGCCATCAGCAGGAAAGCCTGACGCGGCAGCGGAGTGATGTTGGCGAGCCGCTGTTCGACCGGCAACGAGGCTCGTGTCGGCTCGGGGGTTCCATTCACCGCCACGGAGTTCCATATCTTGGTAAACAGTCGGTAAAGCGCGACCCGGGGCGCGACGGCGTCCCGCACCACCGTCGGATCCTCTATCAGCGCCTCGAGCGCGGCTGCCACATATGCGTCTCCTGACTGCTGGCTGCCCGCCAGCGCTCGGGCATAGCGGCGGAGATAGGGTAGATGCTGAGCCACGGCCTGAGATGCAGACAAGACACCCTCCCGATTGCGTACCGCAGATACTTGGTCCCGCGGCGTCAATTCGCAAGGGCAAAAATAGTTCCCGCGCCATGGAACCAATCCCCGGGCCGTACGTTGGGACCCTTTGCACGGGGACCCCGGATGCAGTTCTATGCGCTACAAACCGAAACGACGGGTCTCAGGGGCAGAATACCATGAAAAGCGGGAAATCGGGGGGGACTCGACCCCCCAGGAAGTCAATGGGGGTCCGGCTCTCGATGCAAGGCGGAACGAAGCCCGAACCGAATCTCAATCGCGAGATCCAGTCGAAGATCGGCCAGCAGTTGCGCGCGGTGTTCGACGATATCGTCGAGCAGGGGGTGCCCGACCGTTTCGTCGATCTCCTCGGCCGGCTCGACGAGCGGACCGACGAGAAATGAACCAGGTGACGCGAGGGTCCGCATGAGCCTTGATCCCTCATTACGCGAAGCCGTGCTGGCAGCGGTGCCCAAATTGCGCGCCTTCGCAATTTCGCTTTGCGGCAATGTCGACCGGGCGGACGATCTCGTGCAGGAAACACTGCTGCGCGCGCTGGCGAATATCGACTCGTTCCAGCGCGGTACCAATATGTCGGCGTGGTTGTTCACCATCCTGCGCAATCACTTCCATTCCGAGTACCGCAAGCGCCGGCGCGAGGTGGAGGACGGCGACGGCAGCTATGCGGAGACCCTGAAATCGCAGCCCGACCAGACCGCGCGCCTGGAATTGCAGGAATTCCGCGAGGCCCTCGCCAAGCTGCCCCCGGACCAGCGCGAGGCTCTGATCCTGGTCGGCGCCTCGGGATTCTCCTATGAGGAGACGGCGGAAATCTGCGGTTGCGCGGTCGGCACCATCAAGAGTCGGGTGAACCGGGCCCGCACCCGGCTCGCCGATCTGATGTCGATCGAGACGGCCGACGATTTCGGCCCCGACCATGCGACGCGAGCGGTGATGACCCGCAACAGTGCCGACTGAATCGACGTGCGCAGTGGCGGCGGGGGATGATATGACGATGTCCTCCGGCTCCAACAGGCGCGCCCGGCATGAGTGACGACATCGTATTCGACCGGTCCTTCGACCTGGCGCCCGGCACGGTCGACGAGGTCGCTCCGGGCGTGCGCCGGCTGCTGTGCGACAACCCCGGCCCGTTCACCTTCAGGGGGACGCTGACCTACATCGTCGGGCGCCGCAATGTGGCGATCATCGATCCCGGGCCCGACGATGACCGTCACATCGCGGCGCTGACCGACGCGGTGCGCGGCGAGACGGTCAGCCACATCTTCGTCACCCACACCCACCGCGACCACTCGCCCGCCGCGTCAAAGGTCAAGGCGGCGACCGGAGCCATTATCCTCGCCGAAGGCGCGCACCGCGCCTCGCGTCCGTTGCATGTCGGCGAGGCCGGACGGCTCGACGCCGGCGGCGACCAGAGCTTCCGGCCCGACCGCACGCTCGCCGACGGCGACCTGGTCGAGGGTGACGGCTGGGCGCTGGAAGCGATCACCACGCCGGGCCACACCGCCAACCATATGGCGTTCGCCCTGAAAGGGACCGGGACGTTGTTTTCCGGCGACCACGTCATGGCGTGGTCGACGTCGATTGTCGCCCCGCCGGACGGCGCGATGAGCGACTACATGGCCTCGCTCCACAAGCTCGAGAAGCGACCGGAGACGACCTACCTGCCGGGTCACGGCGGCGCGGTGCGCGATGCTCCGCGCTTCGTACGGGGCTTCATCCGCCACCGTCAGGGCCGCGAGGCATCGCTGCGGCATCGGCTGGAGAAGGGCGCCGCCGACATCCCGACCCTGGTCCGCGCCGTCTATATCGGCCTCGACCCCCGGCTCGCCGGGGCGGCCGGTCTCTCGGTGCTGGCGCATCTGGAGGACATGGCGGCGCGGGGAATCGTGACAACCGATGGGCCGCCGTCGATCGACGGCACCTACCGTCTCGACGAGTCGGGCCGCGCGCCCTTGGCGGGAGGCTGATTGCTCTTGGCGGGCTTCGGCGCCGCCTTCTTGGGGCTTTTCTCCTCACCGGCCGCATCGTCGATGTCCTCCAGCAGCGCGCGGAGGCGTGACGCATTGGTGCCGAAATCGCGCAGGCCGTAGCGCGAGGCCGAGCGCGCGTCGACCCTCGCGCCGTCCTCGCTCTGGCGCACGCGCACCACCACATCGTCGCGGAAGCCCATGATCGGGGTGCGGGCGACCGCCTCGATATGGCCCTCGCGGCGCCCGACCACGGGTGGCCGCGCGTCAACGATGCGCCACTTGCGCTTGGTCATGACCGCCGATGCCGCGTCATAGGCCTCCTGGGGGGTCGCCGAGACGTTCAAGGTCTCGATATCCGGCCAGGCGCTGCGCTGCAGCTCGGCCGCGCGCAGCCCCGCATAGGTGACCGGATTGGCGTCGCGCGAGCGCAGCCGCGCGATCGCCTCGAAGCGCGGCGGGTCGATCGGGTCGGTGGTGATATCGTTGATGGCCGGCAGCCGGTAGCCGCGGATCCCCAGGAAAGTCGGATAGGCCAGGATCATGGCGCTGATCATTACGGCCGTGACGGCTTGGCCGAGCCCCTGAAGCCCTTCGCGCCAGATCACCACGAAGGCCGCGAGCGCCAGCAGGACGGCCACCACCGCCAGGAACAGCGCCCCGCCGAACGTGGCCAGCGCCGGCACGATCTCGAGAAATCCCGACCTGACGATGATGATCGACAGAAGCACCACCGGGATCGAGAACAGCGCCACCCGGCGCGCCCAAAGGGCGAGCCGCGAAACCGGATCCTGGGACAATCGATGCCGCTGCATGGTCGTGCTCAGCGCCTCGCACAGATCTGCTTGAGGGCCGTCCATTCCGGGCCGTCGAGCAACGCCGCGCCCGAGCCGCCGCTCGCGGCCTGTCCGATGGCGACAGCGCGCGCCCGGGTCTCCGGGTGGTCGGCGAGAGCCTGCATGCCGGGCTCGATGGCGCCGGCGATGCGAACGAGGATCACGCCGAGCGCGCGGCCGTCGCGGCCGATCCGGTTCATCAGATCCACGCCGAACGCGTCGGCATTCGCCTCGACTTCGCGTGAATAGGCGGAGCCGAGAACGCTGCGCGCCGCGATGACCACTGCACCTCCTCCGACGAAGTCGCCGAGCGCCAGGCCGAACAGAAACGACAGGCCGGCCGACTGCAGCACCGAGCGGGTGCCGTCGCGGTGGGCGACGTGGCCGATCTCGTGGGCGATCACGCCGGCGAGCTCGTCGGGCCGCTCGGCCTTGTCGATCAGGCCCTCGAATACGTAGATGGCGCCGCCGGGCAGCGCGAACGCATTGGCCTCGCGGCGCCGCACCACGGTCACCCGCAACGGAACCGCAAGCGCCGCGGCCCCTTCGAGGCGGCCGACCACCTTGTCGAGCGCCGCGCGCCCGGCCCGCTCGTCAGTGGCGGCGCCGCAGTCGAACGGCTTTCCCGGCTTCCCCGTGTCGAGCATCTGGCGCACCTGAACGTCGACGGCGCGGCCGAGCCGGTGCTCGATCGCGAGCGGCACCAGGGGCGC
>Ga0181535_10005667_pt1 | contig 13261 bp, 8 predicted proteins | sample PEATcosm2014_Bin_44_FD_119774 | JGI IMG/M metagenome (GOLD analysis project Ga0181535, IMG submission 119774) | Peatland microbial communities from MTU Mesocosm Facility, Houghton, MI, USA - PEATcosm2014_Bin17_30_metaG | ecosystem: Environmental > Terrestrial > Soil > Wetlands > Peat | place...
AGACGCTGGCCGTCGTCGATGCCGGCCGGCACCTCGACCGTCACCGTGCGCGTCGCGCGCCGCCGCCCCGTGCCGCGACACTTCTCGCAGGGTTCGCGCACTATGGAGCCCTGCCCGCGGCACAGGCTGCAGGTGCTGGTCCGCACGAACTGGCCGAAACCGCCCAGCGAGCTGACCTCGCGCGTGCGGCCGGTGCCGCCGCACTGCGGGCAGCTCTCGCGCCCGGTGCCGGGCTTGGCGCCGCTGCCCTCGCAGGTGCCGCAGGCCACGTCGGCGCGCACTTCGACATCGCGCGACACGCCGAAGACCGCCTCGACCAGATCGAGATCGACCTGGACCTCGACGTCGTCACCGCGCGGCGCGCCGGCCGCCCCCCCGAAGGGCCCGTTACCGCCGCCGCGCACCGCACCGAACGGGTCGCCGCCGAAGAACACGTCGAACAGGTCGGAGAAGCCGAACTGTGAAAAGTCGGGCACGCCCTGGCCCTTGAGGCCGTCGAACCCGTAGCGGTCGTAGGCAGCCCGCGTCTGGTCGTCGGAGAGCACCTCGTAGGCTTCGGCGAGCTCCTTGAAGTTCGTTTCGGCCTCGGGGTCGTCGGGGTTCACGTCGGGATGGAACTGCCGCGCCAGCTTGCGGAACGACTTCTTGATCTCGGCCTCGCCGGCGTCGCGCTGGACGCCCAGCACATCGTAGTAATCGCGCTTCATCTACCAGGTCTCCTCGAGCAGTGAGCTGAGCGTGGCCGCGGCGCCGCGTACGGCGGAGATGGCGGTGTGGTAATCCATGCGCGTCGGACCCATGACGCTCACGGTACCGAGGTTGCGGTTGGCCACTCCATAGGTGGCGGCCACGAGCGAGCAGGCCTGCAGCGACGGGTCGCCCAGCTCGCGGCCGATGCGCAGATACAGGTCGGGGCCGTGCAGAGCCTCGGCCAGCAGCCGCAACAGGTTGTAGCGTTCCTCGAGCAGGGCGACAATGTCGTTCAGGTGGCTGGCGCCCTGCTGGCTCAGGCGCTCGAGCAGGCGCGCCGTGCCGCCCAGGTGCAGGCCGCCGGGCTCGTTGCTCACGACGATCTCGAAGGCGGGCCGCAGGGCGCCCAGAAAGGCGCGTTCCTTGGGGCCGAGCTCGTTGCTCATGAAGGCCGAGTCGATCGCCCGCGTGCCGATCTGCTTGCCGGTGAGGCGCTCGTTCAGATAGACGCGGGCGAAGTCGGCGAGTCCTTCGTCGATGGGGCGCTCCACGCGAAAGACGCGCTTGGTCACGCTGCCGGTGGTGGTGATGACCACGACCATGACCACGTGAGGCTGCAGCGAGAGCACCTCGATGTGGCGGATGGCCGTGGTGGCCAGCGAGGGCGCCGAGACGATGGCCAGCAGCTCGGTGGCCCGCGAGAGGGCCTCGGCGGTCTCCTCGAGGGCGTCGTCGATCTCGCTGCGCGCGGCCGCGGGGTCGAGCGGCAGCGCGGAGGGGTCGTGATGCTGCTGGACGATGGTGTCGACGTAGTAGCGGTAACCGGAGTCGGTGGGCACGCGGCCCGCCGAGGTGTGCGGGTGGTCGAGCAGGCCGAGATCCTCGAGAGCCGCGAGGTCGTTGCGGATGGTCGAGGACGCGATGCCGAACGTATGCGACTCGAACAGAAGCTTCGATCCGACCGGCGAGCCCGAGGCGATGAACTCCTCGACCACCGCTCCCAGGACCAGCTCCTGTCTGGGCGTCAGAGCCACTCATGCCTCCAGAAACGAAGAATCGCGAAACAGGCGCACGCAGACCCCGTTGGCCACGTACCGCCCCTTTCGCGTCACTCGGAGTGTACCACCTGTGAGCGAGACCAATCCAGCTCCGGCGAGCGCCGGCAGGGCGCCCTCGTCGATCGCGCCGGCGAGGTCGGCCAGAGGCACGCGTTCGCCCGTGCGCGCGGCCAGCAGGAGCCGCTCGCGGGCGCGCGTCGCGTCGTCCAGTTCCTCGTGCTCGCGAGCGGGCTCGCGGCCGCCCTCGAGCGCCCCAAGCCAGGCGGCGGCGTCGGGCACGTCGCGGCGGCGCACACCGGCGGCGGTACCCACTGCTCCCGGCCCGATGCCCAGGTAGTCGTGCCCGCGCCAGATCGCGCTGTTGTGGCCGCAGCGGCGCCCGGGCTGGGCGAAGTTGCTCACCTCGTACCACTCGTAGCCGAGCCTGCCCAGACCCGTGACGATGCGCCGGAACATCTCGCTCGCCGTCTCATCGTCGGGCAGCTCGGCGGCCGCACGACTCGCGGCCGACGCGCCCGGCATGACCCGGGCGGCGAGCGCGCTGCCCGACACGATGCCGAGCTCGTACCACGAGACGTGGTCGGGCCGCAGACGGGCCACCACGGCGAGCTCATCCTCGACGTCGCTCAGGCGCTGCCCCGGCAGACCGAAGATGAGGTCGATGCCCAGGCCGGGCGCTCCCGGCCGCCGCGCGGCGGCGCCGGAGCGCCACGTAGCGGCACCCCGCGCACCCGAGTCGGGCGCCGGCGCCACGGCCGCGCCGACACCGGCGCGCCGCAGGGCGGCAAAGGCTGTTTCGGGATCGGCCAGGGCGCGCCGGCCGAGCTCGGCACGCAGGCGGGCGTCGAAGCTCTGCACGCCGAGCGAGACGCGCAGGCGCCGCCCCGCAGCCCAGGCGGCGAACGTGTCGCTCACGTCGTCGGGGTTGGCCTCGAGGGTGATCTCGGCGCGCGGCGTGAGGAGCGGCTCGAGCGGCTCGAGGAGCCGCTCGATCCGCTCCCAGCCCAGCAGCGACGGCGTACCGCCGCCCACGAAGACCGTCTCGAGGCGCTCGATGCCCAAGCGGATGCGCTCACCCTCCCATTCGGCGACCAGCGCCGCCACGAAGCGGTCGAGCAGGGCCTCGCGGTCGTCGCCGGGGGGCAGCGCGTCGGGGACCGGGGCGAAGAGCGGCGCGGGGCGCTCGTGGGGTGCCGAGGCCACGGGCGGAGTGGGGCTTTCGACCGGGCCGGGCGACGCGGCCGGGGGTACAAACGGCGCGAGCGGCGCGGGGCGCTCGCCGGCGACCCCGAGCGGCACCGAGTAGAACTCGCAGTAGTCGCAGCGCACGGCGCAGAACGGCACGTGCACGTAGAGGTGGCGCGGGGCGGGGGCGGCGTTTCGCCGCCCCCGCCCCGCGCCGGCCGCCGCGTTCATCCCTTGTCCTTGCCCTCGGAGTCGAGCTCGAGCACGGCCAGGAAGGCGTCTTGGGGAACCTCGATGACGCCGATCTGCTTCATGCGCTTCTTGCCCTCTTTCTGCTTTTCGAGGAGCTTGCGCTTGCGGCTGATGTCGCCGCCGTAACACTTGGCGATCACGTCTTTGCGGTGCGCTTTGACGGTCTCGCGGGCCACGACCCGGGCGCCGATGGCCGCCTGGATGGCGACCTCGAACATCTGCCGCGGAATCTTCTGGCGCAGCTTCTCTACCAGCGCGCGGCCGCGCACCGCCGCGCGCTCGCGCGGCACGATCAGTGAGAGCGCGTCGACCGGCTCGCCGGCCAGCAGGATGTCGAGCTTCACGAGGTCGCCGTTGCGGTAGCCCGAGAACTCGTAGTCGAGCGACGCGTAGCCGCGCGTGCGGCTCTTCAGCTGGTCGAAGAAGTCGATCACGATCTCGCCGAGCGGCAGCTGGTAGTGCATCTCGACGCGCTCGGGCGAGAGGTACTTCATGTCGACGAAGTCGGAGCGCCGCCCCTGGCAGAGCTCCATGACGGTGCCCACGAACTCGGTGGGCAGGATGACCGAAGCCGCCACGTAGGGCTCTTCGACGTGATCGATGCGCTGCACGTCGGGCATGTCGGCGGGGTTGCGCACCGGCACCATGGAACCGTCGATCTGGAAGACGTGGTACTCGACGTTGGGCGTGGTGGTGATCAGCTCGAGGTCGTACTCGCGCTCCAGGCGCTCGCGCACGATGTCCATGTGGAGCAGGCCCAGAAAGCCGCAGCGAAAGCCGAAGCCCAGGGCCTGCGAAGTCTCAGGCTCCCACGACAGGGCGGCGTCGTTCAAGGTGAGCTTCTCGAGCGCGTCGCGCAGCTCGCCGAACTTGTCGCCCTCGGTCGGGAACAGACCGCAGAAGACCATGGGGTGCACGACCTTGTAGCCGGGCAAGGCATGTTCGGCGGGGCGCTTGAGCGCCGTGATGGTGTCGCCCACGCGCACCTGGGCGACCTCTTTGACGCCGGTGATGATGTAGCCGACCTCGCCGGTCTCGAGGCGCGGCATGGCCGTCATCTCGGGACCGAAGTAGCCGAGCTCCTCGACCTCGACCTTCTGGCCGGTGCCCATCATCTGCACCATCTCGTGGCGCGCGAACGAGCCGTCGACCACGCGCACGTAAGCCACCACGCCGCGGTACTGGTCGTACTGCGAATCGAACACCAGCGCCCGCGAGGGCGCCTGGGGGTCACCGCCGGGGCGCGGCGTGCGCGCCACCACGGCTTCGAGCACGTCCTCGACGCCGGCGCCGGTCTTGGCCGAGATGGTGAGCAGCTCTTCGTAGGTGGCGCCGGTGAGCTCGTGGACCTCGAGCTCGGTCTCGGCCACGTCTGATGCGGGCAGGTCGATCTTGTTGAGCACGGGGATGATCTCGAGGTCGTTGTCGAGGGCCAGGTAGGCGTTGGCCACGGTCTGCGCCTCGACGCCCTGGGTGGTGTCGACCACCAGGACGGCGCTCTCGCAGGCGGCCAGCGAGCGCGAGACCTCGTAGGTGAAGTCGACGTGGCCGGGGGTGTCGATCAGGTTGAGCTGGTAGGTCTGGCCGTCACGGGCCTTGTAGTCGATGCGCACGGCCTGTGCCTTGATCGTGATGCCGCGCTCGCGCTCGAGATCCATGGAGTCGAGCAGCTGTTCCTTCATGTCGCGCGCCGTCACGCTGCCCGTGAGCTCGAGGATGCGATCGGCCAGCGTCGACTTGCCATGGTCGATGTGGGCGATGATCGAGAAGTTGCGGATGTGATCGAGGTCCATCGTCAAGCCTTACACTAGCGGAAGGTCAGGGTCGGCGTCCGTTCTTCGCGGCGCCGCCTCGGTGGCCGGCGTCGACGCTCACGGCACCCGCTCTGGCGACGCCGCCTGGGTGGCGCGAGACGACGATCACGGCACCTGCTCGGTCTCGGCGGGCGGCACCACGCGGTTGCGCCCGCGGCGCAGCAGCAGGTTGACGACCGACAGCTCCTCGACCCGCAGCGCCTTGGCCGCCCCCAGGTAGACGAGGCCGCCGGCGCCGAACACCGCGACGACCACTAAGGTCAGCGGCACGAGGCCGCTGTCGGCAAACGAGCGCAGCCCGTGCCACAGCCCGTAGCTCACCGCCGCGAGCGCCGCCGAGCAGGTCAGTGCCTTTCCCAGGCTCACGAGAATGCGACGGCCGTCGACCCATTCGATCTGGCGCCGCATCAGCACGAGCAGCGCGACGAAGTTGAAGGCCGACACGATCGAGGTCGACAGCACGATGCCGCGCGCGCCGAGCGGCTTGTAGAGCACCCAGTCGAGGAGCGCGTTCAAGACGAGGTTGACGATGCCCACGTAGAGCGGCAGCCAGGGGCGCTGCAGACTCTGAAAGCCGCGGTTGAACATGACGTTCACGTTGGCGAAGGCCATGCCGAGCGTGAAGAAGGCCAGGATGGGCGCCACCGTCGCGGTGTCGGCGGGCAAGAAATGGCCGTGCTGGTAGATGAGCTGCACGATCGAGTGCGGCACCACCACGAACCAGGCCACGAACGGCAGCGAGACGAAGAAGATCTGCCGCACGCCCATCGACAGGGTATCGCGGAAGCTCGTCATGTCGTTGTCGGCGGCGTAGCGTGACAGGGTCGGGAACAGCACGGTGCCGATGGTGATGGCGAACATCCCCTGCGGGAGCTGGTAAAGGCGGAAGGCGTAGTTGATCTGAGCCGCGGCGTGGTCGCTCACGAACTGGGCGAAGAAGAAGTCGATGAGAGCGTTGAAGTTGAGGATGCCGAGGGTGATCGTCACCGGCACCATGAGTAGCAGCACGCGACGCAGCAGGGGGTCGCGCCAGGCAAAGCTGACGCGCCACTTGAGGTCGACGCGCCGTAGCGACGGGATGAGCAGCAGAAGCTGGGCGACGGTGCCGAAGAAGGTGCCCCAGACGAGAGCGTAGATGCCGAGCTTGCCGGGCGCCGAGAAGATCACGATGAAGGCGATGATGACGAGGTTCCAGACGATCGACACGACCGCCGGCATGGTGAAGCGCTCGTAGGAGTAGAGCACGCCGATCACCACGCCCGAGATGCTGAACAGCAGCACCGTGGGCAGCAGGATGCGCAGCATCTCGACGGCGAGGTGGCTGATGTAGGGCTGGCCGGCGAACTGCGGGAAGAAGATCTTCACGAGCAGCGGCGCGCCCAGCATGAGCACCAGGGTGACCGCGCCCACGACCACCACCATGAAGCTGAGCAGCGACGAGGCCAGCTGGTAGGCGCGTTCGCGCTCGCCCTTGGCGAAGAGGCCGGTGAAGACCGGCACGAAGGCGGCACTCACAGCGGCGTCGGCGACAAGCTGGCGGATGAGGTTGGGGATCACGGCAACCGACGCGAAGGTGTTGAGCTGCACGCTCACGCCGAAGGCGTTCGCCGTGAGGACCTCGCGAGCGACCCCGACCACCCGTGAGATACCGGTCGCCAAGGCTACGACCACCGCCGCCCAGGCGAGCTTCTTCTGTCGTTCAGTCACGCAGCCTGCACTTTTCGCTCTGTTGTCGATACGCGCCGCGGCGCGCTGGGCGCGCCCGCCAGGCGTCGCGAAGCGCCGGCCGTACGCCATGACGACCTCGTGACGCTTTACCAGTTCGTCGGAAGGACGGCGGTGCCTTTCGGTCGCGCGTCCCGCGCGAGGTTGCGGGCGCCGTCACGCGGCAGGCATGAAGGCGCCGCCCGGCGGGCAAAACAGCGATTTAGTGTACCAGACCGCCGAACTTGCCCGGCTCGCGGCGGCTGTGCTAGCATCACACGCTCGGCTCGCATGAAGCGAGCAGCTGAAAAGCCTCGACCACGAAGGATCGACGTGCCCCAGATCAAGCAGCAGAAGAAGCGCATGCGCCTGGCCGCCCAGCAGCGGCTGCGTAACCGGCAGGTCAAGTCGAGCATACGCACTCTGTTCCACAAGCTCGAAGCCAGCCTCGCCGCCGACGACAAAGCGGCCACGGCAGCAGTCGCCACGGAGCTCGCCTCGAGCATCGACAAGGCTGCCGCCAAAGGCGTCATCCATGCCAACAACGCGGCCCGCAAACAGAGCCGCGTCGCGCGCATGGTCGCCGGCCACACCGCCTGACGGCGGCCCCTGCGCACTCCCTCCGGCCCGCAGGCACGCCCGCGGGCCCTCTTTTGTCACGCCGCGCGCCGGTCTGTCGCGGGCGCTTCGCGTTTGCACCGCTTTCGGTCGCCGCCAGCGCTTTGCGTGCCACGCCGCGCCCCGGCCGTCGCTAGCGCTTCGCCAGCACCCGCCCCAGAGCCAGCTCCAGGCTGAACTCGGCGTCGAGCTCGCTGCCGCCCACCATCGCCGCTTGGGCGTCGGCCAGCGCCGCCAGGGCGCGCTCGATGGTGCGCCGCTCAAAGCGCGAGCGCTGCTCTAGCAGCTTCTGCGCCGTGTAGGGTTTGATGCCCAGCGTGGCGGCGACTTCGGCCGAGGGCATCTCGTGGGGCAGGTCCATCACGCTCGAGAGCTGGCCGATGTAGCGCACCAGGCTGAACAGCGTCGATCGCGCGATCTCGCCCGAGCTCTTGCCGCCCGACGCCAACAGCCCCTCGAGCACCCGAAAGGCCGCCGGCGCGTCGCGTTTGCCGACGGCGTCGGTGAGCTCGTAGATGCGAGCGTCGAGCGTGGGTGAGCACACCCGGTCGATGTCGTCGCAGGTGATCGAGCGGCCCAGCGCGTAGGCGGCCAGCTTGGCGACTTCGTTCTCGAGCAGGTCGGGGTCGGCGCCGACCTGGGACACCAGGTGGCGGGCCTCGTGCAAGCCCAGGTGCGCGCCGCGCGCGCGAGCGCGCCCTCGCACCCACTCGGCCACGTCGGACTGCCGCTTGGGCAGGTCGTAGCGCAGCACCTGACCGCTCTTTTCGAGCAGCTTGGTGAGGCGCTCGGTCTTGCGGAAGGTCTCCCCCACCAGCGCGATGCAGACGCCGGGCACGGGGTCGGCCAGGTACCCGGCGACGCGGTCGCGGTCGGCAGCCTTCCAGGCGTCGGCGCTGGTCACCAGCAGCAGGCGGGTGCCGAGCGTGAAGGTCGCCGTATCGGCCGCCTGCAGCACGTCGGCGACCGTGCGAACGTGGGCGTCGAACAGCGTGACGTTCAGTTCGCTGGCCGTCTGGTCGAAGACGCGTTTGCGCAGACGCGCGGCGCTGCGACGCACCTTGGGCTGGTCGGTGCCGCAGATCAGATAGGCGGGCTTGAGGTCGGGAAGTTCGTCCATGGGAGCCTTGATAGGATAGCACCACCGCCGGCGCGACGGCCCGGGGCGGTCTGGTCCTTCGCGCGCCGCGAGCTGTAGCGCACGACCAACCCCTGCCCTCTTCACGGTGAACGCGCCGCCGCCAGCGCGCGCCCGGGGTGCGCCGCCGCCACGAGCAGCCCCGTCGGGCCGGCGGTCAGGGTGATATCGCCGCTGAAATCGGTACGCAGCAGCGGCACGCCGTGCCCGGCCATGAGCGCAAGGGACGACGCCGTCGGGTGGCCGAACTTGTTGGGTCCGACCGAGACGACCGCCAGGCGCGGCCGATACTCGGCCAGCAGCCGATCGTCGAGTCCGCCGCTCGAGCCGTGGTGAGGCAGCTCGACGATCGCGAGGGGGCCCAGGTCGAGCGGCTCGAGCGCCTCGGCTTCGGCGTCGCCGGGCAGCAGCACGCTCTCGCCGTCGAGCGTGACCACGACCACGAGCGCACAGTCGTTCTCGTCCTGGTTGTCGGCGCCGCCCGGTGTGCCCGTCGGCACCACGGCCAGGCGGCCACCGCCGATGGTCAGCGACAGGCGCGCCGTGCAGGCGTGAACCGGCACGCGCGCCGCGCGCAGCTCGGCGACGACGCGATTCAGAGCGGCCGACGCCACCACCGGCTGTGGCACCAGGGCCTGGTCGATGGGGATCTGGCCGAGCACGTCGGAGAGGCCGGCGGTGTGGTCGGCGTGGCCGTGCGAGAGCACGAGCAGGTTGATGTGCCGCACGCCGTGGCGGCGCAGACAGGCGGCCAGCGGCGTCGGTCCGGCGTCGATCAGCACGGTGGGCCCGCCGGGCTCCTGCAGCAGCGCGGCGGCGCCCTCGCCCACGCTGAGCACCGTGAGCGTGGGCCGCGCCGGCGCCGCCGGGCGCGCCGGCGCCATGGCCAGGGCGGCCGCGATGAGCACGACAGCGGCCACGGCGATGCGGCCACGGCGGCGCGGGACGCGTGCGTAGTCGCGCAGCGACTCACCGGCGCGGTGGGCCAGCAGCGCGACGACCACGAGGCCACCCCCGAGCAAGGCGGCGACCAGGAAGCCCAACGTGAGGCCCTGCCAGGTATAGACGGCAAACGAGGGGTGGCCGAACCAGCCGGCGACGGTCAGCAGAAAGCCGGTGAACAGGCCGGCCACCACGTTGAGCGGCGCCGACAGAGCCGGCCAGGCAAAGCCCACGAAGACGCTGAGCATGCCGAGGAACATGATAGGCCCGAGCACGAAGCCGCCGACGATGTTGGCCGGCACGGCCACCAGCGATGCCTGGCCGAAGGTCGCCATGGAGACGGGCGCGGTCGAGAGGCTGGCGGCTGTCGTGATCGCCGCCGGTTCGCCCAGAAAGCGCGGCGCGAAGGCCAGCGCGTGCGTGAGCGGGCGACCCAGCAACAGCAGGCCGGCGACGGCCGCGAACGAGAGCTGAAAGCTGACGTCGAACACCACCGCGGGACTGCGCGTGAGCATGAACGCCCCCGGCACCAGCCACAGGAACCAGCCGTCGGTGGGCCGCGAGGTCAGGTTGGCGAGCAGGGCGACGACGCCCGAGACCCCGGCGCGCACGATCGAGGGCGTGGCCCCGGTGACCACCACGTAGAGCACGACCGAGGGGATGAGGATCAGCGAGCGCACGCCGCGACGCACGCCGGCCAGGGTGAGCACGAACGAACCCATGGTGCACAGCAGGACGACGTTCTCGCCCGACACCGCGAGGATATGGAGCAGCCCGCTACGCCGCATGTCGGTGACGGGGCCGTCGGGCACCGCCTGCTGGTCGCCGAGCACCATCGCTTCGAGCACCTCGCGCACCGGCGAGCGCAGGCCGCGGCGGATGTGGCCGCGGGCCGCAAGACGCAGGCGGTCGACGAAGCCGCCCAGGCCACCGCGGCGACCCGTCAGGCGCAGCGTGGCGAGCGGCGCGGCGAGCACGACGTGCTCGCCGCGCCGCTCGAGGTAGCGCCCGTAGTCGAACTCGCCCGGCTTGGCCCGCGGCAGCGCTTCGACCTGCGCCGCAGCCAGGCGCAAGCACGTGCCTTCGACCAGCGGCCCAAGTGAGGTGAAGGCCGGCGCGGGCGCGCCACCAAGGTCGAGGGTGAGCGGCGCGCGCTCGGCGACGACGGCGCCGTCGACGGCGGTGACCTTGACGTCGAGCGAGACGCGCTCGTCGCCGACCTTGGGCAGCGTGAGTGCGGTCGCCTGCAGCGTCACCGTGTGGCCGACGAAGCGGGTGAGCTCGCTGCGTGCCTGCGCGTCGAGCCGCGCCGCGCCCACGGTGAGCCCGGCGGCCACGACGAGCGGCGCGAGGGCGACTGCGGCCGAGGCTCGCAAGCGGGGACGCCAAGCCGAGGCTCGCAAGCGACCACGCCAGGGAGAAGCCGGCAGGCGGCGCTCAGCCCCTGTCGGCGTGGGCCGAGCATCGGGCTCGACCGGCAGGGTCAGCCGCAGGAGCGCCCAGCCCGTGGTCACGCCCAGCAGCGCCACCGTAGCCGCCGGCGACGGGCGCCAGGCAAGGGCGCCGAGCAGGCCCGCGACGTAGGCGACGAGCAGCGCATAGACGGTGGGCGGCGCCCGCACGGCGACGGCCGCGCCTACACCGTGACGAGCGGCTGCAGTGTGGCGAACTTGGCGTCGCCGATGCCCGACACGTTCTTCAGGTCGTCGACGCTCTTGAAGCCGCCGTTGGCCGTACGGTAGTCGATGATCTTCTGCGCGGTGGCCGGCCCGACGCCGGGCAGGGCGTCGAGCTCGGCGGCGGTGGCTGTGTTCAAGTTGACCGGCGCGGACGTGCCGGCGGAGTCCGATGTGCCCGAGGCCGCCGTCGTGCCGCTCGTGCCGCCCGAACCGCCGGCCGCCGCGACGGCGGTGGCGCCGCGCACGGGCACCACGACCTGCTGGCCGTCGACGAGCTTGGCGGCCAGGTTGACCGCCTGCAGCTCGGCCTTGGCCGCGGCGCCGCCCGCCGCGCTGAGCAGGTCGGCGATACGCGCGCCGGGAGCGAGATGGTACACCCCCGGCCGGTGCACGGCGCCGCACACGTAGACCACGAGTTCCTGGGGCGTAGGTGTGGCGTAGGCGCTCGGCGAGGCCGCGGCGCTCGGGGCGTACGAGGCAAGTCCGGCCACGGCCTGTCCGCCCGCGGGCGTTGCCCCGTGCGACGAGAACAGGTAGCGGGCGCCCAGCGCCGCGACCAGGAGAGCCAAGCCTACGTAGACGTAGGCCTGGCGACGGGAGATGTCCACGAAGCCCCTCCGGCAGCACGAAGACCGAGACGAAATGATGTGGTGCTGCTCAGGCTAGGCGCACGGCGCCCGGCGCGCAGCCGACCGCGGAGGTCTTGCGGTTCGCGATGCCCGCGCCCGGCGTGGACGATAGCGCTGGGACTCGTGGCACCGCTCGCGATGCCGGCACGCAACGGCCGCGAGACAGCACGGCGCCCGGCGTGGCGCGCGGACGCAGCGAGAAGCGTCTAGCGCACCACGAAGTTCACGAGCTTGCCGGGCACGTAGACCTCTTTGACGACCTGCTTGCCCTCGAGGAAGCGCACCGTGTTGTGCGCGGCGCGCGCCAACGCGAGCACGTCGTCGCGGGCGGCATCGACGGGCACCTCGAGGCGGTCGCGCAGCTTGCCGTTCACCTGCACGACGACGGTCACGACCTCGTCGGCCGCCAGCGCTTCGTCCCAGACCGGCCAAGCCTGGTCGAGCACCGACTCGTCGTGGCCCAGCCGCTGCCAGAGCTCCTCGGCCACGTGCGGCGTCATGGGGGCGAGCACCAAGGTGAAGGTCTCGGCGATCTCCCGCCACTGGGCGGCGTCGAGGCTCTGCGGCCGGTCGGCCCAGACCTCAAGTACCTCGTTCTGGGCCTCCATGAGGGCGGCCACGGCGGTGTTGAAGCGGAAGTCCTGGAGGTCGCCGGTCACCTTGCGCACCGTCTTGTGCAGCGTGCGCGCGAGCTCTCGCGCGTCGTCGCGGCCGTCGCCGTCCGCGGCGCCGCCGCTCGACGCCGCGGCGCCGTCGCCGCCCGCAGACGTGCCGTCCGCCGCCGCGGCGCTCGTACCGCTTGCCGGCGTCGCGCCGGCGTCGAGACCGGCGACGCCCAGCGAGAACGTCCAGAGGCGCGTGAGGAAGCGCAGGCAGCCCTGCACGCCGTGGTCGTTCCAGGCCACGGCCTGCTCGAAGGGCGCGATGAACAGCTCGTAGAGCCGCAGGGCGTCGGCGCCGTAGCGCTCGATCACGCTGTCGGGGGTCACGACGTTGCCCTTGGACTTGCTCATCTTCTGGCCGTCCTCGGCCAGGATGAAGCCCTGGTTGCGCAGCGTGGCGTAGGGCTCGCCGAAGTCGATGTAGCCGGCGTCGTTCAAGACCTTGCAGAAAAAGCGCGAGTACAGCAGGTGCATGACGGCGTGCTCGGCGCCGCCCACGTACAGGTCGACCGGCAGCCAGTAGCGCACGGCGGCGGGGTCGAAGGCGGCGCTGTCCAGGTGCGGCGAGGGGTAGCGGAACTGGTACCACGACGAGCACACGAAGGTGTCCATGGTGTCGGTCTCGCGGCGCGCCGGGCCGCCACAGCGCGGACAGGTGGTGGCCACGAAATCGGGGTCGCGGGCGAGGGGCGAGCGGCCGTCGTCGGTGGGTGCGTAGTCTTCGAGCTCGGGCAGCAGCACGGGGAGCTGGTCGACCGGCACCGGCACGATGCCGCAGGTGTCGCAGTAGACGATCGGGATGGGCACGCCCCAGTAGCGCTGGCGGCTGAGCAGCCAGTCGCGCAGCTTGAAGTTGACCTTGGGACGGGCCTCGCCGCGCTCGGCCAGGC
>Ga0181535_10005676_pt1 | contig 13243 bp, 13 predicted proteins | sample PEATcosm2014_Bin_44_FD_119774 | JGI IMG/M metagenome (GOLD analysis project Ga0181535, IMG submission 119774) | Peatland microbial communities from MTU Mesocosm Facility, Houghton, MI, USA - PEATcosm2014_Bin17_30_metaG | ecosystem: Environmental > Terrestrial > Soil > Wetlands > Peat | place...
AACGGATATGAGCGGTTGCTGCTGGACGCAATGCTGGGCGACGCCACGTTGTTTGCCCATCGCGATGGGGTAGAGACCACGTGGGCCCTCTACACACCGGTGATCGACGCCTGGGCGAAGAAGTATCCGCAGACGTTTCCGAATTATGCGGCGGGCACTTGGGGTCCGGAATGCGGCGAGGAGCTGATCGGGCGCGACGGCCACGTGTGGTACGGTATGCATCCGCCGACCAGGCCATAGCACGCCGCTTTCGTGCTTGCTTCATTGGCGATAGAATGCCCCTTTGCGTTGCGCACGCTGTCTGCTAAAGCCAGGACCATTCGCGCGTCAGGAACCATGGCAAAGAAGCTCCACGTCGAGTATCGCGTCTTCGGGCAGCAGGACGCGTTGTCGCGCGCGACGGCGGAACAGTTCGTGCGGGGGATTCAGTCCGCGGTTGCGGCGCGCGGCATCGCGCGCATCGCCATCTCCGGTGGAGGCAGTCCGAAGCCGGTGTTCGCGCTGCTGGCGGATCCGAAGGAGCCCTATCGCACGGCGATTCCCTGGGATCGCGTCTGGATCTTTTGGGTCGACGAACGCTGCGTGGCGCCGGATCATCCGGACAGCAACTACGGGATGACGCGCGAGCTGCTGCTCAGCAAAGTGCCGGTGCCGGAGGATCACGCGATCCGCATCGAGGGCGAACTCGATCCGGAAGAGGCGGCCGCGCGTTACGAGTCGGCGATTCGCGGGCATTATCGGCTTGAGGGCGCGGAGGGCCCCATCTTCGATGTGCTCCAGCTCGGCATGGGCGACGACGGCCATACCGCATCGCTGTTTCCGCACACGGCGGCGCTGCATGAGATGATCCGCCTCGCGGTTGCAAATCACGTTCCGCAGCAAAAGCAAAGCTGGCGGGTTACGCTCACGTGGCCCGTCATCAATGCAGCGCGCGATGTCTTCTTCCTGATCGATGGACCTGCGAAGGCCGACCCACTGGGGCGCGTGCTGCAGGGGCCTTACGATCCGGAGACGCTGCCATCGCAACTCATCCAGCCCCAGAATGGCCGGCTGTTATTCTTGCTGGACTCGGCGGCAGCGGCGCAGCTGCCCGCGCCCGGCGCCGACGGCATAGGAACGCTGGAGATCGAACGATGATTCTCGCCGGGGACGTGGGTGGCACCAAGGTTCACCTCGCGCTGTATGGATTCGAGCACGGACAGCTGGTTCACGTCCGCGATGAGCGCTTTCCGGCGCACGAATTCAGCGGGCTGCTGGAAATTGTTCAGCGCTTCCTGAAGGAGAGCGGCAACCCGGAGATCACGGCAGCGTGTTTCGGGGTGCCGGGCCCGGTGCGTGGCGGCCGCCTGCGTCTCACCAATTTGCCCTGGGTGCTCGATACACATGAGCTCTCGGCGGCGCTCAACATTTCGCATCTGTTCCTGATCAACGATCTCGAGGCAAATGGCTACGGGATCCCGGAGCTTTCGCCGGACCAGATTCTGACGCTCAATCAGGGTGATTCTTCCGTGGTGGGCAATCGTGCGCTGGTCTCGGCCGGGACAGGACTCGGCGAAGGCGTGCTGGTGTGGAACGGCAAGACGCACGTGCCGATGGCATCCGAGGGCGGCCATTGCGACTTCGCCGCGCGCAACCCGCTCGAGATCGAGCTGCTCAACTGGCTCATGCAGAAATTCAACGGACGAGTGAGCTTCGAGCGCGTTGTCTCCGGTCCTGGACTGACCAACATCTACACTTTTCTTCGGGACCAGAAGCACATGGGGGAGCCGGAGTGGCTGCACCAGCGCATGGAATCCGAGGATCCCAACGCGGTGATCGGCGAAGTGGGCGAGGCGGGGACGAGCGAGTTGTGCGCGAAGGCGCTGGATATGTTCGCCGCGTCCTATGGCGCTGAGGCCGGGAATATGGTGCTGAAGGTGCTCGCAACCGGTGGCATGTATCTGGGCGGCGGCATCGCGCCAAAGATGTTGAAGACGATGCAGGGCGGCGCGTTTATGCAGGCCTTCACCGACAAAGGGCGGTTGAGCGATCTGCTGATTCACACTCCTGTGCACATTATTCTGGAGAGCCGTGCGGCTTTGATGGGCGCTGCCGCGTACGCTGAGGCGCGTGCGGCGGAGATCAGCGGCAAGTCGGTACGCGCCGCATCGCGCTAGAAGGTTCTGCGGGCTGTTGTGGGTTTCGCGGATCTCCTGTACTGCGGTCCGCGACGTTGTCGTCGAAATTGATTTCTAATAGTCCTCATCGTGAGGTTCTCGCAAGTCATGCAGATGAAGCGAATCACCATCGTCGTTCTCGTCGCCTGTGCAGCGCTGCTGCTTCCGCGCTTCGCGTTGGCGCACGCTCACCTTCTTTCCAGCACGCCCACGACGAACGCGACGGTGCACGGTCCCGATATCGCCATTGAACTGCGATTTAATTCCCGCGTCGACGGGCACCACTCCTCTTTGACCCTGGTGATGGGCGATGGCCGCGCACAGCCTCTGTCGATCGGCAACCAGAGCGCCGAGAACAATCTCAACGCGCACGTTACGCTGAAGCCGGGTAGCTACACTCTGCGCTGGCAGGCGCTGGCCCCGGACGGCCACATCACGCGCGGCGAAATCCCTTTCACTGTGCGCTAGTGCAACCTTGATCTGGTTCGTTCGCGATTTCGATCTGCTCTCGCTCGTGTTGCGGGCTGTCTCGTTCGCGTTGGAGGCGCTTGCTTTCGGGGGAGTCTGCTTCCTGCTGTTCTGCGCGAGGCCGGCGCACCTGCCCCCTGATTCGCAGAACCGTCTGGGCCGCATCGCCTCTGGATTTGCGCTGGGACTCGCGGTCACGCAGATCGCCGTCATCGCGACGACGTCGGCGGTGCTGATGGGCAGCGCGTCGGGTATGGGGACGCGCGATGTTTCGTCCGCAGCGTTCTTTGTTTCCGGATGCGTTTTTGCCGCCGCCGCTTTGGTGTTGTGGCTGCTGCTTCGTTTCAGCTCGAGGCTTGTCCCGGCTGCGTACTCCGGATTGGTCGCGCTTGCTGCGTCGGTTTCGCTCAGCCATGCTGCTTCGCGCATGGATCATCGCCCGCTGTTGCTGATTCTTACGGCGGCGCATCACCTGGGGATGGCGGCGTGGCTGGGGGCGCTCGCGTTTCTGTTGATCGCGCTGCGTCTCAGCCAGGGCCCGTCGGTTTCGAAGATAATGGCTGGGCGCTTTTCTGCGATGGCCTTGATTAGTGTCGCGGTCTTGGTCTTTGCCGGTGCTGGTCTTTCGTGGTTTTATGCAGGCTCGTGGCGGGGGATGTACGGGACCTCGTACGGGCTGTTGCTCTCGGCGAAGATTGTGCTGACGGCGCTGATTTTGGTTCTCGGCGGGGGGAACTTCCTGCTGTTGCGGCAGGTGAACACCGATTCGGCGCCGCTGCTTTCCCGCCTGCGACGGTTCAGCGAAGCGGAAATCGGAATTGGCTTCACGGTGATTCTTGCAGCGGCATCATTGACTGCGCAGTCGCCTTCGGTCGATGAGACTCCGCAGGACACGCTGACCGGACATCAGGTGGTCGAGCGGATGGAATGGCGCTGGCCCGGTTTCCACACGCCTGCTGTTTCGCAGCTTGCGCCGCCTACCCCACTCAGCGTCGCGGTGCGCGAGGCGACCTACACCGGAGGCAGCGCGAGCGACGCCAACGACCGCGCGTGGTCGGAATATAACCATCACTGGGCTGGCCTCATTGTCCTGGCCGCTGGGGGACTGGCGCTGATCTCGCGTTTGCCTCGTCAGCGATGGTCGCGATATTGGCCTCTGTTTTTCCTGGGGTTGTCCGTCTTTCTTCTGCTGCGTGCCGATCCTGAATGCTGGCCTCTGGGGCCGCGGCCCTTCTGGGGCAGCTTCACCGCGCCCGACGTGTTGGAGCATCGACTGTATGCTGCATTGATTGCGATTTTCGCTGTTTTCGAATGCGGCGTGCAGACTGGACGACTGCGCTGGACGCGTGCTCGCTGCGTTTTCCCACTGCTTTGCGCGGCGGGCGGCGCGCTGTTGCTGACGCACACGCACGCGCTGGGCGAAGGCACCGACGAGGTCTTCGCTGAACTCAGCCACACTCCGATCGCTGTGCTGGGAGCGGCGGCCGGATGGGGACGGTGGCTGGAGCTGCGGCTGTACGATCCCGCGGTTGCGGGCCAGGACTCGAGATCCAGGCGCGTTGCGGCGTGGGTTTGGCCCGTGTGTCTGATCCTGATCGGTTTGCTGCTGCTGAATTATCGCGAGACCTAGCGCGACCGTTCGCGGCAAAACGAACCTTGTTGGGTACTGATCGCGGGTGGTTGCTTCTTCGATAATGGAAGCGTGGGTGCTTCACGCAGAGCGGACCGGGGCAAATCCAGGCTGAGCAATTCGGCGTTGCTGACGGAGTATCTTGCGTATCTGAGGGTGGAGAAGGGTCTGCGTCCGCTTTCCTGCGAGGCTTACGAGGGCGACCTGCTGCAGTTCGCTGAGTTTCTTGAGCAGGAAAATGCTGCTCTGCTTGATGCGACGCAGGCGCTGATTGCCGGGTTTTTGGAGCATCTGGCGAAGCACAGCGTCGAGTCGCGTTCGGCAGCGCGCAAGCTTTCGTGCCTGCGCGGATTCTATCGATGGCTGCTGCTGGATAAACGCATTCACCGCGATCCGACGCTGAATCTCGAATCTCCGGCGACGTGGAAAGTGTTGCCGAAGTCGTTGGCGGTTTCTGAAGTCGACGGGATGATGGAGCGCGCGGCGCTGGCGGCGGATCATCAGCAGGCCGATGCTGTTGCTCTGCGGGATCGCGCGATTCTGGAACTGCTGTATGCCGCGGGGCTGCGTGTTTCGGAGCTGACGGGGTTGAATGTCGCCGATCTGTCGCTCGATGCCGGGCGCGCGCTGGTGCGGGGCAAGGGAGACAAGGAGCGGATCGTTCCGCTGGGGCGCGCATCGATCGCGGCGCTGGAGCGGTACCTGACGAGCGGACGGCCTGCGCTTGCCAAGAAATCGTCGAGCCGGCTTTTTTTATCGGCGCGCGGGGCGTCGCTCAGCCGGGGATGGATTTGGCATCTGGTGAAGCAAAGCGATCATGCGGCGAGTCCGCATATGCTGCGCCACAGCTGCGCAACGCACATGGTGGAGCGCGGCGCGGACCTGCGGACCGTGCAGACATTGTTAGGCCACGCTGACATTGCCACCACGCAGGTCTACACGCATCTTGCGTTGGGGCGGCTCAAGACGGTGCATCGCGAGCATCATCCTCGCGCGAAGCGAGTGGCGCCGTGACCAGCGGGGAGAAGAGGGCGCTCGTTATCCGTCAGGTTGACGAGTTTCTCGCGATGCTGGCGAACGAACGCCAGGCCAGCCCCCACACGGTCCGCGCGTATGAACGCGAGCTGCACGGGTTTGCAACGTCTGTTGTGGAGCGCTTTGGCCCGGATTGGGCGGTAGATCGAATCGAGCATCAACAGATTCGCGCTTACCTCGGCGAGTTGTACGAGCGCGGATTGTCGAAGGCTTCGGTGGCACGCGCGCTGGCGGCGATTCGGTCGTGGTTCAAGTGGCTCGCGCGCCGGGGCTTGGTGGAGCAGAGTCCGGCTGCGCTGGTGGCCACGCCAAAGCTGCCGAAGCATCTGCCGCGCGTGCCAACCATCGAGGAGATGAACCGCGTGGTGGAGAGCGCGGCGGACGATGCGGCTGCGTGGCCGGAGCGCGACCGCGTCATTTTTGAACTGCTGTATGGGTGCGGCATTCGCAACGCGGAGCTGGTCGGGATCGATCTCGGCGACATTCACTGGGCGAACGAGGCGATTCTGGTTCGTGGCAAGGGGCGCAAGGAGCGGTACGTTCCGCTGGGGGATGCTGCGGCGCAGGCTTTGCGGGTCTATCTGCCACTGCGCGAGCAGAAACTGGCGGAAGCGAGAAACGGGGCGGGGAAATCGTCACCGGCACTGTTACTCAATCTGCGGCTGCGCGGCGATGGCCGGCTCACCACTCGCAGTGTGGGACGGATCGTCAAGCACATCGCGCTCGCGCACGGGCTTCCTGCCGATGTTCATCCACATACGTTGCGCCATGCTTTTGGCACGCACATGCTGGAGGAGGGGGCCGATCTGCGCGCGATTCAGGAGTTGCTCGGGCATGAGCGGCTCTCAACGACGCAGAGGTACACACAACTGACGGTCGGGCAGGTGGCGGAGGTCTACGACCGCACGCACCCGAGAGCTAAGTAAGCCGGGAGCGAAATAACAGGAAGCAAGGCGGGGCCTGGGCAGGAGGCGAAAGTACAGGCGAAGACAAGGCGAAATGGGGAGTTATCGCCGCGATTCCTGCAGATTTTTTCATTTTCTTCTCCAATTTCGCTGGGATATTCTTGGCTTCCTATGGCTTCGACGGTCTGGAAGGGCTACATTTCGTTCGGGCTGATCTCGGTGCCGATCCGTTTGTTCGTCGCGGCGCGCGAGAGCCACATCAGCTTCAATCAAATCCACCAGGTGTGCGGCTCGCGCATCAAGCAGCAGACGTTCTGCCCGACGTGTGACCGCGTCGTCGAACGCAGCGAGCTTGTCAAAGGCTATCCCGTCGACAAGGAAAACTACGTCATCGTCTCGAACGAAGAGCTGAAGGGGCTTGAGGCGCAGTCATCGGAGACGATGGAGATCGTGCAATTCGTGAAGCTGCCGGAGGTCGATCCCCTTTACTACCAGACTTCGTACTTCAGCGTGGCCGAGGATCCGGGCCGCAAGGCGTATTCGCTGATCCACAGAGGCATGCAGGATCTGAAGCTGGGCGCGATTGCGAAGATCACGCTGCACCAGCGCGAGCAGATCGTGATGATTCGCCCGTTTGAGAAAGGCCTGGTGCTGCACACGCTTTACTACCCCGAAGAGATTCGCGCTGTCGCGGAGTACGACAACCAGCCCGACGTCGAAGTACAGAAGGCCGAGGTCGAGCTGGCAGAGCAGTTCATGAAGCAGCTGACGGGCGAATTTCATCCGGAGAATTTCAAGGATGAATACGAGGGCCGCGTGGAGCAGCTGATCGAGAGCAAGCAGGGACAGGCGCCTGCGCCGGGCAAGCAGGCGAAGAGGAAGCTGGCGCCGGTGATCGACCTGATGGAGGCACTGCGTCAGAGCATGGGGCAGGCGGCGGACACGCACATTCATGAAGTTGCGCAGACGGAGAAGAAGCCGCCGCAGCGGGCTGCGCAGAAGAAGAGAAAGACGGGTTAAGCCCGCCTGATTGCGCCCCGAGGCGCACGGCGGTCATTGGCGATCGAGAGTGGCGAGGGCCTTGTCGATGGCCACGGACACCTCGGTCGCGCGCCTCCCCCGAACGACGATCCTTTTGTTGCGCGCGTGTTCGCCGCCAGCGATGGCGATGGCCGAACGCGGCGTCACGAGCAGCTCGGCCAGAAACTCAATCAGTGCTGTATTGGCGCGCCCTTCCACGGCGGGCGCCTGCAGCGCGATTTTCAGCGCAGCGTTTTCGCCGTTGCCTAACACTCCGACGATGGCTGTGCGGCTGGCGCGTGGTGCAACGCGGACAAGGAAGCTCGCGCCCTGCGTGGTGTCCTTCACCGGAATGCGCATCGTCATTCTGCTGCGCGATCGCCGAAGAGCGCGGTTCCGATGCGCACCAGTGTTGAGCCTTCTTCAATCGCGATCTCAAAGTCGCCGGACATGCCCATGGACAGCTCGCGAAAATCGAGTCGGGGATGTTTTGCCGCAAGCTGGTCGCGTAAGGCGCGCAATTCGCGAAAACAGGAGCGAGCTATTTCCGGGTCGTCGTCCAGCGGGGCAATCGTCATCAGGCCGCGCAGGGGAACGTTCGACAAATCCGGCAGATGTTCCAGCAACGAGCGCAGTTCAGGGTCGTCCGGAGTCAGGCCTGCTTTGGTTGGCTCCGCGCTGAGCTTCACTTCGATCAGCACAGGAAGCTGCCTGCGCATTTTTCCGGCAGTGTCGTTCAGACGCTGCGCCAGGCGGAGAGAATCGACGCTGTCAATTCCATCAAAAATCTCTCCGGCACGCGCTGACTTGTTCGACTGCAAATGTCCGATCAGGTGGACTTCCGCGCCCGAGACGCCGAGCTCGCGCAGCTGGTCGCGTTTGGTTTCAAATTCCTGCACGCGATTTTCGCCGAAGAGCAGGAGCCCGGCGGCGGCCGCCTGGGCGATGGTCTCCGCGGGATGCAGCTTGGAGACGCCCATCAGCCGGACTTCCTCGCGAGGGCGGCGCGCGCGATGGCACGCGGCTGCGATGCGCTCTTCCACCCGAGTCAGGCGTTCGGCAAACGGCGTCACATTTTCATGTTAGGCGAAGGCGCTTGGCGTGACGATGTCCACAGTAACCGCGGTCCCCGGAAACTCTGTTCATTTTCCGGCAACTCTACGATTCGCAGGGCGCATCCTGGCACACAACGTACGTAACGGACTTGCCAGGAAGGGACCTATGCGCTCAGTAGTGCTGATTCGTGGATTGCTGAGGGGAATGCAACGCGAAGCACCCTGCGAGATGCTGGCGATCCTGGAGACGCAACGGGATACCGGGCAGGCAGTCTACTCCCGTTGCAGTGTGATCGACGCGCCGATGGACCTGCCCGACGGCGATTACACGGTCGCATTCGACGGCTACATAGTTGCTGCCAGGAAAGAGGCTGGCCTGTGGATTCCGGAGGACACCAGTGCGCCGGCGCACGCCGATAACAAGCCCGCAGGGGAGAAGCCCTCGTTCCAAATCGAAGACGCAGCCGAGATTCTGCCGATTCTGAAAGGCCACGTTGCCTGACGACAGGTGCGTGTCCACACGAAGAAAGCATTTTGGTCGCCGATGCTAAGCGACCGCATCCAGCAGGAGCATATTCAGTTGTTCGAGCAGCGCGTCGCGGAGGCTGTGGAGTTCCTGCACCTGTGCCTTGACGTCGACGCCTGTCACCGCGGGTTCCCACGCAGACGCAAGATCGCCGCGCGCGTGAATCTGCTGATGGATGCGGTCGATGTTTTGGAATGCGGCCGCAGCTGCGAGGGGGCTCGCTCGTTCGCTGTCGAGCCAGCGGCCTAAGCGGCAGCGGTGGGGATCGAGGGTGGGCGGCGAACGGCGCGCGCCGAGGAGAAAGGACTCCATCGCGGCGATCCAGGCGCGGTGAGCCACGGCAGCATGCAGCAGCAAACGTTTGCGCGGGGTCACGGAAGCCACGGTTGCCCAGGCTGGATCGGGGTTCCAGGCAGCGAACCATGCCGGCAAATCGTCGCCCGGCATGGGGTAAGCGATTCCGTTTCCCTGCCCATACACACATCCCAGCTGCAGCAGGAGCCGGCCATGATCGACGGTCTCCACGCCTTCGGCAATGGCCATGCGATCGAAGGCGATGGCCAGCCCGAGGACCCCTTCGAGGATGCTGAGATCTTCCGGATCGTCGAGCACGTCGTGAACGAAGCTGCGATCGATCTTGAGGGTGTTGACGGGGAGGCGCTTGAAGTACGTGAGCGAGGAATATCCGGTGCCGAAGTCATCGAGAGCGATGGAGACACCGATCTCACGGCAAGCGGCCAGCACATGGGATACCTCGGCGACATCATGCAGGGCGTTGGTCTCAAGCACCTCCAGCTCCAGACGGGAGGGGGGAATGCCTGGATGAGCAGCGAGCAGGGAGTGCAGGCGATCGATGAAATCGGGCTGCTGCAAATGATGGGCGGCGATGTTGACGCTGACAGGAATCGTGAGTCCACTCGCTTCCCAGCATTCCAGCTGCGACAGCGCGTGGTCGATGACCCACTCGCCGATGTCGTCGATGAGGGGGTGATTCTCAATGACGGGGAGAAACAAGGCGGGCAGCAGCCGGCCGCGAGTGGGGTGGTTCCAGCGAATCAGAGCCTCCGCGCTCATCAGCTTGCCGGTGCTCATGTTGACGCGCGGCTGGTAATACAGAACAAATTCATTGGCGGTGAGGGCGCGGCGGATTTGTTCGAGGTCTTCGTGGAAGGTGCGGATGTTGATGTCGTGGGCGGGATCGAAGATCTGGTAGCGATTCTTGCCCGCGAGCTTGGACTGATACATGGCCTGTCCGGCCTGGCGCAGCAGTTGGTCGGCATCGATCTGCTCGGTCTGGGGATAAAAGACCACGCCGATGCTTGCGGATACCTGAACGCTGGCTTCGCCGCACATTTCCGGCTGCGCGGCGCAGGCGAGAAGGTTGTCGAGAACAGGCCCGGCGGCGTCCAAAACCGGCAAATCGAGCAGGACCGCTACAAACTCATCGCCACCGATGCGAGCCAGAGTGTCGGACTCGCCGAGAACCTTCTTCATGCGGCGGGCCACTCCCATCAGCAGCTGGTCCCCGGCATCCTGGCCATAGTTGTCGTTGACTTCGCGAAAGCCGTCGAGGTCGATGCAAGCCACGGCGAGGATTTGTCCGTGACGATGCGTCTGGGCCATGGCCTGCTGCAGGCGATCGGTGAGCAGTACTCGATTGGGCAGATTGGTGAGGGCATCGAAATGCGCCATGTGCTCGAGGCGGCTCTCCTGCTCCCGGGTTTGCGTGACATCGGAAAAGAGGGCCACGTAATGCTGCACGCGGGACGAGCGATCGTAGACCGCGTTGATGGTGAGAGTCTCCGGAAAGATCCTGCCGTCTTTGGCTTGGTTCCAGACCTCGCCCGACCAGCTCCCGTTCTCCAAAAGGGCCCTCCACATATCGCGATAAAACTCTTCGCTCTGCCGGCCGGATTTCAGGATGCGGGGATTGCGGCCCAGGACTTCCGCGCGGGTGTAGCCGGTAATGTGGGTGAACATCTCGTTCGCGTCGAGGATCGCGCCCTGCGGATCGCAGATGAGGATACCCTCGCGCGCGTTGGTGAAGACGCTGGCCGCCAGCTGCAACTGCTCCTTGTCCTTTTTCTGCTGGGTAATGTCCTCGGTAAAGATGACGATGCCGCCGATGTCTCCATCCGCGACGCGCCAGGGGTGAATCTCCCAGCGGAGCCACTGGATCGAAAAATCCTCACGAACGAAGCGGTCCTCATCGCAATAGAGGTCTTCGCCGGCCAGCGCACGGCGATGCATGGCTCGCCATCGCTCCGGGATTTCCGGGATGATTTCGTAGTGAGAGCGGCCGACGATGTCGAAGGGGCCGACCCTGTAATCCTCACGCCAGCGCCGGCTCACTGCGACGTAGCGCATCTCGCGATCGAACATGGCCAGCGCCGCCGGGGCATATTCGATAAAAAGATGGAGCAGTTCGGAGTTCTCAGTCAGCTTCAGCCGGGGTTCAAGGGGGGCTTTGCAGTCGTCCGTGAGCATACTCGGTCCGCCTGTCGGAGCATACCCATCGGGAGCCGTACCGAGTCAAGACTTATCTAAGTTGTAGAAGCGCCATTCAGCGTCGGGTAACTTGGTCGACGAAGCTAAAGTTATGCGGGTTGGTCCCGTTACCGCCCGGGCCCGGCGCGCAACGTCACCATTTGGCATCATTTCCGATGTTTTCGGCTTCGTGAACAGCCCTGCAACTTTCCCAATTTGGGACGAACCACTCAAGCTACTGTTTTTCAACTGATTGCAATCCCGGCGCCTTCATACTGAAAACGGGCAACCATTCGAAATACCGTGGTGAAGTTGATAGGGTAAAGAGGAGGTGTTGCGGTTGATGTCGCTTGAAGTGCCATCCGTGGTCCGTTTCAATTTGGAAGAATTGCGCCGCGCAGTTCTGTCTCCGCCGCCGCGCATCGCCGTCTTTGACTGCGATGGCACGCTGTGGGACGGCGACGCCGGCCTGGGGTTTATGACCTGGTCGATGGAGGCGGGCGTGCTTTCCCGCGACGCCAGCGACTGGATCGACGCCCGCCACCGGCTCTACAGGCAGGGCGAAGTCTCTGAGCTGCAAATTTGCGGCGAGATGGTGCAGGTCTACGCGGGCCTGCGCGAAGACGAGCTGCGCCGCGCGGCTGCCCGCTACTTTGCGACGCACGTGGAAGCGCAGATTTTTCCTGAGATGCAGTCTATGGTCGCCGACCTGCGCGGGGCAGGCGCCGACCTGTGGGCCGTCAGCTCCACCAACAACTGGGTCATCGAAGAGGGCCTGCGGCGTTTCGGCATTGGCCCCGAGCGCACCATGGCCGCGGCTGTCCGCGTGCACGATGGCCTGATCACCAGTGACCTCGTCGACGTCCCCACGGACGAAGGCAAGGCCGTAGTGCTGCGCCGCGTCGGCCTTGCGCGCCCCGACGTGGTTTTCGGCAACTCCATCCACGACGCCGCGATGCTGGAGATAGCGGCGCGCGCGTTCCCTGTGAACCCCACGCCGGCGCTGGTGGAGATCGCCGCCAGACGCGGCTGGAGGATCTTCTACCCGGAAGCTGTGCTGGCGGACCACACTAAATAGTGAAGAAAACCCAGTCATGAAAAGCCAGTCGTGAAAATCGCATCGCTGCAGCCGAGCATCAGCCTCGTCCTCGATGAGCTCGGCTGTCTCGATGCGCTCGTGGCCTGCACCCGCTATTGCCTCGCCGCGGTGCCGGCGCTGCGCGGGCGCGGTCTGACCGTCGTGCGGGATTCCTGGTCCACGGGTGCGGATGAGCTGCTCGCGGTTCGTCCGGATCTCGTTATTGCCTCAGTCCCGTATCGCAACGAATCGCTGGCGGCAATTCTGAAGGCGGGTTGCCCGGTACTCACGCTTGCGCCTCACTCGCTCGCCGACATCGAGCAGGACATTCGGCTGATCGCGATGGTTACCGGAGCGGGAGTTCGGGCGGAGGAGATTATCGGCGGGATGAGGGCGGCTGTGGATGAGGTGCGACGCCGAACTTCCGTCGTGGCTCACAATCCGCTGGTCTACTGCGAAGAATGGGGCAAGCCGCTGATCCACTCGCAGCTCTGGGTTCGTGAGCTGGTCGAAGCTGCGGGCGGGGTTTTTCTGGGGGAACCGGGTTCGGTCACGACCGCCGAAGCAGTCGCCGAGGCCGATCCTGACGTCATCCTGGCGGCCTGGTGCGGCGCTGGCGATCGGGTTCCGCTGGAAAAGCTCGCCGTGCGCCCTGGCTGGGAGCGGATCCGCGCCATCCGCGACGGCCGGCTCTACTGCATTGATGACGAGCTGCTGAATACTCCTGCACCAACTTTGGTGCAGGGCCTGCGGGCCATCGCCAATGTCCTTCACCCTGACCTTTTCGGTACTACCGGGGGAATTCGCGCCCTCGACCCGAGTCGATCCACAACCGGCTGCGTCTAAACTATGGGACAGATGGGGGATACAGCCCAAATCGGCA
>Ga0181535_10005677_pt1 | contig 13242 bp, 6 predicted proteins | sample PEATcosm2014_Bin_44_FD_119774 | JGI IMG/M metagenome (GOLD analysis project Ga0181535, IMG submission 119774) | Peatland microbial communities from MTU Mesocosm Facility, Houghton, MI, USA - PEATcosm2014_Bin17_30_metaG | ecosystem: Environmental > Terrestrial > Soil > Wetlands > Peat | place...
TAACGCCCCGCCGTCCTTGGCCCGCGCGCGTAACAAACATACGCCCCGATGGTCAGCATGAAAAACAGCCCGCTCAACACGTCCTTGCGCTCGGCCACCCACGCCACCGATTCCACCCGCAGCGGATGGATGGCAAACACCGCCGCCACAAACGCGCAGCGCCAGGTTGCCCCCGTCATCCGGCGCAAAATGAGGAAAAGCGCGATCACGGTCGCCGCGTGAAGCAGGACATTGGTCAGGTGATGTCCGCCGGGATGGAGTCCATATATTTGACAATCCAGCATGTGGGAAAGCCAGGTCAGCGGATGCCAGTTTTCGGCGTGAACTCCCCCGGCCCAAACCAGCCCTTGACCAGTCAACCCTTGGGCCACCACCGGATTCCCATAAACATAATCATTGTCGTCAAAATTGATGAACTCGTGGTTCAGGGTCTGGCCGAATACGGCGAAAGTAATCGCGGCCAACGCCAGACAAATCCCCCAACTCCGTCCGCAGAGGATTTTGGGCTTGGGATGTTCGTATGTTGGAGCGGCCATTTGCGGCAAGATGGGGGATATTGATTATTGATGCAAGGGAAGTCCCGCCTGGTAGCGCTTAAGTTCACCGGCAAAACGCGCGGCAAGGCTTTCCTGTCCGGCGGCGCGGGCCGCGTCAATGGCCTGTTGCGCGGTTTGCACCGCTTCCGGGAACTGTCCGGTTTCGGCCAGGGCGGCGGCAAGAGTATGAAGCATCAGCGGATTTTTTCCGGCCGCCGACCCATTGGCCTGGCGCGCCAACTGGAGCGCCATTTTGCCGTCCCGCAACGAAGCTTGCGGGGCGGTGGCGAGAAGCCATGCGAGATTGCTTTGCGCGCCCGGATCGTCGGGACTCAGTTGATAAGCGCGTTGCAAATGTTGCAAGGCTCCCGCGAAATCCCCCTTTTGCAACAAGGCGCCGCCCAGGCTGCTGTGGGCCTGCCAATAGTCGGGCGCGATTTGCAAAGCGCGCCGCAAAAACGGGATCGCCTCATCCACCCGCCCCCGCTGCAAGAGGGCGCTGGCGAGATTGTTAAGCGCCCGCGGATGGCTGGGATTGAGTTGCAGCGTGATGCGGAATTGGGCAAGGGCGTCGTCCACCCTGCCCTTTTGCAGGAGGGAATTGCCGAGATAAAGATGGGCATCGGCGGCGGCAGGATTGATCTGAATCGATTTCTGCAAATGGTCAATCGCGTTGTCCCACTCGCCCTTTTGCGAAAGGGCCACGCCCAGATCGAACTGCGCCGCAGCCAATTCCAGCTTGCTCCGCAACGCCTTTTCGAGATGCTTTATCGCCTGATCGACCTCGCCCTTTTGCAGGAAAATATCGCCCAAACTGTAATCAGCCTCGGCGTAACCCGGATCGATTAGCAGGGTTTTTTCGTTTTCGGCCACGGCCTCGTCCACCTTGCCCGCTTGAAAAAACGCGTCGCCGAGATTGTGGTGCGCGGTGGCGTAGTTGGGCTTTATTAGCAACGCTTTTTGAAACTGGACGATGGCTTCGTCCGCCTTGCCTTGTCGCAAGAGTACGCTGCCGAGATTGTTGCGGACATTGGGATAATCCGGCTCGAGCCGCGCCGCCTCCTGGTAGCAGGCGCCGGCGCTGTCCAACCGTCCGTTCCGCATATAGAAGGTGCCCAAATTGTAATAGGCCAGTTCATTGTCCGCCGTGCAGGCAATGGTGTGCCGCCAGAGGGTTTCGCTATTTTGCCAATAAACGGTTTGCGTCCAGGCGCAGAGCATCAGATTGCCGATCAGCCCCGCGCCGAACACGGCGGGGATGGCCGGATTGACGCGCCATTTGGCGCACCACTCCGCCGCCATCCAGCTTATTGCCAGATAGAGACCGATCTGCGGCAGGTAGGTGTAACGATCCGCATGGGCCTGGTTTCCCACCTGCACGATTCCCACCACCGGCAGCAACATCACCAGATACCAAAGCCATCCCGTCAGCAGCCAGGGCGACGCCGACCGGGCCTTCCAAACAATGGCGGAAAGCACAACCAACAAAATTACCGCCCCGGCCGCTTCCGCCCCCGGTATTCCATGGGCCGGGAACGGATAAAGCACCGCCAAATTGGCCGGCCAGACCATCTGCCGGAGATAAATCACGCCCGCCGCCGCCACATTCTCCAGGCGCGCCGGCAACGAATACGAGCCGCCTGAACGAATAACGCCGTGCTGCGCCCAAAGGGTTGCGGCGCATGAAATGGCGGAAAGCGCAAACAGGGGCAGTTTTTCCAGCAGCAATTTCCCGGTCGATTCCTTGCGCTGCAACGGCCAGCGATCCAGCAACAGAAGCACCACCGGCAGCGTGACCAGCATCGGCTTGCACATCAACCCCAGCGCAAACAGAAGCGCGACCAGCCCATAACGCCCCGCCGACCTTGGCCCGCGCGCGTAACGGACATACGCCCCGATGGTCAGCATGAAAAACAGCCCGCTCAACACGTCCTTGCGCTCGGCCACCCACGCCACCGATTCCACCCGCAGCGGATGGATGGCAAACACCGCCGCCACAAACGCGCAACGCCAGGTTGCCCCCGTCATCCGGCGCAGAACGAGGAAAAGCACGATCACGGTCGCCGCGTGAAGCAGGACATTGGTCAGGTGATGTCCGCCGGGACGGAGTCCATATATTTGACAATCCAGCATGTGGGAAAGCCAGGTCAGCGGATGCCAGTTTTCAGCGTGAACTCCCCCGGCCCAAACCAGCCCTTGACCAGTCAACCCTTGGGCCACCACCGGATTCTCATAAACATAATTATCGTCGTCGAAATTGACGAACTCGTGGATCAGGGCCTGGCCGAACACGGCGAAAGTAATCGCGGCCAGCGCCAGACAAATCCACCAACTCTGTCCGCAGAGGATTTTGGGCTTGGGATGTTCGTAAGTTGGAGCGGCCATTTTGTGAAAGATGGTTTTTATGACGACCGCCTAATGCAACGGAAGCCGCCCTTCGTATCTTTTTAATTCCTCATTCAAATGAGCCACGGCGTCTTGTTGCCCGGCCGCCTGAGCCAATGCGATTGCCTGCCGGACGGTGCGCGCAGCTTCGTCAAATTGGCCGGTCTCGGCATAGGCAGCCGCCAGGGTATGAAGAAAAAACGGATTTTGGCTCCCGGTTGATTCATTGGCCTTTTGCGCCAGGTTCAAGGCCCGCCTGCCATCCCGCAACGAGGCTTGCGAAGATGTGGCCAGGATCCAGGCGATGTTATTCTCCAGCGCGGGATCGTTCGTTTTAATATCGAGCGCGGTCTGGTATTGGGAGAGCGCGTCGTCCTGCCGCCCCTGCCGGAAGAAGGCGATGCCGAGATTCTGGTGCGCGTCGGCATAGGCCGGTTTGGTTCTCACGGCGGATTCGTAATGGGCGATGGCGTCGTCAATTTTGCCCTGACGATAAAGACAGGCGCCAAGGCCGTTATGCGCCTCCGGGAAATCGGGGCTGATTTCCAGCGCCTTTTGGTATTGCAGCATCGCCTCGTCCATCCGCCCCATGTGAACAAAATTATTGCCCAGATTATTGTGCGCCTCCGCGTTGTCCGGTTCGATTTCCAATACTTTTTGGTATTGCGCCATGGCCTCATTCATGCGGCCCGTTTGAAGAAAACTATTGCCAAGATTCAAGCGGGTTTGGACATCTTGCGGATCAATCGCCAGCGCTTTTTCATATTCGGAGACGGCCTCGTCGGTCCTGCCTTGCCTGGAAAGGGCCAGCCCCAGATTCCGGCGCGCCTCCATGTTGTCCGATTTGATGGCCAGCGATTTTTGAAACTGCGCAATCGCCTCATCCATTTGACCGCGCCGCGCAGAATCGGCGCCGAGGTCCGCCCAAGCCAGCCAACATTGCGGATTCCGCCGGAGGGTCGTTTGCCAGAGTGTTTCTGAATTGGCATACATTTTACACTGTTCCCAAGTCAATGCGCCCAGTGTCAGGAGAAGCAGCGCCGCCCACACCGGACGGCGGATAGAGGCGCCCGCCAGGGCAATCGGCGCAATCATGGCAAAGTATTCCCAATGATCCGCCACCAGCGAGTAGCGCATAAAATAGACGTTCAGAAATCCGAGAATAGGCAGGAGCATCACCACAAAATAGGCCAGCCCGAAAAACAAGTCTTTCCCCCAACCGCGCCAAAAACGCCAGCACGCGCCAAACGCGGCCGCCAATAAAAAGAGCGGGATGAAGTCCAAAAAAACAGGCGAGCCGATACGCCAACGCGGATAAACAAAGGCGAGGTTCAACGGGAGAACCGCCTTGTAAAGATAAAACCACACCGCCCCGCCCGCGACAGCCAACCGCGACCCAAAACCGTCGGTCCGGATGATATCGTGCCCGATGGCGCGGTGATCATGAAACCACACCGTCACCGAACACATGACGGCGGCCATCAGGAAGAACGGAAGGACTTGCCGAAAATCCTTCCAACCCAACTTCCCATGCCGCCACCAATGAATGAGCAGCAAAACCACCGGCAAGGGAGCCGCCGCCGTTTTGCTGAATAGCGCCAGCGCGAATCCGCCCAACGCCATCCCATAGAAACGCCGTTCGCCCGTATCCGTCCAGTTTAGCCAAAACAGAAGTGTGCCCAGGTAAAAGAGCATCGACAGAGTGTTTTTATCCTCGGATATCCACGCCACCGATTCCACGTTGACGGGATGCAAGGCGAAGATGGCGGCAGCCAGGGCCGCCCCGGGGATTTTCAATTTTTGGAGCACGCGCCAAAGCAAAATCGCGCTGCACACATGCAGCAGGACATTGACCAGGTGGTAGCCCAGCGGATTATTCCCCCAGAATTGCCATTCCAGCCACAACAGGCTGGCATTCATCGGATAATAATCCTGCAAGGATGTCGCGAACCAGATACGGCCCAATGCCCCGGCGCCTCGGAAGTCGAGGCTTTTGATCAGGGGATTATCCGTCAAAAATTCGTCATCATTCCAGATGAACCCGGCATGCCAGACCGGTTGATACGCGATCATGGTCAAAACCAGGATAAACAATCCGAACAACCAGACTGTGCGCAACGGAACAAGCGCTTTCCCATCGGCCCCATTCAAATCAATTTTCATGGCAGCAGGAGCATGGCGGCTGGTTATGAAAAGTCATCATTCCAGATCATTTCCGCCTGATCGCGAATGGGTTCAAATCGTCCGGATGCAAAATGCCCTCGCGCAGCAATAGTCTGGACAGATAAAGGAGTTGATCCGAGTTCGGCTCCAGACGCAGGCCGCGCAGCAAAATCGCCCCCGCCCGGCTTGGAGTGGGCGTGCGCAAACTCGCCTGAACGGCCAGGTCCGCATAATAGGCGGGCGACCAGTCCAAATCTCCGGATCGATAGCCGGGCATTGAATCCAACGCGTTCTTTATGCGGTCGATGGCAGCCTGGCTGGAGGGGTCGGATCGCAATTGATATTCGGCTGTCGCAAGTTCGCGGGCAAGGGTATTGGTCGCGGCACTGGGAGGAGTATAAACGCCGAAACTTTTGTTTGTCCCCTGCAAACTGCACAACATGGCGTGGTTATTCATCGTGAGCGGTCTGACCGGCCCGCGCCCCATGTAATGGGCGTAACAAACGTGCAGATAATTGAGCATGTCGGCATTGGCGGAGCCTTGGCCGTTATCAAATATTGTTTTCAACGCCGGCGGATCCAGTTTGGCCAAGTCGTCATTGTCCTTGTCCGTGGCCAGTTGCATCTGCCATGTCCGCTCGTCAAATCTCTGAAGGCGGAAAACGCCAATGCGGTGGAGGTAGAGGTAAAAGGCCCGGGGCGCCGCGTATTCAAGAATCGGATAATCATCCCTCTGCATCGGACCGGGGCCGGGGATGGCGAAGGCCGTCCGCTGCGAAGCCATGCGGCGCGCCAGAATGGCTTCCGGACTTTCAAGGCCGATGGTGGCCAGGTTTTTACGCGCCCGCTCTATCTTGAAAGCTTGCGCAAAAACCTCCGTGCCGGACCGCCAGGGCGTGCCGGATCCCAATACGATCACGTCCCCTTCCCCTGCGTCCCAAATCTCCATTTCCGGGAATACCGACTCGAATGTCCGAAGAACCATGTCAATGGTTGGATCATCCATTTCGTAAGTGTGAAACCATTGGACCATGATGCCGCCCGGCTTGAGCCGGTTGGCGGCCAACTGGTAAAACTCCCGGGTAAAAACGCTGGCCACCCCGATCATCCATGGGTTGGACGGCTCGGAAATGATCACGTCGTACTGGCTGGAGCTGAGTTTTAATGCCGTGCGCGCATCCTCATCGTAAATCCGCGTGCGGCTGTTGGTCAGAACCCCGTTATTCCAAGGCGTGAACAATTGGGCCGCCCGGAGAACAGGCCCGCAATTCTCCGCCACAGTCAAATGTTCAATGGGATAGTTCAAAACCGCCCCGGCGGTGATGCCGCTGCCCATGCCAAAACAAAAAACATCCTTGCTGTCAGGTTTCGCGATTAATGGCAGGTAGGCGAGCATGAGCTGGGTGGAACCGTCGCCGGTGGATGACGCGTCCACTTTGCCATTAACGCGCAAACTGCGTTCGTTGCTCCCTTTGACCTTTTCAACCGAGACGGTCGCATCCGCCGCATCTTCGTAGAAGTCCAGATGCACCAAATTCTGCCGATCTCTGAGCGAGTCGTAGGAGAAGTTCATGTCGCTCATCCGGAACACGCCCGCGCTCAGTATGTAACGCCAGCCGTCCGCGTCGTGCGAGGAAGCGATCAACAGAAAAATGCCGACCGCCACGCCGGCCGCGATCACCAGCTTTTTGCGGCTGGCCAAAGAGATGACAACCGCCGCAACCACCAAAAGCCAGGCCAAGGTCGTGAACGACCCGCGCAAACCGATCTGCGGCATCAGCACAAAGCCGGTCAATAAAGACCCGCACACCGCCCCCACCGTGTTCCATGTCAGAAGGCGGCCTATGCGGTTTCCGAGCAGATCGGACGTCTCGGAGGCCGCGCGCATGCATAATGGCAGCACCGAGCCTAAAACGGCCGCAGGCAGGCCAAGGACGCAAATTGAAACCACCGCCACAAAGGTTTCAAAAAAACGGTAGCCCATCAGATTCCGGTTTAATCCGCTCTGGGCGGTGAGATAAACGGAAACAAGATTCTCGATGTTGAACACCACCAGGCCAATGGTCAGCGCGCCGGTCATGAGTAGAATCGCGGCGGTGGCTTCTCCTCGAAACCGCTTGCGACTAGGCGAGGCAATCAGCGCGCTTCCAACGCTTATCCCCAAAATAAACGCCACGAGCACAATCGCGAATACCTGCAAGGATGCCCCGAAAATAAGACACAAACAGCGCGACGCCAACACTTCCAACCCCATCGACACCGCCCCGGTGATCGCCACCATCACGCAAGCCCGGTGAAAGGCCACGAGGCCGGGTCCGGGCGCCCCCGTCGTCGATTCAAGTTCCGCCGCAGCCGGTTTGTCTTTTGCCGCCTTTCCTGATTGGGAGCTTCCAAGAACAATGGCTGTCACCCCCACGGCCAGATTGACCAAGGCGCTCCAGTTCATGGTGGTTCGCAGACCCAGCCATTCCACCAGCCAAAATCCAGTCAGCCCCGCCCCACAAACCGCGCCGAAACTGTTCACGGAATAAAACCGCGCCGACCTCCGCCCCGCGTCCGGCATGGTCCGTTGCAGCCAGGCGGCCAGAATGGGAAGCGTGCCGCCCATCAAAATCGTGGGTCCCAGCAACAGGCCCATGGCTAAGAAGCCCTTGAGCAGCAGCAGCGCCCCGGATTGATTCAGAAGATGAGAGCCAGCGGCGGTAAACACGCTGTCCGTCGCCCCGTAGAGAAGGGAAAAGAGCAATGCGTAAACCCCGATCGTGATCTCAATGCAACCGTAAATTGCCAACGGATTCCGGGCCTGGTCCGCCTTGCGTCCGAATAACTTGTTGCCCAAAGCCAGTCCTCCCATGAATACGGCAAGCACCACGGTTTGCGCTTGAATCGTGCTGCCAAAAAGCAACGCCATGTATTTCGACCAAATTACTTCGTAAACCAGGGCGGTCGCGCCGGAGCAGAAGAACAAGATTAGGATGGGCATAAATGGTAAACTGTTTCTATTAAGAGCAACCGGGCGGTTTCTGTCGATGCTTATTTCCTTTCCGGCCTGTCTTCCTTTCCCAAAACCGCATTAACGTCTAAAGGATGTTTTAGCAGGAAACTTGTGTCCGCGGCGGCGTTCTCATGCGAGAATGGGCGCGTGACTGTTAAAACGGAACCAGCAAAAAAAGCCGCCCAGCCGAATCTTCGCCTGCGCATCACCGCCACGGCCGAAACCATCGTGCGCAAGGGACACCCCTGGGTCTTCGCCCAAAGCGTCCGCTCGCAAAACCGTCCGGGCGCGACCGGCGAACTGGCCGTCATCTTTGACCGGGCCGACCGCTTCCTCGCTATTGGTTTGTATGACGCGGAATCGCCCATTCGCGTCCGCATTCTGCACGCGGGCAAGCCCCGGGCGATTGACCCGGGCTGGTGGCGGGAACAGGCCGGCGCCGCCTTCGCCCGGCGCAATGGTTTATTTGACGCACAGACCACCGGGTTCCGCCTCATCAACGGGGAAAACGACGGCTGGCCGGGGCTGGTGCTGGATCAATACGACTCCACCCGCGTGCTCAAACTTTACAGCACCGCCTGGCTGCCGCGGCTGGCGGAAATGGCGCGATTGCTTGAAGGCGAAAACCGCCTGGTTTTGCGGCTCAGCCGCAACATTCAAAAAGAGGCCCACGACGAGTTTGGCCTGGACGACGGCACGATTCTGCACGGCGACCCGTTGGACGGCCCGGTGGTTTTTCTGGAAAGCGGATTGCGCTTTGAGGCCGACGTCCTGCGCGGGCAAAAAACGGGATTCTTCCTCGACCAGCGGGAGAACCGGCGCAACGTTGAAACCTTGTCGAAGGACCGTTCGGTGTTGAATTTATTCAGCTATTCCGGCGGTTTCTCCCTTTACGCCGCGCGCGGGGGGGCCGGCCGCGTTTGCAGTCTCGACATCAGCGAACACGCCCTGGCCGCCGCCCGGCGGAATTTTGCCCTGAACCAGGAACATCCCGCCGTGGCCCGCTGCCGCCATGAAACCATTCAGACCGACGCGTTCCAGTGGTTGCGCCAAAACACCTGGGAACGCTTCGACATGGTGGTGCTCGACCCGCCTTCGCTGGCTAAAAAAGAATTGGAAAAAACGGACGCGATGGCGGCCTACACCAAGCTGATCGAAGCCAGTCTGGCGCGGGTCAACCCGCGCGGCATTCTCGTGGCCGCGTCCTGTTCCGCCCACATTTCAGCCGGGGAATTCTTTGGCCTGGCCCGCGACGCCGCACGCCAGTCCGGCCGGAAATTCGACGAACTGCGCACGACCGGCCAGCCGCCCGATCACGCCGCCACCTTTGCCGAAGGCGAATATCTCAAGTGCATTTACTTCAGCCTTTCCGACTGACCGGGATTTCTGGCGGCGAGGAGAGAGGGGGCGGAGCTTTTTTGCCTCATTGAGGCTCCCCTGATCTTTGTGATATTTGCGTTTGTCGCTAATATCAACTGAGGCGGGCTCCGCCGGACGCCAATTGAGCACCGGAAATCGCGTGAGCTTTGCCTGTTTGCTTTGTCTCTATGTATGGGGCGGCAGCGATTGTGGCCCCCAATTGAATAGAAGCAAATGACGGTAAATCAAACTGGGATCCGGGTTTTGAATCTCTTGAAAAGATCGCTTGGGCACAGCCATCTCCCGGTGGTTCTTGCGATTGGGGCGGTACTGGTGATGTTACCCGCCTTGAAGACCGGCTTTGGGTTGGACGACCTGCTTCAGCGGGTCGTCGAACTCAAACCCAGCCAGTTGCCGCCGCGAATGCACGAGACGGGCATGCTGGCTCCGGATTCCGGCAGTCTCGGCACGGTGCTCTGCGACCTTTTCCCCGGCTTCTCCAACCGGGATCCCCAATGCGTGGCCCTGGCCAAAAGCCACGGCATTCTGCCGTGGTGGGCAGCGGACAATTTTAAGGTGCGTCTTTGGCGGCCAGTCACCGCGTTCACCCACTGGCTAGATTACCGGCTTTTTCCAGACTCGCCGGTGTTGATGCATGCCGAAAACATCGCCTGTTTTGCGGCCATCGTGTTTCTCGTCACTATTGTTTACCGGAAGCTGATGGGGGCGGGTTGGGCCGCCGGACTGGCGGCATTGTTGTACCTGTTGGATTGCAATACGTATTTTCCGGTGGCGTTCATCGCCAACCGCGGCTTCATGCTGTCATTGTTCTTCGGTCTATTGTGTCTTTATGAACATCATCAATGGCGTTCCACAAAGTCGCGTTCAGGATTGGTGTTGTCTGCCCTGTTCCTCGCGCTTTCCTTGTTGGCGGATGAAGGCGGCGCTTCCACTTTTGCCTTCATTCTCGCGTATGCGCTGACGCTCGAACCGGGTTCTTTTCGCAACCGCGCGCTGACGATTTTGCCTTCGATTCTGGTGATCGTTCTGTGGCGGACCATCTACACGCTTTCCGGGTTCGGTGTGTTCCATTTGGGTATTTACATTGATCCTTCCAGCGAGCCGCTCCAGTTTGCGCTGGCAGTGATCCCCCGGACCATCGCCATGCTCGGAGGCCAGCTTACCGGCGTGCCGCCGGATTTTTTGATCGCCGTTAATCCTTTGTTGCAGTCAAAGATCATCGCCTGTTATGGCGCGGCCATTGTCGCAACTTTGATCGTGTTTCTTCCCCTCCTGCGCAGGAACAGAATCGCCGCATTTTGGTTTGCCGTCATGGTTCTCGCCGTCATTCCGGCGGCAACCGTAGTGCCATTGTCCAAGAATCTTGGTTTTGTGGCCGTGGGAGCTTATGGACTGATCGCCAGTTTCGTTGCCGGCCTGATTATGCGGCCAAGCTGGTTGCCGGAAAGGTTGCCCTACCGAATCCTGGCATGGGCAGCTTGTGTGCTGCTGATTCTGGCGCATGTTCCGGGAGCAATCGCCGGCAGAGTCGTAATGGTTAGAGCCACCCCTCTCGTTTTTAATTTGTTGGAAGGCGCTGTCAGTCTCGGCGATTCACCGGACGCGGAAAACAAGAATGTGATCGTCGTCAATTCACCCTGCCCGCTCACGGGGATTTGTGTGCCTGCTTACAAAGCGTATTACCACCGGCCACTGCCAAAGACATTGCGGGCGCTGGCGCCGGGTTGCACAAGCCTCGACGTCCAGCGGACCGATGACAAAACGCTGGTAATTCAATCCAAAGCGCCGAACCTATTCTCCTGCGACGATGTCGGCCCGATCCATTTGGCGTACCTCTGCAGGTTTGGCAACTTCATAGGCGACCCCCAATGCAAAAAAGGCGACCGCTACGAGCTTGGCGGCCTCACGGTGGAAGTTTTGGAATCGGACGCATCGGGTCTGGCTTCCCGCGTTGCTTTCCGGTTCGACACCTCGCTGGATTCGCCCGATTTCGACTGGATCCAGTTCGACTGGCGAACAGGGCGCCAACTCTTCAAAATTCCGGCCATTGGACAGAGCGTCACCCTACCCGGCCCGACCCGCCAATAATTGCCAAATCCTTCAGGCAAACGCCCAGCAAATCAAAAAAATTAGTTGGCTGCTTTTCCCGTTGGCGGACATTAATTAATGGATGAATGACGCGACTGACATGGATTTATTGCGGGAATATGCCGACCGGCATTCCGAGAGCGCCTTTGCCGCCCTGGTTTCGCGCCATGTAAACCTGGTTTATGCCGCCGCGTTGCGGAAAACCGGCAGTCCTGACGCTGCCGAGGAGATTACGCAGGGCGTGTTCATCATCCTCGCGCAAAAAGCCGGACGCATCGCCCCAAAAACCATTTTGCCCGGCTGGTTGTATCAAACTGCCCGGTTGACGGCGTGCAGCTTCTTGAAAAGCGAAGCCCGGCGCGCCCGACGCGAACAGGAGGCTTATATGCAAACCGAACCCGGCACCACCGCGCTGGATGAGACTTGGACACAACTCGCGCCGCTTTTGGAAGATGCGATGGGACAATTAGGTGAAAAAGAGCGTGACATGGTCGTGTTGCGGTTTTTTGGCAACAAAAGTTTTCCCAAAATGGCAACGGCTTCCGGCCTCAGCGAAAATGCGGCGCAGAAACGCGTCCATGGCGCGCTGGAAAAGCTGCACCGTTATTTTGCCAAGCGGGGCGTTTCCTCCACCACGGCCATCATTGCTGGCGCGTTTGGCGCCAATTCCGCCCAAGCCGCCCCTATCGGGCTGGCAAAATCCGTGGCTGCAATCGCAATTACGAAGGGAGCGGCCGCCGGCACTTCAACCTTAACCCTGATCAAAGGAGCATTGAAACTTATGGCATGGACAAAAGCGAAAATGGCAATTGTATCTGGCGCGGCCGTTTTGCTCACCGTTGGAACAACCACCATCACAGTCAAAGAAATTCAGGCGCACAAAACTTATCCGTGGCAGGTTGGGTCGCTTAGCTGGGAGGAGTTTTTGAAGACGCCGCTGCAGGTCAGGATTCTATCCACAAAATTTCCCAATGACCTCGGCGCCGGTGGACAAGAATCGAGTGATGAGGGCAAAGAATCCAAGTTCATAGGAATTAAAGCAACCTTCCCGACAATTATTCAAACCGCATTTCAAGTTAAGTATTCAGATCGGATCGTCTATCAGGCTGAATTGCCACAAGGCGAATATGATTTTATTGCCAATTTACCTCACGGTTCGCCAGCGGCCCTGCAAGAGGAAATAAAAAACAAATTTGGCTTGGTCGGGACATTTGAGACGGTGGAAACAAACGTTTTCCTTCTCAAAGTCAAATCTCCGAATCCGTCCGGACTTAGACCCAGCACAACAACACCTGGCTCAACCAGGACCTGGCCCAGTAAAATCTTGTGCGATGGCGGAGCCATTTCCGCTTTGGCCATGCAATTGGAAATCGGTCCCTTGAAAATTCCTGTGATTGATCAAATAGGCCTGAAGGGCACTTTTGATTTCGATTTGGAATGGGATGAGCGTTCCAATCCCGACAGTTTGAAACAAGCCCTGCTCGCTCAACTCGGCCTTGAGCTTGTTCCCAGCCACGCACCCATTGAAATGCTGGTTGTGGAAAAGGAGAAATAAATTGTCTGGTTTTCGGCTTGGGCGGACATATACAAGTGGTTATTACCATGAAATTAAGGCGGGCCTTTACTTTGGTGGAACTGCTGGTGGTCATTGCCATCATCGCAATTCTGGCCGCGCTCCTGCTGCCGGCCCTGTCA
>Ga0181535_10005678_pt1 | contig 13241 bp, 10 predicted proteins | sample PEATcosm2014_Bin_44_FD_119774 | JGI IMG/M metagenome (GOLD analysis project Ga0181535, IMG submission 119774) | Peatland microbial communities from MTU Mesocosm Facility, Houghton, MI, USA - PEATcosm2014_Bin17_30_metaG | ecosystem: Environmental > Terrestrial > Soil > Wetlands > Peat | place...
AACCGTGGAGTTGCTGGGCGTGGGCTCGACAGGTTATGCCAAAGATATTCTGAAGGACGTGCTGAACGCGGACGTGGCGCTGGTGGAAACCGTGGCGCACACGCAGGCCGCGCTGCACTTTTATCCCAACGCCGACGTCATCTGCGACGTGGGCGGCCAGGACATCAAGCTCATCATCCTGCAAGACGGACGGGTGAAGGACTTCAAGCTGAACACGCAGTGCTCCGCCGGCAACGGTTACTTCCTGCAATCCACCTGCGTGGGTTTCGGCCACGACGTGATGAATTATGCCGATCTCGCTTTCAGCGCCAAAGCCATGCCCATGTTCGGCTACGGGTGCGCGGTGTTCATGCAATCGGACATTGTCGATTTCCAACGGCAAGGATGGAAGCCGGAAGAAATCATGGCGGGCCTTGCCAATGTGCTGCCGAAGAACATCTGGTTGTACGTTTCGCAGATTCCGAACCTGGCGTCGCTGGGCAAGACTTTCATATTGCAGGGCGGCACGCAGCACAACCTGGCGGCGGTAAAGTCGCAGGTGGATTTCATCGAGTCGCGCTTCAAGGACAAGGGCTCAATGCCCGATGTCATCGTGCACGAACATTGCGGCGAAGCGGGCGCCATCGGTTCCGCTATCGAAGCACGACGCATGTACAACAACGGCCACCGCACCAGCTTTGTCGGGTTTGAGGCCGTGGAAAAGATTACCTACGTGACTCACCGCAGCGAGGATACGCGCTGCTATTTCTGCAAGAACAAGTGCATGCGCACCTTCATCGACGTGCAAATTGCCAGCTCCGATGAATCCTGGAAGAAGTCCAAGATTCCCATACCCGCCGGCGTGAAAAGGCTGATTGTGGGCAACAGTTGCGAAAAGGGCCTGGTGGAAGACGTTGCCGACATGCGCGAAATCAAGAAGGGCCTGGACGCGGCGAAGAAAGAAAACCCCAACATGGTGGAAGTGGCTGCCAAGGCGGTGTTCAAATCCTACGCGCCGAAAGTTGTGGCGGACCCGCTGCCCAAGTATGCGCTTACAGCCAAGCAGAAGAAGCGCGTGGAACTGATGAAGAGGCGCGCCAGCCTGCGCATCGGCATTCCGCGCATCCTCAACATGTACACCGTGAATCCCATTTTCAGCGCCTACTTTGAAGCGCTGGGGATTCCCGCTGAGAATTTGATTTACTCGGACTACACCAACGAGCAGCTTTACAAGGAGGGCGCGAAGCGCGGAGCCATCGATCCCTGTTTCCCCTCGAAGGTGGGAATTCCCCACGTCCACAACATGCTGGCCGTGCACCACAAGAAGAAGCCGCTCGACATCATCTTCTGCCCGATGATTGACGACTTACCGAGCGACATGAAGTATGCCCAGTCGCATCGCTCCTGCCCGACGGTCGCCAGCACACCGGAAGCCGTCAAGGCGGCTTTCATCAAGGAAGGTGATATCTTCAAGGAGAATAACGTCATTTTCCTCGATACCTTCGTGAATCCCGGCAATCCGACACTGTTGGCCAAGCAGTTGTACGATGAGTTTGTGGATATTTTCGGGCTCTCCTGGGAAGAAAATGCCCGCGCCGTCGAGGCGGGTATGCAGGCGCAGCATGATTTCGAGAACAAGGTCATGCGAGCCCAAGGCCGCGAGATTCTAAAGCGGCTGGAAGCGGAAGACCGCATTGGCATCGTGGTGCTGGGCCGGCCGTACCACAACGATCCCGGCATCAATCACGAAATCATGGAAGAGTTCCAAAAGATCGGCTACCCGGTGCTGACGTTGGCCTCGCTGCCGATCGACGAGGACATCCTGTGGCGGCTCTTCGGGGCAGACGTGCAGGCGGGGATAATTAAGGGCCCCATGGACGTGAGCGACGCGTGGAAGAACAGTTATAGTGAAAACACCACGCAAAAGATGTGGGCGGCGAAGTACACCGCCCGTCACCCGAACTTGGTGGCGCTCGAGCTTTCCAGCTTTAAGTGCGGCCACGACGCGCCGATTTACACCGCCGTGGAAGAGACGGTGACCAAGTCCGGCACGCCGTACTTCTCTTTCAAGGACATCGATGAGAACAAGCCCACGGGCTCGATCAAGATTCGAGTCGAGACGATCGGCTATTTCCTGAAGCGCTACCGCGAAGACATGGTTCGGAACAAGAACAAGCAGGCGGATGTCGATTCCAAGATGCGCGAATTCGAGGCCAAACTCCGCGCCGAGATGGAAGGGCTGATGCCCAGCCCGCCCCCCGCGCCGTACGAGATGGAAATGCCCGTGGCCATCAATGCGATCCGGCAGATCAAACCTGAGTAATTACGAATTAAGAATTACGAATTAGGAATTGAGGGCTCGGATTCCGAATCAGGAGTCCGGGCTCTTTGCTTTTGGGCTGGCATTTTGAATCTTGAACTTCTACTTTTGAAATCGGCTTTGTTTGTACCGATATGCGGGTTCGGAATCGTGAATCTTGAATTTTGAATCCGGCTTTTCTCATATTTCTCTGCCTGTATTGGGCACCTTCTCTCGTCAAGCTCCGGCCGCTAACTTGCCAAGCGGCGAAACGGGAGACTTTAAGCATGGTGGCGAGGGCTGTTTTGTGGCTCCTCGACTTTCCCTTTGCCCCCGTACACTGTTTGCCTCATAAACCAATCGCACGAGGGGTGCCCCTACGAGCCGCGCAGTGGCTAAATCCAGTTTGTATTGTCCCTGGAAGCGTGTATATTGACCCGTTTGCGGGAAAGCCGGAAACGTCGCCCGCGGCAGCGATTACAATCATCGAGGCCATACTCTCCATGCTCTCCAAAGCCACATTGCTATTCTGTATCGTCCTTATCGGTCTCTCATCAGTGCGTGCACAGGAAACACTACGCGTTCTGCCCATGCCTTCGGAAATTCAGCCCGGCGAAGGCTTCCTGGCAATTGTTGCCTCATTTCGCGTTTCTCTCGGCGGCTATCACGACGCACTGCTCCAAAGCGCCGCCATCCGTCTCGCCAGGAATTTGAGCGTCAAGACGGGGTTGAAGCTTGCTCTGGAGCCCGTGGCGGAAGGGCAGGCGGCCACATTAAGTGTGCACTGCGATGCTCGCGACCCTCGTTTCCTTACTCCTGAAGCGGATGAATCCTATACGCTCGAAATCACACCGCAAGGGGCGGAACTGCATGCCCATGGCCCTACGGGCGTTCTGCATGGCATGGCAAGCTTCTTCCAACTTGTACGGATTGATGGGGAAGGATTCCGCGCGCCCGCCGTGAAGATCGCTGACCGGCCGCGCTTTGCCTGGCGAGGGTTGATGCTCGATGTCGCCCGCCATTTTCTGACCGTCGACACGCTCAAGCGTAACCTTGACGCCATGGAGCTGGTCAAGATGAACGTGCTCGAGTTGCATTTGAGCGACGCCGAGGGCTTCCGCGTGGAAAGCAAGGTCTATCCGAAATTGCACCAGTTAGGTTCGAGCGGAGAGTATTACACACAAAAGGAAATTCGCGAGCTGGTGGCGTATGCGCGCGACCGGGGAATCCGCGTGATTCCGGAAATCGAAATGCCGGGACACTCGAAGGCCATGCTGGTAGGGTATCCCGAAATCGCCGCCATGCCCGGACCCTATGCGCTTGGCGGCGACCTGAACAGCATGAACGCGACCCTCGACCCCGCGCGCGAGGAGACGTACCAATTCCTCGGCCGCCTTCTGGGGGAGATGACCGCGCTCTTTCCCGACGCATATTTTCAGGCTGGCGGAGACGAGGTGAATGGTGCCCAGTGGGCCCAGAGTCCCAAGATCCAGGCGTTCATGAAGGCGCATGGCTTCAACGATAAGCATGACCTGCAAGCGTATTTCACCGAACGCCTCCGGCAGGTCCTCGCCAAGGACGGGAAGACGATGGTGGGCTGGGACGAGGTACTGGAGCCGAAGCTCTCCAAGGACGTCGTCATTCAGGCATGGCGAAGCTCGAAGCTGGTGCAGCGGTCGGCGGCGCTGGGTCACACCACCGTGGTTTCCGCCGGCTACTACCTGGATTACGACCTGCCGGCGGCCAGGCACTACGCCGTCGATCCGTTCGATACCCACGCGCAGGGACTGCCCCCGGAAGCGCTGAATATGGTTAAGGGCACGCCCCTTGCGCCCTACATCACGGAAGACAACGTCGCCGCGGATAGCCTGCCGCTCACGCCCGAGCAGGAGAAACTGGTGGCCGGCGGGATCGCCTGCATGTGGTCCGAATTCGTCTGGGACGAAAAAGATGAGATGATGGTTTGGCCCCGCGTGGCGGCCATCGCCGAGCGCCTGTGGTCGCCTGCGAACGTCAAGGACGTCAGTTCGCTCTATCGCCGTCTCCATGGAGTGGATGCGGACCTGGAGTTGCTCGGGCTGCGACATCATTCGAGCGAGTTCGTGATGCTGCAAAGACTCGCGGGCGACCATGACGCCGGTCCGCTTGCGACTTTGGCGGAAGCCGTCGAACCCGTCAAGAATCTCGCGCGCTTCGCGCCCCGGTTGAAAGCGGCTATGACGGCGGGCGCGGCCATCGATAACACCGTGGTGACTACCCGCTTCGTGGATGCGCTGCCGGCGGAGAGCCTGGTGGCTCGGGATCTTCGCGAGTCCGTGCGCCAGATGCTAGCGGGAGAGAACCAGACGGAAGATCTGCGCCGAGAAATCCGCGCGAAGCTCACCCAGTGGCGCGACAATGACCCGCAGTTTCAAGCCATCGCCCGGGATTCGTTCCTCTTGAAAGAGGATATCCCGGCTTCGGAGGACCTGCGTGAACTCGCAGAAACTGGATTGGAGGCGCTGGCGATTTTGCAATCGGGCCAGCCGACGAGTGCAGTTTGGCTGGACCAGCAGAAGGCTCTCCTCGCGAAGCATCAGAAAGTTGCCGAGGGAAGCGCGAATCTGCTGGGGGCTATGATGTCTCCCCCGCCGCCGCATGAACTGATGAATGTCATCGCGCCCGCCATCGAGGATCTGGTGACCGCGGCTGCGGCGTTGCATTGATCGAATGCGGCAGGTCAGTGCCGTAAAGTCCCGATGGAGGCAGGTTCGGAGCTTCGGAGTGCGGCAGCTTGCTGCTGCTTTCCCGGCCGCGAGCTTGCTCGCGGATCTTCCGCCAGCAAGCTGCCGCACTCCAAAGCTCCGCATACGATTGTCGTTCCACGCTTCATCGTGGTTTAGACTCAGCAAGCGGCGGCAAAGGATTGACGCGAGTTCGTGCCTCTGGTATTGATTAATACAGCGGCTGCATTGTGGGCTGCGAACCTGCTGGGCGCCGGACAAAACAAAATCGCTGGTTTGTGCTCTGAGGACGTCTATGCCATTTGAGTCTGACAAGATCATGTTTGAGATTTACCGGGAGACGACCTACACGGGGAAGTACCGCGTTGTCTACTTCACGGAGTTGCAGGATCACAACAAGGAAACCGAGATCAGTCGCGCTATGGCGGGCGAGCATTTCTACGACGGCTTCATCCGCGCGTACCGGAAGGATCAGGCGAAGGATATGATCGATAAGATCCTGAGCCGCATGAACGAAGGCGAGAAGCTCACGCCCGACCAGGTGGAGGCTGAGATCAAGGCGTTTATTCCGGTCTAAATGCCGTTGTCAGTCGTCAGTTCTCAGTTTTCAGCAGACCCTAACGATAACTGATGACGACGGAAACACCTTTCCGATGCCCAATCGCTTCTGGCGCGACAACGTCATCCAGCCCTCGCTCAACCGCGAGGTGGACGCGGCGGTCGCCGAACAGCAAGCCATCCTGGCAAAAGACCCCAATAACTCCAATGCCTATTTTGCCCTGGGAACGCTCCTGCATTTTCAGGGAGAAACCGAGCAAGCCATCCAGCATTTCGAGAGATCCATCGAGCTTGATTCTGCCAACGCCGCCCCGCACTTGAGCTTGGGGCGGATCTACGCCGTGAGTGGCGATTACGAGTTGGCCTGGAAACATGCGCGAGAAGCAGAAGCGCTGGGCGCGCGCGATTTGGTGGAAATGCTGGAAAGATATCCGAAGAGCAGTTGATAGCTGACAGTCGATAGTCGATAGTTGGCAGTCGACACTCAAGTAACCATCCAGAGCCACGGCTGGGCTTTACTGTTAGCTGTCGACTGTCCAGTCCCGTTCAGCTCCCGCCCTGGGGCAGGAGCTGATCGAGCATGTCAGGCGGGCCGGAGACATCCAATTGCAGCCGAGCGCCGTCGCGGTGGGTCACGATATTCTGGAGGATGGGGGGAACTCCCGCGCCGCCGGGAGTGGGCTTCTGCCCGGCTTGTTGCAAAAGACCGATCAGGGTGGCAAAGCCCGCGGCGTTCTCCGGCGTTTTGCACTCCAAAATGAGGTTCGTGGAAAAGCCCGTGTCCCACTGAACGCGGTAGAGAAGGGCGCGCACTGAGGCGCCCAGAGAGCTAAGGTCAACGTTCTTCTGACCGCCAGGGGCCAGCCACAGCGCTGCCAGGTTCCCCGTGGACTTGCCATTCAAGATGCCCCATTGCGACGCGGTGCCGTCCAGCTCCCCCTGCCAATTCACAAAGTCGGAGTTGGAGTTCAGGGCATTGGCCGAACCCTGCCGCGCGTCGATCATCGCTTTCAAGTCGCCCAGCCGGCCGAACCCTGCGAGAGTGCCCTCAAAGAAAGTGAAGAAGAGGTCGTCGGGGTCGCTGCCGGAGCCGAATGCGTAAAGGTTCGAGCCATTGTACTCGCGGACGGGCAGTCCCGTGCGGACAAAGTACTGCTGGATCAGCGCGGGTTGGAAACGTCCGGACGCGAGTCCCAGATAACCCGCCGGGCCTACCATCTCACCCCGCCATCCCAGCATTACTTCGTCGATGTCCTTCTCCGGATCGATCCCCATCGGGCGGAGGAAATCCTCGAACGCGTGCAACTGCCTATTCAAAATTCGCTGGCGGATTTGCGGGTAGATCGAGAGTGAACGCAACGTGGCGAGATTGGCAAAGGCCACCTGAAGGGTGTCGGCGGGAAAAGTATTGAGCGCCTCGCCCGGCACTTGATCGGCCGCAGCCGGGATGGGGAAGAGAATCGCGCCGAGAAACACGAGTAGCGCTGTCGCGAGCATCATCGGCCGAAATGTACGTGCCCTGGACATCTTCAACTTTGTATTCTAGCCCCTCGAATCAGATGCCCGGAAATGGGCCCGGGATTCCCTACCATCCGGCTAGGCCGAAGCCGCAACGTTCAGTGAGCATTCACCTCAAAGGATGAACACTTGTCAGGGAAAAAGGTTGCGTTGATGGTGGCAGATTCGCATCGCCCGGCGCAGCTCACCCGAAGACCTTGCTTTTCCCGTAATAATTGAAGCCTAGCTTTGGCGGCAAGTCCTCCATCGGCCCCATCCATTGCAACTCGCGGTCGATGTCGGGGTGCAGGCGATACTTCTTGCGCACGGCTTCGAGTGAGGCGCCCTCGATGCGAATCTTCTTCAAGTCGTAGTTTCCCAGCCCCAGTTGGCCACAATACACAAGGTAGCCTACCCACGACGAATCGATGCTCATGGCTTCAAGTCCCACGCGGTCGGCGGCAATGTAATCGGTGGAGGCAATGGCGATGCGGGAAGCCACAGGATTGCCGGAATTGGGGCCGTCGCCTTCCATGCCTTCATAGCCGTCAATGACGGTGGCGCCCCAGTTGGGCTGTAGCTTTTGCGCGGTCAGCAGCATGTTGTAATGGTTCTGGCGCACGCCCTCGTGGTACTTCCGCTTATCGTTCCATTCTTTCTCTTCCGGGGGGTTGTGGAGCGGCGCCCCCAGCACCAGGTTCTTCACCGAAAGCGTTGCCACCACGGCGTTGTGCGTCTTCATGATGGCCGAGCAAATCACAAAAGCATCGGGATCAAGCAGCCGAGCCGCCAACCGCACGGGAGTTACGTGCAGGTCAAAATCGATTAGCGGGATGGTCTCGAACTTTCGCTCGCGGCACAGGTCCACCAGCGTGATCTTCTGATCGCGATACTCGCCCGGTAAGCGCGTGTAATGGAAATTCTCGTAGCCCTCCAGCGTATCGCCCGCGGAAGCCTCGGCAATCACGATGGGCCCGCGAAAGCGCGGCGCGAGGTAGTCGACAATTCCCCGCAGCGCGTCGGCATGAGTGGAGGCAAGCTGATTCACCGTGTTCACGATGTTGGGCTTGATGACCACGTACTTCTTCTGGCGCAGCTTCGGCAGGATCTGGTCGTCGATGGCAGCCAGCGCGGCGCAGACGTTCTTGCGACGGTCGGCGCCCTGGATAATGGATACCCGCGAGAGTCCGGGAAATTCCTTCACCATGGGCGCAACGGAAAGAGCGGGCGGAGCCTGCGAACTCAATTGGCGGGCTGGGGCGAGGAGAAGACCCGTCCCGGTAGCTTGCAAGAATCTGCGGCGTGAGAAAATCACTGGATTAATACCTCCAAGCGCTCTATGATAGCACCGTTCGATGATTATGATACTCATCAATCATTCGAGGAAGGATATAGACAAAATGTCTACTCGACGCGACTTCATATCTACAGGGCTTCTTACTTCCGTGGCGGGTTTTGTTCCTGTTTCCCGCGCCTGGGCGCAGACGGAATCGACTTCCGCCAAGGGTCTTAGCTATCGCACTTTGGGCAAGACCGGGCTCAAGGTGACCAGCGTGGGGTTTGGGTGCATGGTGACCTCCGACGCCAGCGTGATCACGCGCGCGGCGGACTTGGGCATCAATTATTTCGATACTTGCCGCAGCTACCAGCACGGAAACAACGAGCGGTTGGTCGCCACCGGCCTCAAAGGCAAGCGGCGAAATATTGTTCTTTCCAGCAAGACGGATGGAACCACGAAGCAGGCGGCGCTCGACGAGCTGAACACCTCGCTCAGCGAACTCGCGACCGACCACCTGGACATTTGGTACCTGCACATGAAGGACAGCCCGGACAAACTGCCCGATGAGCTCTTCGAGGCGCAGCAGATCGCCCGGCAGCAAGGCAAGATTCGCTTTGCCGGCGTGAGCACGCACAATCCCAAGGAAATGGTCCCCTTCCTGATCAAAAAGGGTGCGACGGACGTGGTGCTGTCGGCCTACAACTTCACCATGGATAAGGCCGCCTCGGACGCCATGTCGCAAGCCAACGCCGCGGGGCTGGGTGTGGTGGCGATGAAGGTGATGGCCGGTGGGTTCCGCCGGAGCAAGCCGGACGATCCGAATGCCGCCAAGTTGAAGCGCGAAGGCGCCATGCTGGCAGCGCTCAAGTGGGTGCTCAAGGATTCCTACATCCACACCACCATCCCCGGCATGACCGATAACGATCAGCTTGACGAAAACCTGAAGGCGATGACGGAGAGTTATTCGCCCATGGAAGAACAGCTTTTGGCCCGGCAATTGGACTTTATCACCCCGCTCTACTGCCGGATGTGCGGCGATTGCGACGGCCATTGCGCCAAGGGCCTGCCGGTGGCGGACGTCCTGCGCTTCGTGATGTACGCCGAGGGTTACGGCCAGTTCGAGTTGGGTCGCGACCACTTTAAGAAGCTGCCGGTGGAGTTGGCTTCGGTGCGTTGCGGCGACTGCCCGACGTGCACGGTGAAGTGCCGGTTCGGCGTGAAAGTGCCTGAACGCCTCGCCCGTGCGCAAGAAATGTTCGCGTAGGACGATTAACAGAATTCTCGCCCCCTCCAACCGCCGAGGCGCGGGGAAGATAGGTGTCAGGTGCCAGGTGTCAGGTGTCAGGTGTCAGCAAGACCGTGGCGCCCGACCCTGGTTTCTGGCCCATGACCTCTCTCTTGTGCCTCCGCGCCTCGGCGGTGACTTCTCCGTTTTGGAATCCCATCATGAAAACTCGCATCAATTATTCTCGCTTCACCGCCTTACTGTTCGCATGCGCCTTGGCCGCATCTTCTTCCGCCCCGGCGGCCGATGTGGCCAGTTGCGCGCTCGTTCCCGGCTGGCAGCAGCAGGGCTCGCTGCGCCATTTCACCACTGATAACCTCTACTCCTACATGGATGGCAACTCGGAAAGCTACTTCGCTTACGGGTTCACCCAAATGCAGGGAGTCACGTGCAAGTCTGGCGATAACACGCTGGTGATCGACATCTCGGAAATGGTCGATGCCGACGCCGCGTATGGAATCTTCAGCGGCAACCGCGATCCCGGCCATCCCCTTGAAAACATCGGCATGGGCGGGCAGATTCTGCCGCGCCGCGGCACCTTCGCGAAAGGGAATTACTACGTCGAGATATCCGCCACGCCTGACGTCGATCACACGCAAGAGTTAACCGCCTTTATCGACGCGATGGTCAAACTCATTGACGGGCAAAGCACGCTCCCGGACGCACTCGCCTGGTTTCCACAGGAGCAGCTCGTGAGCGCGCGCATGATTCCTCAGAGCGTCCTCGGTGTGCGCCTGCTCAAGCGCGGCTATGTGGCGCAATACGACCAGGGCAAGGCCTTCGTCGCGCTCGAAAATTCTCCCGAGTCCGCCGCGGCGGTCATGGCCAAGCTCCGGCTACGCTACGCCACCGCCCAGGCCGCGCAGGTTGCGGATGAAGCCCTCCAGTTGCAGGACAAATACCTGGGCGGAGTCTGCTTCTTCCGCAAGGGAAAATACCTCGGTGGCTATGCGAATATGCCCGACGGCGCCGCCGCCGTCGCAGCGTCAACAAACTTGGCGGCGCGGGTACCGTGAATTGAGTTCGACGGTCGCGCGCAAATCTGGACCACCTCATCCACCGTCTGATCCGCCGCCTGGCTGACAATTAAGAGCGGCCATGCTAACCTGTATCTATTAGGAGCTCATGCATGGCGACGAAAACCTTGCTGACGGCGGGACAATACGCCGCCCTGGAGGAGCCGGAGGGCGTGCGCTACGAATTGAGTGACGGGGAGCTGATTGTGACCCCCTCTGCGAGCTATTTTCGTAATGAGATCCGCGACGAAGTGAGCAGCCGCCTCAGAGCTTTCGTTAAAAGCCGTAAGCTTGGCGACGTCACCACCGAAACGGATGTGCAGCTCGTTGGGGAAGTCGTTCGCAGGCCCGATGTTGCATTCATCGTTCCCGGCCGCCTCGATGGTGTGGACCTTGATCGCGTCCCCCTGCCGTTGGCTCCTGACTTGGTGATCGAAATCGTATCCCAGAATGACCGGGCTGACGATCTATTGCTAAAGGTATCCCAGTATCTTCAAGCGGGCGCGCGCGCCGTTTGGCTCTTATATCCAAAGACACGCCTTGCCTATCGCTACATTCCTGGCAAGCTGGAACCGGAGGTTCGGGCGGCAGCGGCCGGGGAAAAGTTCGAAGAGCCGGAACTACTCTCAGGATTTTCGTTGCCGCTTGCTGACGTGCTCCCATAAGCTTCGCTGCCGAGTGGCTGCGCCTTGAAAGCCCACCCGTTTGTTGCGTCGGCTTCCGTTCTCGGTGAACGAGCGAGCCGGTGGTTAATTCCAACCAGAGGAATTCTTGTCTATGTCTGACTTTATGCCCACGGAACGCACGCAAGTACACCGCCTCCCCAAGCGCGGCGTTTATGATCGCGAGGCCGTTTATCGCATTCTCGACGAAGGCTTGGTTTGCCACGTCGGGTTTGTGGCAGACGGCAAACCGGTGGTGATTCCCACCGGGTACGGCCGCCAGGGCGAGACGCTTTACGTCCATGGTTCGAACGCCAGCCGCATGTTCCGCGCGCTGGGGAAGGGCGCGGACGTGTGCATTACGGTCACGCTCATTGACGGGCTCGTGCTGGCGCGGTCGGCTTTCCATCACTCGATGAATTACCGCTCCGTGGTGATCTTCGGCAAGGCCACGGTGTTGGACGATCCCGCGGCCAAGCGGGAAGCGCTGCACGTGTTCACCCAGCACGTCGCGCCCGGGCGGTGGGAAGAAATTCGGCAGCCATCCGAAAAGGAATTGCAGGCGACAACCGTCTTGTCCATTCCCCTGGAAGAGGTTTCCGCCAAGGTGCGCACGGGCCCGCCCATCGACGATGAGGAGGACTATGCGCTGCCCGTCTGGGCGGGAGTCCTTCCCCTTGATCTCACCCCAAAAAATCCCCTTGCGGACCCGCGCCTGCCCACGGAAATTCCTGTCCCCGAGTATGTGCGAAAGTACGATCGGCAACGCGGGTAGTTTCTCGGTATACCAGAGTGGCCGGAGTTTTCTCGCCGGAGCAAGGCTTTCCGCATCCCGCCCTGTACCATTGCTATGGACAAATTGTCTATTTGTGAGTAATCTAACAAGTGTGCAATATTGAACAGATTTGTTCTGAGGGTAACGATACAATGCGTGACGTTGGCGAGGAAGAGAGGTAACCACGCATGCAAATCGCGACGCGAATACGCCAGGTTCGTCTGGAGAATTCACTCTCACTGGGAGAATTGTCCCGCAGGACAGGTCTGTCCGTGAGTCTGCTCGACCGCTTCGAAAACGGCCAGGATATACCCTCGCTCGAAATGTTCGATGATCTCGCGCGCGCCGAGGGTGTGCCTGTCGAGAGTCTCTTCTATGGCGACCCGGATTCAAAATCAACTCCCTGGCTGAGCCAGCGACTCAGCCTGCAACAGCTTGCTGAGGGATCGCCCCACCCCGTTCCCGCCCCGAAGGTTTTGCTTCCCATGTCCCGCCGATTGCGCGCCGCGACGGAGGGCCTGCTGTCACATGTGAATAGAAGTCGTCAGCGCCGGATCGACAAAAGGCACAATCGACCAGTTCCTCCGCCTGACCTTCAAGGTCAGGATTCGACGGATTCAGGCGAGGACAAGCAGGATTCCAATCGGCATTCATAGCCACTCTCGCCTCGCCTATGGGGATGTTGGGACCGCTGCACGTCTGGCAGCCAGACGACTTCCGGTCGCGCCACGAAGCCCCCAAAACGGGTGATTCCTTCCTTCGCAACGCGGGCTGCATGATGCACGAAGAAAAAACCGAATTGATCTGCCAGTTTGTCGTTCAAAAGCAGCAATTCTCCGCACAATAGCGCTCGATTTGACGAAAATGTCGAAAACGAGGAACTATAAGTCTGTTTTTATTCGGGCATTGTGTCTTGCGATCCTTTGTTTTCATACACATTCCGGCTTCGAACGTATACAAAAGAATTCCTTTTTGGTCCCCCTGTCGGCAATGGGGTACGGGCGTGGCTGACTTCGGCCTCCCGCGTCGATCCTTGGGCGCGTTGGGAGCGGCCAACCTCGGCGCACAAGTACCTTTATTTTCATAGATATCGTAGGTGTGTAGAAATAAGTTGCTTGTTTTCATGAACATCGTAGGAGTAGCCAAGGCTGACATTTTTTCTCCATGT
>Ga0181535_10005682_pt1 | contig 13237 bp, 9 predicted proteins | sample PEATcosm2014_Bin_44_FD_119774 | JGI IMG/M metagenome (GOLD analysis project Ga0181535, IMG submission 119774) | Peatland microbial communities from MTU Mesocosm Facility, Houghton, MI, USA - PEATcosm2014_Bin17_30_metaG | ecosystem: Environmental > Terrestrial > Soil > Wetlands > Peat | place...
ACGCCCAGCGAGTCGCCTTCGCGCAGTTGACCGGCGAGGCCGGGAGCTTCGACCGTGATACGGCGGACGCCACCGCGGTTTTCCAGGCTGATGAGCGTGCCGGTTTGTTCGATGATGCCGGTGAACATGGTCTTATTCTAAGGGGTCAGCGGGCCACGGGTCGCTGAGCAGGGAGCAGAGGCCGAGGTCGTTGCCGTAGCGCTCGACTTCTACTTCGGCCATGTGGATGGCGTGGGTCATGCCTTTGAAGGCGGGGACGGCGTCGGAGCCCATGATTTGCGGGGCGACGAAGAGATGGATGCGGTCCACGAGGCCGCCAACCAGCAGCGCCGTGTTCAGCATGGTTCCAGTTTCTGTGAGTAGAGTAAGAATGCCCTCGTCTCCCAGGATGTCAAGAAGCTTGCCTAGCGGGACACGGCCGGCTTCGGCGGGGAGGACTTCGACACGGACGCCGCGGTTGCGTAGTTCTGTGGCGCGGGCTTCGTTATTGGAGACGGTGAAGATAATCAGATCGTTGTCGGCCGTGGCCACCATTTTGGAATCGAGCGGCATGCGCAGAGCGGAGTCGAGGACTATGCGTTGCAGAGGGCGGCGGCGGCGCATACCGCTGCGGTCGGTAAGCATGGGGTCGTCGGCGAGGACCGTGTCCACGCCGGTGAGCGCGGCGTCGGCCTGCCAGCGGAGCGGTTGCACGGCGGCGCGGGCTGCTTCAGAGGTGATCCAGTAAGGCTCGCGCAGTGTGTGTTCGCCGGGCGGCGGCGCGATGCGGGCGTCGAGCGTCATAGCCACCTTCATCAGGACGAGCGGGCGATGATGCTGGCTCCAGCGGGCGAATCCCTCGTTGAGGCGGCGGGCTTCAGACTGACAGATGCCGAGGGTGACCTCGATTCCGGCGGCGCGGAGTGCCTCGGCCCCGTGACCGGCGACGTCGGGGTTGGGGTCGATGGTGGCGACGACGACGCGTTTGAGGCCGGCGGCGATGAGGGTTTCAGAGCAGGGCGGCGTGCGGCCGGTATGGTTGCAGGGCTCCAGGGTGACGTAAGCTGTGCCGCCACGGAGGCGGTCAGCGGCGTGTTGCTGGGCGACTTTGAGGGCGATGACTTCAGCGTGGTCGAGCAAGTCGTACTCGTGCCAGCCCTCGCCGACAACTTGACCCGCGCAATCGAGGATGACGCAACCCACAGCGGGGTTTGGCGAGCTGACGGCGATTCCGCGCCGGGCAAGCTCGAGGGCGCGCTGCATCCAATACCGGTCTTGATCTGTCTGTTGATTCATGCGTTTGGTAGTCCGGAACCCTTTTAGTGTATATGGGGAGCGCCTGTGGTGCGGTTTGAGGCGACATGGGCGTTTTCCGTTACCGATCTTGTTTTTGTTGCAGAAACCTTTCTCGATGAATGAGTTGCCCGCTTGTGACATCTGAAGGATCACCGGCTGAATGCTACAGGACATTCAGTTTCAGGAAGCGTTGATTGGTACAACTTTGCTCTCACGCAGAGCCTTGATATTGCGAATGGGGGGTTGCCCGAAGATGTGGCTGTGAACTCATCCGCTGGGTCAGTTTCTGATCGTCACTTCGGGCTCCGGCTACGCTGGGGCCGACGACCGCAAAATTGTGGTTGAAAGTGCAAACGAGCACTGTGGCTTGAAGCAACCGCAGTTCTTGCAGGGGGTCATCGAGACACCGGATGTTGATGGAGACGCTGCTGGTCTACCGAATGAACACTCACCCAATCAGCGGAAGCACCCTTCTGCGAGTCGCGATACGCAGAAGGGTGCTCCTTATTACTCAACAGTTAGTGTGGCTGATGTAGAACTCGACTGGTTGTTCGAAGTTCCGGTCACTGTCACCGTGTATGTTTTGCTCGATGAGCCACCGCAGCCGCTCACTCCGGCTGCCGCCAGGCTCAGGCCCAGAATCAGCAGCACGGAGATCGTGCGGCTCATCCGATTGCCGGTCTTGCGCAATGCACCTGCGAAGGGCAGCAGAAGCAGCGCCAGCGAGAACGGCGCCAGAGTGCGGCCCAGTTGGCCGCCAGGATGCGCCATCGCCGAGGTCTGCGGCAACTGGATGGTCAGGGTGTCGGTCGTGCTTCCAGCGCCGGCGGCGGTGCCGGCCGGCAAGAAGACCGCCGTCGCTCCGGTGGGCAGTCCACTAGCCGCCAAGGTGACCGCGAAGGGGATGGTGGAGGCGCCGCTCGTGGGAGCGATGGTAAAGGTGAGAGTTGGCGAAGCACCTGACGCTGCCGTGAAGGTGGGATTCGATGCCGTAATCGTAAAGTCCGGCGCGGTCGAATTCACCGTCACTGTGGAAGTGCTGGAGGTGGAGGCCGCGTCGTCCGCAGTCGCGCCCTAGCCGGCCGTGATCGAGTTCACGCCCAGTGGCAGCGTGCTCAAGCTCAGCGTGGCCACACCAGATGCGTTCAACGTGCCAGTTCCGATGGAAGCGCTTCCGTTGCAGAAGGTCACTGTGCCCGCGGTCACTGGCGTTGCGCCCGCCAGAACCGTGGCCGTCAAGGTCACACTGGCGCCGCAGGTTGAACTGGCCGGAGCGGTCAGCGAGGTTGTGGTCGAGTCCGCAGTCACCGTCACTGTGGATGCACTGGAGGTGGAGGCAGCATCGTTTGTCGTCGCGCCATAGTTGGCCGTGATCGAGTTCACGCCGACCGGTAACGTGGTCAGGTTCAGCGTGGCCACACCGGAAGCATTCACCGTGCCGGCGCCGATGGAAGCGCTTCCGTCATAGAAGGTCACCGTGCCGGAGGTCACCGGCGTCGTGCCCGCCAGAACCGTGGCCGTCAAGGTTACGCTGGCGCCGAAGGTTGAATTGGCCGGAGCGGTCAGCGAGGTTGTGGTCGCGGTTAATCCGACACCGCTCAGCGCGATGCTCTGCGTGGCGTAGTTGGGAGAAGCCGCATTCAAGTTGTTGTCGGTGATGTTCACCGCGCCGGTCAGGGAACCCAGGGTGAGGGGCGCAAACTCCACGCCCAGAATGCAGCTTTCACCGGCAGCCAGAGAAGTGGCATTCGTGCAGTTCGTGTCAGAGCCATTCAGGTTGAAGCTGCTGGTTGTTTGCCCCGTTGTCGGCGAATCCAGCGCGGTGAAGACTAGCGGTTTGTTGCCGATGTTCTCGACGATCGCGTCCTGCGGGCCGCTGGTTTCGTCTGCAGCCATGCCGGCAAAGCTCAAGGACTGCTGGCTCCGGTTCACCTCCACGACGCGGCTGTTGTAATAGTCCGCAATATAGACGTCTCCCGCTCCATCCACCGCCATCTCCGCGGGGCCCGTTAGGGTCAGACTGCCGGTGTTCAGTTTGCTAGCCACACCCGCCGTCACCTCCACGATGTCCGTGTTGTTTGAAATATAGACAGTGCCCGCTCCATCCACCGCCACCGCTTGGGGGACAAAAAGGTTCACAGTGCCAGTGCTCAACACGCTGACTACCCCCGCCGCGGTAACTTCCACCACGCGGCTGTTCTCTGAGTCCGCGATGTACACGTTCCCAGTGTTGTCCACTGCCACGCCTGTGGGCATATTCAGGCCCTTGCCGCCAGGAGTGCCAACATTCAGCACGCTGGCCGCGCCCGCCGCCGTCACTTTCACCACGCAATTGTTGGTGAGGTCCGTTACATACAAATCTCCAGCGCCATCCGTCGTTACACCATAGGGGTTCTTCAAGCTCACACTGCCGGTGCTCAACACGCTGGCCACGCCCTCCGCCGTCACCTCCACAATGCGAGATTGATTGTAGTCTGGAATGTACACATTGCCCGCGCCATCCACGGCCACGCTCTGGACCGCGGATATGTCAAGGCTGCCGGTGTTCAACACGCTGGCCACGCCCGCCGCTGTCACCTCGACCACGCGGGCGTGTGCTGTGTCCGCAATGTAGACGTTCCCCGCGCCATCGATCGCCACACCATTGGTTTCACTCAGCGCCGTTCCTCCCGGAGTGCCGATATTCAGCACACTGGCCACGCCGGGTTGAAAGACGCCCAGCGGCCCCTGGCCCACGGCGCTGAGGTAGGTGGTCGCTTGTGTGCCGTTGGCGTCCACCAACTGCACCGCGCCCGCGCGCTCGCCTGGGAAGGTCGGCGAGAGGTCCACCACCACGTTGCAGGTGTCGCCTGTGGCATAGGGTATTCCGGTCAAACAGGTGGTGCTGGCATCGGACGTGTAGTCCTTGCCGTTAGCGCCCTGGGTGAGCACATTCACCGCGGTTAGAGTGTCGTTGCTCTGGAAGGTGTAGGGCAGCGTCTGCTGATTGGCCGTTGCTGTGCTCTTCGCAGCCACCAGGCCGAAGTTCACGCTCGGAGAGACTTCCAAGACAACTTCGCTGCTTGCGCTTGTAGCATATACATCACCCATGCTATCTACCGCTATGCCAAAGGCGTAACCCAGGGTTACTCCGCCGGGAGTGCCCACATTCAACGCATTTGCCGCTCCAGCCGCTGTCACCTCCACTATGCGTTGGTTGTTATAATCCGCAACATATATATTCCCTGCGCCGTCTACTGCCACGCCAGTGGGGTAACTCAGGGTCAGGCTGCCGGTGCCCATTACGCTGGCCACTCCCGCTGCTGTCAGCTTTACCAAACGGCTGTTGCCGCGGTCTACGATGTACACATCGCTCGCGCCATCCACAGCCACGTTATAGGGTGCGCACAGGCCGGCATTGGAGCAACCTTGAGTATTCTCGCCGTCCGTTGTCCCCGGCAGGCCGCTGGTGCTCAACACACTGGCCACGCCCGCCGCCGTCACCTCCACCACGCGGTTGTTGCCGTAGTCCGCAATGTACACATTGCCTGCGCCGTTTACAGCTACGCCCATGGGACCGTTTAATGTCAGGCTGCCGGTGCTCAGCACACTGGCCGCACCCGCCGCCGTCACCTCCACCACGCGGCTGTTGCCGTAATCCGCAATGTACACGTCGCCCGCGCCATCCAAAGCCACGGCTGTGGGATTCGAAAGGGTCAAACTGCCGGTGCTCAGTTCGCTGGTTACACCCGCCTGCGTCACCTCGACCACGCAGTCGCATCCCATGCCCCCCACGATAAGGGGAAACCGACCGTTCGTGATATATAGATCCCCCGCGCCATCCACCGCTAAACCCTGTGGCATCACTAACCCGAAGCTGCCGGTGTTCACCGTCGTCGTGATTCCATTGAAGGTAACGGCCCCAACGGCGACGGGGGGAAGCGTCTGCGCTGCAAGCTGCGGAGCCATGCAGACGAAGACAAACGCAAGCATAACGAGTGTGGCCAGCCAGAAACGATGGGGCCGGCTGGAAGAGAGGCGTGAAGAAAAGGAATACCGTGCGCTGCTGCGGTCGAACAAACTCATGACAGAACCCTCCGAAGAATGCAAGATGGAATTTTGAAGAGCGCTGCCGGGTTTCCGGACAGAGACAGGCGGCATCACCCATCCGGAAAGTAGCAAAGGGGAAGACTGGAAATCCTATACTTTGGTCGAACCCAGGGGATATTTTCGAGAAATAGGAGAAGTTTTCACCCCGCGCAGGCCGCAGTCGGCGAGAGAGAGGGTGGATCAGCCGTTATAGAAGCCCAGTTTCGGGGTGGTTCTGCTGACAAAGGCGATCGCCTGGGCGCGGTTTTCCAAGTGCAGCCGGTCGGTGATCTCGCCCATGTGATATTTGATGGTGGCCTCGCTGAGCCCCATGGCGCCGGCAACCTCTTTATAGCGGCGGCCCGAGGCGACCATGCGCAGAATCTCGGTCTGGCGCCCGCTCAGCGGAGCGGGAGGCGGAGCGGCAGGCTTGGCAGCTTCCTGTTCGCGGGCGCGGCGGCCAAACTCGACCATGATCTTGGCTGCCAGTCCTGGGGAGAGCGGCGACTCGCCGCGCGCCAAGCCCTCCAAGGCCTCCACGAAACCGTCTATCGAGCCGCCCTTCACGAGGTATCCGCTGGCGCCGGCCGCAATGGCGTCGAAGAGATGCTCTTCGCTCTCGGAGATGGTTAGCATGACGATCTTCATTCGCGGAAACCGGCTCTTGAGCGTCCGCGTGGCCTCGATGCCGCAACCGCCGGGCATCTGCACGTCCATCAGGACAATCTCCGGCCGCAGGTATGTCGCCTGCGCTATGGCTTCCTGTGCATTGCCTGCCGTGCCTACGACCTCAATCTCGCTCGCCTCCAGCATGTTCCGGAGGCCTTCGAGAAAGAGTGGATTGTCATCGACCAGCAGCACCCTCATGGGTTGGTTTTCCTTACCTCTATAGTAGCGTCTGAGAGGGTTTGAGCGCTGCGGCGGTGATGGGCGCCAGAATGTGAATCCGGGTGCCTGCTCCAGCGCGGGAATCGATCGTAAGCAGCGCTCCGATCTCATCCGCGCGCTCGCGCATCATGAGCAGCCCGTGATGGCCCGTTTGCCGGCCCGACTGCTTCGGATCGAAGCCGCAGCCGTCGTCCTCAACGAGGATCTTCAAACGATCTTCTTCCTGCTCGACGAGCACCTGTACCCGGCTGGCTTGGGCCGACTTGCGCACATTGGCCAGCGCCTCCTGCACAATTCGCAGCAACTGCGCCTCCACGCTGGGCGAAAGCAGACCTTCCGGGCAGTCGCAGCGCACCACCAGCTCGGCCTCGAGATTGCAATGCTCGCGATACCAGCGAAGCTGCTCTTCGATCGCCTGCAAGAATCCCTGCTCGCCGGATACGTTGGCCTGCAGCCCGGTAATGGACTCGCGCAGGTCCATGTGCACACCCTGTACAATCTCCAGCAGGCGGGCCAGACTCTGGTCGGCCTGCGCATAGCTTTGTTTGGCAATCAATTTTCGCGCGGCCTGCGCCTGCATAGCGAGGAAGCTCCAGATCTGACCCGCCCCATCATGCAACTCCCGGCCCAGCCGTTGCCTCTCGCCCAGCGTCGAAAGAGCCTTCTGCTGTTCCACTATGCGCGCCTGCTGTTGCTTCTCGGTGGTCACATCCTTGAAGACCAGAGTACGGCCCAGCCGATACCCCGTCGCGGTACGCAGCGGGGTCTGCGTTGCCTGATAAAAGCGAAGGGTTCCGGCCACTTCCCGGCTCGCTTCCAGCGTTAATGCGCGGCCTTCGCCATCGAAACCGGCAAGAGTGGGCCAGGCGGCGGCGGCGGCCGCCATTGTGCCCGGCATTCCCGCGAAGATCGCCCGCGCGGCAGGGTTCATCTCGACAACATGATCGGATTCGTCCACCACCATCAGGCCGTCGATCATCGTCTTGACCACGACCTCTTGCGCCAAAGGCGCGATGCTGAAGAGGCGCCAGTGGAAATACGCCCAGGCCACGATGAGACTCGAAAAAATGAAGCACGACGGCATCGGCGCCAGGACGCTGGAACCCGGCACCGACTCCAAGAGGTGGGCCGACCAGGAGATGATGCTCCCAGCCAGCATCGTCCACGCCTGCCGCCGGCGCAATCCGGCGCTGCTCAGTACCCAACGCACAAACAGACCGATGGTAAATACGCTCATCAGTTCTTCGACGAGATAGAACGGCTTGCTGGCAGGCCCATCAAGCATACTGTACATTCCGGCTTCCGTTTCGCCGAGTCTCAAAACCCACCCATGCCAGCTATTGGTCAGAGCAATCAGGCAGGAAACGCCCACCGCTCCCGCCATGACAGCGGTCAACCATGCCGGCCCCTCTTGTTCGAATCTACTGACCTGGGAAATGAATCGAAACCAGAAGAAGATGGTAAGCAAGCTCGCAATGAGCAAAAGATCCATCCAGAACATGAATGAACCAGGTTCTCTGCTTTGGCTTGCGAGCAGCAGAGAGAGAAGCCATGTTGCCTTGCAGATTTGGAGATAGATCAGCGATCGGGCGCCCAGTTCCTTGCGGAACTGCCATGAATAAACAGCGATGCCCTCCATGACAGCGACCGCAACGAGCGTGATCCAGAGATGAGTGCCGAGGCGGGCCGCAAAAAACGCTGCCGAAATATTCAATTGAATGATTGCTCCTTTTATCAAGTCTACGGCTTCCAGTAAAAGCTGTTCAAAAACCGGCAGTTTCTTCGTGCGTCGCATCTGGTCACGAACGAGCCGCAAGCTCACTCTCTTTTACTTGGCGCGGCGTCCGTCAATAAATACCCTGAAGTCGCCAAGGCTTCTGGCATCCGGTAGAATGCCTGGCCAAGAAAAACATGATGCTGCGGTGTTTGACGGGAGTATTCCAGTGTTGTCGCGTTCGAGCAATGCGATTCAGTGCGAGATCTCCATCAGCTTGAGCACGCTCTCGCAATCGCACTGCCCGTAGTAGACCGTTCTGCCATCCGCCGTGGCGCTCAGGTCGGGGCTTAGGTCCACCGGTCTCTTCTCAAGCGTGAGGACGGGTGTGGTCCGGCGCGTCGAGAAGTTGAAGAATTCGATGCGCGGTCTTGGTTCCGCATCCGCGTTGAGCACGTAGAGGCCGGTTTGCGTCACCGCCCAATGTCCCCAATAAAAGATCTGCCGCTTGTCCGGCATGACCATCGACTCCGCTCCGCCACTCACCGGAATGCTCCAGATGCCGGCCTGGTCAAACCTGGAAAAATAGATCGTTTCCCCGTCGTACGATTCGAATGCATCGAAACCGCCGTGTTGCGTCAGTTGCGTTTCCGCGCCATTTTGCAATGCGTGCTTCCAGACCTGCCAACTGCCTGTACGGTTGGAGGCAAAGTATATAGACTTGCCATCGCGCGACCAGCTCGGCACGACGTTTTTGTACGGCCCGGCGGTAATTGAATGCTGATTCCTGCCTTCTGCATCGACTACGAGAATCCGGGAGCCAGTTCTTGTATAGCTGTCGAACGCGATCCACTGGCCATCGGGCGACCAGCGAGGTGTTCCTGAGAACCCATCAACGTGAGTCAACTGCAATGGGCTCCCTCCCGTCGCGCCGCTCGTCCATATCTCATCTAAGCCGGTTCTGTACGACCCCCACACGATCCGGGTTCCATCCGGGGAGGGCTGCGCGTCCGATTCCCAATACTGAGTTTGAATCAGCTCCCTGTTTTTCAGCGCTGGCCCGCCTGCAGCGGCCAGGTCTGCTCGCCAGATCGCTGGGGGCATCGCGCCGTTACTATTCGCGTAGACGAGACGCCGGCCGTCCTTCGAGAGGCTTCCAACAGCCGGGTATGTCGTCTCGCGTTCAACCGGCCCGCCATTCGCTGAAACCCGCCACAACGAGGCAAGCGTGGTCCTGGTGGACGAAAAAATGATCGATTTGCCGTCAGGAGTCCACATGAGGCGAGAACATGCGCAGTTGCCTTCGACCATCACCGGATGCGGCGCTCCGCCAGAGAGCGAAATGGTGTAGATGTCGTCTAGACAAGGAGCAGCAGCGGTGGGGACGGTGAATGCGATGGTTCTGCCATCCGGGGAGAGCGAGAACGTGAGGTAGCAGTTGGCATTATTCATGGCGTCGAAATCCGTCAGGCATCTCTTTTTGCCCGTTACAAAAGAGAATAGAAGCACGCCAAACGGCCGCGTCGCCGAGCAGCGGTCAATCATCAACATTCCCGTGCCATCGGAAAGCCAGGCGAGCGGGCCTGGTGCTATGCCCCTGCAATCAGCCCCCGTCAACTTCCGCTCGTTACCGCCGAGTGCCGGCACCACGTAGACGCTGTCGCAGCGGGTAAAGGCAATTTCAGTCGCATCCGGAGACCATGCGGGAGCGCCGAGAAATCCGCTCTTGTTATCGGTAATGCGAAGCGGCTTGTCTGACCCCACGAGCTGCACATACAGGTCGAAGTGCTTTCGTTCGGGGCCGTCCCAGATATAAGCGACCCACGCTCCGTTGGGCGAGAAGGCGGGGCGGATGGCGATACCATGCGCGGTCGTAAGAGGCACGATCCGAAAGGATGCCGAAGCATGATTTCCATTGGCCGCCGGAGCCGGAGTGAGTCTTGTGCGAAGGTAAACGATAGTTGCGAATGCGGCGAGGGCGATCAATCCGAGTACGGCAGCGATCCGGCCGATCCGGCGAAGGCGAACTGGAGTCTCGGCTGATGCGGGAGCGGCCTGCTGTGCCCCACTTGTTCCTCCCATCGGAGGCGGAGCAGTGTCGCCGTTGGAGTTCCCGAGCCCGTTCCGCATATCTGCCGCGTGAGAAACCGGCGCGATAAAGCGATAACCCCGCTTGGGGATGGTCTCGATATAGAGTGGCGTACCGGTCGAGTCGCCCAACGCCTCGCGCAGCTTCATCACCGCGGTGTTCAGGCTGTGTTCGAAGTCCACGTAGGTATCGGAAGGCCACAGAAGCCGCCGCAATTCTTCACGGGTGACAATCTCGCCGGCATGTTCGAGGAGATAAACCAGGATAAGGAAGGATTGCTCGCGCAGCTTGATGGGGATGCCGCTGCGGCACAACTCCAACCTTCTCGTGTCGACTTCAAAGACACCGAAACGCCAGGTTTCGTTTGCGCTCGCCGGCGTAGGCACAATTTCTCCCCTCGCGGCCTTGCAAAAGAAGTGTAGCACGGTTTCAATTCCTGAACGGGCGGTAATTCGCCGACGCATAACACCTCCCAAGTATATGAATAAAGGATACTTCGGCGACGATTCGAATTTCATTTTGGAATGACTTCCAGTGCATTGAGGAATTCCGGCAGGGGTGCAAAGTTCACAGCATCGCAGGCCGGCAAATGAGGGCCGGCAGACGAATTCCAGCACGGAGGTGCCATATGAATCGCCGCTTTTCAATTCTCAACCGTTACCTTCTAATCGCCATTGCGGTTGGACTGCTCTTCACAGCCACTCACTCCGCAGCGCAGGCCGGCGCAACCTTCCGGATCCCGTTTGCGTTCACGGCAAACCACCAGCTAGTTCCTGCCGGCTATTACAAGGTCGAACTGTTGTCAGATCGCTTCCTGGCATTTATCAACGAGGGGACAGGAAGAACCGAAACCGTTCTGATGGTCCGTCCTGAGTCAGGACCCGCCATTGAGACCCGCAGCCGTCTCGTCTTCCAATCTTCCGTGAACAGGCATTACCTGAGGGAAGTCAAGATAGCTGGAACGAACATCCGCAGTGAGTTGATGACGCAATACAGGTTCGAGAAGGATATTGCGAAGAATCAGCTCCCGGCCGCCTCGACCGTCGAACTTGCAACGAAGTGAAACGGAAGGGACGGCCTCGCGGCCGGTCGCAAACCACAGCGACTGGCCGCAAAACGCCTATCGGAATCGCACATCTCAACCCCAAGAGCCAGGCGCCAATTGCCACAATCATTTTGTATTCTGCCAGTTAATGCTCCTCGCCGAAATAAGTCCCCGAATGTCGCCTTGTGTGTAGTTAAACGACGTTACCCCAGTAGCGAATCGACAAAATCTGTGGGGGAGAATTCCAGCAGGTCGGTCATCTGCTCGCCGACGCCGGCGAAGCGGACGGGGAGGTTGAGTTCCTGGGCGATGGCCACGGCGATGCCGCCCTTGGCCGTGCCGTCGAGCTTGGTGAGCACGATGCCGGTGACGCCGGCGGACTGAGTAAATTGCCGCGCCTGCTGCAACCCATTCTGGCCGGTGGTGGCGTCCATGACCAGCAGGACCTCGTGGGGCGCGCCGGGAATCAGTTTTGCAGCGGTGCGGCGCATCTTGTCCAGCTCGTCCATGAGGCCGGTCTTGGTGTGGAGGCGTCCGGCGGTATCCACAATCAGCTCGTTGATGTTGTGCGCTTTGGCGGAGGAGATTGCGTCATAAAGCACAGCAGCCGGGTCACCGCCGTGGCGGGTTTTGATCATTTCAACGCCGGAGCGTGAGGCCCAAATTTCAAGCTGCTCGATGGCCGCGGCGCGAAAGGTGTCTGCGGCGCAGAGCAGAACGGAGCTCCCCTGGGTGCGATACCAGGCGGCCAGCTTTCCGGCGGAGGTGGTTTTGCCGGTGCCGTTGACGCCGACGAGGAAGATTACGTGGGGGCCATCTGAGGGCGCAGGGCTGGGTTGGTTGGCGATGGGAGCTTCAAGAATGGCGCGGATCTGTGCCTTGAGCAGATCGCGCAACTCGTCTCCGCCTTCGATGGCCTGACGGCGGGCGCGGTCGCGCAGTGCTTCAAGGATGGCGGAGGTGGTTTGCACGCCGAGGTCACTCGAGAGCAGAACGGTTTCAAGGTCGCTCAGCGTGGATTCATCGACCGTGCGGGTGAGGGCGACGATGGTTTCGATGCGGGACGAGAGCGACTCGCGGGTGCGCGAGACTGCCTGCTTCATGCGGCTGAAGAGGCCGGATTTGGGGGTCTCGGCGGGGCCGGCTTCGGGCGCGGGGTAATCCGGTGTGTCTTTTTTGCCGCCAAAAAGCTTCATCATCATGTTGAGTTTAGAGCATTGACGCAGGTGAGCGCGACTGGGCGGGTCATCAGCTCAGAGAGAGGGTTTTCGATCAGAATGGGCGGCTCGCAGTCAGGCGAGAAACTTTTTGAGGGGCTCCCAGTAGTGGTGATACCAGCCCCAGTCGAGATGGTCGTACTCGCCGGCGGGGAAGCCTGTGTGGTCGAAGATGAGAGTGGACTCAGCGGCGCGGGGTTTGAACTCAAAGTGAACGATGGAGTAGACGCCTGGGTCCCAGTGCGTGGGGCGCCATGCCTGAACGATTCTTGGGTTGGGGCTTTGGCCTGGGATCAGCTCGATGTTGCGACCGACAATGAGGCCGCCGAACATCGAGAAGGCCCCGCCCGGCGTAGGGTCGATGGTGGCTGGAAGACCGGAGAAAGCGGTGAACTGCTTTTGGTCGAGGATAGCCTCGTAGAGGCGTTGCGGGCTGGGATGGAAGTCGATTTCGTAATGGATGGAAGTGCGGGACTGGTTGGCGGAGGTGGAGGGCTTTTGTTCCATCGCAGGCTGCTGCGGGGCTTGCATCTGGGCTTGCGCGCGGGCGAGGGGAACGGCGGCAATGGCCGCAGCGATGGCTGCGATAGCGCTACGGCGCGTGGGGATGGGCGCGGATGGTGCGGGGATATTGCGCATTGGGACCTCCTGACGGCACTTTGGGGGATGGCCAGGCCGTGGAATTATGGAAACACGAGAGATTGATTTTGTTCAAGAGTTGGTTTCGATCATCTGGATCGGTGTCTTAATCGAAAAATTGCTTGCGTTTTTTGCCGGGGGTGGGCAAGAATCTCGGAAAGAACCTTGCGAACGTCCGGTGCGAGGATGCCGGAGCGGGGAGACAAGGAGAGCCATGAGCACAGTGCGGGTACTTGTGGGAACGCGCAAGGGCGCATTCATCCTGACTTCAGACGGCAAGAGGAAAGATTGGCAAGTGAGCG
>Ga0181535_10005683_pt1 | contig 13233 bp, 17 predicted proteins | sample PEATcosm2014_Bin_44_FD_119774 | JGI IMG/M metagenome (GOLD analysis project Ga0181535, IMG submission 119774) | Peatland microbial communities from MTU Mesocosm Facility, Houghton, MI, USA - PEATcosm2014_Bin17_30_metaG | ecosystem: Environmental > Terrestrial > Soil > Wetlands > Peat | place...
CTCAAAAAGAAATATCCGGTCTACCCTTTTCCGGTTGCGCGTTTCGGCGGCAAGGAGAATCGCGCCGCAATCGCTTCTACGCTCTGGGAAACTGGCAATATTTATATTCTGGATACGCCACATAACCGCACGGTCTATATGCCGGAGATTTTGGCTTTTCCTAACAGCCAGTGGAAAGACCGGGTTGATGCAATGTCACAGGCAATCATTTATTACACCAAATGCAGGCCGGCAGGCGCGGCCTGGGCGACGGGAGCGGTAGCGGGATGACTACATCAATTTCCAGAGACCGGGACCTTTCTTACATTCTTGGCGTACCCATCAATGGCATTGACTTTGTGAGCAAAGGCCAATTACAAGCCGCATGCATTAACCTATCGCAACAGGCAAACCGGGCGGAGTTGGCGGCGTCCGAATGGATGCAAAAACTCTACGATGAAAAGCCGGATCATCCGGCATTTAAGGGATTTAACGCGGAAGTCATATCGAAACTGGAGACGGCACGGATAACCCGACAGGCTGCGAAGCAGCAAAAGGAAATAGCCGATGGATGATAATTATCCTTCCGTTTCAACGATGAATCCGTCCGGCATTAATGCCGTCGGTGTTTATGATCAGATAAACGACCCAGTATCGGCCAGCACAGGCGCAACTGTTCAGCCGGGTCAACAGTCCCTTTCCGGCTCCGATAAAAATACCCCGCCTGGTCCCCCCGTTTTCAAATGGAACAAATACGACTTTTGCTGGAATGCCTATTGGGGTACAGGTGGGTTTTACGACGGTACCGTACTGCGAAAGATGCTTGTCGAATTAGACGACCAATATCTTTTGCGCCGTGCACTGACCTTTTACCGGAACTTCTTTAGGCAGATTATAGATGCGACCTATAAGCCGGTTTTCAGCGAGGGAACTACCCGCACTGTTGATGTCAATGGCGTGACTGGGGATAATGTCGCACCGATATTTCAAGCGTTCTTAGATGATGCCGATTGTAAGCGTAACCCTCTTTCGCAGGTCGTTAAGCGTGCTGTTAAAAATGCTCGCATTCTCGGTGTGTGTTTTGTCGTAGTGGATAATTACGAAGAAGCGCCGGAACTTTTGAAAGATCAAATTAAAATGCGGCGTTTTCCGTATATCTATTTACGACTTCCACAACAGGTTGAAGAAAAGTTTGTAGAGCTGGACGAAGTAGGGAGGCTTCGCCAGATAGCCTTCAAGGAGCTTCCGGAAAGTTATTTGAATCCGAAGACTGGATTGAGTGAGGTTGAATCCCGCTGGAAAAAGTGGACTGCAAATTACTCTGTCAAGATGCGCTATAACAAAGAATCCACGGAATACGAAGAGATTCCCGGCACGATGGTTGAATACGGCCTTGGAGAAATTCCAGTCATTCCGATAATGTCCAGCGAATCCGAAGACAACACCGTGCTTCCTCACCCGACTTTCTACGATATCGCCCGGTGCAATTGGGCAATATTTAATTGGGATTCATTTAATACCAGGACAACCGCCGGATCGCTTTATCCGATTATGATGCTTCCCCGGCCGTCTGGTACCGAAGTTAGCAACCTGCAAGCAGTAGGCCCGCAACAGGGTATCTACGTTCCCCCCGCTGAAAATGGAGTTACCCCCGCTCAGCCGCAATGGCTGGACTATCCTACCGGCTGTCTTGAGGCAATACAAGGCATGGTGCAGGACTTGGTAGACGATATGTTTCGGCAGGCCGGACAGCAGGGTGTATCGGCTCAGGTCAAAAGTGGAGCGAAGCAGAGTGGCATTTCAAAGAGTTATGATTTTCACGGTCAACAGTTTGTCCTCAAAGAGTCGGCAAAAATGGCAAAGGATTGCGAGTCGGAAGTGGCTCGTATGTTCAAGCTCTATGTCAACGAAGCGTTTGATTTCGAGTGCCATTATGAGGAGGATTTCGAGCCGGATCAAGACCCGTCTGAAGATGTGACGCTCTACGGTGATTTTATCGCGCTCGATCCGGGGCCGAAGGGCAAGGCGCTTGCGCTGAAAATGTGCTCTCATTCCGTGTTCGGTGATGCGGACCCGCAAGATTTGGCGGAGGTTATCGCAGAGATTGACCAGCGCATGAAGGATGCGGAAAAGGATGATCGGGACATGCCGCCGGAAGACGTACCACCGGACGAGACACCCGAACAGAAGGCGGAGCGGGAACTGAAAGAGGCGGAGGACGCAAAGAACTCTACGAACTCTTCTGAAGAACCCGTCACCGATGATCCGGTGGCAAAAAAGAAGAATGTCAATAAGGCCGCAAAACGCGGATATTCACTTAAACGTAAAGGGGTAGTAGCATGAAAGCATTACGGGTCGTACTCGCAGTAGTGGTATTGTCGGTTGTTGGTCTTCTGTCTTCGGGTTGCACCAAAACAGTTTATGAGGTGGTACAACCAAAGGCGGATTCGACAAAGCAAACTGTCATTGTTATCACATGGTGGGAATCTTCCACGGCAAAAAGCGACTGCGACATATATGTTAACGGTGATATTTACGAGACGATATTTTTAGGGCAATACCTGGACACGATAATTGTTCCATCCGGGGCAACGATTGGGGCAAGGTTTTTGCTCTCGACATATAATCAACAGATGTGGGTTGGTGATACCGTTGTAAGTAAATTGGGGCTCTTTACCGAAAACAACGGCGACACGCTCAAGGGGCAAGATACCCTATATTGGAGGTTCTGATGCGTAGCGGCTTTTCTCCTCTTCCTGAGTCGGCAAAGAAGGTAACTCCATGAAGCCCGCTAATCAGGTGGTAGCAATAGTTATCGATACCAGCGGGAACTGGGTTTCCCTGGCCGTTCGGCTTGCCACGGAATACAAGCGCGTCTACTACTGCAATCCGTCATGGGTAGACGCCTACCCCAATCCGAACAAGACACATATCGGGGAAGGGTTGGAAGGAATTGAGGTTATCAAGAGCCCCTATGACGTCTACGATGAAATAGACTTTTGGGTATTCCCCGACGTGTATTACGGCTCTTTCGCCGAATGGTTGAAATCTCAGGGTGAAATAGTCTGGGGCAGCGCCGCCGCCGAAGAGCTGGAATTGTTCCGAGAAATCCTTATGGAGCGGATGCCGGACCTTGGATTACCCGCCCCCAAAGGGGAGAAGGTTACCGGCATGACTGCTCTTCGCAAATACCTTCAGAGCAACAAAGGGAAATGGGTAAAGCTGGATGAATGGCGAGGGTTGATCGAGACTTTTTATAGTAAGAACTACGATCTCGTTAAGCCCGAGCTGGACGACATCGAATTCAACCGGGGCATCCTCGCAGAGAAGATTGATTTTATGTGCTGCGACCCGATTATTACCGACCTTGAAATGGGGTATGATGGTTACACTGTAGACGGGGAGTATCCTGCCGAATGGCTCTCTGGGATTGAGATAAAAGACAAGGTCTATGTCGGGCAATGGCGGGAGTATTCGGCTCTTCCAGGCGTGATCACGGATTTCAATACTAAGTTTGCAAAGGAGTTTAAAAGCTACCAGTACCGGGGCTTTTTCTCCCTCGAAAACCGCATCGTCGGCAAAAAGTCTTACATGACTGATTTCACGGCGCGCATGCCATGCCCGCCGGGTTCGCTCTATCAGGAGATGGTCCTCAATCTTGGTGAGGTTATGTGGTCTGGTGCAAACGGGGTGATTGTCCCCGGCAAGAATGCGGCGCGGTACGGCGTCGAACTGATTATGGATTCCCCGTGGGCGGCAAAGCATACCTGCAATATTTATTTCCCGAAAGAAATTTCGCAATTTGTAAAGCTTAAAAAGAACGCCATTGAGGGCGGGGTAAACCAGATTATCCCGCTACTTAATGCTTCGAGTGACATCGGTTCGATTATCGGCCTTGGAAATACGCTTGCGGAAGCTATTGACAAGGCAAAGGAGTATGCCGGGCAAGTAGAGGGAACGGAAATCATGGTACGTCCCGATTGCTTCGATGGCGCGGAAGAGCTGCTCACTGAATTTGAGTCACACACGTAAAATGGCCACGATCATTAAAAAGAGACTCTTCGTCCTGACAGAAGCGCAAAGCAGATGGATTGACGATGAAGTCGAACGCCGGGACCATGGAAACTATGCAACGGAGCGTTGTACCCGTAGCGCGGTAATCCGGGAACTGATCGATGTAGCCCAGAAGAAAGGTACTGAATGAAAGTCCTCCTCTCCTCTCATCTTGACCGCGTTATCCAGAATTACGACCTGTCCTTCTCACGCGGTGTTCACCGTGGGTTACTGGATAACTTCGTTGGCATTATGACCACGTACCTTGCCCTCTACGATGATGAAAACTTGATGGACTTGGAACGGTCGGGCCGCGTGATCGTCTGGCACAATAAGGGCGAGGAGTGGGGTGTATTGAAGAATCCGCCGAAGATGGACCCCGGAGATATCGCCGTAGTGATTGATGTTGCTTGCCGGAAGGGGAAAGACTTCTTCCTGTCCGGGATTCAGGGCATTCCGGATCAGAAGGTAAAAGACATTATTGAAGGCTTAAAATGGGAAGGTTTAAAATTTGGGTGGAAGAGGTTCGACGGCAACCCGGACGACGAGGACGAAACCTGGGCATGGAAAAAGAAGGGTATCGCAACTATAAGTTTTGAGATTCCGATAGAATGCCCAAATGATGGCTGGCACCGGGTTCAGCAGGATTCTACCGTTTCGGTCGAGCGTGTCCGGGCGGCGGTTCAGGGGTTAAAACGGCTACTTGTTTATCTTTTGACATAATAGGAATGTTTCATGTGGCACAATTTGAGAGCATATCGTAAATGACTCAGACGCAAGCTACCTACCGCTGTAAATGTGAAGAGCGGCAATGCGACCTCCAGATTGAGGCAAAGGGGAAACCGGTTCCGAATGCGAAGCCGCCAGTATGCCCTTACGGGAAGAATGTTGCTCACGTCCTTAAACCCCCTCCGTGGGAACTGAAAAGGCAACGGCTGAAAAATGAAGAAGCGGCGGTCTAAATCCGAACTGATTGCACACAAAAAGGCTCTGACGAAAAGTCTTGAGGCTGAATTTGTGCGGGATATTCGGAAGGTTCTTACCCCGATGAAGGCGGCAATTCGCAAGCAGCTGGACTCCGGCAAAGCGCCGCATGATGCCGTCTCTCACGTCTTCCGGGAACACGATTTACGCGGGCACCTGAAACGGCTTATCCCGGCAGCCATGGTCAAGGCGGCAAAGCATGGCGGATGATAATGATGCCTTAACCGCATCCCTTGCTGTAGACGCATCCGGCGATCTTGCCATGCGTTCGCATTTCCTCAATCAGTATTTCCCCGATTCCCCGCTGAATCTCTCGCAACGAATTACCGCGCTGAAATGGCAGGATGATATTGCCGAAACAATCCGTCTCAACATGGAGGGTGGTACCAACTTGGTAGCTCTCACCGAGGGCCTATCAGAGTTCACAACGGGCGAGGGGTTGCCTCAGTACATGCTGGACATAGAGCGGCAAGCACGGCGCATTATCGGGGGCGATACGTCGGAATTTGCGGACTTTCAACGGCTTTGCCGATCTACCCGCGCGGATGTGGAAAGCATGATCCAGTCCAACGCTCCCTCAAAACTCGGCAAGGCATATGCAAAGATTATTGACGCAGCAGAGAATTTGAAGGAGACCGCTCTTGATGCTGCCATCGACAACGCCATTGATAAAAAAGCTCTGTCAAATGCTTTTCGGATTGCTACCACCGAAATAAACAGGGCGCTCAATTTGGGAGAGTACACGCGCGCGGTGAATGATCCTGACTGCGAGGCGATGGAGATTGAATTGTCTTCGGCGGGGAACAACTGCGAGGATTGTGTCGAATTGTCCGAAACTGATAATGGAGCCGGACCGGGTGTCTGGCCGTTGGATCAGGTACCCTCGACGCCATGCCATCCCCGCTGTAGGTGCTTACTTGTTCCGGTCTACGTTCTCCGAGAAGATGCAGACCCAGATTTCACGGCTTCCGATGATTACGACGGCGATTTCATGGGGGAGATGCCGGATAATTAAATGTGCGTATTTTATTCTTGTGCCGATATGTGCCAGAATAGTATATTTGTTTCAACAGGTAAAAATTACCGATTTCGGTAATAAATACCACCAACAATCAGGAGGGAACGATATGGCAGTCCTTGGAACCGTAACGAAAAAGTATCTGGCAGGCGGATCGCAGTTTGCAACGCAGGCCCTTGCGGAACAGTTTGCATCCAATTCCGTCCGGCCCGGTCAGACCATCGACATTGAGGAAATCGACTGCACGGTGGTTTCACAGGTTACGCTACCCCCGGCGGCCCCAACCATTGCCCGTGTTCCGGCGACTTCTCCGGCGGCGCCTGCAGCGACGGCCCCGGCGGCAACCATCCCCGGCACCCCGGCGGCATAATCCACTCTCACTTTCAAGGCAAAGAAAGGATCCATTATGTTCACGAAAAAGCATGCAGCGCAGGATACCAAGGGCAATAAAGCCATTGCCAAAGTCGCGGCGAAACACGCAAAAAAGACCGGCAAGCCTGCCGACAAGTCGCCAAGCCATACCGCATAAAATCTGTGTGCGGCAGTATCCGCACGGGTAACAGGGGCAATAAAGTACGGGCTTTATCGATACGGAGAGAATTTTCATGCCTTTGACAGCGGAACAGAAAAAACTGATTACCGATCCGGCAATCCTTCAGGAGATCGAAGACACCGAAAAGGAAGTTGCCCGGTTGAATTACGAAAACTCCGACAGGCGAACGAAATACGCGCAATCTGAGAAAGCGAAGAATGAAGCGGCGGCAAAGCTCGATAAACTCCAGGCCGCGATGGAAAAAGTTGGCCTGAATGCCGATGAGGATATTGAGGAACAGTTCCCGGGTCTCATCGATAAGGTGACGAAGGCGAAGGGTTTTAAGCCCCCTTCTGAAGTCGAAGCGCTCTCCAAAAACTTTGAAAAGCTGACAAAAAAGCTTGAGGCGGCGGAAGCGCAGGCGGCGGCGGAAAAACGGGAAACAATGGTCATGCAGGCCGCAAGCCAGTTTGACCCGGCACTTACGGAGAGCTTCGGCAAGGCCGCTCCGATCATCCGGGACCTGCTGAGGTCAAGGGGCCGTTTTGCTATCAAAGATGGTGTTCCGGGGCTGCAAAATGGGGATGAGTTTATCCCCCTGAATGCGGAAAAAGGGAGCCAGTCTGCAATCGACCTTCTGAAAAAGGATTACGCCGACCTGGTTGTGACTAAGCAGAAGCCGGGAACCGGCGGAAGCGGCGTCACGAAAACCGGCGGAGGCAATAATGATAAGTTGATTTCTCGGGAAGAGTTCGATCAACTTCCCTTGCATAAGCGAAGCGAATTTTTTGCAAACGGCGGTCAGTTGGCGGAAAACCAGAGCGTGTAACGGGTAGTATTGATTACGGGGCGGTAACGCAGTACAGGTAGAACATTTCGGGCAGGGCGGGTAATGCCGCAAGGGTAGTACGGATTGACGTTTTATTTCCCAAACAATTCTACTACACTTTCTCGAAAGGTTTTATCATGGCCAACAACGTGCTTACCGCCCTCATGCCGTCCTTTTACAAAGGACTCAACAAGGTTCAGCAGGAACAGACGGACGCTATCGACGCCGTCAACCAGAACGTCTCTCTCGAACAGGCCGCCCTCGGTCAGACGATCACCTTCCCGATTGCGCAACCCGCTTCCTTGATCGATACCCCGCAGAATGGAGTTTCCACAGCAGGGTACGGCGAAACTCCGGGAATCGGCACCCTTTCCATTTCCAAATCCAAATCGGGATTCTTCCAGTACAACGGTGAAGAGATTCACCAGTTGCAGCTTGGTGGAATCTATGGCGATTACTACGGCGATCAGCTTGCACAGCGTGTCCGCACCCTGCGAAAAGCCGTTGCCGCCGACATCGTTGCCGCCGCACTGGTCGGTGCGTGCCGTGGTACCGGTACGCCGGGTACCGTCCCCTTCGGGACCGCCGGAGTCCTCACGGACTTTTCAAATGCGGGCCTCATCCTGAACAACAATGGTGCGCCCGGATCGGATCGTCACATGATCCTTAGCCCGAACGCCGTATCGAACATTCAGGGCAAGCAGAGTGTCCTTTTCAAGGCCAATGAAGCCGGAACCGACCGCCTGCTTCGCACCGGAACAATCGGATCGGTCGAAGGGTTCAACGTCGGCATGGATACGTCCATTGCCACGGTCTCTGCTTTCGGCAACAGTGTCGGCAACAAAAACACCGCTCCCGTTGCCGTCGGCGCGACGTCCTTCACGCTCGATTCTTCGGGAACCGGGGCACCGATTGCGGGCGACACGTTCTATTTCAGCGGGGACACCAATATTTATACGGTTGCCTCTGTTGCAAGTAAGGTCGTAACGATCAATGCTCCCGGCATCATGGCACCGATTACCGGCGAAGTGGTTGTTGTTTTTAACGCCACTCCTGGCCAGCCGAACCTGTTCTTCACCCGCGATGCAATCACACTGATTGCCCGGCAGCCGAAGATTGCAACCGGCAACAGCCCGACCGGTCAGCTCATGGACCTGACCACGATTCCCGATCCGCGTTGCGGCCTGATCTATCAGCTCGCAATGTGGCAGAGCGGTCGATCCATCGAAATCGAAGTTGCTCTCGCATGGGGAGTTGGGGTTACCAACCCGCAGGACCTCGGCATCCTCTGGGGCTAAGTTTCCCTGCTGCCTGATAGGGGCGCGGCTGTATCGGCCCGCCCCTGTTTATAAACCAGAGAGAGGAGAGCGAATCTTGTGAGTACATCATACCCATGGATGATCACATTTAGTGATTTGCAGGACCAGCTCATCATTAAAAAGGGGGAGACGTATTTAACGACGTACCCCTCTTCTGACAATAATTATTTCGATCTCACCGCCGCTAAATTTATCTCCTTCGTGAATTCGTTCAACATTGATGTTACGGTATTGAATGCTCTCAGCCGGGAACCCGGCGCGCCGAATCCGCCACACTACCTTGTTATACAGTGGCTTATAACGGCTTTGCAAGCCATGGTGTGCGAAAACAACGTCGGTCTTAATGACGTGGCCGATGGAGTTCAAAACGACGTTTACTATATAAAATACAAAATGTATGCTTCGAAGCTTGTGGATATTCAAAGTCAAATCCGATACGAAACCATTGTAACCGGGGCTCTGCAAATGAATCAGACGCGCGCGGGCGGAACCTTTCGGATCATGTTTTGAGGAATTCTATATGATGCAAATCAACTTTGACCTGAAGCCATTCCTCGGGGCAATGAAGGAAATACCTGAAGCGGTAAAGCGGGAATTGCGTAAGGAAATGAAGCAGCAAGGCGTAGAAATCCAGACATTGGCCCGTAATGTTCACCGGCATCAGACGCTCACAAACAGCCTGAATAACTCAATAGAGGAACGTTTTGACAATGAAACTTTAACGGAGACTGTCGGATTCAATCCTGGGGTTTCCGTTATTGGCAAGCCCGGTAAGAAAGTCAACTATGGAAAGTATGTGCATGAGGGACACGGAAAGTGGAAGCCCGACCGGTTCTTGTATGAGGCAATCCAAAAGCGAGAGCCGTTGATCGTGGCAGCTCTTGAATCGGCGGTTAAGCGTGGAATAGAGGCGAGCGGGGTATGAGTGGTACACCAATTCTTGACACCATTGAAACCGCAATATCCGACCTTATCGCCGGGATGCTTGCCGCTGATGGCTATAATTACGACTGGAATATTGTCAATGAACCAGACGAAACGATAGGCGCTTTCCCGCGTTGCGTAATTAACCCGACGGATAATTTCGCCGATAAGGAAACGTGTCAGGATACAACGGCGGGATTAGGATCGGGCGATTATACCAACGAGGTAATTTATACTCTTTTGGCCAAAGGAGAGCTACCGGCATTCGACAGCAACCCGCTCTTTGCTATACGGTCAACGCTCCGCATGGCGCTGGATGATTTGAAAATGCTCTTTGGAAAAAATCGAAATTTAGGCGGGGCTTGCGATAATATTCTTTACATAGGTTCGCAGATAGAGCCGTTAGGTAATAACGATGGACAGAGACCGGCCCAATTACGGACGTTCTGGAAAGTAATTTACAGCCAAGATCGAACCACACCAACCCAATACGCGGGAAGTTGAACAATGAACCAGAAAATTTACTATTTTGCGCGGGAAATGGGATCGACAGCATACTACTTGTCGATAGCTTCAAGGGATATCCCGTGCAGCATCGAACTTGTTTCAAGCGAGGGTAATGGAATATCTCAGGTGATATGGGGCGCGGGAACGTGCTTCATTAATTACTATTCCAACGGGGGATCATATTCCATGTTGCAACTTGTCGAAGACGCTAACGCAGGCGGCTCCGATAATTGCAGTGTTACCGGGTACCGGCTCGGATGGCTTGGTGGAAATTTTGACGGGAACGAGGTCGGTGAATCGATCCCGCTCACAAACTACGGCGATTGCACATCGAGCAATAGTAGTTGTTCACGCCTCTATTTCCAGCCGGGGGAAATTCTTCCGGCAAATCAGGATTTTCGAGGCTTTGACGTTTACGAGTTTGAGTCATCGACTACAAGCTCCTTGTGTAAAACAGCACAAAACATCGTGGGGAGTGGATGGGTATGGTTCAATGCCGCACCCTCCCCCTGGACAGTCCTCGACATGACCCCGGTTCCCGGGCTCATCACGCTGCTTTCCATCCCCACCGGCATCGCGACGCTCGCCGATTTATACGCTTACGTTGCGACAATCAAGGGGAGCGCGGTTGCCGAGGGCGATATCATCCAGCTCAATGGAGCAGGGCCATTCAACGATACCGGAGCCGGGGACCTGCAGGCAGCGGGCGGTCCGGTAGGCTCCGTGACAACATTCACGCTTTCAGGCGCCAGTGGAACCGGTCAACTGGTATTCACGGCGCTTGCGGGATCTCAGATACCGGCTTCCGTAACCATCGCGGTGGATAATCCCATGGATCCAGCCGCAGGCACCATCCGATGTGACGGCGGCAACAATGTAACCATTCATCTGAATGGGACAACAGCCGATACCATTGCCAATATAGCAGCCTATACAGTATCGCAGGAGAGCTTCAACGACTGGTTTACCGTCAGTTATACCGGCGACGGAACCGATACGATCGTCGCTTTCGGACCAGATTCAATATCATCCTTTCCCTATACCGGCGGTCAGGCAGACGGAAATGTTTTCGTTGCCGATCCCACGAGCCCGGCGATCGGCTTCCTGCGGGCCTGCGCCGACTCCAACGGCGAGGCAATTGCGTACGGCACGCTGCAGCAAGCATTCGACGCCGCGTATAATAATGGCGCGGTCGCGCTTTCGGGCTTCCTGCGGTATCAGGTTACCGCATCGGCAATCACGATCCAGACGGCCTTTACCGCAACGAGCCCGGTCTGGCCCAATTTAAGTAACGGCCTCTGTCTGCTGATACCGGATCTCGCTGGTTTGATTCCCGATAATGTGGGCGACGTGATTTTTGGAGCAGATATCAGCAGCTCTTCATATGTCATTTTCTGGGTATTTGGCAATTCGGGCGAGGGCGAGGGCGGCATGCAGATCGCTTCCGCAAATTCATTAATCAGCAGCGGCGATATCGTTACTATCTCCGGCACGGCAACCATACCGCTTTAATCGAGGCTTCCCATGAGCAACAAAACCATCCACGCAATCCGCATGATGCGGACCGGAAGCGCATCGGGAACGCTTCCCACCGGGGCGTATGCTGTTACCGGCGGGCTCGAAATCCGGCTTTCGGAAGACGATATTTATAACTACCCTTTTTAAAGGAGTGATACCATGAGTTCAACCGCCCTTAATGCTGTTTACAAGACTGCGGTATTAGCCGTGGAGGAATGTGCGACTCAGGACGTGGCCGCCGGGTCTGTTACCATCGATCTGATAACAACTACCTATATGGTTGCCGCTCCGTTTGTTGTCGGGCAACGATATGCCATTTGTGACAATACTCCCCCGACGTCCTACAATCAAGTCCCTAATGGCGAATGGGTCACAGTCAACAGTATCTCCAGCGTGACTTCTACAGCGGCGAATGGCGGGTACACGATCAGCGGGACACTTCACGTTTCCGGCGGCGGTGCCGGCGGCGGGTTGGTTAACAGTTATGCAGCGCTTTATGGTGCGTCGATCCTGACTCCTGGCATGGAACGGCTCGTAACGTCTTCGGATTTCAATTGCCGATTCAAGACTCTTTCCGATGCACCAAAGGTTGATTTCGATGATGAGTCTTCTCGATTCGCAAGCGGAGACGAAGGGCGGGACGTTTCGATTGCAGGGGCGCGTTCCGGGGAAATTGATATCACGCAGAAGCTTGCATGGGCGGGGGCAAGCGCAGGGAGTTTAAATGTTCCTGTCTGGGACAAGCTCATGCGCACAATGGGGCATATTCAGCGGCAGTACCTTACTGAGGGTGCAGTCGTTGGGATCGGCTATATCCCGCACACATGGGCAAACGAGGTTACTGCAACGATATGGATTTTCAGTCCGGAAAACGGGACAAATCCGACGTCTACCGTGTACCGGTATTGCGGAGCGCACGGTGGTAGCGGGAGCTCAGTGGCGGCCGGGAAAATTGGCGATCCGTACATGCTCACTGGGAAATTTTCAGCGGCCTATGTGGGGACATTGGAACTTCCTTTGAGCCAGGTCCGAACACTGACCAGTCCGGACACGCAAACACCGGAGGTTATGCTGAATAACCTCGTAACCGTTCCGGCTGTATACGGCAAGATTATTCCTGATGCAATGGCGCCGACGGCAAATTGTGCGAGTTTTGAAACCATGGCGGCTGCTAATACCGCTTTGAATTTGGTGGGTTGTCGTTTTTATACCGCCGACGGAACGGATTTTGGGGATGGATCATTAACCGCGGCAAAGGGTGCTCCTCTTGTTCCAGGCGATGCGTTTGTCGCAGAAAATCTTGAAGGAGAGATTACACCTATTCCGCAGACCGGCAACAAAAATGTCGAAGTGAGCCAGTTTTCATTGGACTTTGGAGGCACGGTCAACCCGTTTCTCGATCAATCCACGGCGACCGGCAATGCGTACTATGCAACGCAGGACCGCGATCCAAAGCTTACCCTGAACCCGTACCATGTGAAAAAGACGCTGGACGACATTGACTCGGTAGTATCAAATATGATTACCGGGCCCGTATCAGTTCAGAGTGCACCGACGTCACCGCATATCA
>Ga0181535_10005686_pt1 | contig 13230 bp, 10 predicted proteins | sample PEATcosm2014_Bin_44_FD_119774 | JGI IMG/M metagenome (GOLD analysis project Ga0181535, IMG submission 119774) | Peatland microbial communities from MTU Mesocosm Facility, Houghton, MI, USA - PEATcosm2014_Bin17_30_metaG | ecosystem: Environmental > Terrestrial > Soil > Wetlands > Peat | place...
CCCGGAACAATGGACGCTCAGTTTCGTCGAGATGGTCCCGTTCTTCCGGGGACAGCACGGATTGCTCGGGCGCGTGCTCGGAGGTTGGTCGCTCTCGGGAACATACATCATTTCGAGCGGCCAGGCGTACACACCCATCCAGTACGTACTGAATTACGCGACGGGTGGAAGCGCCTATGACACCGCGTTCGACCTGGCAAACGTCGGCACTTACGAGACAGCCCGCCCCTTCGTGCTATCACCCTCAGCGCCGGTTAATCAAGTCGCGATTTACGGCGGCGACCTCTGCAGCTGGAGTGGTGTTGCGTCCGTCTGTAACGGTGCCCCCAGCCAGCTTTACAGCTGGAACTCCTTCAACGCCAGTGGGACCGTGCAGACCGTGGCCGCCAATCAAGCGCGTTTCCTGGTCAACGGCGGATATGCGGATTCCGTGATTGGCGAGCCCTGGGGAACCGCCGCGCGAAACTCGCTCCGGGATGCGATCATCAACCAGAGTAACTTCCAGATCAGCAAAGAGACCAACGTCACCGAGCGAGTCAGGATTCAGTATTGGACCGCGTTCCAGAACGTGTTCAATCACCCCAACTTTGCCTCCGTCGATCCCCTGATTGAAGACGCCGGGGATACCTCGGAGGGCGTGGGCTTCGCCACCCCGTCTCTGTTCAGCGGCGGAAACCGAGTGATTAAGTTCGGGCTGAAGGTGTTCTTCTAACCGGGAGAAGGGGCGGTTCTCGAACCGCCCCTACACGCCCTCGCAATCCAACTGCAAAGGCAGCCCTTTTGTTTGCCCTCCCGGGTTCCCGCCGTGCCTGCGCATTCGTGTCCTCAGGCGGTCGCAACGGGAACCCGGAGTCGAACCCCGTCCATTGCGTCTCGTGGGTAGCTAACGGTATGCTGAAGGCAGACAGGAAGTTGTAGGGAATTCCGGACTAGACCAGGCGATACCGCAATGCTCAAGCGACTGACTCTTTTCATGCTGTGCGTGTTCTCGTTGACCGGGTGCCACGGGCAGCGGTACGCCACGGCCTTCACGTACAGGTTGCACAAACCGCAGAATGATGGTCAGTTCTCGACACTGCATACAATGCCCGATGGCGCCTTACTGATGGTCAGCAAGTGGGGCGAACAGCCCCGGCAAATCTGGAATCTGCTGCGCATCGCAGATTGGGACACTTCGCAACCGCGTGAGGACAAGCTGGATGTTGACGTGGGGCCGAACAATGAATCACTCGGTTGGTCACTTCAGGCAGATCGATATGATCGGAACGATCAGCTTTTGATGGACCCTGGCGGGAATTATCTCGTGGTCCGCTTGAGCCAGGACGCAGATTTATGGAAATACCATAGCGATGAACCTGCCAAGCTGCCGCGGACTGTCCTGAACATTATCGATCTTCACGGGCTCAAGCTTCTCCGTCGCGTCGCGATCACCGATCCTCTGCTGGCAGCAGGCGACATGGGTTTCACCCCCAAGGGCGCCTTGCTGGTGAGCGGCCTTCAGGAGATGAGCAGCGCAACGATCGGCGGCAAAGTGGTCTATACCCGCCAGTATGCGGTGGAATCCTTAACTCTTCCCGGCCTGGAGCCCGAAATGGTGTGTCGTTATACGACTGTCATCAGGCCCTTCTCCACCCAAACCCCTTCGACGCCTGAAGATTTCAAACGGAGGGAGGAGGAAAATCGGGAGGAGGTTGAGCGGCATCAAAATCAGGAGCAGGCTGCCGAAAAGGAGTGTGGGCCCAAACTCGCTCCATTGGGTTTCTCCTCGTTAGACGATGTGCGTAAAAACTTCACCGTCTTGGGACGGCTGGGATACATCGCGGACTACTCGCAGCGTGTCCCACCCCAGTCGCCTTGGGGTTGCGGCTTTCAGGACTTGTCCGCGAATCTGCAATATGAGCTGTTCGATTGCGACGAGGGCCACGTTGTGGTGTTCGGCCGGTACCGTGCATTCAGGGTTTTCCACCTCGAAGACGGAAAGCAGATCATGGATTTAAAGGTGCCGCGCAGCACGCTGTTCGGCGAGCGCCGGGTGCTGTTTTCCGGCGTGCTGGACACGAGCCGCGGCGTCACCTATGCGGTTCTGTTGCGGGATGGCGCTGAACTGGAAGGCTACCGCCTGCCTTAGGATCGCCAAGCTGTGAGAAGAGCACTATTGGACCCCTGATTCCTATCTCCTATCCCCTATTCCCTGTTCCCTTCACTGGCTCGCGGGTGTAAACTTTCCTCGTATCGGGATTCCAGCACAGGACTCCTGGCTTGCACCACGCTTAACTCTTGAAGAGAGGAACAAATGATTAAAAGCCTCAGGCACGGACGGGTCTGGATCCTACTGGCTCTTTCCGTATGGGCCCTACTCAGCATCTCTGTTTCCCTGGCGGACGAGGGCATGTGGACGTTCGACAATCCGCCGCTGAAACAGCTCAAGGAGCGCTACGGCTTTGAGCCCACTCGCGCGTGGCTTGACCACGTGCGCCTTGCCAGTGCCCGGTTCAATGACGGCGGCTCCGGCTCTTTCGTGAGCCCCCACGGGCTGGTTCTGACGAACCATCACGTGGCGCTCGGCCAATTGCAGAAGGTCTCCTCCCCCTCCAAGGACTACGTCAAGGACGGGTTCTATGCGCGCACCGAGGCGGAAGAATTGAAGTGTCCCGACCTGGAGGTCAACGTCCTGGTCAATATGGAGGACGTCACCGCGCGGGTTCGTGGCGCCGTCAAACCGGGGGTGAGTGACGACGCCGCGCTAAAGGCTCGCAAAGCCGAAATCGCCGGTATCGAGAAGGAGAGCTCAGAGAAGACCGGCTTGCGCTCCGACGTGATTTCCCTATATCAAGGCGGCGAATACTGGCTCTACCAGTACAAGAAATATACAGACATGCGCCTGGTTTTCGCTCCCGAGCAGCAGACCGCCTTCTTCGGAGGCGATCCCGACAACTTCACGTATCCGCGCTACGACATCGACTTCGCCCTGTTCCGTGTCTACGAAAACGGCAAACCGGTGGAGAATCACGATTATCTGAAGTGGAATGCGAAGGGCGCGGGCGACGGCGAACTGGTCTTTGTTTCGGGGAATCCGGGCTCCACCTCTCGGGACGAAACCATGGCCCAGATCGAAACGGAAAAGGACTACGATCTGCCGCTGGTGGTTAAGGCCTTGGGGCGCCTGCAAGACGCGGCCAAGCAGTATTCCGCCCAGGGGTCCGAGCAGGCCCGCCAGGCAGTGAACACGATCTTCGGCATCGCGAATTCGCTGAAGGCTTATGACGGCCGCGCCAAAGGATTAGCGGACAAAGAACTGATCGCCAAAATGCAGAACGATGAAACCAGCTTTCGCGCCAAGGTTGCCAGCAACCCCGAGTGGCAAAAGGCTTATGGCGGGGCCTGGGACGCCATCGCCCGGGCCGAGGTGAAGCATCGCGAAATGGCCAAGATGGTCCGGTTCTACGGCCTCCGGGGGTCTCGCCTGGAGGGTGTCGCTTTAGCTCTCGTCCAATACGTGGCGGAAGTGAAAAAGCCCGACGGAGAAAGGCTCGAGGGATATCACGATTCTCAGCTCGAATCGTTGCGCTTTCGACTCTTTTCCCCGGCCCCGGTTTACCCGGGGTTTGAAAAGGCGATGCTAACGGCGGGGCTGCAACTCGCCCAAGAAGGCTTGGGTGCTGACGATCCCTTCGTGAAGGCGGTGCTGGGATCGAGCACGCCGACCGAAGTCGTAACTGAGGCCGTCGATGGAACGAAGCTGGCGGACCCCGCGTTCCGGAAGAAGCTGGTCGAGGGAGGCGAGGCGGCCGTCCAGGCTTCGACTGACCCCATGATTGTGCTCGCGCGCAAGGTGGACCCCTTTGATCGACAAAGGATCAAGTCGTTTGAGGACAACGTGGAAAGCGTGGAAACTCCGGCAGGAGAGAAAATCGGCCAGGCTCGCTTCGCCGTGTATGGCAAGTCGCTCTATCCCGACGCGACTTTTACCCTCCGGCTTGGATATGGCGCGGTGAAGGGTTACCCGATGAACGGGACCGAAGCCCCTCCCATAACCACCTTCTATGGCCTTTACGACCGGGCCTACAGCTTTGGTCTCAAGTTCCCCTTCAATCTGCCGGCGCGTTACATGGAGCGCCGTAACCGCCTCGACCTCTCCGGGCCGGTGGACTTCGTCAACACCTGCGACATCATCGGCGGGAACTCAGGCTCGCCCGTCATCAACAAAGCGGGCGAACTCGTAGGCCTGATTTTCGATGGAAATATCGAGAGCTTAGTGGGTGACTTCGTCTACTACGAGGTGAACAACCGCGCCGTCGCCGTGCACAGCGGCGCCATCATCCAGGTGCTGCGCCAGATGTACGACGCATCGCCGCTGGCCGACGAACTGGAAGGAACGCAGACCGACCCTAAGTAGCGCAACCGTCTTGCCGGTGAAAACCCAACGTGGTGGCGACACGTAAAGACTATGTCGCCACCACCCGCGCACTCTCCGCCGCTGCGACAATAGACTGTCATTTCATGGTTTCTGGTTCCAGCCAGCCGACGGGCATAGCGACTGCTTATCCAATCAGCTTGACCTCATCCAAATCCAGTAATTGCTTGCATTTCAAAGAGAATAGTGGATATCCTGTTCATGCCGGACTTGGGCCCGGTCAAATCGAAAATCTCGAACAACTTTATTCCACGTGAGGGGATCATGCAGGAGCGTAGAATCACGCCGAATCCTTCCCAAGAGAGTGGCCGCTCCCCCAACCGCAAAACAGCACCGATCGAATCGCGCGTTCAGCAACTACACTGAGTACAAGGGGTGACTATGACGAAGCTTCTAAAGGTTGTTGCATACGTAGTCGCGGGTCTTGTTGTGGTGCTGTCTGTCGCCATCAGCCTGACCATCGGCTGGAGGCCTTTCATCGGCCCCCGCGCTCGTCCCCTAACCAATCGCACCTTCGAAAGCACGCCGCAACGCCTGGCTCGAGGCCAGTACTTGTCCAACAACCTCCTCGGATGCTTTGAGTGCCACGGCGAACACGAGTGGACAAGACATGACGCGCCCTTGATCGAAGCCACGCGGGGCGCCGGCTACAGCGATTTCCCTATGGCAGGACTTCCCGGCCACGTCGCACCGCCCAATATCACCCCGGACCCGGAAACCGGCGCCGGCCGTTGGACGGATGACATGCTGGCACGGGCTATCCGTGAGGGAATTGGCCACGACGGCCACGCCATATTTCCTTTCATGGCCTATAACGACTTCCGTTATATATCTGACGAAGACCTGGCCTCGGTTATCGTCTATCTGCGCTCCATCCCGCCAATTCGAAAAGCGTTGCCAAAGACTGAGATCATCTTCCCCGTGAATTACCTCATGCGAAGCGCGCCGGAACCCGTCACCGGGCCTGTACCCCAACCGGACGTCTCGACGCCCGTCAAACGCGGCAATTACCTGGTGACCATCGCGGGATGCACGGATTGCCATACACCGCTGGCAAAGGGCCAGCCGATTCGCGGCCTGGAGTTCGCCGGGGGCGCCATCTTCGAAGGTCCGTGGGGCCGAGTGGCGAGCGCTAATATCACCCCGGATGCCTCGGGCATCTCCTATTATGACGAGTCTCTTTTCCTGGAAATGATTCACACCGGCTACGTGAAGGCGCGGAAGATTAATCAAATCATGCCCTGGTGGGATTTTCGGAATCTTTCTGATGAAGACCTGAAGGGCATCTTCGCCTACCTTCGCACGCTGAAACCCGTGAAGCACCGCATCGACAACACCGAGCCGCCGACCTATTGCAAGCTCTGCGGCTCAAGTCATGGGGCAGGAAACCAGAACTGAATTGATTCCCGCTTTCGCGGGAATGACGACCATTCGCGACGAGTAGGGGCGCCTCTTGTGGCCGCCCAAGACGACCACGAGGGTGGCGTTACACTTTGATTCGGCCGTAATCGAAGGGCTCGTTAACGAGGTGGAAGACCGGTTCACCCGGCATCTGAAGGTAATAGGTCTTCAAAGGCGTGCGCGCAAAATCACTCAACTTGCGGGGAGTGGCTGCCCCGTTCTCCCATTCATAAACGGGGATTTCCCACGGATTGAAGGTGTTCGTCAGCCCGCGTTCTTTGGCGATGCGGAACAGATGGATGTCTCCGGGTTCGTGCCCACCCAGGTACATGCCGATCATGTCCAAGCGGAACTTGTCCTTGCCGAACATCACAAGATTTGTAAGATAGTCCTGTCCTTCGCCGAAGCCGTCGCCGTCCCGGCCGGTGATACCTTCGATCATGGCCAAGCCCGTATTCATGACGCTCATGTGGTCGCAGGTCTTGTGTGCCCAGATCTCCTCGTGCATGGGGCTCAATTGGTGTGGGCTGTGGTAACGGTCGTAACTCAGGCTGACATGGCGATCGAAGAATTGCTTCACCACGCGCTCCGCGTTGGGATGAACGTCCGGCTTCATGAAATCGGGCACACCGGTCACCATGCTCCATCCCGAACAGAAGCGAACGTAAGGCAGCACGACCAATCCTTGCTCGTTTTTGACAGACAGGCTCATGCACATTCCGTGAGCCTTCCACTTCGCCATATTGAGAAGCCAGGTGTCCGGTTCGTTCACCGGGGCGTAGTGAGGAATGCGAGTGTAGACCACCGCGTCAGGCACCTTGCTCCAGTTCATCTCCCAACTCTCCCGAAACTGCCGGACGTGGCGCTCGGGCTCATTCATTTCCACTCCGAGGCGTTGGTTGATGTCCACAAAACCCCGAACGTTCCAGCTGGGATAGCCGTTGGCCTCGATAAAGTGAAACTTGCTGAGCCCGATCTCCTTCAGACCCGTCACCATTCCTTCGTAGAACTGCGCGTCCGTACCCGTGCCCCAGTTTTCTTCGTCGGGCCGATTGGGGTCGTGCACGCTGGTGAAATTCGGTTTCAGAATGATGCGGTGGGTCAGCGGGATGCCCGGGCGGTCCATGGGCACAAAGATCTCCCGCGCCAGCGCCAAGCCCTCTTGACGCTTGGTGTTTTGGTCAGTCTTGTGGGCGACGTGCGTGCGTCGGATAAAAACCGCTTTAGGATTACTCTCAATGAAAGGGTGCAGCCCGAAGTAAGCTGGGGGGAGAGCGAACGCGGAGGCCAGCCTGACGCCAGGAATAGCGCCGGCGGCAGCCAACGCGCCGGTCCGTAGAAAATCTCGACGAGTAATCATCTGCACTCCTCGTGGCGGCGAGTTCAATCGCCCCACTGTAGGGGTAGGGCTTGCCCTACCCTTGTCGAACAACGCGACAAACGCCAGGGGACGGCAAGCCGTCCCCCTACATCGATTCAATCCAAAACCACAACGGCCAGCCGTTCCAAATCCGGGAGCGTAACTTCCGTGGCCGTCTCCCGCCTGGCTGTGCGCAGCGACTGCGCCAGACCCTCAGGCCGCAGCAACGCGGCCCGCGAATATGAACCCTGCACGGCAACCAACACTTCACCCTCAAGTCGAGAGCCGTAGTTAATCAGATGCAGCAACGCCCGTCCACGGTTCGCTCCCGGCGGCGAAGAAGTGGCCAAGGCAATTGCGGTTGGCGCGTTCCAAAGCCGCGCCGCACGCCGCTTCTGGGTCACGACATCGATCACATCAAAGGCGAAGTTATAGGGGTCCGAAATGGCTTCCTGGTACGCAACCACTTGGCCCCGTCCCAGCGAATAGAGTTCGCGATCTTCCTGTCGCCTCACCAGCTTCAGTTGAGGACTTCGCCACCAGGCATTGTCACCCGGTGCGTCGACAATCACTGCGCTTCCCGCTTCCGCGTGGCTCAGGATGCGCCGCCGGATATCTGTCCCCGGCGCTTGAATGCCCACTGCCACCAGCGCCAGCAGGCGCGAAGGGTCCGGCTTGGGGGGATCCGCTGCGGGTACCAGCGACGGCGAGGCATTCTGCCGATAGAGCAGATTGGTGATTTCGGCCAACCCGTCATTCGCCTCAACCAATACGGTGATGGCCGGAAAGGTGGGTTGGCCGAACAGTCGGCCGTGCTCGACTAACCAGCGCGCCGTGCGGCCCAGCCGGCGCCAGGCCTTTGCCGCCTTCGCCTCACCACGTAGCAATCGGGCGTGATAGCGTGGCTCGAGCGAAAGCAGGTAATTCCCTCCATTCACCCACGCTTCAATCAGACCTAACTCCAGCGAGTCGTATGGTAATAGGGACTCCGGCTTCACCCCGGCCTTTTCGTCCGGAAGATACCCCAGCAGTGCAGGCCGGTCCGGATAGAGCGCGCGCAGCATCCCGTAGAAGTAACCATTCGCATCCACCCAGGGCAATGCGCTTGCGCCCGCCGTGAACTCATCTTCGTTCGTTTTTGGGCCGCGACTCACTCCCGGCCATATACCATTGGTGAGAGCCACTCTGGCATTCGCCGCGGAGTGACCGGCGGAATCGAGCGGAAGGAATTGGATGTCAGCCAGGGCCCCGACCTTTAAGCCGGCCTTCCGGCAGGCATCCTCAAAAGCCTGGGCTGGATTCTCCAGCAGGACTGTCGTAATCCCGCCTTCCTGAAGAAGAGGCACGAGTTTCGGGTCGTAATCATGCCAGCGTACTGCGATTTCGGTGGACAAATCGAGGGACATAGAATTTAGTATTGGCGCGTTTTCTTATTCGGCTAACTCCGCACTTCCAAAGTTCCGAAAGAGTATATATTATCCTTGCCGTCGACGTAGCGGAAAGGGCTCACTTCTGCTGCACATGCCCGTCCGTTAGCAGGCTGCTCCGTGTACTCGGTGCCTTCAAATCCTCAACACAGAGATCACAGAGGGACTCTGCGACCTTTGTGTTTATTCTTTTCCTGGCCACAGAGGGCACGGAGATAAAGAAGCTTTCGAACTTTTACTATTGCAGAGCGTGCTATGTCAAACCTTACTCGGCGCGACTTCTTGGAGGCGACTATGACGAACGGGGCAGGTCTCGCCGCTTTGAGCGGCGTCAGCTTCTCGACGCACCCTGAGAAAGTGAGAGGGGCCAACGACCGCGTGCGGATTGGCGTGGTTGGCGTCCGAGGCCAAGGCTTCGTCCACGTCGAGGGATTCTCAACCGTAGCCAACACAGAGGTCGCCGCGATCTGCGACGTGGATGAAAACGTCATCGCCCAACGCCTGGCCGACATCGAGAAGCGGAACTTGCCCAAGCCCAAGGTCTACATCGATTATCGCAAGCTGCTCGAAGACAAATCGCTCGATGCGGTATCCATTGCCGCTCCCAACCACTGGCATTCGCTGATGGGCATTTGGGGATGCCAGGCGGGCAAGGACGTCTACGTCGAAAAGCCCTGTTCACATACCTGGTGGGAAGGTCACCAGCTTATCCAGGCCGCCCACAAATACGACCGGATTGTGATGCACGGTACGCAAGGACGGTCCGCAGAAGGTTACCGCGAGGGCGTGCGGAAGCTCGGCGAAGGCGTAATCGGAGAGGTCTACCTGGCGCGCGGCCTTTGCTTTAAGTGGCGCGGAACCATCGGCAAAGCTCCGATCGAGCCCGTTCCTGCGGGCGTCCACTACGATTTGTGGACCGGTCCGGCCCCCCTGAAACCCTTCACGCGCAACCGCTTTCACTACAATTGGCATTGGAACTGGGACACTGGAAATGGGGATCTGGGCAATCAAGGCGTTCACGAGGTCGATTTGGCGCGCTGGGGTCTGGGCGTGAAGCTTCCCAACAAAGTCTCCGCACTCGGCGGCCATTTCATGTTCGACGACGATCAGGAAACCCCCAACACCTTAAACTGCGCCTTCGAATTCCATATGCCGGACGGCAAGAAGCGCCTGCTGGAGTTCGAGGTTCGCCACTGGATTACCAACACTGAAGCCGAGATCGGCTTGCCGGGGTTCGGAGCAGGTGCGGCCGCACTGCCGAAGACTGCGGGGGCCGCGGCCGCGGCCGGCCCTTCGTTCAATCAGATCAAGGCCATGTGCGGCAATCTCTTCTACGGCTCGAAGGGGTATATGGCCATGACCGGCTACGAGTCTTATCGCACCTGGCTTGGTGAAGAACAAGAACCCGGCCCCAGCGCCACGCGCGGCGAAGACCGTTGGGCCAACTTCATCCAGTGCGTCCGCAGCCGCAAGAAGGAAGACGTCCTGGCGCCGATCGAGGAGGGACATCTCTCCGCCACGCTGGTTCATCTTGCCAACGTGTCTTACCGCCTGGGACGAACACTGAATTTCGATCCCGAGAGTGAACAAGTGAAGGGGGACGAGGAGGCCAACCGCCTGTTGCGCGGCGAAGACCGTGGCTACCGTGCACCGTTTACCATTCCGGAACAGGTCTAGCAACTTTACTGCCTGACTTCAGATCGTTGATCTCCAAATGCGGAATGTAAGCGGTAGTATGAGACCGGGTACCTCGAAGGAAGCGCAAGAGTTGACACAAACTTAGGGGAAGCCTAGACTTTGGGTATGGAAGTTAACCTTTCGCCGGAACTGGAAGCCAAGCTGAACGAAATGTCCAGCAAGACCGGGAGGGCCGCGGAGGAGTTGGTGCAGGACGCTATGGCCGGCTATCTTGCTGATTTGGCCGATGTTCGCGAAACGCTCGATCGCCGATACGACGAGATCAAAAGCGGTAACGTCAAGCCGATTGACGGCGACGTGTTTTTTGAAGGCCTCCGCCGGCGCGAGGACGAATTGCTGAAGCGCTCGCCTCGATGAGCACCCAACGCGGCTTTGAGCTTCACCCAGAAGCGACCCAAGATATCCAAAACATTTGGGACTTCCTCGCGGAACGAAACGCGCTTGCAGCCCGGCGCGTGCGCGAAGAAATCCAGAGCGCCATCCAGAGGCTCGTGACTTTTCCTCACCAGGGCCACCAGCGGCCCGATCTGACCTCTCGGCCTTTACGTTTTCTGAATGTACGTGATTATCTGATTGCGTACGCCCCAGACGAGCATCCCTTGCTCGTGGTCGCCGTATTGCACAGTCGCCGAAATCCAAGAATCATGTCAGCCATACTCAGAGGGAGGGAGTAGCCTTTGAAGCCTTGCAGTCGGCAAGGGCTTCCCTGAGCAGGCCATCGAGCTTGCCAGCCTTGGCATCCATCTCGATCTGATGGTCCCAGGCGCGAGACTCGAACTCCAAAAACCAGGCCCGCAACTCGGCGAACTCCTGACGTGGCAGGTTCTCGATTCTTCGCTCGAGTTGCTCAACTTCGCTCATGAAACGCCACCTTCAGAGTTGTTTCCAGCTTAGCATATAACTCTTGTCGATTGTCACACCCCGTGCCAGTATATCCGGTTTCGATCTGTCCTCACCTTTGGCGCCAGGCGGTGCATGAAACTGACTCTTCGCAGGGCGTTTTGGAGGCGAACCATCGGTGGCCCAGGGCGGCAACAACGGCCGCCTCTGCGTCGTGAACGATCATGGCGACATTAACTGAGAGGCCCACGCAGAAAGCAGCGCCTGACCGTGCTCCGGGCAAGAGCCCAGCCAGCGCTTTCGAACTGCCTCGAACCTCGATCGAAATCGGCCAAGTTGAGAAGCAGAGCCTCGAGCTGTTCTTTCTCACCTTGGGAATGGTGCTCATTCTCACTTTGGGCTTGGCCATCTTGATGGTTCCGGTAGTTTTCTGGCAGCGGCCTACGGAGATTCTTCAGGATGTGTGGCGAAAGGGCTTCTATGGCTTTCTGGTCCTCTCGCTTTTGTTTGACGCCTATCTGATTCAACGGCAGCTCAGACTACGCCAACTTCGCCGTCTGCTCGCTCAGCAGCGCTCCGACCAGGAACTCCTCCTGGCGGCCAAGAAGATGGACGAGGCGTTGCTCCACAGCATCGGCGAGGGAGTCTTTGCGGTGGATAGCGAAGGCCGCCTGATTCTGTTGAACCGGCGCGCGCAAGAATGGACGGGGACCGGGGCCCGCGATGCTATCTCCAAACCTTTTGCCGAGGTCCTGCACTTTGAAGGTCAGACGCCGGAATATTTCGTCAAGCAAGTTGTGCAGACCGGTCAGGGACTGCAGGTGGGCGGAGAAGCCATGTTGGTTCGGCCGGGGGGAAGCAGAATGCCGGTATCAATCCTGGCCGCGCCCGTGCTCCAAGACGACCGGGTGCGGGGCTGCATCATAATCTTCCGCGACACCAGCGAGCAGCGCGCGCTCGACCGGATGAAAGACGAGTTCATTTCTATCGCCTCGCACCAACTGCGGACGCCCCTGGCGGGGCTGCGGTGGTATACGTCAACCCTGGCGGAGGGCATCGCGGGCGCACTTAGTTCGCAGCAAAGCGAATTAGTCAAAGAAATGGAAAACTGCGTGGGCCAGATGGCGACCTTGGTCAACGACCTTCTCGATGTGGCGCGCCTCGACCAGGGCACGCTGACGCTGAACCAGGTTGAAATACAGCCCCGTGAACTTCTGGCAGAAGTGGTGAGCGCTTTGGAGTCGAAAGCCAAGAGGTTACAGGTTTCTTTGCTGATGATCGAGGAAGGGTCTTTGTGCCCGCCCGTCCATGCCGATAAGGCCCTGATTACGGAAGTGTTGCGGAACCTCGTGGACAATGCCCTCAAGTACACTCCTGAAAACGGCGTGGTAAAGTTAAGCGCGCAACAGGAAGGCCAGAGCTTGGTCTTTTCCGTCACGGACACGGGGGTAGGCATACCGGAAGAATCCCTCGACAAGCTGTTCAGAAAATTCTCCCGGGTCGAGAACCCCATGAGCAAGCGCGAGCGAGGCTCAGGCTTGGGGCTCTATTTCGCCAAAGGAATCGTCGAGAAGCACGGCGGAACAATCTGCGTGCGCAGCGTCCCAAGCCAAGGGAGCACCTTTTACGTGAAATTACCACTTTAGGGGCGATTTCCTCGCAGGCACTGAGAGGTCGTTACATCATGGAGGACCCAAGTTTGCGCAAGGCCGGTTACCGGATTCTACTCGTTGAGGATGAGGACTTCTTGCGCCGCATCTTCAAATTGCGGTTGGCCGCCGAGGGCTACGAGGTGACGGACGTCGACTCGGGAGAAGCCGCTTGGGAAGCGCTCAAAGATAGCGTGCCCCACCTGATCATCCTGGACCTTTACCTGCCTCAGATGAACGGTTTCGAGTTTCTCCAGCGCCTCAAGGCCCACGCGTCGCTCAGCCAGGTCGCAGTCCTCATTCTCTCCGGCCTGGGCCAGGATGCCGACATTCGTAAAGGGCTCGAACTCGGCGCCAAAGAATATGTGATCAAAACCAAGCTTACGCCCGCCGAGCTTCTCGAGAAAGTCAGCAGGCTGCTGAAGGAAACCGCTCCCCGCG
>Ga0181535_10005689_pt1 | contig 13224 bp, 7 predicted proteins | sample PEATcosm2014_Bin_44_FD_119774 | JGI IMG/M metagenome (GOLD analysis project Ga0181535, IMG submission 119774) | Peatland microbial communities from MTU Mesocosm Facility, Houghton, MI, USA - PEATcosm2014_Bin17_30_metaG | ecosystem: Environmental > Terrestrial > Soil > Wetlands > Peat | place...
CATGGCAGCGCGTTCGAGTATTTTCGCAATGACTCACTGACCGCGCGCAACTACTTCAACACTGTCGATCAAGCGAAGAATTCCTTTACCAACCATCAATTCGGCGGCATGGTTGACGGACCGATTATCAGGGACAAGTCGTTCTTCACGCTTGCCTATGAAGGCCAGAGAGAAAACGGCGGACTGCCCCAGTTAGGCGCGGTTCCAACGCAAGCCGAGATCAATGCCTTTACATCCGGGGGCGGAGTCATTAACCCGGTGATCCAGAGCCTGCTGAACAGCAAGCCTTGGGGAACCCTGCCGCTGACCGCCGAAGACCAGACCTTCACGACACCCTTTAGCAATGTCAGCGACAACGTCATCGTCAAGGCCGATCAGCATCTCAAGCTCTTCAGCCCCGGCGACCTGCTGACCGCGCGCTACTTCTATGCTCACGGCATGCAGAGCTTCCCGCTGGGCATGCTCTACACCGGCGCTAGCGCGCCGGGATACAACACCCTGACGCCGACGCACGTCAACATCGCTTCGCTCTCCTATACATCGATTCCAAAACCGAACCTGATCTTCGAGGTACGCGGCGGCTACAACCGCTTTATTAACCAATTCCTGCCGCAGGATATCGGCCTCAACCCGGAAGCCGCGTTTGGCCTGGATTCTCTGCCGCCCGGCTACACCAGGTACGACCTGGGATTACCGACCATCGACGTGTACCACACGACGGTCAGTGGCGCCCCGTCGGGTGCATTCAGCCCGATCGGTGCAACCAACAGCGATTCGCGCAGCCGCGTCGACACCAACTATCAACTCTTCGGCAACGTCTCGCTCACCAAGGGCCGGCATAGTTACAAGGCCGGATACGAGTGGCGGCGCACATTCATCAATAGCTTCATCAATTCAGGGCACCGCGGCAAGCTCGTCTTTGACAGCATCGACGATTTTCTGGCGGGAAGCGTGAACCCCAGCTCGTCCAATTCCGCCGCAGGCGCCGGCACGCGTTATTCGTATCAGAACGACAGCGGGGCCTACTTTCTGGATTCATGGCATATGAGCAGCAGAATCACGCTCAACTATGGCCTGCGGTGGGATTACTTCGGGGTGATCGGAGCCAAGAGCAACGCATTCAGCCTCTTCGATGTGAAAACCGGCGGGCTTGAAACTGTAGGCGTAGCGGGCGGACCCTCCACACTCTATCCGAAGGACTGGCACGATTTTGCTCCGCGGTTCAGCGTCGCCGACGATCTGCTGGGCAATGGTAAGCTGGTTGTTCGAACCGGCGTGGGCATCTTCTATGACAGCGCCTCGCAGGACTTTTTCGTAGGCAACCAGGCCTATAACACCTACGGTGCGGATGCCGGGCCGGCCTTCAACAGCATTGGCATCGCTTGGCCTACAGCCAATGGGACTGACGCAGCGGGCAATCCGGTGATGACGATCGCCCCGAACACTCCTATCTTCAGCGCGAGTAGCTACGCGCCAAATAGCATCTTTACAGTGGATCAGAAATTGGTTACGCCGAGGTATGTCTCTTACAACCTCAACATCGAGTCGCAGCTCACTAAAAAGATAGCTCTACAGCTCGGGTACGTCGGTTCGCAAGGACGCCACCTCTTCCACTTCCGCGATCTCGACCAGTTCAATATCGTCAACGGCAGCATCGACCAGTGCGGAAATGGCCAGACGATCACCTATGGCAACCAGTGCTTCCCGAATTACCTTGTTGGCCCGTATGCCGGCGATGCCCTGTGGTACGTGAACCAGATCGAAACCAGCGCGATCTCCAACTATAACTCGCTACAGACCACGCTGAAGATGCTGAACTTGCACGGCCTGACCTCGACGTTGAATTACACCTGGGCGCACTCGATCGATACGGCCAGCGACGGCCTGGACTTCGTTCCCAACGCGGCGATGCCCGACGACAGTTGGAATCCCCACGCTGAGCGAGCCAGTTCCAACTTCGACGTTCGCCAGCGCGTGCAGTGGTTCTGGACCTACAACCTTCGCAGCTTCGATCGCGCCGGGAAGGTCCTCAATGGCTGGGCGGTGGACGGCATGTACAACTATGCCACCGGCCAGCCCTACACGGTGAGCTACATCTTTGAAGGCAACTACAACGGCAGCGGCGAATATGTTGGACGGCCCGACATCATCGGCGATCCTCACAAGGGCGTAACCGGCCGCGCCAATCTGCTGAACCTGGCGGCCTTCGCCGCGCCATGCACCGTGGATGACTCGGGAAACTGTAGAATGGACACCCCGGAAGCGAAGGACGCAATCCTTTCACTTCGCCGACTTTTACGAATTACGATTTCTCGTTGACCAAGACGACTCACCTGACCGAAAAGGTAGCGATGGAGCTTCGCTTTGACTTCTTCAACATCTTTAATCACCCCAATCTCAGTAACCCGTTGATGCCTAACTTCGGCGCCGATATCTTCACCAGCAGCTATATTCCCAACGGGGGAAATCGCGTGATGGCCGGTGCAGACCCGAGCATCAACGGACCCCAGTTCCTGTCGACAACAGCAACGCCGGATGTGGGCACCGGCAACCCGTACCTAGGCGGAGGAGGCCCGCGCAGCATGCAGATGGCGGTGCACTTCACCTTCTGAATTTGAATCTTCGAGCGGTCTTTTCTCGTGAAAATCGAATGGCAGGCGCGAGGATCGCGCCTGCCATTCTTTTTCAGAGTAGTTTTGTGCTCTACTCCGCGTTGTCGATCTGGGCACGTTGCAGTTTGTTGGAGTAATCGACGTAGACGGCCTTCCATGTGGTGAAGAAGTCGATGGCTCCATTGCCTTCGCGGTGGCCGTTGCCTGTGTGTTTCACTCCGCCAAATGGCAAATGAACCTCGGCGCCGATGGTGGGTGCGTTGATGTACGTGATTCCCGATTCCAGGTCGCGGATGGCCGTAAACGCGCGATTTACGTCCTTTGTGTAGAGGGCGGTCGAGAGGCCGTAGTCGATGGAGTTGGCGATCTCGATGGCTTCTTCAAAGCTCGCGAACTCGATCAGGCTGACAACCGGGCCAAATACTTCCTCGCGTGCAATGCGCATCCCCGGTGTAACTCCGCCCAGCACCGTCGGCTCGAAGTAGGTGCCGTGGGCATAACTCCCTTCCGTCAAGACATGTCCGCCCGTGAGTAATTTGGCCCCTTCTGCTAGAGCGATCTCGACATATCTTGTGGATGTTTCAATCTGGCTCGGATTGACCTGCGGGCCAACCTCGACTGACTCATCGAGACCATTGCCCACTTTGAGTTCCTTGGCCCGTGCCACAAACTCGACGGTGAACTTTTGAGCGATACCTTTTTGCAACAGGATGCGGCTGGTGGCCGTGCAGCGCTGGCCAGTTGTGCCGAAGGCTCCCCATAGAGCGCCATCCAGAGCCAACTCCAGATTGGCGTCGTCCATCACGATCTGGGCGTTCTTACCGCCCATCTCAAGCGAAACCGGCTTGAAGGCAACGGCGGCACGCTGAGCCACCAGCGAACCCACCGCGCTCGAGCCAGTAAAACTGATCGCGCGCACATCCGGGTGCTCGACGAGAGCCGTGCCGACGGCCGAGCCCGAACCGGCGACGATGTTGACCACCCCAGGTGGCAAACCTGCATCGACCAGCGACTGCACGAGATTGTAGGTCGAGAGCGGGGTGTCGGTGGCCGGCTTGACGACGCAGGTGTTGCCCGAGACCAGCGCCGGGAAGAGCTTCCACGAAGGGATCGCCATGGGGAAGTTCCACGGGGTGATGAGGCCGACGACGCCCAAAGGCATACGGACGCTCATCGCGAATTTGTTCTGCAGCTCCGAGGGCGTGGTCTGGCCAAAGAGCCGCCGTCCCTCGCCGGCGACGTAAAAGGCCTCATCGATGGCCTCCTGCACGTCGCCGCGGGTTTCGGTGAGCACCTTGCCCATCTCTCGTGTCATCTCGCGGGCGTACTTTTCCTTGCGCTCTTTGAGCAGCAGGCCTGAGCGAACCAGAATCTCAGCTCGCTTGGGCGCGGGAATCAGCCGCCATTTGGCGAAGGCTTTCTTCGCGGCGTCCACGGCCAGAGCCACATCTTCACCGTGAGATGAGGGAAAAGCTCCGACTACGTCCGCATGGTCGGCGGGGTTCAGGTTGAGGATGGTCTTGCCGCTCGCCGCAGGCAGCCATTGGCCGCCTATCAGATTGTGATATGTGGGGTGGGACATGGAAACCTCGAAAAGCAGGGACTAGGGAATGGGGAATAGCGGTCCAATAACCCAATTGCGAGTGCCCGACACCCGATTCCGGGAAACAACTGAGTTTATCGCACTTGCTCCGGAAGTGGCGCCTCATTTTGCCTCCTGCGCGGCCCCGCGATACGGCTAAGGCCCTTGGGCCGTACAATAAGCCTTGAGGTATTACCGATTTTCCGATGTCATTGAATGGATACCCATCTCGCTCCCCGCGGTCGCACGGACTCCGCTCGCTCTTCAGCATGTTTTCCAGCGATCTGGCCATCGATCTCGGCACCGCCAATACTCTGGTCTTCGCTGCCGGCAAGGGCATTGTTGTCAATGAACCCTCCATCGTGGCCATCAACAAGAACACCGGCGAAGTGGAAGCCGTCGGTACTGAGGCCAAGGAGATGCTGGGCCGCACTCCTGGCAACATCGTCGCCATTCGTCCCATGAAAGACGGCGTCATCGCCGACTTCAAAGTCACCGAGAAGATGCTCAACCACTTCATCCAGAAGGCGCACAATCGCAAGATGCTGGTGCATCCGCGCATCGTTATCGGCGTGCCCTCTGAGATTACGCAGGTGGAAAAGCGAGCTGTCGAGGACTCGGCCTATCGCGCCAAGGCCAGCGAAGTCTATCTCGTTGAACAGGCCATGGTGGCGGCGATCGGCGCCGGGCTACCCATTACCGAGCCGGGTGGCAATATGGTGGTCGATATCGGCGGCGGCACGACGGATATCGCGGTGATCTCGCTATCGGGCATCGTCTACTCGCGCTCGGTTCGTATGGCCGGCAACCAGATGGATGAGGCCATCACCAATTATCTCAAGCGCAAATACAATCTGCTGATCGGCGAACGGACTGCCGAGGCTATCAAGATCGAGATCGGGTCGGCTTTCCCGCTGGACAAGCCTCTGAGCATGGAAATCAAGGGACGCAACCTGATCGAGGGCGTTCCCAAGAGCATCACCATCGATGACAGCGAGATTCGCGAGGCTTTGGGCGAGTCGATCGCGGTAATCATGAACGCCATCCGCGTGGCTCTGGAGAGGACGCCGCCCGAACTGTCTGCCGATATTTCGGACCGCGGCATCGTGCTCACCGGCGGAGGCGCGCTGATCAAGAATCTCGACAAGCGCATCCGCGAGGAGACCGGCCTGCCCGTCTCGGTGGCCGACGACCCGCTGGCCTCGGTGGTGCTGGGCACAGGCAAGATGCTCTCCGACTTCCGCCTGCTGCGCAAGATCAAGATCGACTAACGAAGGGACTAGGGTCTGAGGGGCTAGGGGCTAAGCTAGACAGAGGCGCCAAAGAACATCAGTCTTCACTGTTTGCAAGTCCTGAGTCTCTAGTCCCTTTTCCCTAGTCCCGGCTCTTCGGCTGCCATGGAATCGTTCTTCGTCCGCTATCGGAATCTCGTGGTGCTGCTGGCTGTCCTGCTGGCGCAGATCATCGGCCTGGCCATGCAGGTGCGCCGCACCGACAGCGGGCACAATGCCTTCGACACAAAGGACGCAACGGGCGTGTGGCTGATCCGTCTTTGGGCGGACGCGCTGGTCACGCCGCCGGAAAGGCTCTTTCACGGCTCAAAAATGGGCGTGTGGGGCCTGTGGGATAGCTACATTGGCCTGCGCCACACCCACGAGCAAAATCTGGAACTGCAGAAGACCATCGACCGGCTGCGTTTGGAGCAGGCCGCACTGCTCGAAGACGCCAAACAGGGACAGCGGTTGCAGGCGCTCGCGGACTTCCAGCAGAAGTATATCTACAAGACGCTGGCCGCACAGGCCATCGGCTCCAGCGGTAGCGATCAATCGCGCGTCTTCTATATCGACAAAGGCGCCAACTACAAGCTGGAGCGCGACATGGCGGTGATCACCGCCGATGGCATCGTGGGCAAGATACGCGAGGTCTTTCCTTACACTGCCCAGGTGCTGGCCATCAACGATCAGAGCAGCGGCGCGGGCGTCATCCTTGAGACGACGCGCATCCGCGGTATCCTGCGCGGCAACGCCGCCGGAAGGCCGCAGATTGTGGGCATCCTCGCCGACCAGCGCATTCAGCCCGGAGAAAAAGTGCTGACCGCCGGGGGCGACCAGATCTTTCCGCGCGGCTTGCCGGTGGGAACGGTCGAAAAGGTGGTTCCGGATCCCGAGCGCGACTCTTTCATCAATGTGATCGTGAAGCCCGCCGCACATATCGACCGGCTGGACGAGGTCTTGGTGATCACCTCGACCGAGCCGCGCTTCTCGCCTGACCAGCAGCAGGACATGGCGACCAGCGAGGCTGTGAAGGGCGCGGAGGCGGCGACCATCAAGGAGCAGCAAAAAGCATCCCAGATTATGGCCGAACGGCTGCCAGGATTACTCGATCCCAATCTCCCGCCGGAGCAGCAGCCGCTCCTTGACAACTCCAACCCCAATCCGGTGACGCACCCGCCGGTAGCGCTCCATCCCGATCGCTTCACGCCGGGGTCAGCCCCAACGCCGACAGCGAGCCAGGAACCCGGTGTACCGGCGGGCGAGGAAAAGCAGCCTGGCGCAGCACCGGAATCAAAGCCTCAATCGACGCCACCTACTAAACCACAAACCAAGCCACAGACTAAGCCCCAAGCGAAACCCGCCGAGCCGGCTAAACCCCCGCCGGCCAATCCTGCGCCAGTCAATCCAGGGAGGGATCGATAAAGATGGCCCTTCTGGGTACCGATTTCCGCCGCGGTCTCGGGATTCGCCGCTATCCGATGCTGGTGTATATTCTGGCGCCGCTCACGGCGGTTGTGCTACAGGCCTGGCTGCCGCGTTTGCTGGCCGGCCATGCCTGGTTTGACTTGCCGCTGGTGGTCACGGTCTACTTCGCGCTGGTCCGCCGCGACCCGATTCAGGGAACCCTGATGGGCTCAGCGCTGGGCCTCTTTGAGGATGCCCTCACGCACCACGCCATTGGCATCAACGGCGTCGCCAAAACGGTGGTGGGATTTCTCTCCGGGTCGGTAGGAGTGCGCATCGACGTCGAGAACCGCACCATCCGCCTGATGCTCACTTTTCTGCTTTCAATCCTTTCGAGCGCAATCTATATCTTCATCTACCGCATCCTGCTCGGCCTCGATCTCGACTGGAGTTGGCTGGCGGAAGCGGCGAAGGCGGTGGTTAATACCGTGATCGCCGCAGTGCTCTTCCAACTGCTGGACCGTCTACAGATCAGGGAATAGGGAACAGAGAGTAAGGGAGGAGAATTTCTCATTGGGGGGAGTCTTCGCTCCAGTCGCATTTTGAATTTCGGCAATCTCGCATGAATGGCAGTAAATTAGGACTTAGGCAAAATGTATCCCAACAGCGGCACTCGCGGCGAAAAGCTCCCCACCCTCAAGCTGACGGTGGTGCAATACGGCATTCTGCTGATGATGCTGGCCCTGGTCGCCGGATTGTGGAGGCTGCAGGTGCTGGACGCGGAGAACTACCGCCAGCTTGCCGAGCAGAATCGGATTCGCAAGGTTCCGATGATGGCTGGACGAGGCAAGCTCTTCGACCGCGAGAACCGGCTCATCGTCGACAACTATCCATCCGTCTCTTGCTATCTGGTTCGCGAGCAGAGCCCCAATGTGGACGCCGACCTGCCGCTAATCGCCCGCGGCCTAAATCTGGACCTGGAGCAGTTGCGGGCGACACTGCGACACTACCGGGCAGCGCCGGGATACCAGCCCATCCCCATCAAGGCCGACATCACCGCCGACGAGACTGCCTTTATCGAGGCGCACCGCAACGAGTTGCCGGAGCTGGAGACCATCGATGAGGAGCGCCGCCTCTATCCGCGCGACGGCTTTGCCGCCCATCTGATCGGGTACGTGGGCGAGGTCAGCGAAGACGATCTGAATAACTCGCGCTTTGCCTACTACGAACCCGGCGACGTCGTGGGTAAGGCCGGTGTCGAGGAGACCTACGACCAGTTGTTGCGGGGCCAGGACGGTTCTCGCGATGTGATTGTGGATAGCCACGGCCGCGAGGTCGGCTACCTTGGCGTCCAACATGCCATCCCCGGCAAGGATTTGCGTCTGACGATCGACAACGACCTGCAACGCGCCGCCGAACTGGCGCTGGGCGGCCGCAACGGCGCCATCGTCGCCATGGACCCCCGAAACGGCGAAATCCTCGCCATGGTCTCCCGTCCCAGCTTCGATCCCAATGCCTTTGCCGTGCGCATCAACCGCGCCGATTGGAACAAGCTTATTACCGACCCCGATCACCCATTGATGAACAAGTCGATTCAGGCTCAACTGGCGCCGGGCTCGACATTCAAGATCCTCATGTCTGTGGCAGGCTTGCAAGAGGGCATCGCGCAGAATATGAAGATCAACTGCTCGGGCGGATGGGGCCCCTATGGATTCTTCCACCACTGCGACGAGCATCATGGCGCCGTGGACATTCACAACGCCATTCCCTTCTCCTGCGACACCTTCTATTACATGTTGGGCGACAGGCTGGGCATCGACAGAATTGCGAAATATGCCACCGAGTTCGGCTATGGCCAGAAGACGGGAATCGATCTGCCCGGCGAACAGTCGGGTCTGATGCCCTCCGCGCAATGGAAGCTCAAAAACTACCATGCCCGCTGGTACCCCGACGAGACGCTCGATGTCGCCATCGGCCAGGGCGCGGTCGAGGCGACGCCATTGCAACTGGCGCGAATCATAGGGGGCATCGCCTCGGGCGGACACCTCGTCCGGCCCCATGTTGTCTTCCCCGACCAGTTTCCGGATGACTTCCGCCGGGGATTGCAGGAGAGCTTTCCGGGCTCGGGCGAAGTCGACATCCCCATCGATCCTGAGAATTGGGTCACCATCACCGACGGCATGGCAGAGGTCACGCAGCCCGCCTACTTTCACACCGCCGGTTCGGCCCACCTTGAGGGCATCGACTTTGGCGGCAAGACCGGCACCGCCCAGTTGATGAGCCATGAGGCTCTTGGCCACACATCCAAGGGAAGAGTCACCTATCCCAACGTCTGGTTCGTCGGCGTCACTCCCCGGCGCAACCCCGAACTCGTCGTCGCCGTGCTCTGGCAGAATGGTGAATTCAGTTATTACCCGGCCCGCATTGGGGCCAAGGTTGTATCTGCCTACGTCGAAAAGCAGCGCCGGCTGGCAAACAACCTGCAACCCCCGAAGGTCCCAGTCACGGCCCCGGCCGAGATCGGAGCGGTTTGGACCGTTCCCGGCCGCGCCCCCGGTTCCGACGGCAATCCAACCGGTAAGAACGGCGAGCCGGTCCGGATGCAAGCAGGCCGCCTCCTGGTTCAGAATGGCGAGATTGTCGCGAGCAAGACCTCCGATTCTCACGCCAGAGCGAAAACCCCAGCTTCCGGAGACCGCCCTGCGGCGCCAACTCAACTTCAAGCGCTCACGCCGGCCGGCGCCAGGAAGGGACAAAACCCCTGATGCGCCGATTCATGAGCTTTCGCGAGTTTGATTGGGCGCTTCTGGGCATGGTGCTCATCCTCTGTACTGTCTCGGTGCTGGAGATCTACTCGGCGACACTGCACACCAAGTACACGGGCTTCCACACCAAGCAGGTCTTCTGGATCGCGGGCGGCCTGGCTGCGATGTTCCTGTTCTCCAAGATCGACTATCACCGGCTGCTCGATTGGGCTCCCTGGGCCTACGGCATCAGCCTGGTAGCGCTGGTGGCCGTCAAGTTGTTCGGGACCAAGGTGCTGGGAGCGCGAAGGTGGATCAAGCTCGGCCCCATGCACTTCCAGCCCTCGGAATGGGTCAAGCTGATCCTGATCCTGATCGTGGCTCGCTACTTTGCCAATCTGGGCGGGCGTAGCCTCACATGGCGCGATATCTTCAAGGCCTTCCTGCTGGTCGGGCTTCCCATGCTGCTGGTGCTGATCCAGCCCGATCTGGGAACCGCGCTCACCTACACGCCCATCCTGATCGCCGGCCTCTTCCTGGGCGGCATCAATATTCGTCAGGCGCTGATTCTAATCACTTGCGGGGCGGTCTTCATCGCCGGTGCCTGGAGCAGCGGCAAGGTACTCAAGCCCTACCAGAAGGCCCGGCTCACCAGCTTCATCAACCCCGACAATGACCCCAAGGGCACCGGCTACCAGCTCCTGCAATCCAAGATCGCCGTCGGTTCCGGCGGCGTCCTGGGCAAGGGAGCGGCCAAGGGAACGCAAACCCAGGGGGATTTCCTGCCCATTCCCCATGCGGACTTCATCTTTGCGGCATTCGGCGAGGAACACGGTTTCGTGGGCGCGCTCTTCGTCCTGCTGCTATACTTTTTCATATTGATGCGTTTGATTCAAAACGCTCAAACAGCCGCGGACCTGTCCGGCTCCCTGATTATCATGGGAGTCGTGGCTGTGTTGACCTTTCAGATCGCGGTCAACGTGGGCATGGTCATCGGGTTTATGCCCGTCACCGGAATTCCATTGCCGTTAATGAGTTACGGAGGATCTTCGGTGCTGTTTACGTTCCTGGCGCTGGGTGCGGCGATGAATGTCCGCATGCGCCGGTTCGTGAATTGAACGGATTGGCAAGTGGTTCTCTTGCATTCGCCGTAAGAGTCCGGCCCGCAAGAGCAAGATTGTTTTGAAGTATTTCGCCGGCCAGGTCCCGATGGATCGCGAGCCCGGCAGGACAAGGGTTCATGAGCACGCAGAGACGGGAAGACCGCTCAGAGCGTACAAGTTGCACGGAGCGCGCAGGAGTTGTGAGGAGGGCTTTCGCAGACCCCATCGCGCGGCACCACTGTGCAAACGCCAGCGGTGGAACGGCCCCGCCGGGAATTCCTCCGGCAGACCACCCAGGCGGCGAAGAATTGCCGCTGGGGATCCAAAAAAGATTGGCCACAGACTCTCTGCAACCGGGTAACCGTATTGTAAAGCTTGTTTTGCAAGAACTTCGCCACGGCTCGCCGCCCTCAGGGGCCGGCCCAGGCGCGGAGATCGGCACACCGGCAAAACACGGGTCATCCCTTCCGAACATTCCAAGTCCTTCCGGCCTCGCACCTCTCCATCGAACCTTGCCTCAGGTCCCGGCAGGCAGACGCCGCCGGGCGGAAAGGTACGATGGCAAAGGAAATCTGTATCTCCAGCACGCCGCATGAGACGCGGCTGGCTATCTTGGAAGACGATCAACTCGCGGAGATCTACTACGAACGCGAAAACGAATACACCCTGGCGGGATCGATCTATAACGGCCGCGTCACCCGTGTCCTGCCCGGCATGCAATCGGCATTTGTGGATGTTGGGTTGGAGCGCGACGCGTTCCTCTATGTAACCGACTTCCTGGAGCTCGAAGATGCCGAGGAGACCGACGAGTTGGAAAAGGCTGCCGCCAGCGGCGGCAGCCAGCCTCCACGCGAGGTTCGGCACAGCCCCGCCGCCGACAATCGCGGCGGTCGCCCGGCGCAGAAGTCCGAGCAGAGGCAGGAGCAGAAGCAGGATCGCCCCACCCCCGGCAAGCCCTTTGCTGAGAAGCCACCCAAGGGTCGAATCCTGATCGAGTCCGAACCCGAACCAGAGCAAGCCACTGCCGCCGAAGCGGTCGTCGGCTCTGAGGCTGGCGATGACGGTCAGGAGGACTCCGGCGCGCCCGGCGCAAAGCGTTGGCGCGGCCGCCGGCGCCGCCGTGGCGGCCGCGGCGGCAGTGGCTCGCCCGAGGGTCAGCAGCGGAGCAGTGAAGCTCCGGGAGCCTACGTCGAAGAAGTAACGGAGAGCGAATCGGATGTCGCGCAGGAGATTCAGGCTGCTGAGACTCCATTCGATAGAGTTTCATCTCCGAGCCCGGAAGGCGCCGAACCGGCGCCACGGTTCGAGCGCGCCCCATCTGCCTCGGTAACCCCATTCGTCATGCCCGGCGAGTCGCTCCGAAAGTATGGCGGCGCGCCAGCCGAGGCTATATCCGAAGACGATGTGTCCCCAGCGGCGCCAGCGAGGCCGGTGAGCACCTTCAAGCCGGCGACACTGATTCAGTCGCCCATCCAGTGGGACGGCAGCGGCTTGTTGCCCGGCGAGTCGCTTTCAAAGCATCGCAGCCACCAAGACGAGTCCGCGGCGGAAGCCGCCGGTGAGTCTGAGAGCGTTGACTACGAAGAGCGGAAGGCCCGCAGCATCGCACCGGATGCGGTCGAAGAGCAGGAGTTCGTCGAGGAGACGGAGGCCGAACCGGTCGCACCGGCTTCCGCCGCCAATCTTGAATCGAGCTACGAGACTACAGAGGAAGAGCTTCTTCCTGAGCCGGCAGAGGGCGATTTGGTTGAAGAAGATCTGGTCGAGGAAGAACTCACCCCTGTGGCGGCAAAACAGGCGACCGATGCTGCCGCAGAGCCTTCCGTAGCTCAGCCCGCGCCGGAGATTGTTTCCCCTGCCAAGGCCGATGACTACGCAGTCGAGAATGTAATCGAACAGCCATCGGCTGAGGAGCCGGTTTCATCCCCGGTGACCAGGCGGGATGAAGTGGTTCCCAGTGGCGCTCACGATGAGCCCGCCGTTTTTGAATCCGTCGAAGCCAAACCCGCCGAACCGGAACCCTATACTGACGCCTCGCACGATGTAGACCCTGTGCCTCCCACCGGCTTCAGGCTCTTTGGCCTGGGCAAGAAAAAGGCTGAAGAGAAGGTGGCCAAGCCAGACGTTGCGCCCGCCGCAGCCGCCACGGCTTCGTCGTACGCGCCCGGCAGCGGTCTCATCGTGGAAGAGACCATCGAGGAAGAGGAGTTTGACGCTCCTCGCCACTCGCACGCGGCCAAAGGCGGCGACCATGAGTCGGACGATTTTGAGGAGGAGACGCTGCCCCAGCATCTGCGGACCGGCGACTTGGGAGAGATGCTCCAGGAGGCCCACCTCGACCATCGCATCCTATTGAACTTTGACGACAAGAATGGCGACGACGAGGGTATCGACGAAGAAGAGGATGAAGAAGAGCCTTCAGCCGAAGGCCAGCCCGCCGCCGGAACCGCCGTCCAACCCCGCCGCGATCGCATGGCGCGTGGACGCCGTGGGCGCAGCGGCCCA
>Ga0181535_10005690_pt1 | contig 13223 bp, 13 predicted proteins | sample PEATcosm2014_Bin_44_FD_119774 | JGI IMG/M metagenome (GOLD analysis project Ga0181535, IMG submission 119774) | Peatland microbial communities from MTU Mesocosm Facility, Houghton, MI, USA - PEATcosm2014_Bin17_30_metaG | ecosystem: Environmental > Terrestrial > Soil > Wetlands > Peat | place...
GCCTGCTGGCCCCCGCCCCCTCCGCGGGCCGGCTGGTGCGCGGTCTGCGCGCCACCTACCCACTCCGTCCCGGCCCCACCCCCCGCACCCTGATCCCCCACCGCCCGGCCGGCGAGATGCCCGCTCCCCCCGGCTTCACCGGCGAGCCCGAGCTCTGGGACCCGCTGCGCGCCGCCGGCTGCCTGGTCCGGCGCCTCCGCGAGGGGATCACGACGTCCACCTTCTGCGCCGTCTGGTGGGTGGACGCCGCGGGCGGCGAGCCGCGCGGCTGGACCGAGGAGAAGAGCCTCGCCGAGGCGGTGCTCACCCCGCACTTCGCCTCCCGCCAGGTGCCCCACCGCATCAACGAGCTGGGGGGACGGCTCACCTACCCCTTCCCCCAGGCGGCGCTGTTGGACCGCGACGGCACCGAGGGCAGGGTGACCCTCTTCACCGAGGTCGCCGTCGACGTCAGCCGGACCCTGGACGTGCTGGCCCGGGCCCTGGTGTCACCCCGGCTCCGGGGCATGTGAAGCAGGCGGGAGTCAGATCCGAAACACCCGCGCCGGCACCCGCAGCAGCCGCGCCCGGGACTGGCGGCCGAGCGAGTTGAGCAACCGCTGCCGCTCCGCGGTCAGCTCGAGGACCCCGGCGCTCGCACCCTCCTTGTCCACCCGCCGGTTGATCACCCGCTCGACACCCAGCACCGAGGGATCGCTGAGCGCCTCGGTGCGAGCCACCGCGAAGATCTGATCGGCCCGCTCCAGCCCGGGCCGGGTCACCGCCCTGAACCCCTCCCAGGTGGTGACCCGGCTCCGGGCCACGGCCTCCCCTGGGTGCTGCCGGCCCACCTCGGCCTCGGCCTGCGCCAGCATCCGCGCCTCGCCCTCCCCGGACCGCTCCCCCACGGCCCGGAAGCCGAGCCCGGCGTGGCCGTCGGCGACCAGTCGCCCCCCGGTGGGGGCGCAGGTGACCAGGACAGCGATGGGCGGCTCGCCGTCGCCGAGCATCCAGGCCGCCCCCGGGCTGCGCGGGGTGCCCCCGCCGACCATCAGCGCGGGCAGTGATCCCCGGCCGAAGATCCAGGTCCCGAGCGCGGTGCGGATCTCCTCCGCACTCTCCAGGCTGAGCGTCAGGTGGCGGATCACCTCCTCCAGGGACACGCCGCGGCCCCGCCAGCGACGAGGGGGCGCGGGGACGAGGGGCGGTGCGCTCACACCTTCATGCTAGCCCGGGGTGAGCGCGTCCCCCTGGCCGGGCGCCTCGCTGACATCGGGGGGGACAGCGATTACCGTGCAGCGGGACCAGCCGCCGGCGCCCCGCTGCACGCGCGGCCGTCCGGATCGCCTCCTGGCCAGCGCCGACGCGGGACTTCAGATCTCCAGCACCCGTGGCGACACCCGCAGCAGCCGTGCCCGGGACTGGCGGCTGAGCGACGTGAGCAGCCGTTGCCGCTCCGCGGTCAGCTCGAGGACCCCGGCGCTCGCGCCCTCCTTGTCCACCCGCCGGTTGATCACTCGCTCGACACGTAGCACCGAGAGATCGCTGAGCGCCTCGGCCCGAGCCACCGCGAAGATCTGATCGGCCCGCTCCAGCCCGGGCCGGGTCACCGCCCCGAACCCCTCCCAGGTGGTGACCCGGTACCGGGCCACGGCCTCCCCTGGGTGCTGCCGGCCCACCTCGGCCTCGGCCAACGCCAGCATCCGCGCCTCGCCCTCCCCGGGCCGCTCCCCCACGGCCCGGAAGCCGAGCGCCGCGTGGCCGTCGCCCACCTGGCGGCTGGCGCTCGGGGCGCAGGCGACGAGCACCGCGACCGGCGAACCGGCATCGCCGGGCACCCGCGCCGCCCCGGGGCTGTGCGGGATAGCCCCACCGACCATGAGCGCGGGCAGCGCTCCGCGGCCGAAGATCCAGGTTCGCAGGGTCCCCGTGACATCCGCACCACCTTCGAGGGTGAGGATGAGATGGCCAACCACCTCGTCCAGGGACACGCCGTGGCCTCGCCAGCGGCGCGGCGGCGCGGGGACGGGCGAGGGCCTGGTCACGCCCTCCATCCTAACCCGGGGCGACCGAGTCCCCGGGCCGGGCCTCGCGCTCACATCGCGGTGAGCCGGCGATTGCCGAGCAGGGGGAGGAGGCGCCGACGCCCCCGCCGCGCGGCCGTCCGGACCGCCTCCTGGTAGGCGTCGACCGCCGCCTGCAGCGCGATCCCGTACTCGAAGCCCTCCAGGCCCAGTCGCGCCGGGCTCCCCGGGTCGTTGAGCTCGGTAAGCCGCCGCCAGCAGCCCACCACGGCGGGCTCGCTCTCCGCCTCCTGGGCGGACATCCGGTAAGCCCGACCGACCGCCTGACTGATGATGGCGAGCTCGGGGTGGCGCTCCAGGGCCAGTCGCAGCGCGGTCGCATCGGTGACCGCCCGCACCTCGCCACCAGCCTGGCGCCGGCGCCCCAGCCAGGCCCGGCCCCGGGCGTCGACCGTCTCCGCCTCAGCGGCTTGGAGACCCGAGTAGGCGACCATCCCGGACCGGGCGAACTCCGGGCTATCCCGCAGCACCCGGTTGAGCAGGATGTCCATGGGGTTGCTGCCGACGCTGAGGCAGGCGCGCCGCGGGCCGATGAGCAGCCGGGCGACCCGGTGCTCCCCGAGCACCATCTCGGTCAGCTGCGCGTCATAGCGGTCCTGGCTGTCGCAGGCCACGGCCAGCTGGAGCAGCGCCTCCCGTCCGGAGATACAGTCGCCGCCGTGGCGGATCATCCAGCCGATCGGGGTGGCGAGCGACGAGAGCGAGGAGTCACCGCCATCTCGCCCGCCCGCCGGACCGGGGTATGCAGCGCCGCTCACCACCCGCCCATCCTACGGGGTGTGCAGCCCGCTCCCCGGGCGGGACGGCCAGGCCACCCAGCCCAGCGAGGGCGTCACCCGCCGGCTCAGACCCCCCGACCCAGACCGCTTCGGGCCGGGCGGCGCCGGGTCACCCCCGGCTCCGCCAGCCAAGCTCCGAGCACACACTCGAAGAAGCCATAGACGGGATCGCTTCGTCGCATCTCCCGGCTTGTGACCACGATCGCGTGCCACTGCCCGGCCCGCGCCAGTCGGCGCCGGAAGCGAGCCAGCCCCGGGGTGCTCGCGGCCATCCGCGAGATGGGCAGCGCCACCGACCGGCAGAGGAGGACCAACTCCACCATGCCGCCGCCCTCGACCGCGACGATCCCCTCCGGGTGGGCCGCCTCCAGCATCGCGGCCACCTCCCTCCCCTTCTCCGCCCCCATTCCGAGGAAGAGCACCGGCAGCCCGTCGCCCCCCTCGACGGTGGGGCGGTCGGGGGCCTGGTGCCGCGCCGCTCGCCCTCGGATCTCGGTCAGATCCGACCACCGCACGGCGCTCAGCTGTTGCACCCGGCGCTCCGGCAGCAGGTCGTCGCGCATCTCGGTGCTAACCAGCCGCACGCTCTCGGCCATGACGTGGTTGGGCGCGACCACCGCCCGCCAGCGCACCGGCCCCGCCTCCCGCGCCAGTTCCCCGCTGACCGCCTCCCCCACCCCAACGCTCCGCTGATGGAGCGCAACCGTCACCTCCAGGGCGGCGGCCAGGATGCGCGCCTGGCCCTCGTTGAGGCGCTGGATACCGCGGATACCCACCGCCCTGAAGCCCGGCACCAGAGCATCCGTCCACCCGTACCGGCGGGCCTCCCGCAGCCCTGCCTTGGCGGCCGGGCTGGCCGCGTCCAACTGGAAGGCGCAGGTTCCGAGCGGAGGCTGGGCGCCCTCATCCTCCAGCTCGGCCGGGACCGCGGTGCCCCGACAGAGCACGAGCCCGCGCTGGATTCCGGCGTTGCCGGTGACCACGGCCACCCACTCCCCGTCACCGCCGGCGTCGTCGAGCTGGATCTGGAAGTGTACGTCGTCGGCCCAGCGTTTCCAGGGCGCCGCCGCCGCGAAGCCGGCCGCGGCCTGATAGAGCATCCGCCAGGTCGATGGAGTGGGCAGATCGGCGACCCCGTCGCCACCGGTCACCGCGCCGACCACCCAGTTCACCGACTCGCGCACGGGTTCAGGGATCGGCCGCACCACCACCTCGGCCCCGAGCGCCGCCGCCATCGCGGCGAGCGGCTCGGCCAGGTCCGGGCTGGTGAGCAACCGGCGGGGAAGGTAGGCCGCACCGCGCGCCCGCGCCGCCGCGGTCGCCGCCGCCAGCGCCTGCTGCGCCGACGCCGGGCGCTCGCCCACCGCCGTCCCCAGCGCGTAGAGGCTGGGGACGTCCATCACCACCGCCATCCACGCCCGCTCGGCGTCGGCGGGGGCCATCGCTTCGGCCAGGCTCCGCTGCACCACGGCCCATTCGACTTCACTCATATCGGCATCAACCCTCGACCATCCTCACCGCCAAAATCACCGCGCCCCGCTAGGGAGAGCTGGGCAGCCGTCCCGCCCGCTCCGCCTCGACCATGAGCGCGCCCAGCCGGCTCAGGTTGTCGTGGTAGCGGGCGTCCAGGTGGTCGACCACCTCGCCGTGGCCGCCGTCATGACCCAGCTCGTGGAGCAGCAGGGTGTCGACCTGGAGCGGGTCGAGCCGCTCCAGGAAGCGGTGGCCGAGCCGGGACTTGTTGTAGATCAGCACCCCGTGGCCGTAGCAGGCCCCGAAGTCCCGCTTGCGCTCGGCGATGAAGCGAACCGTGATCTCGAGCCCGACCGCCCCGGCCACCTCCACCGAGTACTCGGCCAGCCGCCGCATCGCCGCCGACCACCGCTCCGGGGCGATGAACACCGAGCTGGCGTCGGGGCCGCCGGTCAGATCGCTGAAGTCGGCCCGAGGTGAGGGTGGCGCCTTGGGCAGGGCGGCGGCGCGGCGGACGTTCTCCCACGCCGGGGCCGGCAAGGCGCCACCATACACCGGGGTCTGGCCGTGGCTCACCGCGATCCGGGTGGCCTCCGGGTCACCGGGGTCGTGGACGAAGGCGTCGGGGCCGAAGCGGGCCCGGACCAGGTCCCGGGTCGCCTCGGGGGTGATCCGGGGATCGCTGAGCGCGGCGGTCGCCCAGGGTCGGGTGGCCTCCTCAGGCTCGATCTCGGCACTCATCTGGTTGGCGACCGCGACCCGGATCGCGGCCAGGTAGCCGGGGGTGACCGCGTCCCGTTCCAGGCTGAGCGGCACCTTCTGCTGGACGTCGACGTCCCAGCGCAGGTCAATCTCCTGGACCGGGATGCCGAGTTCGAAGAGCCGCGCCGTCCGGCCCTGGGGCGGATCGTAGAGGACGAGCGTGGTCGCCCGCCGGCTCGGGTGCAGCCGCCCCTGCTCGTCGGCCCGGACCGTCTCCAGGGTGGCCGGGATGCGGGCGACCACCGCCGGGGGCAAGCCGGGCCCCGTTGAGGCTGACCTCCACTCCCTCGCGGGGGATGACCTGGAGGAAGTCGGCGCGGGCCGCCTCGCACTCCTCGCGGGTCATCCGGATGAGCGCCGTGAACTGGGAGCCGACCGGGCGGCGCTCGCTCAGCAGGTAGCGGCCCTCGCGCTCGCTGAAGCAGACCCCGCCGGTGGTGCTCTCCACCCGGGCCTCCAGGCAGCAGGCGAGCACCTCCTTCTCCCCGAAGTTGAAGCGGCCGGAGAGCCGGGGATTGTCCTTCTTCACCGAGGGCGCGAACAGGGTGAAGGCGTGGGTGAGGTCTGCGAAACCATCCGGGTCGTCGTCGGTGACGATGAGTTCCGCCACCCCGCGCCGGCTGGGATGCATCCGGAGGATCACCGAGATCACCCGCGCCCCTGTGTCCGCGGCATTCTGATAGATCTCGGCCAGTGCCCAGCTGGGGGCCTTGCCGCGCGCCTCGACCAGGTCACGCAGCCCGCGCCGGTCGACCTCGAACCACCCCGAAGTGGGGATCGAGCCGGACCGGTGAGAGGATGAGGGAGCCATACTGGTCTTCACTTCCGCCATGCCCTGATGCTAGCCAGTCGAGCCGGAGCACGGGAGCGCTCGCCGTCTACAGCAGGGTGAGCGGCCCCAGTGACGCCTGGACGAGCAGGGCCGTGGCCGGCTCCAGCAGGTCGGCGGGGACATCCACGGCCCAGCCGGGGAGCGCCTCTCCGGAGCCGGTCAGCACCGGTCGCTGCGGGCCACAGCTCATCCTGCCCTCGCGCAGTAACCGGCCCAGGTTGGCGTCGCGTCGGGTCTGCTCCCAGAAGTGAGCCCGGCGTCCGTCCGACCACAGGATGAACCAGGTGTCGGTGAGATCCCGGGCGGCGGGCTTGAGCAGGCCGACCGGGTGCAGTTGCCGCCAGTTGCCCTGGGGAACGCCCGCTCCGGGCCGGGAGGGAACCGAGAGATCGGGCAGGCTGCGCAGCTCCGCCCGATCCCGGACGGCATGCAGGCGCACCAGCCGGCAGTGGCCCCGGACTGCCAGTGACGACCAGCAGCAGTCGGCCTGGTCCACCACCACCGCGGTGAGTTGGGAGAGCTCCGCGACCCGGAGCGGCGCCGAGCGCAGAGTGACGGCAGGCACCGGCAGACCCAGCCCAGCCAGCACCCCCATCTGTGAGCTCGGCGAGGCCGCCTCGACCTGGTAGACGGGTCGGAGCAGGGCGGCATTCAGGGGCGAGTGGGTGAGCGGGCACCAGAGGGTGAGCCCGTGCGAGCAATCGCTGACCCCGCCCGCGGCCACCCAGTAGGCGACCCCATCCGGGATGTCCTCCTCCACCTCCCAGCCCTGCGGCGCGTCCCCCGCCATCAGCACGCGCTCGCCCCGCCGGGCCACGCAGGCCTGGAGGGCCCAGGTCCGGCGCAGCTGCCGGAACAGCTGTCGCGGGGCGGCCTGCCAGCGGGCCAGCACGTCGTCCGCCACGGTCACCAGTGCCTCGCCCCAGGCGACCGCCGCCGCCGCCTCGACCTCCTCGACCGGCCGGGTTGCGCTGAGACAATGGGGCCGCAGCCCGGCCACTCGGGGGTCGTGGTGAGCGACCTGCCACGCCGCCTCCAGGACCGCCTCGCCGGCGACCCCCCGTCGCTCCTCGCCGAAGCACCACCGCCGCTCGCCGGCGTACCCGCCCGGGCTGCGCATCGCGAGCCGCCGCCAGTGCCGCTGCCAGGTGACAGAGACGTCCTCCCCGGGGCGCACCATGGTGTAGAGACAGTCCTCCGAGGCTCCACCCCGGCGGCTCTGGACCGCCCGGCTCTCGGCGACCGCCCGCTCCAGGGTCATGGCGACGATGCCCCGAGAGATGCCCCGCACCTCCGCCGGGGAACTCGGGAAGTAGCGCTCGAGCACCTCGGGGATGGTGACCTGATCACCTCGCGCGCTGATCTCGGCCAGCCATGCCGGGGGCAGTTGGGCGGCCATCAGAGCGCCCGTATCGGGCCATGGACGAGGTGAGCCTGGAGCAGCCCCAGGCTCCAGCCGACCTTGACCTCGATGGAGGGGTACGCGTTGAGAGCCACCTGCTCCCCCTCCATCCAGAGCGCTCCCGCGGCGACCGGGGTGCCCACCCAGCGGCCCCCGTGCCAGAGTGACCAGAGGTCAGGCCCGAAGATGGACGCCCCCACCGCGACCGTGTGCCGGGCGTCGTAGGGGCGGAAGGAGAGCAGTTCGCTCCAGCCCCGCGGCTGCCGGTCCCCCCAGAGGATGAAGCTGTGGGTGGCCGCGTCCTCACCGGCCCCATCACCGTGGCGGACGCTCACCAGCCCGCCCCGAGCCCGGACCGGCTGACCCGCGACCGGGCCACTCCCGTCCACCGCGGCGAGTTGCACCCCCGGTTCCTCCGCTTCCGGCACCGGGTAGGTGGCGGCGAGGTCCGGAGGCAGGTTCCATCCGGCCAGGCTGTCGACCGCCCGGAGCAGGCTGACCGCGTACGAGCCCTCGCCGACCTCGGAATGCGCCACCAGGGCGAGCCCGCCCCCGCCCCGCCGCCCCTTCACGCGCACCATCGAGACGCTCACCCGGGCCGCCCCGGCCCACTCCCCGGGCCGGGCCCGCCGGCAGAGGGACGGCAGGTAGGCGGTCATGGGGCGCCAGCCGGCAGCCTCACTGAGCACCAGCGCCGGGCCGTCCCGCTCCACCTCGGGAGCCCAGATGGCCACGTCGCCGCCGACCGGGTTGCTGAAGGCGCGCTCCGGGTTCAGGGTGGAAAGCCCGGCCCCGACCAGCCACGCGCGCCCCTGCGCGTCCTGGCTGGATCGCATCCGAAGCCGCAACCGTCGTGCCACCCGTTCCATCGTCCTAGAGGCCGCGCAACGGTCCGAAGACCAGGTGGTCCTGGAGCAGGGGAATCGCCCATTCCGCGATCACCGCCACGTTCTCGTAGATCCACAGCCGCGCCTGGCAGTTGTCGCCTTCGATGCGGAGATCGCCGTCGTGCTCCCAGCCGCGCGAGTCGGGGCCGTACACCCGTCCGCCGTGGCTGACCGTCCGGCCCGGGTCGAGGGGGCGCCCTCGCTCGACCTGGGTCCAGCCCCGCAACCCCGTCTCGTCCCGCCACAGGACGAGCATCTGGGCATCCTTGGCGCCGTCGCCGTGAACGATCAGGCCGCCGCAGGGGCACGCCCGGTGCACCCCCGCGAGGGTCGTGGGCCTGGCCCCAGGGGTGGCGCTGACCCGGAGTGTCACCGGCCCTCCGGTGTCCGGACTGGCCGGGAAGTCCGGCCCCAGATCGCTGGGGAGGCCCCAGCCGCTCAGGCTGTCGACCCCCCGCAGCAGGCTGGCGGTGCCGACCCGCTGGATCCCGTGCGAGGCCTCACTGACCAGCACCAGCCGCCGAGCCATCGGACCGCGATGACCGACGCGCTGTTCCAGGACCAGGCGCACCTCGAGCGTCTCCTCGAGTGAGGGCAGGTAGGCGGCCGCCGGCCACCAGTCGGCCGCCCCCGCGAAGACGAGCGCGGGCCCCGGGCGCAGCACGTCGGGGACCCAGATCGCGTAGGGCTGGAGCGGGACCTGGTCGCGCATGCCCGACTGCAGCCCCTCGATCTGAGGACAGTCGGGCCACTGGGGCAGCCGGCTGTCGACCAGCCACTCGGTGAGCGGCAGGCCGAAGGGGGTGGTCGGCTGGCCACCGCCCCGCCGCGGCTGCATCCGGATGTGGGGCCGGTGGACCCGGCCACGCTCGATCACAGTCCCACCACCCGGCTGTGAAGGTGAAGGTCGGCGAGCCGGCGCCGCACCCGGCGCTCGGCGCTGACCACCGCCGCCCGACGCTGGGCGGCGGCCTGCTGATAGGCCCAGTAGCGGCGGTTCCGGTGTTCGGTGCCGCTGCCGCCGCCCGCCGCCCCGTAGGCCTCGTCGAGCGCCCGGATGGCGTCCGCCTCGCGTCCCCGGGCACGCATCACCCGGGGGTCGAGCCTGCCCTCCACCTCCCCGATGGCATAGAGGTCGCCGACCAGATGGAACACCTGGCCGACCTCGGAGGGGGGCAACCGGTCATCGTGAAGGCTGGTGAGCGGGAAGACGGTCGGCGCCACCACCCCGGCCCGCTCCATCCAGGCCATCCCGCGGGCCCAGACCTCCTCCGCCACCGCCTCCGGGTCGGCGCCCCAGGGGGCGAAGCTCAGGCAGGCGTGACCTGGCGCGACCAGCAGCCGCGCCGAGCGGCAGCCGATCAGCTGGCGCAGGACCTCCTCGCCACCGCTCAGGGTGGGGCGGGCGACCGCAATCCCGAGACCGACCTCCAAGAGGCTGGTGCAGCGACCTCCCCAGCGCTCCAGGCAGTTCGACAGGCTGTCGGGAACCACCCTGCGCCGGCTCTGCTCGCGGACTGCGCTCATGTGGTGAGCCTACCCTCTGAAGCGGGGACTCCCGGAGGGCGGCCTCAGAGCCGCGCGACCCGCGCCGTGGAGAGCTCCAGCAGCCGCCGCCGGGCGAGCCCGGAGGCCGCGAGGTAGAGCCGGTTCCACTTCGTCCGCGCCTGGGCCAGGGCCCGAAGAGCCGCTTCGAGCTCCGTGCCCTTGGCCTGCTGGGCATGGTGGGTGGCCTCCGCCAGCCGGCGCCCCGCGGCGATCACGGCCGGGGCCGCGGACGCCTCCTCGTGGACCCGCAGATAGAGGTCGGCCAGGGCACCCAGCCCGCGCCGGACCGGCGCGGGGGTCCCGGCGGGGAGGTCCTCAACCCGGCGATCCCACTGCCGCAGGTCGACCAGAGTGAGCGGGCCGAGCCGGTGGTGTCGCCGGAACCACGCCTCCGCCTCCGTCCAGGCGGGCGCCAGGGACGCCGTCGCCGGACCGCCCGGGCCGATCGTCGGCAGGTAGGCGACCACCGCCTCGTCGTCGCAGGCGAAGAGCGACCCCCCTGGCCAGGCTCGGTTGACGGTCGGCAACGGCTCCAGGGTGGCGAGCAGGGCGAAGAAGACACTGGGGCCCTCCTCGCACCCCTCGGCGAGCCGCGCCAGCACGTCGCGGAGCGGGACGGCCCGGCCCCGCCATGCCGTCAGACACCGCTCCGCCCATTCGACGGGGGTGTACCGCGCCGGGTTGGCGATCGGCGGGTGCCGGCTCATCACCGATTCCCCCTCACATGCCGATCAATCGACGGTTGGTGAGCAGGTCGGCGACCTGGCGCCGGGCCCGACGCTCCACCCGGGCGCGCTCGCCGACCGGATCGGAGGTGCTGGTCAGAAGCGGAAGGGTCGCCTGCCCCATCCCGGCCCGCGGTCCCCGGGCCGCCAGTCGCTCGGCCAGTTCCACCTCACGTTGCAGCGCGCTGGCGGCGACCTGCCCCGCCTCGAAGATCTGGCCGAGCATCTGCAGGGTGCCATCCTCCAGATCGGAGAGGTTGGCCCAGACCTCCGTGAGTCCCCGCGGCCGCCGGCACGTGCCCGGGGCGGCCCCATGGGCCGCGCACCACCGCTCTCCCCGTTCCGCGATCACCTGGACGGCGCCGCGGCCCAGCCGAAGGTGATAGCGCCGCGGCGTGATGAGGGCCCTCACCTCATCGCCGGGGCGGGCTGGCTGGCGTCCGAAGCCACGCCCGAAGCTGACGCAGGCGGCCCGCGGCGAGGTGACGATGACGGCGACGACGTCGAAGTCGCGGCCGGTGGTGAAGCAGATCCGGTCGAGCAGGTTCCACACCTGGGCGGGGGTCTCGGCCCCGAGCGCCAGGGTCCCGAGCACCTCGCGCATCTCCACCGGACGCCCCTGCCAGAGCCGCAGGCAGGCCCGCGGGGTGAGCCCCTCCAGATCCCTGCAGCGGCGGAGCGGTGCGGCGGGTCCGGTCACGTGAGCAGTCTATCCGGGTCCCGGGCCTCTCCCCTCCCCGTGGACCGGCTGTCTACATCGCCAGCAGCCGTTGATTGAGGAGCAGATCGACCAGCCGTCGGCGCACCCGGCCGCAGACCAGCTCGGTGGCGTGCCGGCGCTGCTCGCGGGCCTGCTGGTGGCGAACCTGCCAGTCGCTCCCCCACTCCCGGAGCCCGGGCCCGCTCGGCGGACGCTCCTCCTCCAGGGCCCGCACCCGGGCCTCCCAGCACCGCACCCGGGGGTCGCGAGCCGCCTCGACCGCGGCTTGGAGGTAGAGCGGGTCGATCATCTCGAGGACGAGCCCCAGTTCATCGCCGCGGCCCGGGACCCGGCCCCCGTCGAGGCCGGCCAGAAAGCGCATCCGGCTGGCGTCGAGCACCCGCTCGTAGTCGGGGATCCCGTGCTGGAGCATCCAGGCGCGGCCCCGCTCCCGCGCGACGACCACCGCCGCTGCCCACCCCACCCGGTCGCCCTGGTCAGCGCCGGGGTCCACGAAGCTGACGCAGGCCAGACGATGCGAGGCCAGGAGCACGGCCGGCGACCCCGCCTCGTCGAAGCAGAGCTCGGTGAGAAGCTGGAAGCAGCGGTTTCGCTCCGAGCAGGCGACCGCCATCTCCAGCATCACCTGGCGGAAGGGGACGCAGCGCCCGCCCCAGCGCCGCCGGCACCCGCCCAGCGTGGCGGCCTGACCGGCCCCGCCCCGCGTCGCCGCCCTTGCCACGACCCGTCCTACAGGCTCTGCAAGCGACGGGTCAGCAGGTGGGGCTGGAGCTGGGGCACGGCCGAACGGAGCGCCGCCTCGTGGCCGTTCATGAGGCTGCGCGCGGCGATCGGCATGCACACCCCCTCCGGGGTGATGGCGAGCTCCGGGGTGGCCCGGACCTCGGTCTCGTCCCGACCGTCCCAGCACCTGCCACGACCGGGGCGGTCGACCCAAAGGAACGAGGTGGTCCCAAGATGGATGAGGCAGCCCGCCAGGTGGAGCCGGTCGCCCTCCCGCTCGCCGATCCGGGCCACCTCGCCGGTGAGCGGCCGGCGCCGGGTGAGCCGCGAATCGAGCGGCGGGATGAGTTGCGAGAGAGGCAACGTGGTCCGGTGGACGAGCGTCCCCCGCACCTCCCCGCCCGGCGAGACCCCGAGCAGGAGCGGCGGATGCCAGCCACAGCACTCCGTCCCCTCCGGCGGCCACGAGGAGCGGCCCAGGGTGAACGAGTGCCGGCCCCAGCTCGAGTCCACCGCGGCCACCCCGTACCAGGGCTCCTCGGACAGGGGGGAGCCGGCGGCGCCCGGCCCGAGCACGACCGCCAACCGACCGCGCTCCTCCGGGCACCAGATGGTGGCTGTCTCCTGTTCCGCCGGCAGGAACAGCTGGTGCCGGGTGTGGGGGGTGCGGCCCATGCCCGCCGTCTCCACCGCGACGCTCAGGTCACACCCTGGGCTCACCTCCGCCGCCGGGATGGTCGTCCGGGCCGTCCAGCCGTCCTCCACCTGGGTGGGCCAGGCCACCGGGGCGTCGGCCATGCGCTGGCCGCGGAACAGATCGCGATCCTCCCAGCTGCCCGGCAGGTAGCCGTGGGTGAGCTTCTCGGCGACCTTGGCGTCGAAGTAGTCGAGCGCCGCCTGCCGCGAGCCGAAGCCCAGGAAGTTGTGCTGGGAGGAGACCAGCCGCCGTCCGAACTCGACCAGGACCAGGAACGGCTCGCCATCCGGGGTGGCCTCACCGGCGATGGCGACCGCCCGCCACACCTTGTCCGAGCCGCCCCGCTGGCAGGACCCCACCCAGGACTTGAGGAAGCTGCTCATCTCCCTCGCATCGTAGCCGGGTTCCGACGAGCACCCAGAGGCGTGGCCGGCGTGGCCGGCGAACCCCTACAAGTCGCGCAGACGATCGTTCAAGAGCAACCCGACCATGGCCGAGCGGTGCCGCCGCCGGGCCCGGCCCTCGGCTCGTTGCAGCCCGGCCTCGGCCGCGAGCTGGGCCTGCCATCGTGCCTCCGTCACCTCGCCCTCGCCCGCGCCCGCCCTCACCAC
>Ga0181535_10005694_pt1 | contig 13218 bp, 9 predicted proteins | sample PEATcosm2014_Bin_44_FD_119774 | JGI IMG/M metagenome (GOLD analysis project Ga0181535, IMG submission 119774) | Peatland microbial communities from MTU Mesocosm Facility, Houghton, MI, USA - PEATcosm2014_Bin17_30_metaG | ecosystem: Environmental > Terrestrial > Soil > Wetlands > Peat | place...
GTCCTCTCGGCCGACAGTCTTGGCTTCCTTGAGGCTCTTGTCCTCGCGGCGCTGTTTTTTGAGGCGCCGCGGCAGGTCAAGCCTTCACAATTGGCCGAGACCTTCGCAACCTCGCGCGGCAATCTCAGCCACTGCATCTCATCGCTCGAGGCCAAAGGCCTCCTGCAGCGCAAAATCGACCCCCAGGATGCGCGTGCCTATCTCCTCACGCTCAAGCCGCAGGGCAAGCGATGTGCCCTGCGCGTCATTTCCGCTCTCGACCGCATGCAAAACGAATTCGAGCGCGAGATCGGCAAATCCAACCTCGCCGAAATGCTCAAATCCCTCCGCAAACTTGAAGCCCGCGCGGCGATTCGATAGCCTACACTGCTTCCCAATTCACAGGCTCAACCCGCCGCACCAGCAATGCCCACGACAGCGCGCCAACCAACGCCACTCCGCCTGTCACCACGAAAGCCAGCCGCGCGCTCCCTCGCGTCTGCACAATCAGCCCTGCCAGCCACGGCGCTACAATCCCCGCGAAGTTGGCCACGCCATTCTGCAGGCTCGACCATCGCCCAGCCATCGCCGGACCCGCGAGGGTCTGCGCGATCGCCCAGTGATTGGACGCGTAACCGCCGTGGCCGACGCACGCAATGGCCAGCAGTCCCAGCGCGACCAGTGGATGCCCATGGACGAATGTCAGCGCAAGCAGGCTCGAAGCCATGGCCTGGCCGCCCACTACGAGCCTGAGCCGCACGGTAGTCGCCGACACGCCACGCGCAATGAGCCGGTCCGAGAACCAACCCGCCAGAAGCGTTGTGCAGGCAATCAACAGAAAGATGGCAGCGGTCAGCCTCGACATGTTTCGAATCGAGAGATGCTCCTCCTGCACGAGGTACGTTGGCAACCACGCCAACAGGAAGTAATAAAAGTAGTTGCCGCTGAAATGCCCGATCGTCGTTCCCCACGCGCAGCGCAAACGCACCATCTTCGCGATAGATCCAGTTGCCCCCTTCGCCCTGGTCGGCGCAGAAGCTAGCGGCGCGCTTGTTTCGCCGTTCCGCCTCGCTGCGCTGTGTTCTCCGCTCGCCTCCTCCACTCTCCGCTTGCCCCGCGGCATCGCAAAGTACCACGGCACCATCCACGCCAGCGCGCCCACTCCGAACACCACGAAGAGCATGCGCCATCCCCAGTGCACCAACACCAAACCGCCCACAAACGCGCCCGCCGCCGGCCCCAGCTTGGTTCCCGCATCGATGAGCGCGTTCGCCCTTCCGCGATGCTGCTGTGGCATCGCGGCAAAGATGCGCGAATAACATGGATACGCGACCGACTCGCCTAATCCCAGCACAAGCTGCAGCGCGAACAGCGCGGTGTAGCTGGTTGTCAGTCCCATGAACGCGGTCGCTGTCGACCACAGCAGGTACCCGAGCATGAGCACCCAGCCCACCGGGAATCGATCCGTCAGCTCGCCCGCCAGCCCGAACAGCTGCACCAGCGCATAGGTCCAGAAGAAGGCCGAAAGCAGCTCTCCTGCCCGCAGCGACGAGAACGAAAACTGCCGCTCCAGCAGCGGCATCGCCAGCCCCAGGTTGCTGCGGTCAACATAGTTGATGACCACCGAGAGAACCAGAAGGAGAATGACGATCCATTCCCGGCGCGTAATCCTGACCACCTGCGCGTTTCGGAGTTCGATCGGAGCAGCTTCCGGCATCAACTTCTCGCAGTCTCCGCAAATCCTACCACGCGCCCAGATGCCCCCTTCGATGTCCAGACCGATCGCTTGACCCGCCACAGCGGCCTTCATCATGGCGCAGCTGGTCTCACTGTCGAGACGCCCACGTTCATGATGCCGGTGATCAACCGGGCGCGCGACGTTCAGAAGGTCCATAAGAGACTGTGCGGTGAACGGTTGGATCAGGAAATCTTACGAAATGCCGGCGACTTTCAACGCATAATTCAGCACGCCCCTTCGGCACCGAGTTCGGCGCCGGATTCTTGATCTGGTCCACCGTCATCGCCATGTCAGGATCGAAGATGATCGCCTCCATGGTCTTGCCCGACGACCGCAGCAAAAAGTTGCCAGGATTCAACCCGACCAGGGCATTGTCGCGGCCGGGCACTCCGTCTTCCACTATTCGCCCCTCCCTCCTCATGGGATACTGGTTGCAAAAGATTGTTTGCAAATCACTCTGTAGGAAACTGCCAATGAGTTCTGAATTCTTCGGGAAAGTCGTCCTCGTTGCCGGCGGTACTGGAGGTCTCGGCCATGCGGTCAGCCTCGGCTTCCTTAGGCAGGGCGCTCGCGTTGCCGTCACCTTCCGTCAGGAGAGTGAGTTCCTATCCCTCAAAGATGCCGCCGCGGAAGACTCCGGCCTCCTCGTGGGATTCAACGTCGACGTCACCGACCTGCGCCAGACCGAGGAACTCGTCAACCGGATCATCTTTGAAGAGAACCGGCTCGACATCCTCGTGAACTCCGTCGGCGGCTATGCCGGCGGCAAGCCCCTCTGGGAACTCGATCCCTCGGACTTCACGCGCATGGTAGACCTCAATCTCCGCGCAACTTACGCGCTGGCAAAATCCGCTCTGACTCCCATGCTCGCCCGCAAAAGCGGAGTCATCATCAACATCGCGTCCAAAGCAGCCTGGGATCACGCCGCCGGGGCGTCAGTCTATGCTGCCTCCAAGGCCGGCGCCGTCGCCCTCATCGATTCGCTTGCCGCCGACCTCATCGGCTCCGGTATTCGCGTCAACTCTATCCTGCCCAGCATCATTGACACCGAGGCCAATCGCAAAGCCATGCCCAACGCAGATTTCTCCAAATGGCCCAAGCCCGAAGAAATCGCAATACTCGTGCTCTTCCTCGCCAGCGAACATGCGCGCGTCGTCCACGGCGCATCCATCCCTGTCTATGGCAACGCCTGATCTCATCAGTCTCACGATTCACCTCTGCCGCAATCGCAATCGAAAACAAAAAGGCCAGGAGATAATCTCCTGGCCTTCAATGTCCTCGGCTTCGTATGAAACGCGGCTGCGCTCAGCTGCACCCCGAAGTCGACCCGCAGCTCATGCAACGATAGCAACTCCCATTGCGAACCATGATCGCGCCGCAGGTGCCGCAGCTTGGCGCGTCGCCCATGTCATACATGCCGCGCATGGCGTCGGCTGCGTGATACAGTCCGCGGTCCTGCATGCTCGGCACGTGCGAAGGCCCGGCTGCCGGCGCTGAGTGCGCCAGTGTCTCAGTCATCCGCCGCGGCGTGCCGCTGGCCGGCTCGGCCTGTGGCTCCGGTGCGATCCCGCCGCCCGAATGTGCCCCCGCTGTTGCCACCTGGTTCAACCGCTTGGCCACTTCTTCCACCAGTCGCGCCATCTGGTTTTGCTGCGACACCGGCACGTCCTCATCCAGATCGCTTTCCGCCAGCAGGCTCGGCGACGCGGGCAGTTGCGGGGCCGCCGGAGACAGCCCTGCGAACAGCGTCAGTTGCTGCCCCGAAAGGAAGCGCAAATTCAGCCAGCGGAAAATGTAGTCCATCAGGCTCTTCGCGTATCCAATCTGCTCGTTCCCAGTCCACCCCGAAGGCTCAAACCGCGTGTGCGCGAACTTCTCGCACAGCACCTTCAGCGGAACGCCATGTTGCAGCGCCAGCGAAACCGACGTCGCAAACGCGTCCATCAGCCCGCTTACCGTCGATCCCTCTTTGGCCATGCGAATGAAGATCTCGCCCGGCTGGCCATTCGGATACATTCCTACGGTGATGTAGCCCTCGTGTCCGGCGATGGAGAACTTGTGCGTGAGCGAGGCCCGCTCCTCCTGCAGCCGGTGCCGTATCGCGCGCGGCGGCGCATTCAGGTCCTGCGCCTCCTTCGCCGTCTCGGTGGCATCGAACGCAGGCGTCGGTGTCGCCGTCAGCACCGGAACCGCCGCAGCTGCAGCAATCTCATCGAGCGCCTTCTGGAAGGCCAGCGACGCTGCGTGCAGTTGCTTCGCGCTAACCTCTACTTTGTCGGCGCCATGCGCCTCCAGCAGCTTCAAGTCGGCTTCGGCCGCCGCTTGCGACGCTGCCAGATGGCTCAGCAGCCGGCTGCCCACGGCATCCAAAGCCGAAGGCTCTTTCTTCGCGTCCATGCTCGTGTTCAGCGGCTGTGTGCCCTTTGATCCATCGCGGTAAATCGCCACCGCCTTGATGCCCTCCCGCCAGCTTTCCGCGTAGGCCTCGGCCACATCTTCCACCGTGGCCTCGTGCGGCAGGTTCACTGTCTTCGAGATCGCGCCCGACAGGAACGGCTGCGCCGCGGCCATCATCTTGATGTGCCCCATGTAGTGGATCGACCGCGTGCCCTTCGCCGGCTTAAAGCTGCAATCGAACACCGCCAGGTGCTCCGGCTTGATCCCCGGCGCGCCCTCGATCGTGCCCGTCGCGTCAATGTAGCTGACGATCGCGTTTACCTCTTCGTTGTCGTAACCCAGCTTGAACAGCGCCGCCGGCACCGTGTTGTTCACGATTTTGATCATGCCGCCGCCCACCAGCTTCTTGTACTTCACCAGCGCCAAGTCCGGCTCGATGCCCGTCGTGTCGCAATCCATCATGAAGCCGATCGTTCCCGTCGGCGCCAGCACTGTGGTCTGTGAGTTGCGGTAGCCATAGCGCTCGCCGTAAAGCAGCGCCATGTCCCAGCACTCGCGGCTGGCGTCAATCAGCGAGTCAAGCTGCGGCACCGTGAACGGCTCACCGCTTTGCCGCGACTTGCCGATGTTGTTCACCTCGGCGCGGTGCATGCGCACCACGTCAAGAAACGGCTCGCGGTTCACGTAGTAGCCGGGGCACGCACCGCCCTGGTGCTCTACGCTCGCGGTCAACGGCGTCGCCGAATTCAGCGGTGGGCACTGCGCCGCAATGATCGCCGACTGCAGATACGCCTGCCCGGTCATGATCGCCGTCATGCTTCCAGCCAGGTCGCGTCCCGCCTCCGAATCATATGGCAGCCCGAACGACATCAGCAGCGCGCCCAGGTTGGCGTAGCCCAACCCCAGCGGGCGGTAGTCGTGCGAGTTCCGCGCGATGGCCTCCGTGGGATAGCCCGAGTTGTCCACCAGGATCTCCATCGCCGTAATCAGCACGCTGATTGCGTGCCGGTACGCTGCGATGTCGAACGTCCCCGCCGGCGTCACAAACCGCATCAGGTTCAGGCTCGCCAGATTGCACGCCGAATTGTCCAGGAACATGTATTCACTGCAAGGATTAGAAGCATTGATCCGCGCCGTGTTCTTGCTCGTGTGCCACTTGTTAATCGTGTCGTCGAACTGCATCCCCGGATCGCCGCACAGCCACGTCGACTCGGCGATCTTGCCCATGATCTCGCGCGCCTTGTAGGTCTCCACCGGCTGGCGGCCCTTCACCGTGTATGTAGTGAATTCTCCATCGGCCTCGTAAGCGCGCATGAACTCGTCACTAACCCGTACCGAATTGTTCGCATTTTGGAAGAAGATCGATGAAAAAGCCTCCGAGTCCGGCCCGCTCCCGTCGTAGCCCGCCTTGATCAGCGTAAAGGCCTTCGCCTCTTCCTTCGACTTGCACTCAATAAAGTCCACGATGTCCGGGTGGTCCACGTTCAGGATCACCATCTTCGCCGCGCGCCGCGTCTTGCCGCCGCTTTTGATCACTCCGGCGAATGCGTCAAACCCGCGCATGAAGCTCAGCGGTCCGCTGGCCTGGCCGCCGCCCGAGAGCAGCTCCATCGACCCGCGCAGCGACGACAGATTCGTCCCCGTTCCCGATCCCCACTTGAACAGCATTCCTTCCGTCTTCGCCAGCGTCAGAATCGAGTCCAGAGAATCGTCCACCGCGTTAATGAAGCAGGCCGAGCACTGCGGGTTCCTGTAGCCTGTCGCCGAGTACTGCACTCCCCCGGTCACCGGATCCCAATGCCAGTTCTGTCCGTCCGATTCCGGCTCCAGCCGGTCGCAGCCCACGTTGAACCACACCGGCGAGTTGAACGCCGCCTTCTGCGTCAACAGAAGGTGTGCCAGCTCATCGTGAAAAATCCCGGCGTCCACTGTTGTGGCAAAGTACCCTCCGGCCATGCCCCAGTCGCGCACCGTCTCCGCTACGCGCTCCACCAGTTGCCGCACGCCCGTTTCCCGCCCCGGCGTGTCCATCTGTCCATGCAGGTACTTTGAAGCCACGATGTTCGTGGCCGTCATCGACCAGTCCTCGGGAACCTCCACGTCCTTCTGCTCGAAGATCGTGTTCCCTTTGGTGTCGGTGATTGACGCTGTCCGGCGCTCCCACTGGATCTCGTCGTAGGGGGAGACGCCTTCCTTCGAAAAACGCCGGGAAAAGGTCAGGCCCTGCGTCCCGGGGGTTGATTGGAAAGCAGCGGTCGAAGTCTGAAGTTGAGCCTCGTTCATCTTGGTGTTCTCCATCCGTCAAAAAATTGGTGACAAAAAGCCTATCTCCGGTTGCACAGCCGGATCGCGGGACAACCCGCAACTATTTGGAAACAAACGGAAAACGGGGACAAAAATTCCGCGAATTCCTGCTTCATCCGCGGCCCGCGTTCGCATCCAGCCCTTTCCTCGTCGCCGTACCCTGTAGCCATCTCCGCTGCTTGGGAATCGCTCTTCCGACTACCTGCTTGCGAGACGCTGGATGGAGCACCTGAACTCGGGAATTGCTCGATTTGCGCCGGTGTTTTTTAACCGCCCGTTCACAGCCGCAGATGAAAACTTACCGCTGTCCATGGTGCGTGTCAAGAACAAACCACAACATCTTGTATTTTGTTCGCATTTCGCGCACCAGCTCTTTAAACACCGCCATTTGCCTGTGGAAACTTCGATTCAGCCTTGCGCGGCGCGGGTTTGCCGGGTCAAGTTTGCATCAAATCTGGGGCACCTCGCGGGCGGGTCCAGGGCCCAAATCCCCAATTCGCCTCACTCCTCAACCCTATCCCCGGACCGGCCCAGCTACAAGGCGCAGAACAGGTGCACTTCAGAGGCATCTCTGTTCAAGTTGTGGAGAATTGGGTCGAGTTGAGTCGCTCTTGTCTCAGGACTCAAAGCGCGACTTGGCTGGGAGCATGCGCTGGTGCAGAACCCGCGCGATTAGTATTCCGTCTGCCGTGGGAAGGTAGAACACAACGTGCTTCCCAATCTCAAACCGCCGCAAACCTGCGCGGACTGAATCGCATGGCCTTCCGACAAGGGGATTCCGGAACAGAAGCGCAAACCCGTCTTCCAGTTTGGAGAGATACTCGTCGGCCTGCCGCAATCCCCACTGTTCTTTCGTGTATTCGACAATCGCGTCGATATCCGCCTCGGCCTTGACAGAGATCTGGACCGAAGCCATCTTCAGGCTTCTCTCTGTGGCAGACCGTGCTTTTTGCGCACACGTGAGAACATCCCGGGTTGTGCCACGCCGCTATCCAGTCCCTCCTGGATTCCCGCCCTCAACGCCGCCATCTTCTCTTCAAATTCCCGCTCTTCCTTTTCCAGCAGCCGCAAGGCTGTCCGCATCACTTCGCTGGCGTTGGAATAGCTTCCCTTTTTCACGCTGGAAGCAATAAACCGATCGAGCCCTTTGGGCAGGTTCACATTGCGCGTTGGCATAAACGAGCTCCCACTCAAGTATAGAGCGATTGGCATACTTTGCCAATTGGCCGGCCTTCAAGGCTGCCCATACCACTTCCTCGGCTCCCTCGGCAGGGTCATTTCCCTCAGCGGTACGAACTCAAATCCCTGGGCGCGGTAACGGGTGATGATGCGGGCGGTGGCTTCGACCGTCGCCCAGCGGTTGCCCCCGATTTGCTCCGAGCCGACGTCCTCCGAGTCGCCGTCGTGAAGCAGGACAATGGCGCTCTCACCTTCGAGGCTTTCAATCTGCGTGGCGAGATGGGCCACTATCTCGTCCGCGGTTCTGAGTTTCCAGTCCAGCCCCTCCGCATCCCACATCGCAAGCTGGATGTCATGGAGCCGCAGATACTCCAGCACCCCTTCGTCGTAATGGCCGCCAGGCGGCCGAAAGTATTGTCCCCAGCGGTTAATCTCGTGGTCGAGGTCCTTGGAGGTTGCGCCGCGAAGATTGCGATGCGTCCGGGAATGGTTCCCGATCACGTGGCCCGCCTGCTCCACGCGCCTGACGGTGGCTTCATGCGCCAGCATTCTTTCGCCGATCATGAAGAAGGTGGCGGGGACGGAGTAGTAGGAGAGAACGGCGAGAATGGCCTCCGTGCATGGGGGAGAAGGTCCGTCGTCGAAGGTGAGCGAGAGCCTCTTCATCGCATAAACGCAGCATACCTTCGCGATCCCGCAGCTCACAATCATTTTCTGTGCGCCGCAAGCCGCCGCCCAAACCCCGCCTCTTTGCTCGCGCTGAAACAAATCGGCCTCGCATGCTTTAGCGTGCGAGGCCAATTTAGGGAGAGGGCTATGAGACGAGCTTGGAAATCAATTGCTTTCCTTCGTGTCAATCCTCATTCCGTAGAACGATTTGTGCACGAAGAACACCGACACCAGGAAGAACGCCACTGCCAGCACACGTGTCAGCAGCGGATTGTTCGCATTGAGCGTCACTGCGAGCTCAACAGCAAGTAATCCGAATAACGTCGTGAACTTGATCACCGGGTTCAATGCCACCGACGAGGTATCCTTGAACGGATCGCCGACGGTGTCTCCGATCACGGTCGCGTCGTGCAGAGGTGTCCCTTTTTGTTTCAGTTCGACCTCCACAATCTTCTTCGCGTTGTCCCATGCGCCGCCGGCATTCGCCATGAAGATCGCCTGGTACAGGCCGAAGACCGCAATTGAGATCAGATAGCCGATAAAGAAGAACGGCTCGACGAACGCAAACGCAAGCGTGGCGAAGAAGACGGCGAGAAAGATGTTGAACATTCCCTTCTGCGCGTACTTCGTGCAGATCTCCACCACCTTCTTGCTGTCCGTGACCGACGCTTTCTCCACGCCTTCCAGTTTGATGTGCTTTTTGATGTACTCCACCGCGCGGTAAGCGCCGGTGGTCACCGCCTGCGTTGAAGCGCCTGTGAACCAATAAATCATTGCTCCGCCAGTGATCAACCCCAGCAGGAATGGCGCGTGCAACAGAGAGAGGCTCTGCACGTCATGCGTCAGTCCCCCGGTCAGGGCCATGATGATCGAGAAGATCATCGTGGTTGCACCCACCACCGCGGTGCCGATCAGCACTGGTTTCGCCGAAGCCTTGAAAGTGTTGCCGGCTCCATCGTTGGCTTCCAGCAGGTCTTTCGCCTTTTCAAACTTCACGTCGATGTTGTAGTCCTTCTTCAACTCGGCTTCGATTCCGGGAACAGTCTCAATCAGCGACAGCTCGTAGATCGATTGCGCATTGTCGGTAACCGGCCCGTAGGAATCGACGGCAATCGTTACCGGACCCATGCCCAGGAATCCGAAAGCAACCAGGCCAAACGCGAAGACGGCCGGGGCCAGCATCAGGACCGACATGGACGGGCCCGTGCTGAAGTAATACCCCATGCTCATGAGAGCGACCATGCTGAGTCCCAGCCAGTAAGCCGAAAAATTGCCGGCTACGAAACCCGACAGGATGCCCAGTGAAGCTCCGCCTTCCTGCGCCGATTTCACCACTTCTTTCACGTGGCTCGATTTGGTTGAAGTGAAGACCTTCACCAGTTCGGGGATGATCGCGCCCGCCAGCGTTCCGCACGAGATGATGGAAGCCAGTTTCCACCACAGCGTCCCGTCGCCCAGATCTGGGATCATCAGGTACGTGACGATGTAGGTCAGAGCGATGGAAACGATGGACGTGATCCATACCAGCGAGGTCAATGGCGTCTCAAAGTCCATTTCGTCTGCGTTTCCATATTTCGCGTGAGCGATTGCGCCATTCAGGAAGTAAGCCGCCGAGCTGGAAACCAGCATGGCCACGCGCATGACGAAAATCCATACCAGCAGTTGCACTTGCGTCGCCGGGTTCGGAACAGCCAGCAGGATGAACGTGATCAAGGCCACGCCGGTCACGCCGTAGGTCTCAAAGCCGTCGGCGCTCGGGCCCACGGAGTCGCCCGCGTTGTCGCCCGTGCAGTCCGCAATCACGCCCGGATTGCGCGCATCGTCTTCCTTGATCTTGAACACGATCTTCATCAGGTCCGAGCCGATGTCGGCAATCTTGGTGAAGATGCCGCCTGCAATGCGCAGCGCAGCAGCGCCCAGGCTCTCGCCGATCGCGAAGCCGATAAAGCATGGCCCTGCATAATCGCCCGGAATGAACAACAGAATGAACAGCATGATCAACAGCTCTACAGAAATCAGCATCATGCCGATGCTCATGCCTGCCTTCAGCGGAATAGCGAAGCACGGATACGGCTTGCCGCGCAATCCCGCGAATGCCGTCCGGCTGTTGGCGAATGTATTCACCCGAATTCCGAACCAGGCCACGCCGTAGCTTCCCGCGATGCCGACCAGCGAAAACAACAAGATGATCGGCAGCGTCACTGCTATTGATTTTCCCGGCACCGGCGCCAGATAGCCAAAGTACAGCGCGATGATGACCGCGATAAATGCCCAGAGCAGAAGAATGAACTTGCCCTGCGTGATCAGATACGTTTTGCACGTCTCATAGATAAGTTCGGACATCTCGCGCATGGTGCGGTGAACCGGCAGGTTCTTCAACTGCACAAAGATCACCATGCCAAACAACAAGCCGCCCGCGCAGAACAGCAGTCCGATCGTCAGCAGGGCATGTCCGTTCATGCCCAGAAAATTCACGGTCGAAAGATCCGGCACCTTCAGGCTGGCTTCGCCTCCGCCCGACTGTTCAGTCTGCCCATAGGCGAGAGTTGGAAGCAGCAGGCCAAGCAGGGCCGCCATCGTTTTGTACGGCCTACTCACGAACACCTCTGCGCCTCTCTTGATGGCCGCGGAAATCCCCCGCAAATCTGCCGTCCCAATCTCAGACCCGATAACCTGCCGCGCAAAAAACGCAGCCACAACGAGCGAAATACCGCTTACGCTCAGAAAGAACTCCACCCAATTTGTGACAGTCACAAATCCTCCCAACTCTAAGGTTTTGAAGCTGCTGGAACCACAGCCCCGGATCCGGCCTCTCGAATACCCCGGGGAATTGCCATCGGAAGGCTATCATCCGCATACACTGCTGTCGAGTGATTGCTGTCACGGGCCACCAGGCTGCATTCCCTGCCTGATTCTGTCCCATTCCGGCTCTCCCAAAGCGACCCACAATGCGGAATCCACGCCGCCGGCTCGCTCCTACGCACCAGCAATTACAAGTTTTCAGTTGTCAGATGATGACGAGTTGTCCGTTCCCTGTTCCCTCATTCCCTGGTCCCGACGTCCCTGCCGGAGCGCCGCCGACAGATCTTGGTCGCTGGGGTGGCTCAGTCCCTGCCCTTACTCCACCGGCACATCGATCTTGTCGCCGGACAAAGGAGCCGTCATTCCCGGGTCGTTCTCGTCCCGATCCAGCCCGTCCGGCAGTGGGTGCAGTTTGAACAACACCAGCACATTGCGATTCGGGTCGTCGAGCGCGGGAAAACTCGCGACTTGTTCAAGCGATTCATGCGTGTGCAGCTCCGACAGAATCACCGGATCGATCCCATTCCACGACGCGTACCAGCCCGGCTGGTAGCGCTCCAGCTTTTCCCCCAGGTCATCAAAGCTGATCTCGTCGCAGAGCGTAGGTAAATGAGTCATCAGCGTAATCTCGTCGCCGCTCACGGCCACCAGCTGCCGCTTTCCGTTCGGGTGCGTATCAATATATTGTGTCAATTTCTCTGCGGCATCCACCCACGTGTACTCGGGATGCGTTGCGTATTCGATGGTCTTCGCTCCGTGAACCGCGGTCGCGCACGCAGCAATGGCAATCAGGCACCAGCCGGCCCTTCGCGACCATCCTCCCTGCGCCACCAGCGCATTCGCCCCCAATGCCACCACGCAGAAAATCAGGAACGACGCCGCCAGAATGTACCGCGGCTGCGGATGGTTCTGCACCGTCATAAACAGCACCATCCCCGCCACTCCCAGCAGCGCCGCTCCGAACAACGGATCGCCCCACAGCTTTCTGCTCCATTCCGCGCGCCGCGTCAGCGCCGCCCCCACCACTAAAACTCCTGCCAGCGGCACAAGGCTGTGATCGATCCAAAGCAATCCGTGAAATGACCACCAGAACGCTGCCAGCGGCCAGGTATATCCATCCGGCAACCTAAAGTGACTCTGCACCACGAAGTACCGGTAGTCGGGCATCAAACCCATTCGGGCAACAATCCCCATCCACGCGCCATACACAAGTGCCGTGCTCGCCGCCGCCGCCAACGCGCATTCAATCGCCTTCCGGCGCTCGTGCCAAAGAGGCATCAGCATCGCCCAGCCAACCGCCGGTGCCAGAAACGCGGCCGTTGTCTTCGTCAGCACCGCCAGCGCATACAGCACCCCGATCCCCACCGATACCAGCACAGGCCGCTTCATCCGCGGCAATCGCACTGCAACATTCAAGATCGCCAGCATCAACGTCGTCTGCAGCGGCTCCAGAATCGCCAGCCGGCTGAAGCTGTAAACATAGGGACTCGTCACCACCAGCGTCGCTCCCAGAAGCGCCACCCAGCGCGGGTTCCCCGCGGATAGGTCCTCGTCCGCGGCGTGGGAGCGCGGTCCACGGTTGCGCAGCAACAGGTAGCTCAGCGCCAGGCTCGCGAAAAAGCACCCCACCGCCAGCCCGCGCGCCGCCTGCACGCTCACGCCGGTAAGAAAATAGAGAAGCCACTCCGCAAAAGGCCATACGGGAAGGATCACTGCGGGGTTGAAGTCACCCGCCAGATACCAGTTCCCAAACAGGTGCGCGCGCGCCGCGGCATCCCCGTACCACCCCTCATCCGTGTACTTCGCCCAGTCCATAGTCCACGGCGATCCGTTCGGAAAATCCGCCCTCAGGTGCCACGCGTACAGCGCCGCAAAGCCAATAATCGCGAGCACCCACACAGCTGTGCCCCAGCGCCGTAGCCCTTCTGCCCGCCCCGTTCGCGATCCCTCGGCGTCCACAACGCTCCCCTGCACTCGATCGGTGCGCCGCAAACGCTCCTCGGTTGGAGACTCCGCTGGCATTCCTGTTTCCTCAGATTCTTCAAATGAGCAAACTGGTTTTTTTGAAAAAATGAGCAAAGCTGGTTTTGGATTTCGCTTCTGCGTGGATTCCCATGAGTATAACGCGCTCCACGCCCGCTCCCGGCGAA
>Ga0181535_10005697_pt1 | contig 13215 bp, 9 predicted proteins | sample PEATcosm2014_Bin_44_FD_119774 | JGI IMG/M metagenome (GOLD analysis project Ga0181535, IMG submission 119774) | Peatland microbial communities from MTU Mesocosm Facility, Houghton, MI, USA - PEATcosm2014_Bin17_30_metaG | ecosystem: Environmental > Terrestrial > Soil > Wetlands > Peat | place...
GCGCCGGACGCCATCGTCGCCACCAAATATGCCGATGACAGCGTCGCCAAAGGAGTCCGCATGACTCGCCCGCTCTGTCCCTATCCACAGATTGCGACTTATAAAGGAACGGGTGACTCCAGCGAATACACCACTTGGGACTGTAAGACACCCCGCTAGTGGGGCAGGATGGCATCCTGCGCGCCGATTGTCAATCGGCGCAACCCGCGCGCCGAAAACGATTAAAGTTACTTTATCCACCCCTCCCCGCGCAACTGCATCTGCTACACTCACGTCAGTGGACCCAGGGACACCACTAACCATGCCTATGAGCAAACCCAAATATCTTCTACTTACCGCAACTTTTTCCAGCCTGTTCGTGTTGCCAGCTCACGCGCAGGACCCGCCGACGCGCGTCGCGGACTTGAACTTTATTACGGGCAATGTTTCCATCCAGCCCGCCGGCGCCGACGATTGGTCGCCCGCCGTCGTGAACCGGCCCTTCACCACGGGTGACAACCTGTGGGCCGATACCGACTCGCGCGCCGAGTTGCATTTGAATAATGCGGTGCTGCGCCTCGGTCCCCAATCCAGCATGGGATTTCTCAATCTGGACGACCACTTCGTGCAGATCCGCTTCACCCAGGGCGAGTTGGTCTTGCGCGCGCGCCATTTGGCCGACGGCGACAGCTTCGAAGTAGACACGCCCAACGCCGCCATCACCATCACGCGCGGTGGCGAGTATCGCTTCAATGCCGACCCGGATGCCGCGACTACCTGGGCGGTGGTCCGCCGCGGCCAGGCGGATGTCAATGGCGGCGGCCAGGACTTTACCCTGAACGCCGGCAATAGCGCGCAACTCTCGGGTACCGATCAACTCGCTTACGACGTACAGAATGCGCCGCAGCCCGATTGGTTTGAGGCGTGGGCCGAAGATCGCGACGCCCACGAGGCCCGCAGCCAGTCCGCCCACTATCTGCCGCCCGGCGTAATCGGCTACCAGGAACTGGATAGCTACGGCACGTGGCGCGACACGCCCGGCTATGGCCCAGTCTGGTATCCCACCGTGGATACGGGATGGGCGCCATACCGCGACGGCCATTGGGCCTGGATCGAGCCGTGGGGCTGGAGTTGGGTCGACGATGCCCCCTGGGGCTTCGCGCCCGCCCATTATGGCCGCTGGGCCTTCGTCAACGGAGGTTGGGGCTGGATTCCCGGACCGCTGGCCGTCGGCAGGGCCGGACCCGCGGTGATGACCCCCGTCTACGCGCCGGCCCTGGTCGCGTTCATCGGTGGCGGCGGTTGGGGCGCGTCGCTTTCCTTCGGTGGTCCCGCCGTGGGCTGGGTCCCGCTGGGACCGGGCGAGGTCTACGCCCCCGCCTATCACATGAGCGCGGCTTACTTCCGCACCGTGAATGTGTCCAGCACCACCATCGTCAATACAGTGAACATTACTAATGTCTATAACAACGTATATGTGAATAAGAATGTCGCTAATGTCACTGTCAACCAACACTTCGCCAATATGACTGCGCCCAATGCAGTCACTGCCATGCCGCAGAATGCCTTTGCCAGCGGACGGCCCGTGAAACAAATGGGCGCGTCCGTTCCCAAGAATCAGGTGGGGCAGATCCAAAACGCCACCATGACCGTGGCGCCATCGGTGGCGCCGGTCAGGCAGGCCCTCGCGCCCACGGCCGGTGCTGCACCTGCGCCGCGGCCCCCCGCCCGCGCCCTCAGTGCGCCGGCTGTGGCCAAGGTGGCGCCCCCGCCGCCGCCGGTTCCCTTCGCCGCCAAGCAGGCCGCCTTGCAGCAGAACGCCGGTAAGCCGCTAAACATTCCGGCCATTCGCCAGGCCATGCCGCCCGCGCGCGCGGCGGTGACTGCGCCAACCGTGCGCGTTGCGCCTCCCGCCCGGCAGGTCGTGCCTCCGGTCCGCGCTACTCAAGCCGCGCCGCCCACCCCGCCGGCCCCCCACCAGCCGAACACGCCCGCGACACCCGCCTACCGGCCCCCGGTCCAGCCCGCCCCGCAGAGCACTCCGCGTCCGGCGCAGCCGCCGCCGCCCGTAACGCCCGCAAACCGGCCGCCCACCGCCACGCCCCCGGCGCAACCCGCGCCGCAGACCACTCCGCGTCCGGTGCAACCGAACACGCCCGCGACGCCCGCATACCGGCCGCCAGCCGCCACGCCCCCGGCCCAGCCTGCGCCACAGACCAATCCGCGTCCGGTGCAGCCTGCGCCGCCCGTAACGCCCGCATACCGGCCGCCAGCCGCCACGCCCCCAGCCCAGCCTGCGCCACAGGCCACTCCGCGTCCGGCGCAGCCGCCACCGCAGTCGCAGCAAAAGCCGCCGGCCAAACCGACGCAAAAGCCCAAGAAAGACACCGAAAAGCCGAAGGAGTGAAGCCCGCAGAGGCCCCGGAAACCCGAATTCCGGGGCCTCCGCCATTCTGACTTCTGTCTTCTGACTTCTGTCTTCCGCCTTCTGCCTTCCGCATTACTATCGTTAGTTATAATTGTTAGCCCAACGAATCCGGCCTACTATAAATTAACTGCCATGAACGAACTGCGATATTATCTGGAAGCCCTGCTGGATCACCAATGTGCCTCCAGCACCGGTGAGTGCCGGGAATGCCGGAGTCTCCAGCGAATCTACCAGTTCATGCGGGCCGAACTCTTCTCCACCGTGATCTACACGGAGACGCCTCTGGATCCGCGCCATCCAGCCCAGGCCCCATCGCACCCCGTCAATCGAGCGGCCGCGGGCCCTCAGCCTCCGCGGGCAGCCTAAGGTCTTGGGGGAGATTCCCGAACTCAAGGTTCCCGTCGTCAATCGCGCGGTCTTCCAAAAAGCGTTCCGCGTCCAAAGCTCGCGCGGGTCTCAAAGCTGTCGGTGCAGTTAAGAGGATGTGGTCAAGGCCAAGCCGCCGGATCTGCCGGAAGGCGTCGTGCTTCAACCGGGACGGCAAGATCCTCCCACCCTTAGAGGTTATACTCGATGCGATGGGCGGGGTGGGTAATCGTCTGTATTCCCTGTCTCATCATCTGTAGGACCTGTTCCTTCTGGTTTTCCGGAGTACCCGTTACCCAGGGCATCCCTGCTATTCGGGGTGGATCGATCTTCACCCACATACGCAGGTCGATGGTGGTGAGCGGTTTCTTATAGTCGCATCCGGTGAGGTTGACCTGGCGCTTGACACGTTCGAACGCGAGGGCCAGGTTTTTGAAGGTCTCGGTGTACTCCGCACGGGACGCCGGTATCTTTACCCCGTAGTTCGTAGCCGTCTAGCGACACCCGTGCCTACTTTTTCACCCTTCTCCTGGGCCTCCTCGGCAGCTTGGACGTCTTGGACCGCGGACCGCTCGAGCTCCTTGAGTTCCGCTCGCTTGCCGAGAAAGTCTTTGAACGCGGCATTCAGATTCCTCACTTCGCACGCCACGTCCGCCTGCTTGCCAAGGCCGATAAGTCTAAGCGGCACTTCGAAGTCGTCGAACAACTCGTCCGGGTCGTCTGCCCGAATGGTGCGGAGCGGCCCTTCGACGATGTTCCATCCAGTCCACAGAAGGTTGGCGCTGAGCGAATCGCAAACCTCGCGGGAGAGGGGTTTGGCGCGTTCCTCGATGACGGGTATCTTGCGGTCGCTGTGCGCCGCTGCCACCCACATTGCCAACTCCTGCGGATCCGGGTACCCGAGCAATTCCAGCCAGGTTGTGAGGCAGGCCAATGCGGACCCCGCGTCGGTCTGTCGCCAGTCACCGGGCTTGTTTTGTATCGGGTCGGCGGAGCCCACCAACTTACTCCATGTCGTCCAAATGTTGTTGTACGGAATCAAGTGGTGGAACGTGGTGTCCGGCGACACGCCTCCTTCGACGGGCGTGCCCTGCGCCGTCTTTTTCCAATCCTCCCGGTCGTTATTTGTCCGTTTATTATCGGCTTTGCCCGATTCACCTACAGACATGGCGCTTCCCTCTTGTAGTTTCCTGGATTGTCATGCAGCACATCACAAATTCCCAAGCCCTGATATCCTCCGAAGTGTATTTTTTCCCCCGGCCCTCGCCCGCTTCGAACGCCGGTCCGGCGGGCGAGCCGGGGGGGCACGGCGCGTGCCAGGCTGCGGGTCAGGGACCCGCCTCACGTGAATCGCTTGTGATCCGAAACTGTCACTGTATCAGGCGAAACTCACCAGTTGACCCGCGGCGGGCGATCTGCATCTCCGTTTCGCGGATCAACTGCGGCCACAGCGCGTCCGGTTCGGAATCGAACACCGCCTTGGCGCTCCCCGGGAAAATGTACCACGCGCCCAGATCCAATTCGTGCTGCAACTGCGGCGCCGTCCATCCCGAGTACCCTAGATAGACGTGTACCGAATCGGCGTCCGTCGCGGAGGCGAATGTCTTTTCGAGGCCCTCCTTGGTCGAAACCAGAAAGACGTCCCCCAACACCCGCTTGGCGTCGCCGGGCGCACGGCGCGAACGCACCAGCGCCAGCACGTCGCTCCTCTCCACCGGGCCGCCTGCATAGACCGGGTCCGGCCGGTCTTTGGCGCCGGCCAGCCCGTCCAATACGCGCGAAATCGGAACCTTCGAACGGCGATTGAGAATCAGCCCAAGCACGCCGTCTGCGTCGTATTGAACCAGCAGAACAACCGTCTTGGCGAAGTTAGGATCGGGCAGGTCCGGGCTCGCCACCAGCAACTTCCCGGCGGCGAGGTCCGCCGGCCGGGTGGATTGCGCCCCCGCCAACCGCACGCCGGCTTCCAGGCACAACACCATCGCCGCGGTGCCCATCCATCGCATGCCTTCCATTCTACGCGGGTGCGCGACATAAAAGTGGAGATTCCGGCAACGCCACTTGAGCCGCCGGATCACGGCACCTCAGGGTTATCGGCGTTCATCGGCGTTCATCAGCGGCCAGATGTTTTTTCCCCGGTCCAACGAGAATACGAAAACCCCTTATGGGCCGCCGATGAACGCCGATGAACGCCGATAAAAACGAGCTAGACGCAATACTGTTCACTTTGGTGGGGCAGACCATCGCACTTCGTGGTCTGCCGCCTTCGGGGAGCGCTGGCAGACGACATAAAACGATCGTCTGCCTCACCGAAACATCTTTAAGTGAACAGCATTGGAGCTAGACGGAAGTTTTCCTGAGTGGACGAAGTGATCTTGCGGCTTTCTCTGAGTTTTCCCCGCCTACGCCGCCTACGCCTAACCGGCCGGATTCGACGTCCCCTGACCTTATAATGAAACTATGTCCCGCTCACCGGCGACTGCCGCGGCTGCGGTCGAGCGATTCTTTCAATTCGCCCTGTGGGGACTGGTGGTCAGCGGCTATCTGGCCGTGGCTGGCTCCGGTTACCTGGATGCGCCCACCGTGATCCTCACCGGCGCCGGACTGCTGTTGCGCGCGCTGCTGATCTCCGGCGCGTTGCGCTTCTATATTTCGCCGAAGCTGGTAGTGGCGCTCACGCTCGCCTATGTGGGCTTCTTCCCGCTGGATTACTTCTTCCTTTCCCGCGCATTCATCCAAGCTACCGTGCACCTGGTGTTCTTCCTGGCGGTGATCCAGATCCTGACCTCGCGCACCAATCGCGATTACTTCTTCATGGGTATGATCGCGTTTCTGGAACTGCTGGCCGCCGCCATCCTTTCCTCCAATTCGAACTTCTTCCTCTTCCTGGCGCTGTATCTTTTGTTCGCCATGGCCGCCTTCACCAGCGCCGAGATCCGCCGCTCCATGCAGAAGCGGGTGACCGTGGCGCGCAGCGGATTGCGTAGCTTCCACCCGCGCCTGGCGGCGCTGACCGCCGTCGTCACCATAGGCATTCTGGGGCTTACCGCGGGGCTCTTCTTCATGCTGCCGCGCACCGCCGATGCGGCCCTTCGGCGGCTGGTCTCCCGGCGCTTCTACCTGCCGGGATTCTCCAACCAGGTCACGCTGGGCGAGATTGGGGAAATCAAGGCCACCTCCCGCCCCGTGATGCACGTGCGCTTCGCCGATAGCCACGCTCCCGCCAACCTGAAATGGCGCGGAGCGACATTGAGCGATTTCAACGGCCACGCATGGTTCGAACCTTTCGGCGAACCGCGCTGGATTCCGGCCGTCCCCAAAGGCGTCTTTCAGCTTGCCGACAATCGGCAGCGCAGGCGCCTGCCGCGCAGCGTCAACTACCGCGTCAGCTTGAACGGCATCGATTCGGATGTTCTCTTCTTCGCTGGCCGCCCCGAGTTCGTGTACCTGAAGCAACCCATGATCACGGCCCGTGACGACGGCAGCTACCGGCTGGGGCGCCCGCCTGTCGACGGCTTCTTCTACGAGGTTTACGGCTGGCTGGGCGATACCGGAGCCGCCGACGACTTTCTGGGTAAGCGCGAACGGAAAGAATATCTGAGCCTGCCGCAGCTCGATCCGCGCATACCGGAACTGGCGCGCAACGCCGTGCTTGGTCTCGATAACGATGCCGACCGTGCCGCCGCCGTAGCCCGGTACCTGCGCGGCGCCTACGGCTACACGCTCGAACTGCCTTCTCACGAGGTCGCCGACCCGCTGGCCCACTTCCTGTTCGTCCGCAAGAAAGGCCACTGCGAGTATTTCGCCTCGGCCATGGCGGTGATGCTGCGCACGCTGGGCATTCCGTCGCGTCTGGTCACCGGCTTCCAGAGTGGCATATTCAATCCGTTGACGGGGCTGTATGTAATCCGCGCGTCCGATGCGCACAGTTGGGTCGAGGCATGGCTGCCCGGCCGCGGCTGGGTGACATTTGATCCGACGCCGCCCGATCCCTCGCCCGGCGCCAACGCGCTGCTCGTCAAGCTGGCGCTCTATGCCGACGCGATCGAGACGTTCTGGCAGGAGTGGGTGGTCAGCTACGACCTGGGCCATCAGGCCACCCTGGCCGATCGTATGGAACAGGCCGGCCGGCGCGTCAGTCTGCGATGGCTCGATCGCATGTTCGAGATGGGGGATAACTGGCCATCCACGCGATCCTGGCTGGTGCACACTGGCCTGTGGTGGCTGCTGGCGCTGGCTGGCGGAGTCGTCGGCACGTGGCTGGCGCCCAAGCTCTGGAAGGCGTGGCGCGTGCGGCTGGGAGTGCGCCGGCTGCGGCGCGGGCAGGGGAGCGTCGCCGATGCCACGCTGCTCTATCGGCGCATGCTGAAGCTATTGCGGCGGCGCGGCTATGAGAAGCCCGCCTGGTTCACCCCTTACGAATTCGCCTGCTCCCTGCCGCCTTCGGAAATGGGGATGCTGGTGCTGCAATTCACTTCCGCCTATAACGCCCTCCGCTTCGGCGGGCAAGCCGATGCGGCCCCGCAGCTCTCCGCACTCCTCGACGACCTGGAAAAAGAGCGCCGGTAAAGTGGGGCAGGCTCTCAGCCTGCGGCGGCCTCTCAGGCCGCCCCAGGCGCACGTATAACTTCAGACATTATCTCCGAAGAATAAAGTTGCGGTCTCGGAATCTGGTGTTATACTGGCGAAAGTCTGAGTCCAAGAGTTGGGAGTATTGGGTCCGCTTGCCGATACCGGACAAATCCAAAAGAAGGAAATCATGATGCGAAAACTAAATACATCTTTCTTGCTGGCGATCGCCGCGCTTGCGCCGATCGGGAGCGTCCTTTGCCAGGCGCAGGCGCAGTCGCTGCCTTCGTTGACGCATCACGTGCGCGATGCAGTCGCCAATGGGCAGGCCCAGCGCATCGGGCAGTTGCCCCTGAACCAGACCATGCGCCTGGACGTTGTTCTGAAATTGCGCGATCAGGCGGCACTGGATTCATTTCTGAAGGAACTCTACGATCCTGCCAGCCTCTCCTACCGGCATTTTCTCACCCCGCCCGAGTTCACCGAACGGTTTGGACCCAGCCAGGCAGACTATGACGCCGTGGTTCGCTTTGCGCAAGCCAATGGCTTCGCGGTCGTCGGCGGCACGCGCGATGGCATGGAAGTGCAGATCGAGGGCCCCGTTTCGGCCATCCAGACCGCGTTCCATGTAACCATGAGCACCTACCAGCACCCCACCGAGAGCCGCACTTTTTACGCGCCGGACCGCGAGCCCACCACGGACCTGCCCTTCCCGCTTTGGCACGTCTCCGGTTTGGACGACTACTCCATCCCGCATCCCATGTTCGTCAAGAAGAGCGATTACGCGAAGGCCCATGGCATGGCGGTGGAGGGCGTGGTGCCCTATGCCACTACCGGCTCCGGCCCTTCCGCCTCCTTTTTGGGCAGCGACATGCGCGCCGCCTACTACGGCGGAACCGCCCTCAACGGCGCCGGCCAGAACCTCGGACTGTTCGAGTATTTAGGCACCGACTTGACCGACTTGACCACCTACTACACGAACGTCGGTCAAACCAACAATGTGCCGATCACGCTGCTCTCCACCGACGGGACCAGTACATCCTGCGTGGATTCGAGAGCCGGCGGCAAATGCGACGACACCGAACAGACCCTCGACATGACCCAGGCGCTCGGCATGGCTCCGGGGCTGGCCAGCCTGGTGATGTACGTCGGGTCCACCGATACCGCCATCATCAGCGCCATGACCACGCACAACCCGCTGCCCACCACCATTGGCTGTTCGTGGGGCTGGACACCGGCGGATCCCACCACGCTCGACCCCTACTTCCAGAGGATGTCGGTTCAAGGCCAGAACTTCTTTGCGGCTTCCGGCGACTCTTCTACCTGGTCGGCGAGCAATGAGGCCTGGCCCGCGGACGATGCGAATGTCGTTTCCGTCGGCGGCACAGACTTGATCACCGCCAGCGCGGCCGGCCCCTGGAAGTCGGAAACCGCCTGGTCCGACAGCGGCGGCGGCATATCTCCGGACGGAATCGCAATTCCCGCCTGGCAGCAACTCGCCGGCGTGATCAACTCCAGCAACAAGGGTTCCACGACCCTGCGCAACGGCCCGGACGTGTCGGCAAACGCGAACTTCACATTTTATGTCTGCGCCGACCAAACCACCTGCACGGCAAACGATTACGGCGGCACCAGCTTCGCCGCGCCTATGTGGGCCGGCTACATTGCCCTGGTCAACCAGCAGTTGGCTTCCAAAGGCGAATCGCCCATCGGCTTCATCAACCCCACCATCTACGCCCAGAATGTGACGTCCGCCTATGCCACGGACTTCCACGATATTACCAGTGGTACATCCGGCAGCTATTCGGCTGTGGTCGGTTACGATCTGGTGACCGGCTGGGGTAGCCCCAACGGGACCGGCCTGATCAACGCACTTGCCGGGTCGGTGGCTCCTGGCTTCAGTCTTTCCGCCTCACCCACTTCGGTCTCCGTGGTGCAGGGTAGCTCGGGAACCTCCACCATTACCAGTACGGTGACGGGCGGCTTCGATTCTCCCGTTACCTTAACTGCGAGCGGCCAGCCAACGGGCGTGACCATCGGGTTCATCCCAACCTCGATCACCGGGACTGGAACTTCGACCATGACGATGACCGTGGCCTCATCCACAGTCACCGGCACGTATCCCATTACGGTGACCGGAACCTCCGGCAGCACCACCGAAACCACCACGGTTTCGCTTACCGTGACCAACCCGGCGACTCCTGCCTTCACCATCTCCGCCTCGCCCACCTCGGTCTCCGTGGTACAGGGTAACAGCGGCACTTCTACGATCACCACTGCCGTATCCGGCGGCTTTAATTCGGCGATTGGCTTGACCGCGGGCGGCCAGCCGACAGGCGTGACCGTCAGCTTCAATCCCACGTCCATCGCTGCGCCGGGCTCCGGCACGTCCACGATGACCATGACAGTGGCGTCCACAACTGCGACCGGCACTTATACGATCACCGTCACCGGTACGGGCGGCGGACTTACGCACACGGCCACCGTATCGCTCACGGTGACCGCGCCGGCCAGTGGTAACTTCACTATCTCCGTCTCGCCCACGTCGGGATACTTGTATCGGGGCCAAAGCGGCTATGCCGTCGTCACTACGACTGTCTCCGGCGGCTTTGACTCGGCCATTGCCTTGTCCGCGACGGGCCAGCCGACGGGCGTCACCGTCAGCTTCAGCCCTGCCTCCATCGCCGCGCCGGGTTCCGGCACGTCCGAGATGCTCCTGACCGTGTCCAGGACAGCCGCGTATGGCACCTACCCGATCACCATCAAGGGCACCGGCGGAGGCCTTACCCATACCACTGTCCTCACTTTTGAGGTCGCACCCCGGTAACTCGTGGGTAACTCGTGGGGCAGCGGCCTCTCAGGCCGCCTCTTTTGTGCTGCTGCCTGACCGTGGGGCAGACCATCGTACTTTGTGGTCTGCCGCCTTCGGGGAGCGTGGGCAGGCGATATAAGACGATCGTCTGCCCCATCGAAACATCGCTAAGTGAACAACATTGGTGCTAGAAGCTATCGCGCTTCTCAGCGTGCAGCATCACGATGGGCGCAGGTGCCGCGCAGGACTGACTCCGCGGCGCCGTAACTGCGCATATCGACGTGCATCTCGAATGTTTGCGACGCCAGCTATCGCACCTCGATCGCGAAACCGGCGGCGCGCGCAGCGCCAGCCTGCTCAAAAGCGATGCCACTTCCGAGCGTGGTGTCAAACGCGCGACTGATGCGGCGTTCGATATGGTCCGCGTGAACCCTTCGAACAGACGGTTGACGTGTCCGCGAACGGCGCGGGGCGGCGGCGCGACCATCGGCATTGAAGAAATCGACGCCGAAGCCTGAAACTGGAAACGCTGTGTATTTGCCACCCCCCGGGGGACCGGTGACAATGAATATTCTCGCGCGGCATCAGCCGTCAAAGTCGCGGTCGGCGCCTTCCCGCATGTCCTCGGGCACGTCGGTGCGAATCCGCGTGCCGTCGTGACGCGCAATACTCAGACACTCCAACTCCTCTGCCGCCGCCTTGACGCGCTCGCCGGCAGCTTGCAGGTGTGGATCGACCGTAGCCACGATTTGATGCTACTCCGCCCGCGGAGTCCATGGATAGTCGCCAATGCTACCCTGACTACCGAGCCGCGACCGTCAGGGAGCGGTTTCCCTCAACCGGAGTCTCCAAAAACCGTTAAGTACTTCAATGCCATGCGCTGGTAGCCGGGCGTAACTTACGATTACTTGTCATAATAGAGCAATGGCTGAACGCGTCGTCATGGAGCGCTTGGTCCGAGGCCAAGCGCCTGGACGGGACTTCGATGTGCAATTCTGGCAGGCGCTCGGACCGAGCCGAATCCTGGAGGCTGCGTGGGATCTGGTGGTGACGGCAGCGTCGGCAAAGGGTGTTCATGAAGATCAGCTCCGATTACAAAGATCTGTTGAGCATTTTCAACGCGGCCGGCGTGCGCTACCTGATCGTCGGCGGATACGCCGTGATGATCCACACGGAGCCGCGCTACACCAAAGATCTTGACATCTGGATCGACCGGGCTCCTACCAATGCGCAGGCGCTGTTCCAGGCTTTGGCTCGGTTCGGCGCTCCGCTTAAAGATCTCCAGCCAGCCGACTTCACCGAGCCGCAGGTGTTCTACCAGATCGGCATGGAGCCGGTTCGCATCGATATCATGACCTCCGTTTCCGGGCTGGAATTTGAATCCGCTTGGGAACGCAAGTTGATCGTGGACTTCGATGGCGAGTCCGCTGGGGTGCTCTCGCGGGAAGATCTGCTGTCATCCAAGAACGCGGCTGACAGGCTGCGGGACCGCAAGCACATTCGAAGGCTGCAAAAACCGCGCAAGCTGAAATAAACGCCTGAGGCGGCCCTGGCATTGGCCCGCCCGCACCAGGGACTTGACATTCCTCTAGAGTAGCGCCGCGGTGAGCCAAGCCGGCGTCCGGTCGGCGCGATAGATGATTTCACCCTTCTCGGCCTGCAGCATCACGGCAGGCGCTGCTCCAAAATGGCTGTTGTCGTACACGTGGATGAAGTCCATTTCGCAGACGGCGCGGCCAAGGTTGGCGAGGCTCGAATCGTAGATGTCGCGCAGGATTGACTCCGGGGCGCTGTGACCGCCCATGTCGGCCCGCATCTTGATTCTTTCCAGGTGCTTTTCGAACGTTTGCAAGGCCAGATATCGCATCTCGATCGCGAAACCGGCAATGTGCGCGGCGGCAGCCTGCTCAAAAGTAATGCCGCTTCGCAGGGTGGTCTCAAATGCGCAACTGACGCGGCGTTCGATGTGATCTTCGACGAACGCTTCGAACAGACGGCTGACTTGTCCGCGGATGGCGCGCGGGATGTTCAGGTAAGATCCCTGGTTCAGGGCGGCGCGATCATCGGCATTGAAGAAATCGACGCCGAAACCCGAAACTGGAAACGCTGTGGATTTGCCACTCCCCCGGGGGACCGGCCAATGAACACTCTGGGCGGCATCAGCCGCCAAAGTCGCGGTCGGCACCTTCCCGCATGTCCTCGGGCACGTCAGTGCGAATTCGCGTGCCGTCGTGACGGGCGATACCCTGTCGCTGTAGTTCGTCTGCAGCCGCCCTAACGCGCTCGCCGGCAGCATGCAGGTGTGGATCGACCTTAGGCATCTTCAACTGCGGAGTTTCGATTGTGGCCACGCGTTCATTCTACTCCGCCCGCGAGATCGACGGGCTCAAGCAACGCCATGCGTCGATCCGGCCACGCCCGCGCTGCTCCGCGAGCCGGGGCTGACCGGACATTTTGGCTGGATCTCCTCCACCCGGCCTCCAGCGCGATCTGCCGCCGAACCAGCAGAAGGCTAATGCGGCGACACGCCCCGTTTGCCTGCTGCGGACCTGGGCAGTGTGCGTTACGAAGGCACATCGACGAGGGCCGATTTGACCGCCCGCCCTGCCAGCCACTAAAACGATCCGGGCTGCGTCCGCCCGGCCCGTTGACTGTATATACAATTGCTGTATATACTAAAGCCGTGCTGGACCAACTCGATGGTTTCGATTGGGACGCTGCCAACGTGGATCACATCATGCGTCACGCCGTCACGCCGTTCGAGGTTAAAAGGCGAGAAACGCTGGAAGCTTTTCGGCGAGACCGGAATCGGCCGCTACTTGGTCGCCGTGTTTACCATCCGCCGGAAGCGATTTCGGACGGTGACCGCTTACGAGATGAATGCCGCTGAGAGGAACAAGTATGGCTCGCAAATTGGCTGATACAGGAAAAACCAAGTCCGAGGCCGCCGAAGCCGGCTGGTACACCACCCCGGAAGGGCGCCGCCAGACACGCCGCGAGTTTGCCCGCGCCGTCAAAGAGGGCACTCTGATGCGTTCGCGCGGGTCGAGAATTTCGAAGA